>Ga0210021_1000032_pt1 | contig 158010 bp, 236 predicted proteins | sample CryGeymeta201517_FD_183981 | JGI IMG/M metagenome (GOLD analysis project Ga0210021, IMG submission 183981) | Groundwater microbial communities from Crystal Geyser aquifers in Utah, USA - Crystal Geyser metaG 2015-17 (SPAdes) (version 2) | ecosystem: Environmental > Aquatic > Deep subsurface >... | reverse complement strand
GGCAGTAAAACTGAGTCAATGCGGTATTATTAGACAGGTCAGGAATACTGCCGGTGAGCTGGTTGGTGTAGCAGGAAAAATAAGCCAATGCGGTATTATTAGACAGGTTAGGAATACTGCCGGTGAGCTGGTTTAAGTGGCAGTAAAAATAAGCCAATGCGGTATTATTAGACAGGTCTGAAATACTGCCGGTGAGCTGGTTTAAGTGGCAGTAAAAATGAGTCAATGCGGTATTATTAGACAGGTCAGGAATACTGCCGGTGAGCTGGTTGGTGTAGCAGGAAAAATAAGTCAATGCGGTATTACTAGACAGGTCTGGAATACTGCCGGTGAGCTGGTTGGTGTAGCAGGAAAAATAAGTTAACCCAGCATCAGACCGCACCGCAACAGGTACCAGCACCCAAACAGGGGCGGTTAGTCCTTGCGCGGCAACATCGGTGGTGACGTCGTTAGTGGTGGTTTGATATATTGCTCCATTACCGCCGACGAACGTTATCTGATACGGGCCAGAAGGTGAGTCAATACGGTGAAAAATACTGGTCTTTTCGGTTCTGGCCATTAGGGTGTATTCAGTCAACCCTGCCAGTGCAGCATCAATGACTTCGTGGGTTTTGGCAACCCCTGCTGACCAGAGTTGGGTGTCGATGAAATTCCACACGCTACCGCCTGAATTGTGGGTGTGCTGATAGCCGTGGGGTGATTGGATCCAGGCGGGTAATAATCCAGTGTGTGTAGGGGTTATCACCAGGTTCCCAGCTGGGCGAGTAACGGCGGCGGTGGTTGTGGTAATGGGACTGGTGGCGTAAGTACCGGCTTCAAGCTGAGCGTGTGTTAGTGCTCCTGCAACAGTCAGAGTCAAAGTACCGGCGGTGGCGGTAAAGGTCACAGGACTACCTTCAGTGGCGGTGCCTGTTCCGGTACCACTCAGGGTAATGCTACCAGATCCTATTACACTAAGGGTATAGACCTGCGCGGTGGTGGTAATGTTTTGCGTTGCGGGACTCACCGATTGCAAAAAGTAGTTTGTGCGCACCGGCTCAAGCAGCATCCCACCATTGGTCATATCATAGCGAGTGACAGATCCTTGGGTTTTTGTTTTCAACGCGGTGGCAGGCCAGAGGGGGTTAGGTTGCCAGATTCCGGCATCAAAGACGCCGTCCTCAATCGGTAGCACATTCACGGGGCTAGTTTGCAGTATACCGTCGGCATCGGCTACAACGGTTGGGCCGCCAGTGTAGGTATAATTATCATTAAATCCATTTAGTAAATAAGAAAGATCATACAGCCAATGATTATTATATAACTTGTAATTAAAATCATAATTTGATAAAAGCAATTCTATTTTAATATTAGGATAATCATTAACATTAAAATTAACATAATTAAAATAAGTAATTAAAGTTCTTTCTAAAACATCATCATTATAGATATTCCATATATATTTTGTTGCAAAGCCAGGTTTATTATAAGTAGCAAGGATATTATATTGAGAATCAATAGGAGTTATCACACTAGTAATAACGGAAAGAGTATCAAATTCAGAAACAAAAGAACTACCAACACTAACAGGTAGATTGATATAAGAAACATCATTTAAAATAGATATAGAAGTATTTAAACTTTCATTAGTAAAATTACTTAGAGCTAAACCAGAATTATGTTCATAATTTTGATTAGACGCTAAAATAGACAGATAGGATTTTCTGGAATTTTTTTGGTAAAAGCTATTAGGCAAAGCTCTATATTGGTCATAATTTCTTTTATAGCCAAAAACTGTTTGTTCCCAATCTCTATGTTTTAAAGTCAATTCAGTTCTAAAATTTCTTGAATCGCCTAAATAATTTAATTGGTTTTTATAATTAGGGAAAGGAGTTATAGTTGTATTAACTAATTTATTACCTAAAAATGTTTTCCAGATATAATGTACTGCAACACCTGGTTTTCCAAAGTTAATATCGAAATAGTTAGAAATTCTATCATGGAAAAAATGGTAATTATTTTTACCAATCATTTCATAGAATGTATTATTATAATTAAGACCTACAGAAGCTTTTTCTTCCCAGCAATGGTTTACATTTAAATTACTTTCGCCATATTTTGTATTATATTTATAATGTTTAAATTGCTCATATCTAAAGCCGGGTCTAAGAGATGATAATTTTTTAATATTTTTAAATTTATTTAGGTAATCGCCTTCAAAATAAGAAACAGAATTCAGAACAGAGCGTAATTTATTATAAAAAGAAATATTTTCATTTAGAGAACCTAATTCTATTTGGAGATTGCCAAGAGGTGGAACATAATTATAGATAACATTCCAGCCACAGGGATGAACAATATTTTTTAATAAGCCATTCCACTCATCAAGAGGAATTGAGGTTGTTATTCTATAGACGAAGTTTTTTTCTTCAACTACAGAAACAACATAATAACCTATAAATTTAGCATAAGATTTCAATATAAAATCTATTAAATATAAACTTCCTTTTAGATTATTAAGTTTACTAATATTTTTCAATAAAAATTTTGTAAAGTTATTTTTTAAATCGAATAAAGCATTATCAGATAAAATATTTGTATTTACTTTTTCAAGGAGATTTTTATATTCAAAAGCATATTGGTTTATTTGAAGATTTAAATAAGTTAAATCATTATTAACAAAAGTTTCATTAGGATCAAGTTCATATCTAGATCTTTCAGGATAATATATAGTTTTTTTGAATGAAAAATCATTATCTTTATTATTATCTATAGATAAATTTTTATTAATGTTAGATAATTGTCTATATATATCAATAGGATTTCTTTTATTATCATAAATAGAAGAATTACCCAGCATATTAAAGAAAGTGCCAGTTATATCTTGTAAGAAAGGTTGTTCTTCAAACAATTGACCTTTATATAAATCTCTTCCTCTTAACTCTAATATATTTTTTTTAAGGACATTTTTATCTAAAGTATCATCAACATTTATTTCTAAATTTGAAAAATAAAAATTGGTAGTTGAAGTATCTATGCCATAAATATCAATTTTCAAACTTATAAAACTAAATTCCGAATATAAAGATTCATTTAATCTAGTTACATCATTAAAATATTTGAAAGCATAAGAAGTTAGAGGATTATCATTAGCATATTCTATTACAACTTCATTAGTTTCTAAGTTTAGATAGTTCCAGGAAGAATCAATACCAGAACCTGAGGTAGATAATAATCTATGAAGTTCATTCTTTGAATTAGTCTTATATGGAAGAAGAAACCAAGATATATTGTCAAGTGAATATGATATAGTAAAATTAGTAAATGTCCCATAAGTAGATAAAATAATTTCATCAAGAAATGATTTATTAAAAGATTCTATAATGATATATTCATGGTCTGAGTTATTAGAAACTTTTTTAGATGATATATTAGTAGATAATAAAAACTCTGTATCATCGTCACCAGAAAAACCATTAGAGGAAAATAATTTATGTTTTTTATGTTGTAATAAATTTAGAATCATAAAGTATCCACATTTTTAATATTAACAATAAGATATTGATTAAATCTTGTGTCAAAATCTTCTTCACTTTCAAAAATAATATTATTGTTAAGATCCGTTTTATTTTTTGGAATAAATTGAATTATATCTAAAACATCTGAATCAGCGAATAAAGATTTAACTTCAATAGATTTAGTTTGGTTTAAGGAGTTATAATTTCCTATAACAAAATTTTCAAAAGTCAGTTTACCAACATCACCATTAGTATCATTAGAAAGAGTATCATAAACGAATTGACCTATTTTTATATTATTAAAAATATCATTAAAATACATTTCATAATATTTAGTGGAATAATTATATGTATAATTAAAAATTGTATTGAAACCAAGAGAATTCAATCTATCTTTACCATTTGCAGGGTTAAAAATCATGCTATATTCTCTTAATTGTTTCCACATAGAACCTGATGAACTTTCAGTAAAAATAATATAATCCCCATCTATATAAGGTTTATTAAGAGTATAAGCTATATAAGGGTTATCATCAACACTTCCTGTATTACCAAAGTAGCCATCTTCATTTATTTTTAATATATCACCTAACTGAGCAATAACAGGAAATTCACTAGCATCTTCAGCTGAGATATTATTTTTTAAAACAACTTTTTGCCATTCATTATTACCTAGATAAATTATTTGGTCGCCATCAAAAAATTCTTCATCTAATGTATTATCAAAATTTGAATTTAGACCTTCAGTGCCAAGAACATCAAAGTAATCGCCATAATTTAATTTTAATGGTAGAGCAGACATAGTATCGCCATCAATTTCAAAAACATAAGAAAGTATAGATTGGAAAATTCTCCAATAGCCATCACCAACATAAACTAAAATATCATTTACATTTGCAGTATTTGTAATACTTGAAGGCCAGATTATTTTATCATACAAGAAAAAATTACCATATTCAGTTACTATTCTAAGTTCACCTAGTTGAACACCTGTTATTGGATCATAATCATAGGTTTCTAATATCAAAGAATTTGCATTAATACCTCCTGAAACTGCAAGATTTTGTAATTCCCCTGAACTAGAAACATTAATTAATTTTGTCCACATTACATTATCACTAATACCATTTGGGTTAAAGAATATTAAATCGTGATCATAAAAAATTTCAGATGATCTATTAAAAAAAGTTGTACCCAACTCATTTTCAGTTATAACTAATTTAATATCATAATCAATAGCTTCTTTAACAATAGGGAATGCATAATCTTGGTAAATATTTCTATAATTAGCAATTTCCCATTTATTATTAGGGTTAGATTCAGATAACAAATTAAAGATAATATAATCACCAGATGCAGCAGGAGTTGTTAACAACCCACCTCCATCACCTGATACAGAAATAGAGTACATATCATTAGCATTATTTGCTGTATATAATTCTTCATTAGTAACAGCAGAAACAGAACCTTTAAAATTAGTTTTTTCCCAAACTCCAGAAGTATCGCCATTAAAAATTAAATAATCACCGGCATTAACTTCAGTAAAATTTTTATCATCCCCTGAAACACTAAAATTATAAATAGCTTCGACAAATTTACTATGACCTTCAGAAATTGTATTAAAAATAGGAAAATCATTTTCATTTGCTACAAAACCTTCAAAAAATTCATTATTAGTTCTATACATAGTGCCTAATTCTTCACCTTCATAAGAAATAACAAATTGATCTAATAAATCAGCAACAAAAGAAACAATAGAAAGTTCTATATCATTTATTACTTTTATATTTCTTACTAAAGGAGCAGTTGTATTAACATCATATCTATGGAATTCAAAGAAGTTAGTTGTTCCATTCATCATAATATCAGAGAAAAGAATTTTATCCCCTTCAACAACAGGAGCAATATCTTCATTATAGATTAATCTATTGGTATTAGAATTTGTTATTTTACCTTGAATAGTTCTTAAGTTATAAGGAATATCAGAAGCAGATACACCAAGATCATTACCAAGTTCATAATTACTTTTAACAAAATTAGTATACATATTAGAGTTAGGAAGTTTTTTAACAGGTAAACTAATAGAATTTTCTTTTGATTCAGCTGAATTATAAAATGAATCTTTATTAATAACAAAATAGTAAGAAGCATTTATTGTTGATGAAATAATTTCTGGGTAATAATCTGTAATTGATGCTAATTTAGAATTTCTAAAATATTTTGCATAATCAAAAAAATTATCTAATGAGTAAGATATTAAATCTGCTTTAGCTTTTATTTTTAAATCTTCTTTTTTAGAAGTTGTTATATTTTCAGGAAGTTCAATAAATGGTGTTACTTCAATATAAATATATGAAGGTTTAAAAAAATTTAATTTTGTTGATACAACATTATATGTCTCTAATTCTCGTAATAAAGTATTTTCTTCTATTGAAGTTAAATAAATTGAATTATTATCAGTTAAGAAATTAATTTTATTCAAAGTATTAGGAACACCAGAGAGATATATATTACCTAATTTTTGATCTTCAGAAGAAGGATATAATTCTTCCCCACCAATTACATTAGCTGCCATTATATAAGGATAAGCATTTAAAATATTTTTAAAATCTTGTTTTGTTACTGCTCTTCCTGATGTTGAAAAATATTTTGGTGCTTTTAATTTAATTTCTTCTAATGTTTCATTTTCAGAACCACCAAAAGTAAAAGATAAAGGATCTAAAGAATTAAATTTTGATAAGTCCAAAGCAAAAGAACTAACATAAGAATTAGTGTCAATAGGAATAGAAGTCATATATTCATTATTAGCTAATGATCCCTTTGTTTCAACATATTCAACTGTAGCTGTTTGATCACTTTCTAAGATTTTACCTATAATATTATCCCCGAAAATAATTTTTGGAAAATACTCATTTTCACTATCTTCTTCAACAAAAAAGATATTAGAACTTGGTAAATTAAAAATACTTTTTGCTTCTATCCAATCTTCTGCTAAAGCCCCTGATACATTTCTAATAACAGACATTTTAAGGGAATTCTCTTCAACAGAAATAGATGGAATTGTAAAAGATTGAAAAGGTGTATTCCCAGCAGCACCAATATATGTAAATGTTTTTATTTCACCTTCAAAAAGTTCATATTCAGCTGAAAGTGTATTGTCATCTTGATATGTTAAAATTATGGGTTTTTTGTTTAAATACACATTACCTTTATTAGATACAAATTTAGAATTTGTTTGTACTGTAATAGTGTCATTAACAGAAAATACAACTTCTGTATCAATGTATGTTAATGTTCCTATTGCTTTTGCTGATGTTTTTCTTTTTGGTCTATATCCAATTTCTTTTGCTCTTGAAACTGCATTTTTTCTATAGTTAATCGTATCTAAGAAATTATTGTTTGCAACATTTGCAACTTGATACGACATTAACATACTAACATAAGACATTGTATCAATTATATATGATATATTTGATGCTGACCAATCAAATGTAGCAGAATATTCTGAATTACTCTTTAAAAATTCTATGATCTGTTGTCTAACATCTTCAAATTTTAATAAATTTTGAGAAAAAAGAAAATTAGTAGCCATATTTTATCTCACTTTTTTTAATTGATATTGGAATGATACAGTTTGATTATCTCTAACTAAAATACTCTTATATGTAATAGTAACATCATAACTTTGTTTATCTTCATTTTTCACCACATTAACATTAACATCATCAACACGTGGTTCAAATTTTTCTATTGCATCTTCAATCGTTTTTTGAATTTGTAAACTTGTAATAGGATCAATAGGGGAAAATAAATATTGCTCTAAATTTGTCCCAAATAATGGATCCATGACTCTACTGCCAGGTTTAGTGTTTAAAATATTTCTGATTGATTCAGCAATAGCATTATCATTAGTAAGTAATGATACGTCTTTCTTACCTGTAAAATCTCTGCCTATTTTATTTACATCTATATAATAAATATCGCTATTTTCCATAAATAATTCTCCTGTTAAGTGTATTTATAATAAAAAAAGAGAGAGAACTATTTCTAGTTTCTCTCTCTCATATATATTTTAATAACTGTATATCTTTTTAAAAATAAATATTTTTATACCTTGATAAGTTTATGAGATTTTTTATATTGAGCTTCACTTAAAATATCTACAACTTCACCATTTTTGTTAAATTTAATCCAATGACAGTTATCTAAAACACATTCAATTTTTAAGTTTTCTTCTAAAAATGGAATGAGAATCAAAGCAGACCGAATAAGCATAGAAGTATTTAAAGAATCATTAAATGAAATATAACAAATATCATTTTCATCTTTATTTTTAATAATAACAATATTAAATAAACTGGAATAAAAAATATTATCTTCCTCATCAAAAATAACTAATTCTTCAGAGGTATCAATATCAAATAATTCTTTAATTAAATTATTTAATGTTGTTGAAAAATCTTTATAATTCATAAAATTCCTTTTTAGTAGTGAGTGAGTAAGTTAATAAAAACTCACTCACTCACTTTATATAGCAAAGTTATTTAAGACTATTAAAAAATGCCAAATCTTCATCTTCATCATCATCATCACTAACATTAGTTTCAGGTGAATCAAAAGATGGTTCATTTTTTTCATCAACAGTATCATTTGTTACAGTTTCTTCTTTAGAAGATGAAGAAGATTGTTTTGGTTCTTCATCATTCAAGCAAAGAACAGAGCCTAAAGTACGAATAGTTTCTTCATTAGTTGGGAATTCACTTTCATCAACAAAAGGAGTTAAAGAATAAGTTGAATTCATTATTTGTTCAATTTTTTTATCATCCCCATTAAAAAGAGGTTTTTGTTTTGTGAATTTACTATTATCATAGTTAGGGAAATCTCCTTGTTTTGTTACTGCAAGAAGAAAATCTGCCCCTTCATAAAGATCAAATGGCACAAATTGTTTGAAATCTTCATCCATTAAATCTGTTTCAGAAGGAAACATTTTTTGTTTAATTTTATCATAAATTTTAGTCCCAAATTTATAAAGATAATTTTTACCTTCTTCTTCTGGACAATTAGGATTTTTTAATACAACAATATTTGCAATATATTGAAGTTTACGTTTACGTTTACTAGCAATAGCTTTATCAGATTCAAAAGCTGAGTTCCAGAGTTCCATATTTTTTTTACAAATAGGGCAATCTCTATCATAACCAAAAGTATTAATACAATTACGAATCCACCATTTTTTAGCTCCATTTACTTGATAAGGAAATCCATGATTATAAATTTTTACAAAAGGATTACCTTCTTTATCAGGAATAAAACGAATTACAGCATTTGAAACACCAAGGGAATCTTTTGTCGGCACCCAAAATCTCTCATCTTTTTCAAAAGATTTTGATTTTTTCTCATCATCTTTTTTGATATTCTCTTTAACTGCATCCCAATCAAATTTAAACTTAGCCATATTTTACCTTTCCTTTCTTTCCGCTTCATTCAAGAAGGGATTATATTCCACTACCATTATTGGTAGGGTAATTTATAAAAATTATTATAATTGGGTTAAACCCAAAAATTCCCCCAATATTTACCTAGTAACATTCTTCCATTAACAATTCTATTATTATACTCTAAATATCCTTTTTTGTCAAACCAAAAAGTATTTTTTTCGGTTTCTACCATTTCTAAATATTTTTCATCTTCACAGGGGACAAACTCAACATCTAAATTTCCATGATAAAATTGTTCTTCCCATGATTCATCAATAGTATTTTCTAATGCAAAAATAATTTCATTTGTAACATAATCCCATCTTTTATCATAAAATTCATCTATTTCATAATTAGATTTTTTTTCTTCTTTTGAATTACTACTCCTAATATTTTCAGGTACATCTTCATCTTCAACAAAAGGAATACCATGTTTTTCTTTTAAACTCTTTTTAATTATTGGTAAAATTAATTGAGCCATAGTGTTATATCCAGCCCATGTGTCCTGATAACTACATTTAATAAAACTTAATCTATTTAAGTTTGTATACCAAGAATTCCATAAAACATTTATAATAGGCTGAAATATAAAACCAATAAATTCTATATATTTATCATATTTATCAGGTAAATTCTTTAAAGGTGTTGAATATATAATAGAAAAATGGTTTCGATACTTACCAATAAATGCAATCATATTTTATCTCCAAGCTGTTTGTACTGTATTTATCAAATAATTATTTATATTATCAAAATTAGGAACTTTTGGTAAAAAAACTGATTTTTCTATAGAATCTAATTCCAGTTTTAACTCATCAGCAATAGCCAAAACTTCTTCTTTTGAATATTTCCCATTTCTAATATCAAGTAATAAAGCTTTTTCTTTTAAGGGAAAAATTAAATTTCCAGTTTTTATTAATTCTAATCCTTCTAACATAAGTCTGCAACAATGCATACCAAACTTTGAATCAAACCCATATTTTGTGATTAATTCTTTCCTGTTCCCTACTTTTGCCATTCGTTCATCAATTTTATCTTTAACTTTATATATATATTCTTTTAATGAAATATTTAAATCCCCTATTTTAGCGTGTTGTTCAAAAAATTTAATTCCTTCAGGAAAATTATCATTCTTAAATTCAGCCAATAAACATTTCTTATTATTTTTTTCTAATAAAGTTGCTAACCATTCTTGTGAATTTTTTAGAATTGTATAATTATCAGCTTTAATATGCATTTTGTGCATTTGAGAAATAGCATAACCAATAAATTTTTGTTTGATCAACATACTAGGAAATATATCTCTCATTTCTCTAAGTTGTTTACCAATTTCATTTTCATAAATAATATTTTCATCATTAACAAAAATAGTTTCTATTAATGAAGGGTTTCCTTCCATTAATAGTTTAATGTATTTCCTGAATTCATAAAATTTTTTATCAACTGCTTCTTTATTATTTTTACCATTTTCTTGTTTTGATATAATAGATAAATCAACTTCATTGAGTGTTTTAAGCCCTAAATAATATTCTTTTGGCGCTATAAAAATTCCCATGAAATCTTCATCTGATGTTTCAATATTAGTTCCATATAAATGTGAACCAACTCGTATTTCAAGAATTTTATTTTCTTTAGCGTATTCTTTAATATTCATACGTTCTCAAAATCCTTTTTTATTTCTCTTCTTTCTTCATTGATATGATATGTTTTTGATATATTAATAGCTTTCAAAATTACCCCTGGAGTGTCTTGAAATTTTTCCCCCCAGTGATACCTTGTTTTTGATTTTAAACGCTCTCTATAGTATCTTCTTGAGGCTCTAGTCATATATTATACCTACCAAATGTAATCATCATCATCATCTTGATAAACAAGATCTATATTAGGTTCTAAAAAATATTCTAAACCACAATGAGTAGAAAGTAATAGTTGTATTTTTTCAAGATCAGAAAAATCATCATAATTTTTTGATAAAAAATCTTCTGTAAGTAAACATGAATCACATATATGATTTTCTAATTCAATTCTAATTTCTGATAAATAATAAGATTTAAATAACCAACTAGGATATGAAATCTTATATAAACTATAACTTTTCATAAAGTATTATATGCCTTTACATATTCATGTTCAACATAATCAATAATACTTTTTTTACCTTTACTTTGAATTTCTTTTGGCACACAAATTTGAGTTTTTTCAAAAACATCTTTCATTTTAAAAAGAATTGTACTTTTTGAAGAATCTATAGTGTTTGTAGCATCATAAATTTCGATATATTGAAATAAATTTTTTTTAATTTTCTTAAAAAATTGTACAACCTCAATAATAGATAATGTTTCTAGATTATCAAAGTCTTTTTTAATAAGATTAAAATTTATAATCAATTCATTTTGTTTTGCTGTAAATTTGTGTTTATTAATAAAAGTTCTCAATTTTTTATCATCAATATTATGGAATAATGCTGCTAATGCCACATCAAACGAATAAAAATTTTCTTTTGCTTTATTAAAAGCGTCAAGATTAGACTTATAAATTTTTGGTTCTAAAATATCAAAATGATAATCAATAGCATTAATATCTTTCAAAAAATCAAAAAATAATGAAGGAGTTTTAGCTTCATTATATGTTTTTTTGAGTTCAATATAAACTCTTTCATTATTTACAGCTTTTAAAATATGTTTATGTTCTTTTATTAATTTTAATGTTTCCTTCTCAACAGTTAAATTAAATCTAGCAATAAATCTTGCTCCTCTATAAATTCTAATAGCATCTTCAATAAAAGCTTTAGGATTTACACAACGAAGTATTTTATTTTTAATATCATGAATACCATTGAAAGGATCAACATATTCATGTGTTAAATAATTTTTAGCAATACTATTAATTGAAAAATCTCTTCGAGATAAATCACTTTCAATAGAAACGTTTGTTTTTACTTCAAAGTCATGATAATTACCACATTCAGAAGTAGCTCTTTCAACTCGTGCTAAAGCAATTTCTGAGTTTAGTTCACTATGAATATAAACAGGAAATGAAACTCCAACTTTTTTATGTTCTGGAAATATACTTTCATATTCTTCTGTACTTGTTTTTTCAATGACATAATCTATGTCATGAGGAATTATATTCATAATTCCATCTCGAACACATCCTCCTACATAATAAACTTTATTATTTAATTCTTTAAACATTTAATCCTATCTCCTATTTGTTATAGAAATATATTATCATTTAAAGATAATATATGTCAATAACTTATTCTTTCATAAAAGATAAAATATTAGATTCATTTTTCATTTCTGGTAAATAATGTTTGTCAATAAATTCTTGTCTAACTTTATCAACAATATTTTGATTTACTATTTCTAATACATCTTCAACATCAAGAAAGTTTTCAGCTGCATAATCAACAATAGATTCAATATAAGAATTATTTTCTTTTGTTTTTTTCTCAATCAATAAACTTAATGGATCAATCATTCTGACTCCTTTTTGAGTAAAAAGTTTTCTCTATTTTTACTATATGACAAATTTTCATTGTCAAGAAAATACTTATAAAATTCACATAAAAAACGTTTTGATAAAAATAACTTAAAACATTTTTCGTCATAAGCACAACCAAATGAGACATATTTACAACAATCAGAAGTCATAATAGTTCTTTCATTATATGAATAAAAACTTCCATGAATTGTTCTATATCAGATTCTGAAACTGCAATACCAGAAGTTTTTTCATGACCTCCTGATATTATTTTTACTTCTTTCATGATTCTATCATGAATTTCATGTGTTGTCAAATTTATTTTATTACTAATTCTTAATGAAAATGTAAATTGTGAATCTTTAAATCCATTTAATATTAAATAAACATCATATTCCGGATAAAAAATGGTGAAATCATTTACAAAATAGATATTTGCATTCATAATTATTAAAAGATTATTATATATATAACTATGATTACTCATAGAATCTTTTAAATATGCTGTTCGTTCATTTGTATTTTTTTCTAATATTAAATTATCTTCCTCATCAAGATGATACCCATTTTTAAATTTTTCAATAAATTTTTCAGCATTATATTTCCAGAAAAGTGCATTTAGTGGATATGATAATTTCATAAAATCTTCATTAGAAGTATCCCATATATCATAAATATTAACAATTCTATTTAATTCATATAAATGAGAAATTTTACTATTATTTAAAAATTCATATAGTTGAATACAAGCACATTTTGAAGAATCAAGTTTTAGAGTTATATGTAATTTTTCACATAAATCATGTACATCAAACTCATAAACATGATGATCAATATAGATTATAATATTTTTATCTGTTTTAAAAGACCCAATTTTTCTAAGTTGTTGTTCAGTATAATTAAGATCTGTTATAAATAAAACATCAAAATCTTTATCAATCTCATCAATTAACTTATCAATTTTTGTATAACCAGATGCTTTCCATTGATAATCAGCATTTTTTGGAATAAAATTTAAAACATTAATAACGCTTGTTATACCATCAAGATCCCAATGTGATAAATGTCTAATTTTCATTAATTAATTCCTTTTTAAGTTATTCATAAAATACCATCAAAAATAATTAATTTATTTTTTGCTCTTGTAATACCTGTATATAACCATTTTCGATGAAAATCATTATCTCCTAATCTTTCTTCAAAAAGAATAACTTTTTCAAATTCCGAACCTTGACTATTCCAACCACAAAAACCATTTTGTAAAAATTTATGGGATTTTTCCATTTCTAAACAATAAGTATGACATTTAATATTATTCATAGAAATTATTTTATCAAAGAATATTTCTCCTTTTGAGATATTTTTTAAATAATTATAATCTTCATCATCTTTAATATAAGGTTCAATATATTGTAATATCTCTCTCAATTTAGTAAGATTAACATTATCTCTTGTTAATGAAGTTTGAAATGGGTTGTTAGAAATATTGTATTTTGTAAATATTTTTTTAATAATATAACTAATATTTGGTATTTCTTCATCTATTACATGGAATTCATTATCTATTTTATTATATGTCCATATAATCCCCATATTAAGTAACATCATTCTAATTTGATCTATCATATATTTTGATTTACTTTCAAATTTTGTATGATCAAGAAAATCTTTTTTCCTATTAATCATATCATTTTCAAATAGAGATTTTAAAAATTCTATTTGATATTCTTTATCAGCACTTAAAATACAATCAGGAACAAATTTTTCATGATCTTGTATACCTTTTATTTTTTTACAAAAATTTTGTATATCAAGGGAATTTATTTCAATCATAAAATAATCAGAATATTTCATTGAAATTTTTGAATTCATACAACCAAATAAATTCTCACTAATTCTTTTGAAATCAAAAATTACTTTTTCATATCTATTATAAAATTTTATTGATTTTTTAGATACTGTACCATCAGCTACCATATAACCAAGGAATTTAGCAAAATCTTTAGACATTATTATAGGACTATTAAATGCATTATAAGTTTCTTTAATATTCCAATCAGTAGGTAGAGATAAAGTATTGGCATAAATATTTTGGTTACACTTTAAGACTAAAACATCATTTTCTTTAATATCAACAACATTTTTTCTTTTTATATAGCCATCATTATCTAAAACATCTAAACCATGGTCTAAAGTTGGTGTTATATTATAACCTTTTTTTGTTAAAATTTCTTTACAATCTGAAATACCATTATCAATAAAATTTGTTGGTGTTTCAAGGGTTTCCCCATTAAAAACTTGTGTTGTTTTATAAGTTTTTTCTAAGTCAATTAATTGTTTAATTCCTTTATCAGTAAATATAAAAGTATCGCCACTCAAACATTTATGAGTTGTTATGGTATAACCATAATCAAAGGATTCTATATCTTTTTGATATTTTATATCTTCATTTGTAAATATACCTTTATGTATTTTTAAATTTTTGAAAAGTTCATTTTCATCTGACATAAAATTTAATTTTGATTTTTTCTCATTAAAATTTACACATTTTCCTAACATACCATTTATTAAGCCATTTAAATTATTATTTCTTAAACAAATTAATTTATCATTTACTTCTGGGTAAATATTATTAAACCCATAACCTTTTCTCATTTGGTTATTAATATTAATTCTAGTAGCATTTTTTCCACAAAGAATTTGATTAGATTTTGTTAATGTTTCAAAATGAAGGTTATTAGTTTTTAAGACAGATTCGCCATATCGGCCAGGTTTAATATATTTACCTTGTCTAACTTCATTAGAAAGCCAAATAATAGGATTATCAAGTGCTTGTCTATGAATTTTCTGTAATGTAAAATTAGCATTATTCATTAAGCTAATAATATCTTTAGAAATAGGTGGAAGTTGACCAGAATCACCTACATATAAAATAGGGATTCTAAAAGATTCTAAATCTTTTTGTAATTCTTTACCTATCATTGAAGCTTCATCAACAATAATAAGTTTAATAGAAGAGGCTAATTTATATAATTTTTTGAAATATATATCACCTTTTTCATCTTCTCTTGGTTCATAAATAAGTGAATGAATTGTTGTTGCTTCAAGACCTTTATTTTTCATTACTAAAGCAGCTTTTCCAGTATATGCAACATATCTAATATTATAATCTGAAATATTAAGTTCTTCAGAAATTTTAGAAACTACTGTTGATTTACCAGTTCCTGCATAACCAGCTAAAACAAAAGGAATATGTTTTTTATAACTATTAAACCATTTTTTTATTAATTTAATAGCATAATTTTGTTCATCTGTTAAAATAATATTCAAAATATTTTACCTCTAATCTAATGTTAATGCAAACCAATCGTCTGAATCATAAGCTATAACGATTAAATCATCCATTTCTAATAACTCAATCCAATCATCAAGATATTCATATTTAACTGTTAATTCAATAGATTGATCATAATTAATAAAATAACCAGATTCTGAGTCATAATAAAAATTATATTCTGGAAGTTTTTCTTTTATTTTTTCTTTCAATATTAAAAATCTATCAGTCATAAGCAACTACTTCTTTACCAAAAACAATTTTTTTATTTTCACGTCTTACAAAAAATTCAATTTGTGCCCCACGATGCCCTGTTATTTTATACCATTTAACAACTGTATTACCATCTTTATCAAATCCTATTTTCCCTTCATAGGCATAACCATTTTTAATTGCAAATTTACCAAGATTTTCTTTTTTTGTGATTTTTGGCATTTTCTTTCTCCTTGTGAATATCTAAATATAATATAATATATTATTCAAAAATATTCAACTAAAAAAATCATCTAAAGAATATTTTTTTTCTGTTTCCCAACCAATAGCTTTGAATATATTTTGTAAGGGAGCAACAAAACTTTTTTGAAATTGTAAATCATAATCTATTTCTAATTTATCTTTCCATTCTTCAGGAAATTTTGTTGAAATAGCAATAACATCAGATTGAATGATATTAGGAACTTTAATATAAGAGAATTTTAATTTATCTCCATCAGAAATTTCAGGGTAACGTTCTGTTAAATTTTCTTTATTCAAAAAATCATTATATTTCAAAGCTCCTCTAACAGCAATAGGTAATCCTTTAGAATCTAATGTATAATTTGAAAAATTACATCCCCTAGGGAAAGCAATATCTCTAAAAGGTAAAGTTATAAATTCTTTTTTTGTTTCTTTAATAAAATCTAATAAACAATCATTATTTTTTGTATCAAAAATTAATTTAACAGCCTCTTTAAGTTTTCTTCTACAATATTCAGGTGTAGATGTTCTAACAATTTCAACACCTCGAACTTTTTGTTCTGGGTTATCAAGATAAAATTTACCCTCTTCCCAAATTTTATTCATGATATATTTTTTCTTAGCAATCATAATAGAAACTTCAGCAATACACTCTGCCTCCATTACTATTGTAAGTTCTTTCATATTCATATTAACTGATAGTTTTTCAAAAAACTCATTACATTTTGGTTCAATAACATTTTCTGAAAGTTTTAATAAAAAATTTAATACCGTTTCTTTGTCAGGAATTTTATTTTTAAATCTTTTTGCAACTAAAGGTTCAAGTTTTAAAAAAATAGAATCAGTATCACAATATTTGTTCTCAATACCTAAATTATCATAAATATATTTTTCAGCCCCTCTAACTGATAATTGACCTCCTGAGGTAATAGCTTCAGCAATTCTTATATCATAATATCTTGAATGTTGATTACTTAAATTTCCATATCCGGAATTTAAAAGAATTTTTTCAGCATATTGAATAAGATCTAATTGAGTTCCAAGTTCTTTATTACCATCTTTGAAAGCTTTTTTTGCATCTTTTTTATGTTGTATCCGTTCTTTAAATAATTTACTATAAACACTAGAAATAAATCCATCAATATCATTTCTAAAAAATTGTCCATTACAAGTAAATGATACTCCATATTTTTGTAAAATAGGTGCAAGTTCTTTTGTTTTTTCAACATCTAAACAAGATTCAATTGTACTATATTTAAGTTTAATATCTTTCAATTCATCAGGTAAAATACATTCATCAATAATTGTTTCTGAGGACATATTGTATGAACGAATTTGGTTAGGATAACTTGAAACAATATCATAAACAGCTAACCATTCACATAATTCAGGTTCTGTATCTTTTACATAACCTCCAATAAAATCTTCCTTTTCATGATGTTTATCTGGTGGACATAATTTTTTCGTTTTTAATAATTCATTATAAAATATACAATCCCATGGTTGAACTGTTCCAAAAATTGATTCTGGTGAACATTTTGCTTTGTACATGATTGATAAAGCAAGTTCAATAAATCGTAATTTATAATTTAGTTCATATACTAGTTCAACGTCTTTTTTATTATAATCTACAAATGTTTGAAAATCATCATAATAAAGATTTTCTAATGTTTCATGTTCTTCAGCATAAGATACTTTACCTTCTCCTAATTCAATCATAGCAATATCATTTAATTTGAATGATTCTCTTGGTTTTCCTATATATTTTTTATAAAGATCTAAATAATCCCAACAAATTGTTCCTTGTAATAAATACGTTGTTTGGATTCTACCATTCATAGTTGTTGTTTCTTGTTTTTTAACAACTCTATCAAGTGATAATTTTTTCATCCATTCTGTGCCAAGAATTTTATTTGTTCTATTTACAAGATAGGGAATATCAAACCCATTAGTATTCCATCCAGTTAGAATTCTAACTTTATTATCATTAAAAAGTTTTATATACATCTTTAATAACTGGTCTTCATCTTTACAATTAATATATGTTACATTTTTTTCTTCTGTATAATAATCATCTTTAAATCCAAGAATAATATATTCATTTTTATATATATTTTGAATTGTAATTGTTGAAACTGGATATTCAGATTTTAAAGGATTAGGAAATCCTTTTTTTTGAGGAATTACAGAATTTCTATCACGTATTGTTTCAATATCTATATTCCATGCTACAAGTCCATTTGTTTGAAGTGGTATATCATATTGATATTGAGATGCTATGAATTGAATATGAGGTGCAACATCACCATATATGTCAAACATCCCTTTATTTTCTTTTTTCCAAATTTTCATTTCTGTGATAGAATCAAATACTTTCACTTTAAGTGGATTGTTGAATATATCTGTCCACTTTGTTTTTTCATTTGTCATTATACCAAGAAATGGCTTAAATTTAACTTTTTCTTCATGACAAATTCCATTTTCTATAAAAATGTGTTTTATTGTATTTGCTGAATCTTGATAGGCATTTATAAAACTTTTCATTCGTTTCCCTTTGTTTTTGATTTTTTATTATTATATAATATAAGAAAAGAATTGTCAATTTTAATTATATATAAAAAAATTAGAATTAAAAGGTATTATTAAATTCTTTTTAATTCTAGTTCTATATATTATTAAATTAAAAATGTTAGATTAAATTTTTATGATAATTTTCTGAACAAGAAATTCCTGTTAGATTAGATCCTACAATTGTTAAATCGCCAATTCTCATATTAAGTATACTCCTTAAGTAGTTTATATTTATTTATATAAATAATAATAAAAGATTTTAAAGGATAAAAAATGAGTGATACCTTAGATATACATTCAGTAGCGGCATTATTAAATGATGCCCGAGAAAGAATAAAAGAATCTGAAGAAAGATCAAAAGAAACAATTAATCTAACAGAAATAAGATTAATAAAAAAAATAGATGAAATTCAACAGACTCTAAATGTATTTGGGCAAGATTACTCGAAATGGATACCATTATTAACATCTTTACAAAAAAACGAAGATAATAAAAAAACCTTAACAATTGCGTTAATAACATCTTTCATAACTAATATTGCAGCGTTAATAGTTACTTTATTTGTTTTCTTCGTGAAATCAGGGGTTATTAAATAATGAATTTGGAAAATCTCCATGATTTAATTCATGGTAATGTTGATACACCTTTAGGAATATTTTCACATGGAATTTGGAATATTTTTTCATTAATAAATGGTAATCCAGATTTATATATGTCAGGTATAAGACTTTTTCTTTCTATCTTTTTCACAATCCTACTCATTATTATTCTTAATATCAGAACTAAAATGAATTTTGATAAAATGCATCTAATAGCATTTATTGGAGTATTGTTTTTATTAGCTAGAAATTTTATTTTATTAGGGTTTCAATGGGGTTGGGAAATAAAATTATATGACGATTATATTCTTCATTTTCTTTTTCCTCCTCTTGATTATTTTTTTAATATGATGTATATAGGTTGTATAGCATATTATAGTTTAAATACTTATAATTATTATCCTGGAATTTTAAAACGTATAATATGGTGGATTCCATCTTTTATTACTTTATATTTCATTTATATGAGTATTACTTGGAAACATTTTTTTTATTCAAACCTTCCTGTTGTTGTTCAATTCAATAATTCTTCTGTTGATTGGCAATCTCATTGTATTATTTCTTTATTTTGTGTTTACGTTTTATGTGTTGCAGTTTTAAAACATAAAAAATATTATCTCTTTTTAAGCTCTTTTTGGTTTTTTAATTCTATATCACAAATAACAATAGCTATTACTTCTTTTTATAATTACCAATCTTCTGAATTAACAACAATTTTTCAAGCTGTAGAATTATGGTCAATCCCTCTTCTGTTTTTACATTTTGTTAATGCTTATATTATTAGAACACATAAATTTATTCAAAGAAAACCTTGCTTGAGACATGATTGTCCTTCAAGAATTTTTTTATAAAAAAAAGCTTGACAGATCCGGTTCTAGATGATATAATGAGGCTTGTCCGGTACCCCTTTGAATATCTATATTATAAGACAAAAATAAAAAAATTATATATCAATAAAAAATATTGACAAATTATCTCCTTAATAGTATTCTTTATTTGTTCCCAACAAAAACTATTTAAGGAGAGAAATAGAAAAATGATTAAAAAAGAATGTCAAGAAATTTTGATTAAATTCTGTGATGAACATTCCCTTCCTTATCCTAAACTTCGTTTCTCAAATGGTTTGAAAAAAGCAAATGGTATTTATAAATATTCTTATGATATTATTCTTTTTAAAACAGCTAATACATTAGAAGAAATTTCAAATTCACTTAAATCTTTTGAAATAGTTATTTCAAATTTAATGATTAAATTTTTTAATAATGAACAAGTCAAAAAAACATTGATACATGAATTAACCCATCATTATTGTCTTTTTCATAATAAGAATGCTAATCATACAGAATACTTTAAACAAAAATGTTCAGAGTTTGGGGGTAGTATGAGTAGTATTTTAGCAGGTTCTATATATGCTGATTCAGTTTCAGATAATTATATTACTAAAAAAATTGGATTTAAATTAGAATGTCAATGTGGAAAACCTGGGCATGGTATTCAGCATTATATACGTAATCCCAAAAAAACAACATTAACTAAATATTGTTGTCCTATCTGTAAAACTTTAATGAAAGAATGGAAAAGGATTGAAAAATGAAAAAATTTACTAAAAACCCATTTTACGAAGAAATTCTAAAAGAAGCAATTGAAGAAGCTAATAAATCATCAAAGAACTGGATGATTGAAAACACAAAAGACCGAGAAAAAACAGCACTTTTAGGAGATTGTGGTTTATCTTTTATTAAAATCACTGATAAGAGATGGTCTTTTGTAAAATATTATATCCAACGTGAATTAGTAAAAACAGGACAAAAATATAATCGAATTTATATTCCTCATGAAAATTCTGGTAGATTAGAAATTGGGCCAAAATATTCAGCAATGGTATCAGCTATGAATGTTTTCAAAAAATATTCTGTTGATGCTGGTCTTGAAATAAAAACTTTTATAGATTAAATAAATGAAAATATATCAAATTTTCTTTAAAGAAGAACATTTAGCTTTTCTTCATCCTGATTTAATTCATTATGATAATTCTAATGATAATTCATTACAATTTGAATATTGTATTATGAGAAAAAAATATTTTATTAAATCCTGGTTATGATTGTTATGCATTTAACCCGCATGATTGGGTTGAAAAAAATATTTGGAAACAAGGGGATGCTTCAAGTTATAAAAACATTAAAATGTCTTTTATAACACAATTAATGTTTGACAAATTAGGATATTCCTATAAAATAACAGATAGAAAATATTCAATAGATGAGTTTTCTTTTTGTAATTATTGGATTGCAAATAAAAAATTTTGGGATGAATATATTTTATTCATTGAACCATTTCATCATTTGATGATTAAAAATAATAAAATATATAATAATTTATTTTTTGATGAAGAAGAATCTTTATATGGGTATTATCCTTATATTATAGAAAGATTATTGTCTGAATTTATTTGGTTGAAAAAAGATGTTTTTAAAACTAAAATATTTTATAAAGGAAATATAAAATAAATTTTTGAAAAAATCTCATATAAATAAAATGGAATTTATAAATTTAAACTTTTATTAATATAAAGGAGAATAGAAAATGAAAATGCCAGCAAAACAAAAAAAACTTTATGATTGGTACATCTCATTAAATTATGAATATGTTGAAGAACTTCCAGCTAAAGGAGTTATTCTTCTCAGAAAAGGGGAAAAGGTTGGGGATGCAATTTATTGGAGTTATGTTACTCTTTATAAAAATGGAAATGTTAAAAATGGTAATCATTTAAAATAACTAACTCTCTCTCTTATAATAATTGACTGTTAAATGATTCATATAATAGCTTTTTGTCTATTATATGAATCATTTTTTAAAAAAAGGGTATAAATGAAAATTTATCAAATTTATTATGATGAAAAATCAAAATCTAAAATAAGTCGGTTATTAATGCCTTATAATAATTCTAATCCTGATAAGCCATTTGAATTTGAATATGGTGTTATGAGAAAACTTTATAAAAACTTTGATTTTGAAAAAGAAAAATATCTTGGTGTTTTATCTTGGAAGTTCAAAGAAAAAAGTAGGATAGATCCGTCAAAATTAGTGCTTTGGCTTGATAAAAACAAAAAGAAAGACGTGTATACCATTAACCCTTTTTATATGCTTAATAAGCGTTATAAGAGTTTATGGGAACAAGGGGAATATTTTAATCCAGGAATTAAAAATATTACAAAAGAATTATTAGAAAGAGCTAATATTAATCTTGATCTTGAAAGAAGTCATTCAGCAAAAGTTGCTTGCTATTGTAATTATTGGGTTGCTAATAAAAAATTCTGGGATCTTTATATGAGTTATACAGAAAAATTGTATGAAGAAATGTATAACTCTGATGAAGAAATGTATAAAAAATTATTTATTGAAAAAGCAGATAAAGAAATAAATTCAGGGATGTTTTCATTTATCATGAAAAGAATGTTCAGTTCAGTTCTAGAAAAACATCAAAATGAATTTAAAATTCTTCCATATTTCACATAGAATTCTTAATTATATAAAGGAAATAAAAAATGAAATTTGATATTTACGATAAATCATTTTATAATATGCACTTACAATGGAAACCTTATTATAAAATGATTTCAGAATGGATTCTTAATCAGTGTGAATTTGAAACATCAATAGAATATGGTTTCGGAAATGGATTTCTTTCTGAATTTCTAAAAGAAGCTGGGAAAAATATTTCATGTTCAGATTTTTCAAAAGAATCTGTTAATTTTATTGATTCTTCTATTCGTCCTTTCTTTTCTAATATTGATATGACAGTTTCTATTGTTACACCAGATAAAAAAGATTTAGCCCTTTGTTTTGAAGTTGCTGAACATATTAACCCAGAAGGTACTGAAGTGTTTTTTGATAATTTAGTATCATCAGACCCAAAATATATTCTTTTTTCATCTGAACCAACAACAAATGGTCATGGACATATTAATTGTCATCCAGAAGAATTTTGGATGACAAATATTTGTAAAAAAGGCTATTCTTTAAATAAAGAAAAAACTTATAGTTTTAGAAATGAATTAGACCCAAAAATTCAACCTATTTCTTGGTATCCAAATAATTTTTTGTTTTTTGACAAATTATTTATTTTTTAAAAAAATATTGTTTTCTTTAATATATTTTGATATTGTATTTATATCACTAAAAAGAGTTTCTAATATCTTTATAAAAGGAGAATAAAATGAGTTACCCAGAATATGATCAGTATAAAATCAAAAATCTTTGTCCGAAACAAGATAGTTGTGAACAATGTCGCAATGCCAGAATGAATGATGAAGGTTATCAAAATTATCTTGATAACAAAAGAAAATTTGAAAAAGAACAATATAAAATTTTTCTTAATAAGATAAGAAATGGTAATGATGAATATCGTAAACAACATTATGGAGTATGATTAATTATAAATTTCTTTTAATAAATGGAGATTAAAAAATGAATATAGTAGTTTATACATTAAGTTGGAATGAAGAATTTATGATGCCATTTTTCTTAAAACATTATAGTAAATATGCATCTAAGATTGTTGTTATAGATAATGAATCAACAGATTCAACACAAGAAATAGTAAAATCTTTTAATAATACTGAACTAAGAATTAGGTCAAGTAATAATCAAATTAATGAACAACACCATATTGACATAAAGAATAATATTTATAAAGAATCAAGAGGTAAAGCTGATTGGGTGATTGTATGTGATGTTGATGAATTTCTTTATCATCCAAATTTTATTAAAAAATTAGAACAATATAAGAAAACAGGTATTAATTATCCTAAAGTAAAAGGATTTGAAATGATGCCTAATTGTGAAATTTCTTCGGAAGATGATCTTTGTGAAAAATATCAAATGGGAGCAAGATTTAAAAATTTCGATAAACGTGCTATCTTTGACCCTAATCTTGATATGGAATTTTGTGCTGGTTGCCATAGAGCAAAAACACCAATGAATGCTCATGAATCAGCTATGCCTGATATTCGTATGATGCATTATAAAATGTTGAACTTGAACTATTTTATTAATCGCAATCAACTTCTTGGAACTAGATTGAGTGATCTTAATAAAAAAATGGGTTGGAGTTTACACTATACTTTGTCAAAAGAAGAAATGACAAAAACATATAATGATTTTCTCTCTAAAATAGAGAAAGTAATATAAATACTAATATATTTAAAAAAGTTCATAGGAAAAATAATAAATGAGTAAAATTGAACTAGTTATTATTAGCAGTGGTAGATATGATTATCTTGAAAAAACATTAGAATCTTTTTAAAAATGCTGAGTTTAAAAATAATACACATATTGGTATCGAAAGAGTAGACAATTATAGTGATTTCTAATAATGAAAAATTAACTCAATTATATTCAAGTTTTGGTGATAAATTACTTCAACATACGGATGTTCTTTATTCTATCCAATATAATAAAAAATTTAAACCTATTACTGTTCAACTTTGCCCTACTAATAAATGTGACTTATCCTGCTCTTATTGCTCTGTTTCTAATAGAATTAAAAATTCTGAAATACCTTTTGATACAATAAAACAAGGTTTAAATGATTTTGTAAAATTAGGGGCAAAATCACTTGAAATATCAGGAGGAGGTAATCCACTTTTATATCCTGAAATTAATAAAATAATTTTATACGCTCATAAGTTGGGTTTAGAAATTGGTATTATTACTAATTCAACAAAACCTCATAAATATTTATCACAAGAAAGTATTAAAATTATTAAATGGATTAGAGTATCTTTATCAGCAATTGATTACCATAAAAATTATGACCTAAATAAAATACCAACAAAAAAATTAGCTTTGTCTTATATTATTAATGATAAAACAACTTATGAAAATATTCATGATATTTCTTTAATTTCAAAAAAATATGATGTTAAATTTGTTAGACTTGCTGCTGATTGTACTGGCGATGATTCACTTTTTGTTAAACAAAAATGGAATAGATTTATTAATTCTGAAAATAATTCAAAACTTTTTATTAAAGAAATTAATGATAATTACCATGCTTACCAACATTGCTATGTCGGTATGATCCGCCCTTATTGGGTTCCTGAAGGTGTTTTTATTTGCTCTTCTCATGTTTTAGAAGCTCTTAACTATAATGAAAAATATAAATTATGTGATGTGAAAAATATTCTTGACTTCTACCAAAAAGCAAATTATAATGTTTCTATCGGTAAACTACCTTATTGTATTGATACAGAAAAATGTTTCCATTGCTATTATTATAACAATAATAAAATTTTACATACTGTTGTTTCTGACTTGCCTGATAAAAATTTTGCTTAAATATTTTTTTATGTAACTTCAAGAATACTAAGTTTAAATCTCTCTCCTTTATTACCTGTGTTTTTAGATAATTTCTCTCTTTTTTTGTCTTGACATTTTTTCACAAATAGATTATTATATAGTTGTTTTAATAAAAATAAGGAGATAAAAATGTATTTAAAATTAAAAGAACCTAAAGGTATTTATCTCGTTTTGCAAAAACCAGTTGAAGAATGGACATTAGAAGATAAAAATCTAATTGCTAATCAACATAGAAAATTACTATGTGATAACATCGTTTGTTATTCAGGAGTAGATGTACTTAATAGCCTATGGAGTGTAATAGATCAAATTCCTCCATGTGGTCTAGGAGTTATCTTGTGCGCAGCAGCACAAGAAATAGATGCATTACGAAAATTGAATGAAAAAAATGAAACATTATAAAGATTTTTGTTGAAAAAAACCAAAATTATTCCTATGTTTATAAACTCAATATGTGAGGAAATTATGAAAATTCTAGTAGTAGTTATTCTATTAGTAACAATTTCTTTTTCTACTCCCTCTTATGCTCTTGAATCAAAAGTATGTAAAGAAGTTAGTAGTATTGCAATTTCTGTGATGGAAGTTAGACAAAATGGAGTTAATATACAGGATCTTACTGAATTATTAGATCAGAAAACTTTTTCTAAAGATATTGAAATTATTATTAAAAATATTATTATTGTGGCTTATAAAAACCCTATTGTTACAGGTAAAGAAAATAAAGAAGCAGTTGTAAAAGAATTTGCTGAACAAGTTTTTATTTTTTGTTACCAATTATAAAAATGAAAAAAGTCTAATCTAATTTTAAAGGAATAAAAAATGAAAAAAGAAAATAAGATCGTTTTTGTAATGGCACAAATTGCCCTTATGAATTGTGAACGCGCAGGAATGGAAGCTGAAAATACATATAGACTAAATTGTGGTCAAAGTATTATCTATGGGGATGAAGCATTCCAGTCTCTTTATGACAAATATGCCCCGTTGATTGGTAGAAACGCTTTCCCTGAGATGTTCATTTTATCAGAACGTGAAACCTGACTTAAGAATCATTTAGCTATCACAAGACAGGACAGAAAATAAAAAATGAATACGGAATTATTGCAATCGTATTCAGTGATAATAACAATTAAACCAATTCAATAACAGAAAGGATAAATCATGAGTGGAGGCCACTTTGATTATAATCAATATAAAATTGAAGAAATTGCAAACGAAATCCAAGACATAATTAACAATAATGGAAAAAATATTATTAATTCATTTGGATATGATCAATATCAAAATTACCCCGTTGAAATTATTAATCGGTTTAAATTAGCTGTTAATACCTTGCGTAAAGCAAAAGCAATGGTACAGAGAATTGACTGGTTGTTGTCTGGTGATGATGGGGAAGAGTCTTTTCTAGAACGATGGAATGAAGAAGTAATGCCTTTTTATGAATCTGATGATTTAAAATGAACTACACAAAAAGTTGTGCTTAGTTATTGATCTTTGTCTTGATGAAAGAATGTGAAAATTGTAAATTCAAATGTTTTTTTGATAACAAGATTATAAAAATACTCTTCCCATAAAAATGATATTATGCTTACAGATGAAAAGTACAAAAATCTGATAATATCATCTAATCTGCTTTTTAGTAAAAAATATCTTGACAAAAAATGAAAATAAAGATATATTTAAATCAACCTTAAGAGAGAGAGGATTTTATGAATACTGAAATTTTAGTAAATGATTTGTATTACTACCCTAAATGTGATGTAGAATATAATATTTAATTAAAGATTGAGATACTTTTCAAGACGATAAAAAATAGTCTGCTGATGAATGACTTCATTAGTAATATAAAGTCAAACCTCCTAAAGGAGAATTTAATGAAACCTCTATGTGAACCATTCGAGTTTGTTACACACACTGTCCTCGGGAAGAAACACGTTCAAACACGTCAATATTTTGAGATTGAAGCGTCTGACCACAAAATATCTAATTGGTTGGGGTATGGACAGCCTGACAAGACAGTCTATGCCCACGAATTAGGTAAGAAACTTTGTCATTATAAAGATGACACTGGATGGGGTTGCTGGTCATTTGCTGCTGACAACACTACTGATTTATAAGCTACAGAGCTTATACTACTTTATAAATGGTTATACTTATATCTATAGGAGAAATAAAATGAGTGACAATCTTATCAAACAAGCAGAGCAAAACGTTCTTAACATCTGTAAAGAGATGGAATTAGCAATTGATGCATTGGATGCATTCAAGAGGTTTGGCAATAGAGCATTGAAAGATTATATCTCAAAACCTAAATTTTTTGAAGGTTTAGAGTTGATGTTTCAGGCTGTTAGACAAGAATATGTGGAACAAATTTCAAGATGTTTCGCGTTATCAGGAGTAGGAGGCAAAGAATCTCATGCGTACGCTAAAAGTAGGGCAAAAGATTATTTTGGGGGGAATTACGAAATTATGTCTTTTTTAGATAGATGGGGAGCAATGGGGTCATATAAATCTGATCTTGAAAAAGAATTCAAAACACAATTAAAAAATGCTATTAAAGAGGAAAAATAAAAAAGTTAATCAGTAATCTTGATATTAGTGTTTCTTATTTTTTAGGGAGTATAATTATGGAAAAATATAATTTTAGTAGTATATCTGGTTGTTGTGATCCATGGGATGATAGGAATAATGCTATTGGGTTGTGCCCAGATTGTGGAGAACCTGTTGACAATGAAGGTAATGCTGTTGTAGGTTGTCATTATTCTCCTGAAGTATGTTCTACTTGTGGCAGTTGTCCTTGTGATATGTATTGCTAATGAATAAGATAATTTTTATGGTATTTTAAATTTTATCTTGACAAAAAATGAAAATGAAGATATATTTAAATCAATCTTAACAGAGAGAGAGTATTTTTTTATGAACACTGAAATTTCAGTAAATCTGGGTAATAAAAAAGAACCATTACCTGATTTGTATTACTGTCCTGAATGTGATCTTGAATTTAATACCTCTCAATGTATTCAAATTGAGGAATTAGACTGGGAGAATAGACATTATACTGTTCATTCATGCCCAGATTGTGGAGATAATGCGGGTAAATATAGGATGAGTGAAAAAAGATTAAAAAAATGGTACAAATGGAGAAAAAAAAAATCTTTCTTCTGTTATATAAGGATTATTTAGAACAAGACAACTATTCACCCCCAGATGATGTAATGATTTATCTTATCAGGTGATCGGGAGAAAATTATTAAGTCATTTAATATTTCAGAATGCCAAGATAATTCATAAATGAAAACTGAAAGGGGTTAATACAATGCAACATAAACCACACTGTAATCTTTTAAAAAATGCAACAGGATCGCTTTACTCCCATCTACCTTGTAATTGTGGTGCAAGGGTTAATGAAGCGACAGTTAATGAACTGTACGAAGCATTGGAACTAGCTTTAGAAATAATCAACAAATATACATACAAAGAATATATTGCTGGTATTTCAGTTATTGAAGATACGTTAAATAAATTTAAAATAGAGGAATAAAGATACACCACAAACGCAAACTATGCTCCGGTAATTCAATGGGAGAATAGGCGACTTATAATCGCTCTATGGAAGGTTCGAATCCTCCCCGGAGTACCAATACAATAAATTCAGATGAAGTATCTGCCCTTAGAAGGGGGAGAAATAAATGGCTAAATTTAATAGTTCGCGATGTAATGTTCTTTATAACAATACCTCGTTTCACGACTGGGAACATATTAAATACATACCAGTTGTACCAGAAATTACTATAGTTCCCTATGATGAGGTTGACTCAATTCCTAGTACCTTACCTCACAACGAAATTAAAGAATGCAGAAACTGTAGATTATGCTGTGTTTTTGATCATACTGGCACAATAGTTAAAATATTACATGGAGCCTATTAGATTAGGAGCATAAGAGATTATGCGGGAGCAACTTACTATATCCAGTCGTCATACCTTTTGTTCTAGGTGCCTGATTATGATGGGGAAACGCCCAGTCATAGAGATAAATACACCACCAACAGTAAACATAGGTGGTGTAACGTTAAGGATAAGTGATGACTAACGGACAGTTACCAAAAGGATACCCTCGGGAATATAGACCTAGACCAGTTACTTACTGTATTGACTGTGGATACCCGCATATATCCTTACTTGATGCTAAACTTTGTTGTTTGGAAAAGCAAGTAGAGAGAAGAAAACGAGAGATAAGCGATGAAAGATAAAGAGATTGAAGAAAACTACATTCACATGAGACTAGTCCTAAACGACTGTGTTGTTGAAAAACTTATCCCATTGGCTTTGGTTTTAACATCGAATGTAGATGAAGTGGCAAGATTTGCTACTCAAACATGGACAGAACTTCGCGAGAATAATGAATTTGCTGCATCGAGGGAACTTCGGCACTAAGACGTATCTGTGGGGTCTTACCCCACGAGATGTAAGACTATAGGCCACGCCCGAAAGGGGCTATCAGTGGATGACGACATACAGAGAGTTAGCGACCTGGACAGCAACTCTTGCTGGCAGACCGAGAGTAAAAATAGTCTGCCCTTCAAATATAATAATTTTAATACTAATAAACATGACCAGAATAATCAAAAGGAAAATAATATGTTGTTCAAGTACATTTATCTTGATGTTCCGTGGAGCTTGAATTATGTAGTTTATCGGAGCTTTTCTGATCTAAAAAAGTACAATGAGAAGGATATGGTCAAATTCCACCGAGTGTGTACGTTCGTTACTGAATATGAGGCTCGTGATTATTGCGATTATCGAAATGAAATGGTCAAAAAATATGAATCAGACGATGTGAATCTTATCGTTCGGACTAACATCTGAAAAGTCACAAAGGATACGATATGAGTGAACCAAAAGTACCAAAAGGGTTTGTAATGATCTACACTGATACACAATCAATCTGTATGCGTATAGACCATATTATTTCAGTTGCAGTAGAGTGTGGCAAAAGCAAAGCACTCCACATTACAACAACAAACGGAGATACTTATAAAGCATCTAATGACTTTGAAGACTTTTTAAAAAGTCTAGATGAAGAAGAAGATAAACCAGAATGGAATGGATATGGGTACAAGATAGGATGACCTTTACTAGTCACAGCAACATAGACAGTCAATTCATAATATTTGTCATGTTAATAAACATGATCAGAATAAAAGGTAGATAATATGAATATTGAAATAAATATTGATGATTATTTAAGTGAAGACGAAAAAAAATATGCTGTAACTACAGCTTTTAAAGAACTTGTCAAGTCAAATTTTAAAAGAGAAACAGACTTAACAAGAATATTGTCTAATACAGCGTATGAAATAGTTCATAAAACAGTAGATGATATTTTAGGAGAAAGCACAAAAAGCATCATTGCAAAAGAGGTTAAACGAATTGTTCAGGATAAAAGTACACTAAAACACTCTATTTTTAAGAAACCAGATGCATGGGATAGAGAACCTAATAATGCCTATAAATTCCTCCAAAAATGTATTGAAGAACAATTTTCCGTTATCAAACAAATAGTTCAGGAAAATATCGAGAAAGAAACACTTAGTCTATTAAAAGAAAACTTAAATGATTATATTGTAGAAGCAGTACAAGATCTTTTCATAGTTAATAAATAATTAATTTTTTATAATATAACCTACCTAAAAAATTAACTTTATTGTTTCAAGAATAAAAGATATTCTTACCAAAAAATATAGAGTGCAATTATGTTAAAAATAACTCTTGACTTTTTAACATAATTGAAATATTATAAGTTATAAAGAATTTAAATTATTTTAAAGAAAGTTAAATTTTATCCTTAATATCAGATAACGTAAATAGGAGATGAAATGAGTATTATTGAAGCATTAAGAGAAATCTATCTTGGGAACCTTCCACGACCGGTTTACGGTATTTGTGGTAATATCAACAAATTGGCAGAGGGTTATTCTGATTTAGTGAATCATGATTGGTGGAGAAAAGCTTTAATTTCTTGGGACAAGTTCACAGGGGATTTTAATTATCCTATACCAGCAACAAATAAAAAATACAATCCCAGTGAACAATACAATAAAACTAAACAGTTATGGAGTGGTAAACAGGGGGAACTTCGTAAAGAACTGGTAAATCATCTTATTAAATTTACAGAGGGGTTAGACAAAAATGAATGATCATAAAACCGAGAAGACTGTCTGTATGGTAGGCAAACAACAATACAAAGAAATTGGTATCGTACCAGAGCTTTGTGAACAACTAGAAGATACGCTGCATTGGTTAGAAGATATAGCGTCTCTGGGAATCACTAATGATGATCTTTATTCATCCATTGAGTATGTGTTGAATAAGGCTAGAGGAGAAAATTAATGAACGACCATATCGAACGAATGAAAACTGAACATAAAGAGTTGAAAGAACGTATTGATAAGTTGAACACATTTATTTATTGTAATGATATGTTCCAGCGTCTGGATGATCAGGAAAAAGTTCGGATGATAAAGCAATCCGGATTTATGGAATCCTATCTGTCAGTACTTGAGTCTCGCATTTGGTGTGGTGAGAGTGGGAACTTAAGGTTGAATACCCTACACAAAAATGGAAAAGAGTGCCTTGGCCCTGGGTGTATGTACTGTGACGAGGATGAAATATTAAACAAAAACGAATGGAGAGTGAGAATGACTGAACATACAAGCGGGTTCAGAAAAGTGATAGAAATTACCAATAAACATTGTGAAGATATAATGGATGATATTTACTTTGTCTCTAAATCAAGAATGGAAAACATTATTGATTGTTTAGAGAGCGGGGCAAAGGAAATAAAGAACCTTAAAGAGAAACAGCGTGACGACTTTTTATGACGTGGTGATTTATTAAAAAGAATGTCTCTGACCTGGATGTATGTACTGTGACGAGGATGAAATATCAAACAAAAACGAATGGAGAGTGAGAATGACTGAACATAAAATCAAGCAGACAGGTATCATACCACCGTTGAGCTGGCTGGAAGATGCGGCGTCTTTGGAAACTAATAATGATGACCCATATTCTTCTACTGAAGATATTTTGGGCAAAACGAAAAAAGCAAAAAAACCTGGAGAGAAACAACACGATAACTTCTTATGGCGTGGTGATTTATTAAAAAGAGCCATTCCCTATCTTGAAGCTGATTTACTTGGAAGATTGTATTCTGAGTTACAAGGGGTGGTTGAAAATAAAGTTCTGTGTGACGCGCTAGAACAAGAATGTTGTGCCCTCGAAGCGTTAATTGAGGAAATAAGGTCGCAATTATGAATACTCATTTAGAAAGAGCAAATAAAATGAACTGGCGCGTAAAATACTGGAGATGGATAAACGAATATGGAGGTGAGTGATGTATATTATACTCGGAATATTGATTGGATTAGTAACCTTTTTAGTCTTAGAGATTGTTACTAATAGTCATAAACTACCAGACGACCACGATTTTACGTGTAAAAAAAATACGCTAAAAAGCACTCAACTGGATGATAAGCAGCGCCATGAATGGGTTTAAATAATCCGGGTACTGGGTCGCAAGGCAGACACTCTTTCAGAAAGAGGTGAAATGACAATGCTAGGATTGCTAAAATCACTGACCGATGTTGCCACAGATGTAGTCAAAACCATAGCCGCACCTGCGGAAATAGCGGTTGACCTGACCAGAGCCGTTACCAAACCTATTGCCGACACCGCCGATGAACTGGTGAAAGAAGTGAAAAAAGCTACGAAATAACGAACAGTGACCGTATGAGGTCAGCGGTTGTGTAGAAAGCAGCTTATACAACATCATTGTAACTACGTACACTGAAAGGATTTGCTATGCCGTTTTTACGTACCGAATCAACTGGGACAATCGAGATCAGTCAGGCTGATTACAACTGGATTGCTGAGAGGATGAACACAGCACCATCCGGAACTGTGTCGTTTAGCAGTGCAGCGATAAAACGCTATCGGAAAATTACCGGGCAGGAATTTGAAGAAGTGTGGAAAATAAAATCTGAAATGCTTAATGAGTTTGGACATTTGGCATAAGAGTATTGATAAGTAGAAAATCAACCAACTAAAGGAGAACAAAATGAAATTTACACTTGAAGATTTCCAAGAAAATGTTAATAAATGTGAAAGCGCAGAAGAAATTGATGCACTCTGTATGTCTTGGTTGAACCTCTTGTGCATGGACAGCGGTAGAGATGGAGATATAGCAAAAGCTTTACTTCGTGTTGTTGGAGATCTAATCGGGTGCGACCAGATTTAGCATTACAACGTAATAGGAGAACCTAATGACCCTAAACGAAGCAATCAACTGGGTAGAGAAAAACTGTACAGAAGAAGTCTGTAAAAGAATTCGTTCACGCGCTGTTGCTCGTACCTTATTAGATGAAATTGAAAGACTCCAAACTAATCTCATTATTGCAGCATACGACACATTACTACAGGACGTTTGCAATGAATATATGGACGTAAACGACGACGGAAGATTCAAAAGTCACAACGAATTGGCAGAAAGAGTGAACAAGTTATTGGGAATCTAACGATTGAAGCCAAAGCCTTGAGAGACCAAATTGCGGTTCTTAAAAAAGGCATCAGTGATCGTGATAACAATACTTATTAAAAAGGAAACGAGTGTTATGAGATATATTCACCACGTTGGTTCAATGATATTTGGGTATTTTCTCTACATTCTGGCGTTCAAAATTTTCGACGTGCATCCTGACAATCGCTTTTTCTGCAAAGCACTTCCGTATATGGGTTACTGGGGCTATCACCCGAAAGAGTTGAGGTGGTGGAAGCCTGCACAGAAAATCTAACGCCGCAAATAAGCGGCAGACCACCAAGTAGACAAGCATGAACAAAAAACGGCGAAACCGCCCACTGGAGTGACTGGTTATGCAAAAATTTATAGTGATAGTAACAAATGAAATACTCGGTAATTCTCGGCATGAAATGACTCTTGACCAAATAAAAAAATTTAATCTCTGTGCTTATCGGCTGGCATTAAAGTCTGCCAAAAACAATGGGCAAGAATATTCAGATGGAATGTGGACGGTTCGGACGACATAGCAGCGTTAATAGATAGAAAATTTACTATTTAACGTAATAGGAGAACATCAAATGATCCAAGAAATTAAAGATCTACTCGCTGACGAATCTGACAAATGGAGATTAGACGCCGATGATTGGATTGTATACGTCGAAGAATTAGTTGCAGAGGTCGAAAAGTGGAAGAAGCTCTGCGAACTTCTGTGTCTGGACAACAGGGAAATTGCTGATCTAGCTGAGGAGAACCTGAGACTTAAAACCAAGATCTTAGAATTGCAGGATTTTGTTAAATGGATGACCGGATGTGGTTATGACTTTGCGGAATTACCATACTTCAGAGCAAAAAGAGACAAACTACTAAAAACATAGAATTACTGTTGTTCCTACTAATAATCGAGATAAAAGACAATGGATGAATACTGGAAACCAAAGAACGAGCAGATTGTAAAAGCTGTGTGCTATTCAGATGCAACAAGCCAAAATCGTCTGCTTCACAGACTTGGTCAACACAAAATGCTGTTATCAAAAGACTCCGTGGTCAGCTTCAAAATTGTGTTAACCACTTAGAGCGAGCAAACAGAAGGTGGCCGGAAAATGAAGAGTTTGAAGCAGCGATAGCTTCTGCAAATAAAGCACTGTACGAGACTAATAGCTAATTATAAACGTTTTTGGAGGTTAATATGAAAACGCAAACAGAGAGTATTATTTTGACAAACAAAGAAGGACAGCAATTGAGAATTTATAAATTGGAAGGAGAAGGCCCGTTGTTGTTTTGCCTTGGAATAGATGGAGACTCTGAGCATTTTCGGTTTTCAGCTGACGATGCTGAATATATCACAAAAGAGGTAGATGTGGTTGTTAATTCATTTATCTAACATTGTAAATGACCAGAAAGGGGAAGCATGAAACTCAAAATAAGGCACGAGACAAAAGAACGAAAATACTTGAGTAGGAACAGTTACCAAAATGTGCTGCGAGACGTTGAACTTGAACCGGTGAAAATTGTACGGACACAATGTGGTATAGGTGCAGCAGAAAACAGGTATTTTTACCGTGGGTATTTCCCAGCACCAATTGATGCAGAGTTTGTCACAGACGGACTGATTAACGTGAATATTGTGAGAAAACTCAACCCGCAATTTAAACCGAAAACACTTGATTGGGCAAACAATATTTGTTTGATTGTCTAATATTGTTAATAGCTAGAAAATCTACTGATTAAAACAAAGATAGACATTAGAAAAGTCAAATAATTAAGAGTATTATCGTTGATGACACTATCTTATATTGTGGGGATTGTCTTGATATTTTGCCGACTGTTGACAAAGGATGAAGATTATTTTTAAATAGCCAAACAATGAGATGTGTCAAGTACCTTTGTTCTGACTTTAAATATTTCAAATTTTTACAGTTTATTCATTTTTTGTATTGACAATTCAAAAAACAAATGATAAAGTATACTCATCTTGAACACAAAACAATAAAGGATAAAATATGTTTATGATGAGTACAGAAACAGAAGAACAAAGGATTGAAAGAGAAAAAATTGATAACTTCTGTGAAACACTACCAACAATATGGTTGGAAGGAATTGCAGACTGCCGACGTCTCGCTGATACAATTTACTTTTCGGGTTCAACTCCTTTGTTAGACATTACAGCTAAACATATAGGAATGAGTATTGAGGATATTGAGATTCTACTTACTTCTGCTCTTGATGAGTTTTTCGGGGAAGAATGAATAAAACCTGATATATCTAAAGGAAATAAATTAAGATGAAACCTTCTTCCACTGAAATGATACAAATTGCAAATAACATTAAAAAACCAAGCAAAAAAGATTGTCTGAAAATTCTAAAAGAGATGGCTGTACTGTATCCGGATAGTATGCATGAATTTGCTAAGCTTTATACATACTTTATGCCTGGAATCCCAATAAAACCTAAAACTGTATTTCAATGGGTTGCTAAAGCAGTTTCTAATCCAAAGTATTGTAAGGAATTATTGAAATTAGTTTATATTGACAAAGAAAACATTGTTGCAACGGATGATTATAGATTACACGTTGCACCGAATTCAGACAATCTTGAACCTGGATATTACTGCCCAAAAACGAGTGATTATCTTTATCCATTAGATAAATATGATTATCCTGATTATAAAAAATTATTGTCTAATGTAGAAGGTCATTCAATCCAAGTAAAAACCACAACATTAAAAGAGGTAAATCAGATTATAAGAGTCTGTCTTAATGAAGGGCCAGAAGTCAATAAAAAATATCTTGATGATGCTTTGTGCTTCTGTGAAGGAAATATTTTTTATGGAAAGAACGAAAATAATTTAGTTAAAGTTATCACACCAAAAGGTATTGCAATTATTATGCCTATGGTAAAATAATTACACATATAATTAAAAAAACAAGAGGTAAATAATGGATATTTATGATCATGTAGAAAAATATTGGGATACAATTGACAAACACTCCTTAATTAATTTTCTAATGATTACAGAAAGTAGACATAAAGATTTTCTTTATATTTTAGACCTTTGTGAAAAAGATCCACAAATAAATGTTGTATTAAGAGACTTAAAACATTATTATATTAATAAAATCAATCTAAGGTTAGCAGTTGAAAAAAGAATAAGTAAAGAAAACGTATAATAATTAGGCAAAGTATTCTATATTATGGAGAATAATAAAAAAATGGGAACACACAAAGAATGTATTAGTTATAAAAAAGGAATATGTTTACATAAAGACGCTCCTCGTTTATTATTAGGAACAGCATTATGTATTCTTGATTATGAGAGGCATGATCCTCGTATTCCATCTATATGTTTATTACAAACAAAAAAGGGATTATTATGAAGAACTTAAAAAATGATGTAAAATTATGTGAATGTGGAGTTCCTATTTCTCCTAAACAGAAAGTATGTCATGAATGTGAAAATTCTCAGCTTCGTCATCAAATTTATTCTTTAGAAATGTCACTTGAAGATAAAAGTAAAAAGATTAAAACTTTAGAAAATTTATTATGTTGTGTTTTGGAATCTTGGGAATTAGGATTTAAACCAGAAGAAGATAATGGGTTATACATAAAAGCAAAAAATAGTTTAATGTAGAATAGATTTTATTGTTTACTTTCAAAGGAGAAATATATTTAATTTTTTTATTGACAAAGTAAAAAGGAAATGATAATGTATAATCATCTTTGAGAGAAAACAATAAAGGAGAAAAAGATGAAGGCAAACATTATGTTTTACAGACCTGAAAATTTTGTTCATCAATTTGTGGAAAATTTTGAAAAAGCTGAAGAAGAAGGATATTGGGATTTATTTGGAGGTAAACTAGCAGGAAGGCTTGATGATGGAACTTTTTGGTTTCAGACAACAGCAGGCAATCAAGTTTATGTAAAAATAGTTAATACAACTTTTTATGTAGAAATTGATGCAACAAGACACGCTTTGCATGATTGCAGTAATGTTGCAGGTTTGGCAATGATTGAACTTGGTCTTATAGACATTCAAGGGAATCCAACTGATTTAGCAAAAGCCGTTAAAGTTATCAGTTATGCATCAATGCGAAAAGATTGCCCTTGGTTTGTTTATAATCTTGAACATCCAGCTGTAGTAGAATATCGAAGGAAAGCGTCTGCTGCTGGTAGAAGGTTACCCGAACGTTTAATTTTTTGTGATGGAGTAGTAAAAGAAGAATTTGATACAGAACCAGTCCCAGTATGGGAAGGAGTAGAATATAGAAGAGCAGCAGCTAATGGAGTAAGTTTATAAAAGTTTTTTAATAAAATTTATTTTTCACCCATAATATAAACATCTGGAGAATTGCCTGTTATGGATTCTTCATTTTTTTTATGAAATATCAACTGATAACCTTCTGTTGTTAAAAAGAATCCTTCAATAATTATATTATTTTTATGTACATTAAAATGGCAATTAGAGCATAAATAACATATATTATTTTTTCCATTTTTCCCACCTTTTGATTTAGATATAATATGATGTTTATTTTGATAATCATTAATTTTACAGATTTGACACTTCATTTTATCCTACCTATTTGTGCAATAATTTTATTTTTATTTATGTAAAGAAATAATTATCTTGAGAAGGATAATGAAATATGTTATAATTTATTATAAATCTAAAAAGGCAAAATGGAGTTAAATATTTTGGGATAAATTTATAGTAAATAAAACAAGGAGAGAGAGAGAAATGTACAATAAAGAATATTATCAGAGTAATAATTATAAAAATTATTCAGAGCGAGAAAATAAGTATAAAAAGTTAGGGATAGAATTAAATGATATTCTTCATAAAATTGGGTTAATAGAGGACAAAAGTATTATTATTGATTATGGATGTGGATTTGGTTTTCTTTCAACAGCATTTTTAGATCTTGGTTATAAAAACACATATAGTTATGACATTTCAAAATATGCTGAAAAAATTGCTAAAAATAAAGGATGTAATTGGATAGAAGATAATAATTTTAATAGTGATATTTTGATAGTTCTTGATGTTTTTGAACACATGACAGATGATGAGATCAATGAGTTTTTCAAAAAAAGTGATTCAGATGTTATGATAGCGCGAATACCAGTAGCAGATTTTTCAGAAAATGATTTTTATCTTGAAGTTTCAAAAGCGGATAAAACACACATAAATTGTAAAGATAAAAATGGATGGAAAGAATTTTTTATTAAACAAGGGTATAAAAATTTTCTTTCTTTAAATCTTTTAACAATATATGATACGACAGGAGTTTTTTGTTTCATAGCTTTAAAATAAATAATTTCAATGTTACATATTATCAACATCAACTTCAGGAGACTTTATGAAAAGTGAGCTAACTTTATTTGATACAAATATTTTATTAGATAATCCAGAAATTTTAGATGATTATGACAATGTAATTTTTTCATGTGTTGTATTACAAGAATTAGATAAATTAAAATATAATATTAATATAGGGTATGCAGCAAGATGTGCTATTAGAAGTATTCAAGATTACATTAATTCTGGTAAAAAATATGAATTTGATAAAAATGAAGATAGCAGGATGACAAATGATTTAAATATTATTTGGTCAGCAAAAAGACAAGGTGCTAAATTACTCACAAAAGATATTGCTGCATCTATTTTTGCTGATACTCTTAATATAGATTATGAATTAATTACAGATAAATTAATTACTGATTACACTCCTTATATTGTTGATAATAACCCTGAATTTCCTTTTGAAGATTTTAATCTTAAAGATGATGATCTTAGAAGATTTAAACAATATATATTAGAAAAATTTAATAAAGAATTAACCCCATGGACATATTATAGTATAAAAAAAGATATATATTGTTATAATCCCATTAAAGAAATGTTAGAATGCATTTCAAGGAATGATGAATATAGAAAACTAGATATATTAGGTGAAGCAGAATTAATTCCCAAAGATATGTATCAAAAAGCAGCAATTTATTCAATGATGAATGCAGATGCAACACTTCTATTAGGGAAATGGGGAGCAGGTAAATCTATTTTAAGCGTTGGAACAGCAATAAAAATGGCAAAAGGGAACAAAGTTTATATTATGCGACCAACATTAAGTTGTAAAAAATATGATATTGGGTTCTTACCTGGGAATCAAGAAGAAAAAATGAGTCAATTTTTTTCAGGATTTATTTCAGCATTACATTCATTATATGGCAACACTAGAAATCAAAAAGGTAAAGATGGTTATGATTACGATTATGTTAAAGAAGATTTAATGCATAGTAAATTTACTTTTTTGAATTTATCTGAATTGCATGGGTTATCTATTCAAAAAGGTGATATTATAATTGTTGATGAGGTACAACTTTTAGATAATTCTTATCTTTGTTTATTGTTATCACGTATATGTGAAGGTGCTAAATTAATAATGATGGGTGACAGAAATCAAACTATGGGGTTACTGAAAAACACGGAAATTGGTTTAAATAAATTAATTAAGTTATTACCTCATAAAGCTTTATCTGTTGTTGAATTGAAAAATGTATATAGAAATAAAGAACTTACTGATCTAGCTGATAAATTGTTTTATAGTTAATTTCTTTAATAATAAAATTAAAATTTTTAAAGATTATAAATATAATAAACTTTTATAAATATTTTTATAAATATATAAAAATAGGAGTAAGCATGAAAACATTTAAAGAATTTATAACAGAACAAGAAACATTAAATGAGAAATTAATAATTATAGGCAAAGGTAAAAATTATGGGCAAGTAGTATTTGTTACTGGTGGTGGTGCATCTGGAAAAGGATTTGCAATACAAAATTTCATTGATAGTAATAAATTTAAAATTAGAGATGTTGACGAATATAAAACTTTATTTTTAAAAATTTCTAATTTAAAAAATAAATATCCAGAAATAAGGAATCTTTCATTAAAAAATCCTGAAGATGTTTTTAAATTACATACATTTGTTGATCAAAAAGATATTAAAGATAAAACATTAAACAAACTATTAACAAATTTAGAACAAGATAGACTACCAAATATTTTGTTTGATATTACAGGAAAAAATGAAAAATCAATATATGAAACAGCAACTAAATTAATAGAAGTTGGGTATAATCCCAAAAATATTAATATTATTTGGGTATTAGCTAATTATGAAATTGCTAAAAAAGCAAATAAAGAAAGAGATAGATTTGTACCAGAAGATGTTTTAATGAGTACCCATAGCGGCGCAGCTAAAACAATGGCGCATTTAATATTTACTAATTTAAATAAAACATTGATAAATGGCAGTATTTATGTTATTCTTAATAATAGAGATGAAACTAAATTTTATAAAGGGACAAATGTTATAAAAGATTTTACTTATCTTCATTTTAAAAAACCAGGTACTGATGTGAATATGACAAAAGAAATTAAAGATAAATTAAAAAATTGGATTGATAATAATACACCAAAAGAACCGGAATTATTTAAACCAAAAATTGCTGAAAGTGAAAATAAATTTCATCAAATTGATAAAATAAAGTTAACACCTAAACTTTATGCTATTGTTTCTGATTCTGATCCTTATGATGCTATGACATATTTTTTAAATAATAAAGCAATTGCTATGGAATATGTACCTGATTACAAAAAAAGAATTGTTGATATAAAAAATGATATTGATTCTTTTATTAAAAAATTAAACAATTTTAAATAAAAGAATATGAATTTAACAGGAACGCTCATAGTGAGGTTCCATAACAATATGTTGCCTTCGGGGACATAAGAAAAGGAGAAATGTTATGACAGTAGGAAAAACAGTACCACTAGACGTTATTTTAGACCAGTTCTTTGGATTTAACGATACAATGTTTAAATCCACAAACAGTAATTTTCCACCAATGGACATTTATACTAAAGGTGATTGCCTTTATTTTGATGTAGCTTTAGCTGGTTGGAAAAAAGATATGATAGAAATTGATATTAATCCTGAAAACGATATTCTTACTATCAAATCCAAACATCTTGATTTTCCTGAATTTGAAAATTGTAAAGACATTAAATGGATTTCTAAAAAATTAAGTTTTCGTCATTTTGAAGTAAAATATTTTATTCCACCTGTATATGACAAAGAAAATATTGATGCAAAATTTGAAGATGGTATTCTTAAAATTTCATTCAAACAACTACCTTCAAAGATCCCTCAAAAAATTCAAATTAAGTAAATAAATATTGGGTACTATCGTTCTTTATATATTTTATATGAGAACGATAGTACCTATTTAAGGATATTTTTATGAAAACATTTAAAGAATTTATAACAGAAGCATTTGATTCTTATTTTCCTTATAAATGGATTCATATTCCTTCAAATACTAAAACTGATTTTCTAGGTGAATTCAAAACAACTTCATCATTAATTACTTTTGAAATGAAAAATGAATATAGCCCTGATGAATATGAAGTTTCTTTCTTTAAATTAACTCCTAATGAAAAATATAACCAAAATTATAATATGACTGGTGAAGGGGAATCTTTTAAAGTCTTATCAACAGTTCTTAAAATGATTTATGATGCTTTACAAAAATCTAAAAAATTAGAAAATGTTAATATTAAAAAAATAACTTTCTCAGCAGAAAAAGATCAAGGTAAAGGTGATAAAAAAATAAAAACAGGCAGAGCAAGTTTATATATGAGAATGGCTAAGAAATTTGCTAAGAACTTAGGTAAACTAGATATAGAGGATGAAGAAAGATCAACTTATTTTACAATAACTCTTGACAAATAAATAATTATTGTATATAATTTTATAAAAAGAATGAATCTAAACTATCTTCTCTTAATAAAAAATAAGGTTATATTATGACAAAAAATGTTAAAGAAACAACAAAATATGACAATAAACTTGACATTTTAAATACAAGTACAGAAAACCCTCCTGATCTAATTGATTTTCTTGATATAGAGTTAGATTCTGATGATAATACATATAGACATTGGGTAGGAATGCCAGAATTTATTCAAGAAAAAAATCCACCTTTTAAAAAACTTATTGTTACTTTTCGTTGAAAAGAAGATTATGATGAGTTTTCAAAAATTATTGGGCAAAACTTAACAAATAAAACTAAAAGTATCTGGTATCCTAAATTAGATAAAGAAGAAAATTCTTTAATGCGTTGGATTGAGGAATAATAATTTATGAGCAATCCTAGATTTCCTGTTTATATTATTTCTAAAGGTCGTCATGAATCAATGATTACCTCTAGATCTTTATCAAGAATGAAAGTTCCTCATTATATCAGTGTTGAACCACAAGATTGGGATCTTTATGAAGAAGCACTAGATAAATTTAATATCAGAAAGTGGGTAACTTTGTTATTACTTCCATTTTCTAATCATGGTGATGGGCCCTGGAAGAGCTAGAAATTGGTGTTGGGATCATAGTATTTCTTTAGGATTTGAAAAACATTGGGTATTAGATGATAATATTTCTGATTTTTATAGACTGAATAAAAATAAAAGAATTAGAGTGGGATCAGGTGTAATTTTCAGGGCAGCTGAAAATTTTATTGATCGTTATGAGAATGTTCCTATTTCTGGATTTCAATATCGTTTTTTTATTGCACCTAATTTAAAATATCCTCCATTTGTAAAAAATACTAGAATTTATTCTTGTTTGCTTATTCAAAATGATTGTCCATTTAGATGGAGAGGTAGATATAATGAAGATACTGATCTTTCTTTAAGAGTTTTAAAAGCTGGGCTTTGTACTATTCAGTTTAATATTTTTTTACAGGGTAAACTTGCTACTCAAACAGTAAAAGGTGGTAATACTTCTGAATTCTATCATGTTGAGGGTGACCTGGATAAACAAAAATGGCGTGATGGTAAACTAAATTCTGAAGGTACTATCAATAAATCTCAAATGCTAGTTGATATGCACCCGGATGTTTGTTGGTTAGTTTTTAGATATGGTAGATGGCACCATCATTGTAATTATGAACCTTTTAAAAAAAATAAACTTAAATTTAAACCAAATATTAATTTAAATGTTTTAAAACAATTACCTAATGATGAATATGGTATGAAATTAATTACAAATTTTAAAAAATAATTTATTGACATAATAATAAATAAAAGATATTATATCTTTGTTACTAACAAAAAGGAAAATTATGAAAACTATTAAAGAAATTTTTGAAGAAGTTTCTAAAAAAATTGATGATTACCCTGCATCAAGAAATATTGATAACTCAGCTATTGGGTATGCTGCTATTGCTTTTCGGGAAAATAATGATTATGTAAAAGCTTTAAATGTTGATTTCCCTTTTATCTTAAATAGCAAAAATGACACTTGGTTTCGTAAAATTGAAGGAAAAGCTAAAGGATATGGTCTTGCTATTAAAGACGTAAAAATTACAAGCCGTAAACCTATGACAATGGGTAATTTCGATATTTATAAAGCTTCTATTAAATATATTGATGATAAAACAGAAGAAGAAAATATTGACAATTTTTGGATTTCAGTTCATAATAAATTTTCTATTGATGATGTTATTAATTATATTGATAAACATAAAAATAAATGGGTTCCTTGATAAGGAGAATAAAAATTATGTTATTTTTTATTAAAAATTTTTTTAAATCTCATCATTGTAATAAATGTAATTGGTTGTTTGCCTGTGAAGATTGTTCTTCTGAATATGAACGAATAGATAAAGAAATAAAAAATAATTATTGACAAACCAATATTTATGTTATATAATATATAAAAGAAATATACTTCTATGCTCCTATAGTTAAATGGTTATAACGGTTGCCTTATAAGCGATTATTGGACGGTTCAATTCCGCCTAGGAGTACCATTTTTAAAAATATTAGATTGGAATTATTTATGTCTCAAGAAGAATTAAAAGAAATTGAAAATTATTTCAAAAATCAAATCACTTTCGATAATAGATTATCTCCTGATTATGCTGATTCTTTTCGTTGTGCTGAATTAGTAAATAAACTAATTAAAGAACTTTCATTAGAAAGTAAAAAATAAATTTAAGCTCCCTGCCCCCTCATCGGTCTTCTAAACCGATCCTTTAAACGAGGGATGGAAAGGTATGAGATTCGATTTCTCCAGGGAGTTCCATTTTTTAAAAAGAGTCTCAAAAATGAAAAATCAAGAAATTTTTAATATTATAAAAAATGAATTTGATGAAGAAATTGCTATTAATGCAACTATTTTAATTTGTATTAATAAAACTTTGATACCTTTAAATAATGAAATGATTAATAATGAATTATATAGTGATAGACTTAAAAAACAATTTGAATCAGTATTATATCAACTTACAGATGAAAAAATATCACTTTGTTTAGATATTTGGGAAGTTTGGCATACGTTTGAAATATGTCAAGATATGCATGGAATAAGTGGAATTGTAAAAAGATCCCTTAAAGAAATAATTCATATTAAAAATAATAAAGGTAAATAACTATGAAAGAATTTGTTGATGTAATTAATCAATTTGAAAAATATAATATTTTAATTGAAAAATTATCTGATCTTATCGGATGTGAGGGAATAATTACTATCGGTGATGATTTAAAAACAGCTATTATGTGTTATCTTGAAAAAATGACTAAAGATGAATATAAATGGATTGAATATTTTATTTATGAATTAGATTATGGTAAAAAATATAAAGATGGTTGTATTATTGATAGTGATGGCTCTTATATTAAATTAAGAACTCCTGAAGATTTATATAATTTTCTTGAAAAAAATAAATCTTGAAAGAGAGATAGTAATAAATGCGTAAATATGAAAATGAAACTATTCAAATTAAAAAGTTATCTGCAATGAAATGTGATATTTGTGGAATGGATATTTTAAACAGCCAGCATGAAGAAGAAGCTACTTCAATTATTAATACTGGTGGCTATAATTCTGTTTTTGGTGATGGCCTTATTTATAGTATTGATATTTGTCAATATTGTTTAAAAGAAAAACTTGGGCAGTATATTCATTATTTTGAAGATGAAATTGTATAAATACTAAAACGTATATATTGCTTGATATCTGATAATAGTAAATACCAGTTTCATAAAATATAATTATATTTCTTTTGACTTTTTTATTGTATAATACATATATTGTTTAAAAAATTGAGTAATATTAATCAAGGAGTCAAAAACATGAAAAGTTTATATCAAATTTTTGAAGAAGTTGAAGCACTAAAGAGTAAAGAAAAAACAGAATCAGTTGTTCTGAATGCATGGAAAGAAATTATGCCAAATTCTCATCTTTCATATTCTAAAGGTTCTCTATTAAAAAATAGTAATTATTCAACATTTAAAGGATATATTGGGAAAGAAAAAAGAGAATTTATTAATAATATTTTAGAAAATGATCCTCTTAATTTAATTTTTTCAGTAACAACAAAACCTGATTCTATCACAGTAGAATTTAGTTCTAATTCTCTTTCTATTAAACCAGATAATAAATATATGGCTTATGGGACAAAGAAACTTTCATTTCGTAAATTCACAGCAAAAACAATGAAAGATTTTGAGAAAAAAATAAAAGATCTTTTTCTCAAAGTTAAAAGTGCAATTCAAGATGCACTTGAAAATGGGGATTTTGATGTTTACTCAGATGAAATTAAAGAAATGATTAAAAGCAAAGTTTAATTTTGAGTCATAATAAAAATATGAGTTTAATTAATATATTTAACTTCAGTTATCTTTAGAATGATTTCTGAAGTTTTTTTATAAAAAATATTGACATAAGAACGAAAATAAATTATAGTATTTTTGTTGGCAAGAAAAAACAAATAATTTATTTTTTTAGGAGAAAGAGAGAAATGGAAATAACAATCACAAAACATTTTATTTCTGGTATTTTTAAAGGAATGACATATTGTGAAAAAATGAAATTTGTTAATTGGGAATATGCTATTAACTGAGCAAAAGGAGTGAATTTCAAAACGAAACTAGATTATGTAGTATCAGAATTAAGTGATGTAAATGGAACTATTCATTCAATGAGGAGTAATTAAAATGTTTACACAAGCAATTAATGAAGCGAATGAAGCAGCACTTGAAGCAGGTAAAACCTGGATGAAAGAAGCTACAACAAGAGGCCCGGCATTTACAGTTTACAATTCTGATTTATTTGGTAATCTAGGTTCAACTGTTGGAACATTACTTGATGTTTGTGGTAATGCTCATGTTGAATGTTATGATAAAAGAACTAAATTTGGTAAATGGATTAAAGAAAAATATAATAAACAATATACACTCACAGTACCTATTATGAATGAATTTAAGTGTAGGCAAGAACATGGGTTACAATATGCTATGGCTAGTGCTGCAAAGAATGTTCTTGTTGAAAAGTATGGAATCAAAAAACTTCGTATTTGGGATTATATTGATTAAGGATAAATAAAATGACTGATGCAGAACTCAATATTAAGGCAATTAGAACTATATTTAGTTGTATTAATCCATTTCAATTAAAAACAGCAATGGTTTTTAGTACAATGGTTGCTAAAAAAATATCAAAAAATCGAAATGAATATTTAGATTTTCTGGAATATTATAATCAGGTTAGGAAAAAAGTTGAAAAAAAATTATCAACAAAATCAAAGGAGTAATAACATGAAAGAATGTTGTGGTAATTGCAAGAAACACACAGGAGAAAGCTCAAGTCCTTTTAAATTAGGATTATGTAGTTCAACATTAAATTCAGATGATACCACCCATAATGATGATTGGTGTGAAGATTTTGAGAGGAAAGAATAATGTCATATTTTGATGAAGCTTATGAAAAAACAATGGAACATGAAGGATATTATTCTAATGATCCAGATGATCCTGGTGGTGAAACATATAAAGGAATTTCAAGAATTTTTAATCCTTCATGGGATGGTTGGAAATTAATTGATCTTTATAAAACAATTGATGGTTTTCCTTCTAATTTAAAATTTATGGATAATTTACAAAAAACTGTTAAGATTTTTTATAAATTAAAATATTTTGATGTTTTTTGTGGGGATGAATTAGATAAAAATTTAGCAATGAAAATGTTTGATTGTGCTGTTAATTTAGGAACATATAGAGCAATTTTATTTCTTCAAAAATCATTAAATGTTCTTAATAGAAATGAAAAATTGTATAAAGATTTATTTGAAGATGGATCTTATGGTAAAAAAACTCATACAACATTAAAAACATATTTAATTACAGATTCATCCGAATTGTTAGCTAAATTAATAATGATCCAACAAGGGAATTATTATTTTGAAACTATGCGTAAATCACCTTCACAAGAAAAATATGCTAGAGGTTGGTTTAATCGAATTTACTTATAAAAAATATTTTTTTTAAAAAAAGGAATTAAAAAATGAGTCCTATAGAAACTATTAAAAAATTACCGATCTATATAAAAGCTTTTGTAGCTGTAATAACATTTTTGATAACTATTGGTGGCGTTATTTTTGCTGCTGAAGATAGATATGTTACTACTGATGAAGTTGCTCAATCTTTATCTTTATTGAACCAAAAATTATCTTATGATATAAAAGACGTTAAATTATCTTTGATCCATAAAGAATTAGAATATACTAATAAAACATATTATAAAATAAAAGATAGATTAATTCTTCATCCTGATGATCCTGAATTATTATTAGAATTTAATGAAATAAAAGAAAAAAGAAAACAACTTAAAGAGGAGCTTAATAAATGAAATATTATGAAAATAAAGAAAATTTGATTCCTTTTTTTAAAAACCATTTTTGGGCTTTATCACTTGTTGGTTTTATTATGATTATTTTTAGCCCAATTTTATTTCCTTTAACATATATTTTATATAACTATAAAAATATTATGAAAGATTTTGTTGAATATTTTAATGAATCATATAGAGCTTTGTTCTTGTTATATAAATAAATCTTTTTATAATTTTACCTTAATTATTTTTATTCTTTTATATTAAAATGTTATCTCATAATTCATTATTTTCTATAGATATTATATACATACATTAATTAATACTTACATAATACTCCTTTGAACTATTAAATTCTATTTTTTTCAATAACTTATAATTTAATTATTACCATTTTAATCAACTTTTATAAATAGTAATAGAAATAGAGATATATACATAAGGTATGTATCTCTATCTTTTTAGATTAAAGGAGAAAAAAGATGAAAAAAAATGTTTTACTGTTATTTGTATTATTAATCATAGTGAGTATTGGCTATGCAGACGATAATGAAAAAAAGAATAGAACTAATGACTTTTTTCAATCATCTTATCAACATGAAGATGACGATGATGAAGAGGATGAAAATAAATATTATAGTAAAGAGGATGATGAAGATGAAGAGGATAAACCACAACCAGATATATTAGATTCAGATAATGATGGGGTTTTAGATGATAATGATCAATGCCCTAACACTCCTATCAATGATGTAGTAGATGCTAATGGATGTACTATTACAGAGGAAATTCCTTATACTGATGGCCACTATGATAACCCTTCTTGTGTAACTTGTCATGATATAGAAGCTAATCAAGTTCATGATTCCATTCATTATCAATGGAATGGCCCTGCAACATATAATATTACTGGTAATGTTGAACAGGGTAAAGCTAATGGTGCGGTTAATACTTATTGTGGTAATATAATTGGTAACTGGGAAGGTTGTTCTGCTTGTCATATTGGAAGTGGTAAACAAATTGTTAAAATTCCTACAGAAGAATCATTAAAAGATATTAATTGTTTAAAATGTCATGAAGCACCTGGTAAATCTTCAACAAGAGAAACTTGTTTAATATGTCACGCTAAAGCTGGTGGTGGTGATGCAATAAAACGTGGAGATTTAGCTCTTGCTACTGGTAATACCACTGATAAAAAATATGATGTTCACATGGCAACTACTGGTGCTAATTTAACTTGTCAAGAATGTCATATAACAGAAAATCATAAAATAGCTGGGCGTGGTTCTGATATTCGGCCAACTGATCTTGATGTTCAAGTATCATGTAATCAGTGTCATGATTCACAACCACATGATAATTCAACATACAATAAACATATAGCTAAAGTTGCTTGTCAAACTTGTCATATACCAATTTATGCTAAAAATGCTAGTGATAGTAATGCAACAGAAGCAACAGAAATTTTTAGAACCTGGAAATCTTCAGAAGCAATATTACCTCCTTTTCACCCAACAAATGAACTAGCTAATAATTTAGTTCCTGTTTATAGATTTTGGAATAAAGATAGTTATAATTATAATATTGGTGAAATGACTATTTTTGATGAATCTACTGGAACATATAATACTTCTGTCCCTCAAGGTGATTCATCTGAATCAAATTCTAAACTTTACCCATTTAAATATAAAACTGTTGAACAACCAATGACTATTGGAAGTAATATTATTATTCCTTTAAATACTAAAATTTTCTTTGCTACTGCTGACACTGAAGCTGCAATAAAATCAAGTTTAGAATTAATGGGTTTATCAGTTGATACCCCTTATGAATGGATTATTGCAGATACTTACCAAGCATTAAATCACCAAGTTAGCCCATCTTCTGATGCGTTGACTTGTAAACAATGTCATGTAGGTGGAACTAATAATGTTAATTTACAATCTTTAGGTTATGCCCCAACTTTACCAATTTCAAGTTGTTCTATTTCTTGCCATAGTGCAAATAAAGCTAAAGAATGGGAACTCGATAATTTTAGTGATTTTAAAGATCACCATGAAAAACATAAACGTTACTCATGTAATAAATGTCATACAAATAAATAATATTGACAACTCCTTTAGAATGATATATAATGTTACTATTAATAACAAAAATATTCATTCTAAAGGAGTTTAAAAAATGGCATACGTTAGTCAAGATGAAAAACGTAAACTTTCCCCTATCATCAAAGAAGTCCTAAAAAAACATGGTTTAAAAGGTTCTATTTCTATTAATAATTATACAACTCTTGTTGTAACAATTAAATCCGGCACAATTGATTTTAAAGCAGATGCTATCCATAAAGAATACTGGTATAATGTTAATGAATATTTTATTGAAAAACACTATACAGGTAAAGCTCAAAAAGCTCTGCTTGAACTCAGGGATGCAATGAATATAGGAAATTATAATAATACTCATGCAAATTTAGATGTTGGTTGGTATATTGAAATTAATCTAGGTACCTTGAATAAATCTTATATTCTTGAAAAATAACTATTGACTTTTGCTTCTTTAAAGTTTACTATGTTTATATAGTTTTCAACAAACTTTAAAGGAGTTTAAAAAATGGCATACGTTAGTCAAGATGAAAAACGTGAACTTTCTCCTGCTATCAAAGAAGTTCTAAAAAAACATGGGTTAAAAGGTTCTATTTCTATTTATAATCACATGACTCTTGTCGTAACAATTAAATCAGGTACAATTGATTTTAAAGCAGATGCTATCAATAAAGAATACTGGTATAATGTTAATGAATATCATATTGAAAAACATTATACAGGTAAAGCTCAAACTGCTTTGCTTGAACTGAAAGATGCAATGAACGTTGGAAATTATGATCATTCTGATACAATGACTGATTATTTCTGTGTTGGTCGGTATATTGAAATTAATATTGGTAAATGGAATAAACCTTATATTCTTACAAAATAACATATTACATTTTAGGATTAACGTATGCGTGATATATGGGTAATTTCTGATACACATTTTTTACATAGGGCTATTCTTTCATTTAAAGATAAAAATGGTAATTTAATAAGACCTGATTTTGATGGTATTTATCACATGAATGAAGTCATAATTAATAATTGGAATTCTGTTGTAAAGGATAATGATATTATATATCATTTAGGTGATGTATTTATGGGGTCTAGAAAAGAATTTAAAAATATATGGGAAAGATTAAAAGGTAGAAAAAGGTTAGTTGTGGGTAATCATGATGATATTAAATATTTATCAAAAGAAAACTTTTTCCAGAAAATTACTATGTGGAGAATGTTTCCTGAATTTGGTTTGATTTTATCTCATCTTCCACTTCATGCAACATCTTTGAAAAAAGGGGATAAAATTTTATTGAATTTACATGGCCATATTCATCAAAATAAATCACCTGAAGGTTCTTACCATAATTGTTGTGTTGAAGTTAATAACTATAAACCTATCAATATTGAAGATGTTAGAATTTGCTAATGAAATAAAAATCATGAAATTTCTCATTACCAAGAATTTTTAAAATATTTTTTAAAAGGAGAATAGAATGTATATTCCAAGTAATGTAACAGCTGAAGAATTTTTTAAGTATTATTGTACAGATGAAAAATCTATTAGATATTTGGATGAATTAAATGAAAATGAAAAAAATAAAATACTTGAACTAAAAGAAGAAATAGAAAATTTAAAAGAAGAAATAATGTTTTTGAATGATGAAAATAATGATCTAAAAATGGAGATTAAAAAAAGTGAATGATGATTTTATTAAATTTAAAAACTTATCAACTTCAAAAGTTGGGGTTTCTAGTATTAAAACTATCATTAATGAAGATGATTATCATATTCATTTAAATGAATGGTGGAATGGTGAAGGAGCAGATTTATCTATTTCACATAAAGATAAAGACATTTATTTTATTTCATTACCTTTTGAAGTTTTTATTGCTATTAAAGAACTAATTAATGATTTTTATGAATAATATATTTGACAAATCATTTTTTGTTTGTTAGAGTAACGTTATTGATATTCTGTAGTTTACATTTTACTCTAGTGGAGAAAATACATGAAACTCTATAAAACAAAATGGAATGAACTTCAATATGGAAACATTAAAGGAATTCATGTTCAACTTCTTAAAAAATCAAAAAAATGTTCTGATTGGAGATTCTTTAATGAAGGAAATGTAGTTGGGCCTGTTTATCCATCTAAAGCTATTCTATTAGCTGATATGAATAGATATGCCCTTGAATCATGGGGTTTATCTTAAAAATAATTTATTCATCTTATATTTTATGATAAGGAAATGTAATGTTAGTACAAAAATTTTTACGAGATAATTCACTTGAAACACTTGTTGAAAAATATGGGATTAAAGTTGTTGAACATCCTACTGATGGACGAGTAATTTTAAATTATAGTCAAATAGATTCTGTAAAAACAGAACCCATTGTTATGGAATGTCGAGGACTAGTTCTTGATAAGAATAATAATTGGAATGTAGTAGCACGGTCTTTTGATCGTTTTTTTAATTTATTTGAACATTCTGAATTAACAGATACATTTGATTGGTCTGATTTTTCATGTACTTCAAAAGAAGATGGTTCATTAATTCTTTTTTATTTCTATAATGGAGAATGGCAAATAAATACTCGTGGTTCTTTTGCTGATTCTATTTGTGGATTTTCTGATAAAACCTGGAAAGAACTTATTATTAATTTACTCCCTAATGATACTTCTATGTTCTTAAAAAATTTCACCTATATTTTTGAGTTTTGTTCTTTACAAAATAAAATTGTTAGAAATTATAGTGAACCAACTCTTTATTTAATTGGTATTAGAGATAATAAAAATAATAATGATATTAAAAATTCTTCATTAGATATTGAAGCAAAACACCTTGGTCTTAAACGTCCCGTGTCTTATGATTTTAAATCTCTTCAAGAAATTCAGAATTTTTTGAAACAACAAGAATCTGAAGATGCAAGTTTTGAAGGAGTTGTCCTAAGAGATAAAAATGGCCTTAGAATGAAAATTAAAAGTTCAACTTATATTGCTCTTCATAGACTCCGTGGGGAAAATAATAATATTTTTAATCCTAAATATCTAATTCATTTTGTGTTATCAGGGGAATCTAATGAACTTCTCACTTATTTTAATGAAGCAAAAGATGCTTATTATAAATGTGAAGCTCTTGTTCATAATGAACTTTCTAACCTCACTGATATTTTTCTTGCAACAAAAAATATTGAAGACCAAAAAGAATTTGCTTCAGCTGTTATAAAAAAATATAATACAAAATTTCCAAATATTCTCTTTAAATTAAAAAAAGAATTTGGTACTCAAGCAACAAAAGAAATTTTGCTTGCTATCTGGAGAGATTCAGCAGATATGATTTATAAAGTTATTTATAAAAAATAAAAGATTCAAAACATTATTTTATTTTTGAAAAATTAAATAAAGGATATTTGAAATGCAATTTGATTACAAAATACCTATGTCAGAAAACTTCATTAAAAATAATCAAAATGAATTAGACTGGGATTATATTTCTAAATATCAGAAACTCACAGAAGACTTTATTAGAAATTTTCAAAATAAAGTAAACTGGAATTATATTTCAACTTATCAAATCATCTCCGAAAATTTCATTAGAGAAAATAAAGATAAAGTAACCTGGAATTGCATTTATTGTTATCAAAAACTTTCTGAAAATTTTATTAGAGAATTTCAAGATGAAGTAGATTGGTATTATATTTCAAATTATCAAAAACTCTCAGAAGAATTTATTAGAGAATTTCAAGATAAAATATATTGGGGTTGGGTTTCTTGTTGTCAAAAACTATCTGAAGAATTTATTAGAGAATTCCAAGATGAAGTAGATTGGTATTTTATTTCTGTTTATCAAAAACTCTCAGAAGAATTTATTAGAGAATTCCAAGATAAAGTAGATTGTTATTGTATTTCTAAATATCAGAAACTTTCAGGAGGTTTTATTAGTGAATTTCAAGATAAATTATATATGGAATTCATTAGTGATAACTGGACTTATAAAGATACATCATTCAAAAAAGAACAAGTTGTTAAAACTGGATTGTATGAATGCTATGATGATTACTTTATTGCTTATAAAGGCATTAGAAATGACCGATATAGCGATTTTAATTTTCAGTACCAGTATTTACCTGGTAATACATATAGTTCTTGGGCTGATTCTAGTCTAGATGAAAATTCATTTGGACTTTCTGTATGGACAAAACAAGAAGCTAAAAAATATTGTACCCAGTTAGTTATCAAAGTTAAAGTTATGTATTCTGATGTTGCTAGAGTTGTTCATAATGAAGGTAAAATTAGATGTTTTAAACTTACTGTTCTTGATTAAAACTATGTTTATCAAGCTAGGAGTTATTGTATGATTTTAGAATCTGAAAAAGGAGAAACCGTTTATAGAATACCTATGACTGAAAACTTTATTAGAGAATTTCAAGATAAAGTAGACTGAAATTAATTAGTGATAATTGGATTTATAAAGATACTGAGTTTAAAAAAGAACTAGTTCTTAAAACTGGATTGTATGAATGTCATGATGATTACTTTATTGCTTATAAAGGTATTAGAAGTGATAGGCATAGCAACTACAATTTTCAGTACCAGTATTTTTCTTGGGCTGATAGTACTTCAAATGAAGATTCTTTTGGTTTATCAACATGGGCAGAAAAAGAATCTGAAACTATTGTGACCAGTTAGTTATCAAAGTTAAATACAAAGATGTTTTAAACTTACTGTTCTTAATTAAACTTTAATTTTATAAATACATTAATATATATAGTTAAAGAGAAAATATATTTTCAATAAAACTCTCTCATAATTTTTAGAAGAAAAGAAATTGGAAATATTTTTTTATATATAAAAAACAAGAGAAAGTTTCTTATGGAAAAACTAAATCGTATTTTTTTAACAGGTGATATTCATAGTTCCATTTCTATTAGAAAACTTTCTAATAAAAATTGGAAAGAAGGACATACACTCAATAAAAATGATTATGTTATTATTCTTGGTGATTTTGGTCTTATTTGGGAAGAGTATCGTACTAAAGAAAGTGATTTCTGGTTGAAATGGTTAGATGATCAACCTTGGACAACTTTATTTATTGATGGGAATCATGAAAATCATACTTTGTTGAATAAATTACCTAGAAAACATCTTTTTGGTTCTAAAGTTGGAATTGTTTCACATTCAATTTTTCATCTTCTTCGGGGGGAAGTATATAACATAAATAAGAAGAAAATACTAACTATTGGTGGTGCTACTAGCCATGATAAAGAATATAGAGTATATGGTAAATCTATTTGGCATGAAGAAGATATTACTCATGATGATATTTCTACTGCTAAAGAAAATGTAAAAAATAATTTATTTGAAGTTGATTATGTTTTAACACATTGTGCACCTCCTAAAATAGCTTTTAAATGTATTGATAACAGAAATTCTTTTTATCAACCTGATACTTCTGAAAATCAACTTGATTGGTTTTTTGAATCTTCTAGATTAAAATATAAAAAACATTATTTTGGGCATTATCATCAAGATAATGTAAAAGATGAATATGAAAATAAATGGGAATGTCTATATCATAAAATTATCGAAATAAAATAATTTTTAGATTTCCTATCTTCACTAAAGTATATCCTCTCCTGGTTGTTAATTATCTAATAAATTTATTTTTTTATTGACATAAAGAATAGTATATTATATTATTTATTTGTTGGTAAAAACTACTTCAAAGGGGGGAAAGAGAGAGAGAGGAAAAATGACAGAACTTGAAATTATCAAAAATAAAATTGAAGAAAATTATAAAAATGGGAATCAACGTTATGCAGGGCTTAAATCACATGAGATTGGAACATATAATAGAGCTTTGATGTTTGGAGAAAAATACGAAGCTTTTGATGAAGATTATTATAAAAATTATTGCGATTAAGGAGAGAAAATTATAATGAAAGTTATATTATTATGTTTTTTATTATTACCTAACATTTCTTTTGCGGTTGACTGTAATATATTAACAGAAGATCAGATTTCAAATCTAAAAATGGCTTATACGATTGGGCAAAAAATTACATTTAATAATGATCATTTTGGGGAAACTATTGCTTCAATTCTTTGGCAAGAAACAAAAGCTGGTTGTGAAAAATATAGGTCAAATGGTTTTATTGTAGGAGATAAAAATAGAAAAGGTAAACCAAAAAGTCTTGGTTTGATGCAAGTACAAATTAGAGCAGCAAGAGATGTTGAAAAATGGTATCCTAAAATTTTTGAAAAAGAATTTGGTAAAAATTATTCCCCTACAAATGAAGAATTACTTATTCGTTTATTAATCCAACCTGAATTTAATATTTCTGTTGGGGCTGCATATTATAAAAAAATGCTTTCTATTAAAAAAAATTGGAGAAAATCAATTCTTGCTTATAATAGAGGAGCAGGAAATGATGGGAAAGATCCTAATAATTATGTGAAACGAGTTATTAAATGGAGAAAACTTATTGTTCAGAAAAATATTGTGTATTTGAAATAAAATATTCACAAGAAACCTTCTTATTATAATCTATATTTGTGGTTAAAGAGAGAAAAAAACTTTCTAAAGAAGATTTAAAAATGCATTTTGAATACAAAAAATCTATGTCTGAAGAGTTCATTAAAGAATTTTAAGATAAATTTTATTAATATAAAAGTTAATCCAGTTTTTTATTGGCAATCTTTTGAAAATGAGTTAATCTATATTTGTGGTTAAAGAGAGAAACAAAAATTTTTTAAAGGAGATATAAATGAAATATCGAATTGGCATTGTAGACAAAGAAACTGGTAGAGAACTTGATTCAAAAAAATATCTCAATGGAATTAGAGATGAGTATAATGATAAATGTATTCAAAATATTGCCAATTGGGTTTTTTGTGACTGTGAGGATGGTTTTTATCAAGCAGATCAAAATATTGTTTATAGTATTCCTAATGATATTGAATTGCCTGAAAACTCTCTAATTACTGTAATTCAATTTGATGAAGAATGTGATTGTTATGCTGAATGTCATTAAATTTCCAAAATGGTTTCGGCTTGCAAAAAATGAGGCAGAAAAATCAGAATATCGGTTAAAAGTTGGTTGTGTTGTTGTGAAAGGAGGTTCTTTAATTTCTAAAGGGTTTAATTCAGTAACATATCGTTCTATTGGTTCAACAAAATATACAGCCTGGAAAGAATCCCTTCACGCTGAACGAGCAGCACTTTCTAAAATTAATAAAGAAGATATTAAAGGTTCTACAGTTTATATTTATCGAGAATATAATGTTACAGGAAAACCAGCATTTACAAAACCTTGTGCCCAATGTGCTTTTATGTTAAGAGAACTTGGAGTAAAAAAAGTTTATTATACTCATCCAGAATACCCATTTTTTGAAATTATCAAATATTAAATATGAAACTTTGCCCAATATGTAATGAAGGTTATTTAACAGATCATTTTTCTGATAATCTAGAATGGTCTCTGTTTGTTCTTTTTGTAAAGCTGAACAAACTTCTTATATACAAACGAAACATAATAAGGAAATGATAATGAAAAAATCTTATGAAAAAATTAATATAAGAGAAACAATACATCATTATATAAAAGAATTTATGATAAATTGTTCAGATTTTTATCAAGATATGCAGAATTGTGACCACAATGAAACAAAAGTAGATTGTTACTCACAATGGCATATTGAAGGATCTGTATGGACACATACAATGATGGTTCTTTCACAACTTACTGTTTATCTAGATAATACCTCTAGGTATCATAATGAAAAACTTCTAATTCTTGCTGCCCTTTTTCATGATATTGGTAAACCAAAAGCTAGATTTTGGAATGATAAAAAACAAAAAATAGTTTTTTATGGTCATAGCGGTATCTCAACTATGTTAGCAAATGAGTTTCTTGAATATATTGAACCAAATTTAACAAAAGATGAAAAACTTTATATTCTTAGATTGATTAACTATCATCAAATACTTTTTGATGCTGGAGATCTTTCAGGTAAAACTCTGAAAAAATTCTCGGAAAAATTCAAAAATTCATTTATTTTACTTGACGATTTATATGCATTACGTTATGCTGATTTTAATGGCAATCTTTCTACTGATAAAATGAATCTTTCTTTTAGTGATATTGAAAACATTAAACGAGGTTTTAAAAAATGTCTGATAAATTAATTACTATTATGATTGGCCTTCCTGCTTCTGGTAAATCTACTATTGCTAATTCTCTTGACCAAATTGTTTTATCTAGAGATAATTTTGTCTTAGAGTTGTCTGGTCATAATAATTATAATCTTGCTTTTAATTCTGTTGATCAAGTTGAAGTAGATACTTGTTTTAATAACCAACTCTCAGAGCTTTGTAATAGTGGTAAATCCTTTATCATTGATAAAACTCACATGACTGCTAAGAGTCGTAATAAATCAACTCAAATAGCCCGTTCTAAAGGTTATAAGATAAAATTTATTGTTGTTATGACTTCTTATCAAACAATTTTAGAAAGAAATAAAAACAGAGATAATAAATTTATACCAGAATATGTTATTGAAAATATGATGAAAAGTTTTGAAATGCCTTTTGATAATGAATATGATGAAATTGAATATGTTGGGATTTAACTAAGAATTTTAATATAACAAATGAAAGGAAAGAAAATGAGCGAAGAAACTAAAAAAGAAATTTTCAAATGGACATTAAACAATGGTATTCTCATTGGTTCAAGAGCATGGGGAGGTAGTACAACTTTTTCAGATTATGATGTAGTTTTTTCAGAAGAAAAATTTAGAAATATCATTTTACCAAATTTTATTAAAAATAATATTGTCTTTAGTGATAAAGGTGGTATATCAGATTCAAAATGTGAACATATAATGTATAATATTAGTAATTTTAAATTTTTCTTCCAAGAAAATAAAATTATTAATATCATTACCTATAAAGAAGATAAGATTCCATTTATTAAAGAAATTAATTCTATTATGCTTTATATGGCAAAATGTCCTAATTTTTCTATCAAATTAGAAAGTAAACAAGCAAGAATTAGACATTTTGAATTATTGCTTCATACTGCATTTAAAGGAACAACAACTGGTAATAATATAGTATCACCAGAAGATGATGATATTCCATTTTAATAGGAGAAATATAAATGGGACAAGCTATTAAAAGAGGAACTTTTGAAGAACGAAAAACAGCAGCTATTAAAAGAAAAGATGCTGAAAAAAAAATTCGTGACCAAAAACTTATTGAGTACCGCTTAGAACAACGTAAAATCCAAAAAGAATTAGAAGAGTCAATGTTAATTGATGATCTTGAAAAAAGAAAAATAGAACGAAAAAAAATTATGGAAAAATATTTTGCTATTCGTGAATCCTATACAAAATTTCTATGATATAATTTTTCAGAATATCAAAGTATATTTTTTTATCTAGATTTATTTTTATTCAATAATTATACTCTAAAGGATATTTGAAATGAATATTGGTTACGAAAAACCTATGACTGAAAACTTCATTAGAAAAAATCAAGATGAAGTAGACTGGAATTATATTTCTAAATATCAGAAATTTTCTGAAGATTTTATTAGAGAATTTAAGAATAAAGTAGATTGGATTTATATTTCTGCATATCAAAACCTTTCTGAAAAATTTATTAGAGAATTTCAAGATAAAGTAGACTGGTATAATATTTCTGCATATCAAAACCTTTCTGAAAAATTTATTAGAGAATTTCAAGATAAAGTAGACTGGGATAATATTTCTATATATCAAAAACTCTCAGAAGATTTTATTAGAGAATTTCAAGATAATGTAGACTGGGATTATATTTCTGAACATCAAACCCTATCAGAAGTTTTTATTAGAGAATTCCAAGATAAATTATATAATGGAATTCATTAGTGATAACTGGACTTATAAAGATACATCATTCAAAAAAGAACAAGTTGTTAAAACTGGATTGTATGAATGCTATGATGATTACTTTATTGCTTATAAAGGCATTAAAAATGACCGATATAGCGATTTTAATTTTCAGTACCAGTATTTAGCTGATAATACATATAGTTCTTGGGCTGATAGTACTTCAAATGAAAATTCGTTTGGACTTTCTGTATGGACAGAAAAAGAAGCAAAAAATTACTGAAACGAATTAGTCATTAAAGTTAAAGTTAAATATAAAGATGTTGCTAGAGTTGTACATAATGGAGGCAAAATTAGATGTTTTAAACTTACTGTTCTTAACTGACAATATTTTTAAAAATATATTGACAAACTTTTAGAAATAAAGTATTCTATATTTGTGGTTAACGAGATAGAAACAATACTTTCTAAAGGATATTTGAAATGAATATTAATTACAAAGTACCTATGACAGAAGATTTTATCAGAGAAAATCAAGATAATGTAGACTGGAGGTATATTTCTAAATGGCAAAAGCTTTCTGAAAATTTTATTAGAGAATTCCAAGATAAAGTAAACTGGGGTTCTATCTCAGCGTGCCAAAACCTTTCTGAAGATTTTATCAGAAAATTTAAGAACAGAGTAGGTTGGGGTTATATTTCTAGATACCAAAAGCTTTCAGAAAATTTTATTAGAAAGTTTAAGAATAAAGTAGACTGGAATTGTATTTCTAAATGTCAAGAGCTTTCTGAAGAATTTATTAGAGAATTTCAGGATAAAGTAAGTTGGGGATGTATTTCAGCTTATCAAAACCTTTCCAAAAATTCTATTAGAGAGTTTAAGAATAAAGTAGGCTGGAATTATATCTCTAGGTACCAAAACCTTTCTGAAGAATTTATTAGAGAGTTTAAGAATAAAGTAAACTGGAAGTGCATTTCTAAATACCAAAAGCTTTCTGAAAACTTTATTTGTGAGTTTCAAGATAAAGTAGATATGGAATTGATTAGTGATAATTGGGTCTATAAAGATACATCATTCAAAAAAGAACAAGTTGTTAAAACTGGATTGTATGAATGCTATGATGATTACTTTATTGCTTATAAAGGTATTAGAAGTGACCGGTATAGCAACTTTAATTTTCAATATCAATACTTGAAAAATAATACTTATTCTTCTTGGGCTGATTCTAGTAAAGATGAAAATTCTTTTGGGCTTTCTGTATGGACAGAAAAAGAAGCTGAAAAATATTGTAATCAGTTAGTCATTAAAGTCAAAGTTAAATACGAAGATGTTGCTAGAGTTGTACATTCAGGAGGTAAAATTAGATGTTTTAAATTTACTGTTCTTGATTGAAATATGTTGACAATCTTTTAGAAATGAAGTACTCTATATTTGTGGTTAACGAGATAGATAATTTTTCTAAAGGAGACTTTAAAATGAAATTTGGCCAAAGAGTTTGTGTTACTAAAGGCAAAAATCATTATGTTTATGGAATTATTACTGGTATGAAGGGTAAAAAAGTTAAAGTCAAACAAGATCATTATTATGGAATTGAAAAAATTGATCAAGAATGTTTTAATGGAGTTTGGGTTTCTCGTTCACAAATTATGGCATAAGAAAAATAAAATATTTACAATGGAGTTAAAAATAAAATTTTAGCTCCATTGTTTTATAAGAAAAATTAGATATTATTGAGGTAAGATTTTAAATAATTTTCATTTTAAGGGTATATATGAAAACTTTAGAAGAAATTGCTAATGAAGCATATTACAATGAAGAGCAATCACTTATCACTGATGAAGAATTTAATTTATTAAGTGATACAGGGTTAGAGATTTCTAATTTTAGAAATAAAACAGAACATTATCAAGCAATGGGATCATTAAAAAAAATCAAAACAAAAGAAGAATTTGAAAAATGGGTATCAGGTAAGTACAAAGTAACACCTAAACTTGATGGGAATTCTATTGAGTTAGTTTATGAAAATGGAATTTTAATAAAAGCAATAACTCGTGGAAATGGATATATTGGAAATAATTGTACAGATAAAGTAGTACATTGTAATATTAAATATAGTCCAACAAATATGGAATTACATAGTGTAAAATGTGAAGCTATCATGAAGAAAGAATTTCAAAAATTATTTGAAAAGAACATTAGAAATGTTGTTGCAGGAACCCTTGGTCGTAAATCAGTTGTTAAAGAAGAACTTAATAAAATTGATATTCTAGTTTTTGAAGAACTTGATTCACATTATTTTAATAGTTATGAAGAAATAGAAAAACAATTTCATTATTGGAAAGAAAAATATCCTTATGAAATTGATGGAATTGTAGTAGAACTTGAAACTTCTATTTATAAAGAAAGTGACAAGTTACTGCCAGCAAATATAATTGCACTGAAATTCAATAAAGATGGAATAGATGCAGTTATAGGTAAAGTTGAATGGAATCTAGGAAAACATGGAAGACTCACACCAGTGTTAATTCTTGAGAAAGCTATTGACATTGATGGTACTATGGTTCAACGTGTTTCCGCCTCTAATTATGGTATTTTGAAAGCAGCAGGGCTAAATGTAGGAGCTAAAGTAAAAGTCATTAAATCAGGAGATATTATCCCTTATATTTCTTCTGTTATTTCTAAATCAAAACAACAGTTAATGATTCCATGTTGCCCTAAATGTGGTTCTGAAGCTGAAATTTCTGAAAGTGGTATTCATGCAACTTGCCCAAATAATAATTGTTTGAGTAAAAAAATTGTTGAATTACAACATATATTTAAAGTTTTTGATCTTGAATATATTTCTGATTCAACTATTGAAAATTTATTTTATAATGCTGGGTTTATTTCTTTAGAAGATTTCCTTAATGCTTCTGAAAAAGATTTTGAAAATGTTGCCGGTTTTGGTAAAAGTAAAACTAACAATATTATCTCAAAATTGAAAAATTTAAAATTAACTGAAGCACAAGTCATTGAATGTGCTATGGTTAAAGGTATCAGTTCTTCACAAAGTAAAAAACTTATTGAACATTTCGGAAATATTGAAAATTTTATTTTCAATGCAAAAAATACAATTATTTCTGATATTGAGGGCTTTGGCATTGTTTTAGAAAAAACTATTCATGAAAATATCAACCAATTCTTTAAAATTTATTCCACTCTAAAAAATTGTAATGTTGAAATTATCAAAGAAGTCCATAATGAAAATAAAAAAATGTTTAAAAATATTGGTTTTACAGGAGTGCACCCCACAATGACAAGAAAAGAACTTTCTACATATCTTGAAGATAAAGGTTATACAATTCAATCAACAATAAATAAGAATACGGATCTTCTTCTTACTTCTGATCCAAATTCTATTTCTTCTAAAACCAAGAAAGCTAAGGAATTAAATGTCAATATTATCTCATACGAAGATTTCTTTAAAAGCTAAGAAAAAAATTATTTCTTGCTGTTTTGTTGTGTATGAAAATTCTATTCCTTGGCACAGTTTGAGAGATCATTCTTCTAATAAAATTGGAATACATACTTATATATTAGTTTCTAATTGTGTTGATTAATATTTTTAAAAAAGGAGTATTAAAAATGCCTAATTTTAAATTTAAAATATATGAGAATAAAGAAGATTACTTAAAAATGAAAGAAAATTTTAAATCTTTATTATGTGAAAGAAAAAGCTTGACTCATTATCATTATATTTTGTATAATCTTTTAAGAAATAAAAATCCTAATATTGATATTACAAAATTTAATGGGGATACTTATTATAAATTGAAAAATAAAGTTGAATTTATCATAAATTATAAAATGCTGTTTAACTTAAATTATCATTTTTTAAAAATTTTTAATATATCAGATATAGATTTTATAGAAATTAATAATTATATTTATGAAACATACTTCAAAGGGAAAAAACCACATGAAAACATTTAAAGAGTATATTAAATTCGGAAAAATTGAAGGTTATCTATCAGAAGCAGCTTATGATTCAAATTTAGGTGCTGTTGAAATGATTGCATTCTTTCAAAAAGCATCTCCTGATGAAATTGAAAAAATGGAAAAAATTGTTAAAAATGAAAATTGGGATGATTTTAAAAAATTAATTAAAAAAGTGCTAAATGTTCAATTACATTAATTTTTTTAATAATATCTATTTTTAAAAAAAGAGAATAAAAATGAAAGAAATTCAAGGGGATTTAATAGAATTAGCATTAAATGGTAAATTTGATGTTATAGTTCATGGATGTAACTGTTTTTGTAATATGGGAGCCGGTATTGCTAAAACAATAAAAGAAATATTTCCTGATGCTTATTATAGAGATTTACAAACAATAAAAGGGGATAAAACAAAATTAGGTACCTTAAATTTTAGTTATGAATCTAAAATCCCTTTGTATATTATTAATGCTTATACACAATATTATTATGGCATATCTGAAAATGGTAATGTACCTGTAGATTATGAAGCTATTCGTTCTTGTATGAAAAAATTAAAATCTTTATTTAAAAATTCTCATATAGGAATGCCACTTATTGGTTGTGGACTTGCAGGAGGTAAATGGGAAATTGTAAAGAAAATAATTGATGAAGAATTAAAAGGAATGAATGTAACTATTGTTCATTACAAAGGATAAAGAATGAAAAATTTTATTATAGATGCTTCACATATTGAAGTTTTAATATCAGATGATGATACAACTATTTGTGTTTATTGTGGGGTTAAAATTTCTGATAATCCAGATGACGAAATTTGTATTTGTGGTTCTTGTTGTGATAAATATTATAGTTTTCCAAAAAAATGACTAAAATATTCTCTATTATTTTTTAATTAAATTCCTTAGTATATTTTGCTATTGATGGAATTTTTTTATTTTTAAAAAATCTTTTTAAATAATAACAACTATAAAAAACAGAATAAAAAGGGGTATAACAAATGAAAATATTTATTATTTCAGGAAAAGGTGGTTCAGGTAAAGATACATTTGTTGAATTATATAGCAAATATATAGAAAAAAAATATAATGATGTATGTTATAACATTTCATCAGTGGATGAAATAAAAGAAATAGCAAGAAAATATTTTGGATGGAAAGGACAAAAAACATCTGAATGGAGAAAAACTCTTTCAGATTTAAAAGATTTACAAACTAGAAGTTGTGATGGGCCATTTAACTATATGAAAATTTGTTTTTCTAATATTATTAAAGAAGAATTTCATCATAACAGAGAATGTGTTGTATTTTTACATATAAGGGAAACAGAAGAAATTGAACGTGCTAAAAAAGAATTTAATGCTAAGACAATTCTAATAAAACGTTTTGATGAAACAGTTTCCTATGGTAATCATGCAGATGATAATGTTGAAAATTATAACTATGATTATGTATTTGAAAATTATGGAACATTAGAAGAATTGAATGAAAAAGTTATTGAATTAGTAAAAATAAAAGAAAAGGAATCATTGACAAAATAAATTATATTTGTTATAATGTATAAAATAACAACTTAATTAGGAGAAGAAGAAAAAATGTCACAAAAAAATCAAGATGAATTTGTATTACCTTGTGGTTGTGTTTCAATGAAGATTGATGGATTTGGTTGGAAAACAATTCTTTGTGAAGATTGTGAAGAAAATGAAGAAAGTGAATATTTTACACCTCAGAAAGTAGGTAAATTTAGGGATCAATATTCCCAATAATAAGTTAGAAAAAGATTTTAACTTTAACAAATTAACTAAAGGAGAACTAAAAAATGGGCAAAGAAAAATCTTTTATGTACACTGATACCGAAATTACTGTATTGCGTAATTTTTCAAGTATCAACACTTCAATGGTGTTAAAAGGAACAGGATTTAGTGTGATTAATAACTCTAAATCAGTTATTGGTAATTTTGAATTTGAACAACCTTATGACTATGAATCATTTGGTATTTATGAAACTTCAGAATTTTTAACAGCACTTAATGCAATGAAAGATCCTAAAATTGTTGTATCTGAAAAATATCTTACAATTATGGATGGTACTTCAAAACTTAAATATTTTACAACAGCACAAGATTTGCTACCTGTTGTTCCTGATGTTGAAACAAAATTTTCTACTCTTGATTGTGAACTAGATTTTACTATTACAGCTGATAAATTAGCTTTTCTTTTAAAAATGGCATCTATTCTTAAATCTAAATTTCTTTTCTTTGAAACGGATTCTAAAAAAATTCGTATAACTGCGGGGGATGAATTGTCTTCAAGTAATAATTCTTATGTTGTTGAAATTTCCGATTGTATTAAATCTAATCGCCTTGATGCTCCTGTGAAAATTGCATTAGAATTTTTTAAACTTATTCCTAGTGATTATAACGTTTCTCTAAGCAAAAAAATTAGTAAATGGGTTTCACCAAATGGAATAGTTTATTATGTAGGATGTTCAGCAGTATAAAATGATTATCTATTCAGAAAAAATATCCCTTAAATGATTTATTTTTTTAATTAATAAACCATTTGAGGGATTTTTCTAATCATTAAAAGATATATTGATCTGTATAATAAGTGAATAAGACGCAAAAACTAGCATAGAACACAAACTTTATGATTGAGGCGGGGTAACCTACCAATAGACAAAATAAAGGCTATCAGAAGCTAATTTCAGCGGCTTATAATGTATATTGAAGTAAAAATAAATAAAAATACTAAAAATGGAGTTTAAAAAATGGAACAAATTGGGCAAAGTAGTCTTTATTGTGAAAAGTATCGTCCAAGTAAAATTAATGATATTATTTTACCAGCAAAATATAAAAACTTGATTGAAAATATAATCAAGCAAGGTGAAACCCCTAATTTACTTTTATCAGGAAGTGCTGGAATTGGTAAAACTACATTAGCAAAAATCATTGGGATTGAATTGAAATCAGATGTACTTTTTATTAATGCATCTGTTGAAAATGGGATTGATACTGTTCGATATAAAGTTCAACAATTTGCTTCAACCTCATCTTTTTCAGATAGTAAAAAAATTGTTATATTAGATGAAATGGAACGTCTTGGTGGTAGTAATGGTTCAACAGGGGCACAAGATGCTTTAAAAGGTATTATTGAAGCAACAGATAAAAATTGTAGGTTCATATTTACAACAAACAATCTTTCAAAAATTATTGATCCTTTAAAATCTCGAACCCAATTAATAGATTTTTCATTCACTAAAATTGATATTCAAGAAATTATCATTCAATATTTCAAACGTTGTTGTTATATTCTTGATAATGAAAACATAAAATATGACAAGAAAATTTTAGCAGATTTTATCAAGAAACTTTATCCTGATTTTAGAAAAATTTTAAATGAAATTCAAAAAGCTGTTTCGATGTTTGGTTGTATTGATAAACAAGTTTTTTCAATTTCTTCTGATGCTGTTTTAGACAACTTATTAACAGCATTGAAAAATAAAAAATTCTTTGATGTACAAAAAATTATCAATCAACTTGATCCGAATGATCTTTATACACTGCTAGATGAAAAATTATTAGATTTATTGAAACCTGAATGTTTACCTGATATTACATTTATTCTTGGAGAAGGTGCATATAGAAATGCAACATCAACAGATAGAATGATTCAAGCAAGAGATACCTGTTGTCAAATTATGAAAACAGCTATCTGGAAATAATTATAATCTTTATTTTTTCAAATTAAAAAGGTAACTTAATGCCAGAATTATTTGATTACTTAAAAAGTCTTACTAATAAAAAAATTAAATATGAAAGCGAAGAAGACTTTAAAGGGTATTCCCAGTGGATGATTAATCGTTATTTATCAACTATTGATTCTTTATTACCCATTGTTTCCGAAATAAATAGAGAATATATTATTTCGGATAAAGCTCATTATAATTTATTTTTTACTATTATACCAAAGTCAAACTCTTATTTAAAATATAATTTTAAAAAAGAAAAAAATGATAAAGAAATTGAATATCTAATGAATTATTTTAATTGTGATTTTCATTTAGCAAAAACATATTCAGAATTAATATCTAAAGAAGAATTTGAAAAAATTATTTCTTTTTATGAAGATAGAGGTTATAAGCAAACAACAAAAAGGAGAAAGAAATGAATATACCTGAATTTGTAAATTTTCAACAATGGTTAGGTTGGTATGTTATTATTGTAACTGCTCTTGCTATTATTAAAAAAGGAAATAACTAATGACAAGTCCCCTTGAAATTAAAATAAAATATTTTGATGAAACGTTAGAAAAAATTTCTAAAATTGATATTGGTGATTGGATTGATCTTCGTTCAGCAATTGATATAGAATTAAAAGCTGGGGATTTTAAATTAATTCCACTTGGTATTGCAATGAAACTTCCAACAGGATATGAGGCAAATACTGTACCACGTTCTTCTACTTTTAAAAATTGGGGAATCATTCAAACTAATAGTTTTTCTGTAATAGATGAATCATATTGTGGTAATAATGATCAATGGTTTTATCCAGTTTATGCTACAAGAGATACTGTTATCAATAAAAATGATCGTATTTGTCAATTTCGTATTAATAAAAAACAACCTTCGATTATTTTCACTGAAGTTAAAGATCTTAAAAATGAAGATCGTGGTGGATTTGGTTCAACAGGTAAATAAAAAAGGATTATCATGAGAAATAAAACTGTTAAAAAATTGAATGCTTTTGTTGATTTACTTATTATTAATACTCCTCCAAAAGAACTAAATAAGTCTAGAGAAACATTATTAAAAGAAATTAAAACTCTCTGGAAATCTCAAGGTAAAAATGGAAAAATTTTTATTGATAAAGTTGTTAATGGGGAATTTTTTATTGAAAATAAATAAAATATAAATAAATATAAAATACTATTATATAAAGGAGTAAAAAGTATGAACAAATTAAATTTTTTAGAAATTCTTGAAGAAACCTTTTCTTTGAAAGATGTAGATGAAGATAATATTTATTTAAATGAAGATGAAGATGAAACAGAAGATGATGAATTAGAAAATGACGATGATGAAACAGAAGAAGATGATGAAGATCTTTTTCATCAAGGAACAGAAGATTATAGTGCGGATGATTTTCGTGAAATTATTGACTATGTAAAAGATTTAATTGATCTTGAAGACGATAATGAAATTAACAATTCTGTTGATGAAATTGGATTAGCTTTACTTTATGATTATGCTGATGTAATGCCACAAACTTTAATTAATCAAATGGTTGAAGATTTAAAAGAAATTTTTGAAATTGAAGATGAAATGATGGAATCTTTAGTTACAGAAGGATTTGTTAAAAAGAAAAAAGGTGTATTAGCTAGGAAAAAATCCATAAAAGCAGCTAAAATTTATAAAGCTAAAAAAGCTAAAATTAAGTTACGTGCTTCAAAATGGCGTAGATCTGCAAGAGGCAAAAAAGTTATTTCTATACATAAAAAACTCCAAAAAAGACTAGGTAAAAGAAAAGGGATGAGACTTGTTTCTAATTTACCAAATGAAAAATAATTTTTAAATTTTTAAACTAATAAAGGTTCTTAATTAAAAAATACTAAGAACCTTTATTTTTAAGTAAAAGATTTATTAAAAAATACTAAATAAAAATAAACAACATTTATTAAAGGAGAAAAACAATGAGTACATTTGAAAAATATCTTAAAGAAGCAAAAATGACTAAATCTGTTTTAAACAGAGCATTAATGGCAGTTGATGACACACAAGATCCAAATGCTTTAAAACATGAAGTTACAAATTTTTATTCTGACCTCACAACTAAAACAGCTGAATTAAAAAAACTTTTTACCAAAGCTAAAAGTAAACCTAATCTTCCTGAAGTTCAGTTATTTATTGTAGCTTTTAGAAAACTTGAAGAAATTATTATGGGTAACACCAAAGATGATGTTGAGGAAGAAAATTAAGTTTAATGACTTCTAATATTGAAATTAAATTGGCACTTTGTTACAAAGTACCAAGAACTACTTCTTTTATTAATAAAGATATTTTAATATTTAAAAAAATTAATAGTTCTTTTCAAAAATTAGATAGAACTAATAATGATATATATATATTAGAAATTTTTAATTTATTAAAAATATTAGATAATATTTTTGATATGCATAAATTATATTTAATATTATGTGAGTATATAGATATTGATTATCATAATACCTTAGCATTTTTAATAAATGAAATAGAAAAAGATAAAACTGATTATATCATAAAAAAATTAAAAGAATTAGTCAAGGAATAATAAATGGCCTCTTATATTCTTTCAGAAAACATGGTGTCAACAGTAGCATTATATATGATTTTAAAAAAATTAATGCTGCCATTTAATAAATGGGATGCATACAAGTTAGGCTTGATTGATAAAGACGGCAAAAAACTTAAAAATGCAGTATCAGCTAAAGAAAAAAAAGCATGGGATTTGTTGACAAAATTTGTTTGGAATTTTAAAAAGATTTTAAATAAATTTGTTGGAAGATCGAATTTAGCAACATATATTACAGCAGCATATTTATTAAAAGATTCTCTATCTACCTTTTATATAGAATATAATAAAGAAATTTTAAATGAAACTTTATTATCTGATTTAACTTATACTAAGCAAAATTCAATTTATGAATTATTGAAAAAAATAAATAGTCCTTCTGAAAAAATAACAGAAGAAAATTTTGAATATTATTTATTTCTTTTTTCACCTATAATTGAAAAATATTTAGATAATAAAACTCTAATAGTAAAGGATATTATATGAAAATGTTAAAAGAAGATGGAGATGCTGTTGCATCTGCGCCAGGGGTTTCAACAGCTGATTTATCTCAAGCCCCTGGTGATAAAATTGGCCCTGTTTTAAAACGTAAAAGAAAAAAGAAAAAACTAAATAATATTAAAAAGATGCTATCAAAATTTGAGGAGTTATAAATGAAAATAGATGTTAAAAATGACTTAATGACTGTTATTGAATTAGAAACAGCTGAAGGCCAATGTGCTTTTTTTGCTGGCAAAGATGATCATCGACATTGGCAAAGAAGTCCTGAAACAATCGAACTTTCACAATTCTGTCAAGATAATAGAAAAAGTTCTCAGTTAGTTGTTAAAACTAATGATTGTTACACGAGAATTAAATAATCTTTTTATCTCATTCAATTAAAAAAGGAAATAATTATGGCAAAGTATATCGTAAATGCTCCTGATGGTAAAGAAGTTTCTGTTGCAACTCCTTTTGGTGTCCAAAAATTTCCTCATGGCTCTTATATGTATGATGACAGATTTCATAGTGTTTATCCAAAATATTTTATCCCTGTTGTTGAAGTTAATACAGAATATATCCCTACTACTAAAGATGAACCAGTTATTAAAGATGAACCTAAAAAAGTAATTGATGAAAAACCAGTTATTAAAGATGAAAAACCTAAAAAAGTAATTAATGAAAAATATAAACAAAAAAGGCAATATATTAGAAAATCTAAACAATAAGGATATTTATGTCTGTTCCCTATGTAAAATCTATAAATGAATTAAAACAATTTATACTTCGTCATTTAGGGTCACCAGTTGTTGAAATAGAAATTACTGATGATCAATTAACAGATTGTATAACAGAAACTATTGATGAATATTTACCAGTAGCATATTCTGGTGTTGTAGAAAGACATATACCTATAACTTTACTACCTGGGTATAATGAATATATTCTTCCTTATTCTGTTTTTGCTGTAACAGGAATTCATTCAGTAGATATGCAGGGAATAGGTAATTCTGTACCTTCTAATCTTTTTTCAATTAATAACTTTATTGCAGCAGATTTATATAAACCCGGTACAGCTAAAATTGATCTTATTGGATATGAAGCAATTAATGAAATGATTTCAACAATGAATCTTATGTTTTCAAGAAAAATTTCTTATGACTTCAATAGTATCTCTAAAGTTCTTCATCTTTTTGCAGAAAATAATGGTGAAAATATTATCATTCAATGTTTCAAAAAATTAGATATTGAAGGAACACCAGTTTCAGGTGGTAAATATGCTGAAGAAAATATTTATAATGAACGTTGGATTAGAGATATGGCTGTTGCTAAATCTCAGCTTCAATGGGGTAAAAATATTTTAAAATATTCTGGGTCTATACTCCCAAATGGTGGTACTTTAAATGGTGATTTTATATATAATGAAGCAAAAGAAGCTATTGATAAATTAATGGTTAGATTACAAGAAGAATATACCTTACCAATTGATTTTATGACAGGATAATTTACTAAAAAATTATGACAACAAATATTTATCCATTACAAGTAACTTTAGATAATATTTTAACAATAAATTCTAATGAAGATTCTATTGTTATTCCATATCATCAAAATATAATTAGTCATGAAATTATAGAACAAAATTCATTAGAACCATTAATACCAGTTGGTGAAAATACTGAAAAATTTTCACCAACTATTATTTTTGGTAATGTAATTATAATTAATTCATAAAAAGGAATTTATTTTGACAATATTTGCTAAATATAATGCTTATGGCCCTTCAGGTGCACCTCCTTATCTTTTTGCAAAAACTATGGATACTGAAGTTGCTGAAGCTTATCTGTATGATAACATACTGTCAGAATTTATTTATCTTTATGGATCTGATGTTGTTTGGTTACATAATGAAGTTAATAAAGCTGAACCAATTTTTGGAGAGTATCTAGCAGCTGAAATTGATCGTGGTTACCCTATGAGAATGTTTATTGAAGAAACAGAAGCTTGGGGTGGTTCTGGTGATATGTTTTCAAAATTTGGGTTACAAGTCACTGATGAATGTACACTTCATATTAATAAAGCTTCATTTTTAAATGCATCTGCTTCAGCTTATCCAAAACAAGGAGATCTTGTTTATATTAATAAAACCCAAAAATTATTTGAAGTAACCCATATAGAAAATGAAACCTCACCTGGTTTTTATCTTTTTGGCAATAGAACAGTTTATAGAATTTCCTGTAAACTTTATAGTTATGACCACAAAAAAATTAATCAAAGTGTTTCAGCAGGTATTCCAGAAGCAATTCAAGCTTTAGATGCTTTAATAGAAGATACTAAAACAAATGATTTAGTTACACTAGAAACAAAAGAAGTTAATAATACAAATGCTGTAATAAACCAAGAATCTTCTTTTTTACTTGATAACACAGAAAATGACCCTTTAGGATAATATAAATAATGATAATTATAGAAATTAATTTTTTAAAGATGATTATATGAGTGTTGATAATTTTATAACTAAATCTATATTAACAGGATTTATGGATTGGTTCACAAAAATTTCTGTTATTAGATATTCCGATGCAATTACCTCGTTAGATAACCACGTTTATATTTCAAGAAAAGTAATACCTGTTCCTGTTCAATGGGCTACATACGATAAATGGTTTGCTATATATAATTCTTCATCTGCAAGAAAAAGTATGGATCCTACATTTAGAGCTAAAAATCCAGTGGAAATGCAATGGATTTTGCCAAGAATTTCAGTATATATGAATGGTGTTATGTATGATAATACAAGGAAATTAATTAAAACACAAAAAGTTCCTAACTTTCCTAATGATTCAAATACTCAAAGAACAAGACAATATACACCTGCGCCATTTAATTTTGATGTAGATGTAGCTGTTATAACAAAAACATTAGATGATAGTTTTCAAATAATGGAACAAATAATTCCATTTTTTAGTCCGGATTTATCAATTAATGTTAAAACAGTTCCCGGTATGGAATCTGAATCTATTCCAATAGTTTTAAATGGGGTTATACCTGATATTCCTACTGATATTTCTGAAGAGGAAGAAAGATTTTTTACTTTCACTTATGGTTTTACAATCAAAGCAAATTTATATCCAAAGAAAAAATATTCTAATACTAAACAAATACTTATTAATGGAATTTCAGGAACAAATGAAGTTATAATAGATGGAAATGCAGAAATATTAGGAGTAACACCTGGTACATTAATTTCTGGGACAAATATTCCACCAGAAACAATAGTTCTTTCTGTTAATGATCCTTCAACATTAGTATTATCTCAAATTATAACAAATGATATAATTGATGGTATAGCAAATATTAGTGGTGGTAATATAATTTCATCTATTGATATTAATGAATGTAATTTTGATGCTATTTCAAATATTATTACTGTGCCTGTTAGTGCTTCTGATAAATTAATTCCTGGAATGTATGTTTTTGGCCCTGGTATTGGTTTAAATACATATATAGAAAGTATAAATAACAACACAATTACTATCACAAGTCATACTGTTTCTGCTGGTGTAAATGTAAAATTATATTTTGGTTCTAATTCTACTATAAATCATGTGACTAGTAATTTATATATGGGTAAAGATTATATACAAATAGATCAAGAATGGATAGAGTATTTACAAAAAATAGATGAAAAATTTAATGAATATGAAGCTAATGCAAATACACCTAATCCATTTCTTTAAGGTCATTTAATGAATAAAAAATTAGATAGGTTAGAAAAAAAATTTAGTATAGCAACAGAATTAGTTGATTCATTATATGAAGAGTTTGAAGAAATAGATAATGCACCTGTTGAAATTACTGTGACAGAAGAAAATGAAGAAGTTTTTAATATATCAGGATTAAAATCTGATTTCTTATTAGTCAGAAATAATATAATGAAATTAGTAAATTCAGGACAGAGAGTATTAGATACGGCTTCTTTAATAGATGTTTCTGATTTAACAGCTTCACAACTTAAATCATTAGCTGAAATGCAAACTGCTATTGGTGGAAATTTAAAACTTTTAATTTCTATTTATAAGGAAATTGCTGAAGTTGAAAAAATGAGACTAAAAGATAAAAATATTAAAGAAATACCACAAAATATTATTAATGGTACTGTAAATAATAATCAAATTATGTTTTCTGGTTCAAGTTCTGAATTATTAAATATAATTAAAGATAATCAAAATATAAATACTAAAGAAAATACAATTTTAATTGAAAAGGATTAAAAATGAAAATAAAAGACGAAATTTTAGCAGAAAGTATGCATCAAAATTTTCTAAAAGAATCTGGAACATCTGAAGATATTGGAAAATATGCTCCTCTAATTCTTCCTCTTGTTCAAAAAATTTATCCTGAATCTCTTGTAAATCAAATTGCATCAGTACAACCAATTAAATCCCCAATTGGAAAAGTTGCTGCATTATATTCAATTTATACAGGGTCAGGGTCTAATAACGATAATAATATTCATTTAGAAAATTCTAGAATTTTTACTGTTCCAGCATCAGCTGATGCTTCATTTACAATTGGATCAACTGGTGCTTCAGGGGGAAATAGTTTTACTGTTTTCTATAAAGAAAATGCAAAAGAATATACAGCTACTTATGCTCCTTCAGGTGGTAACTATTTGACTCGTGATTTTCCAGAGAAATATACTCATGTTCTTGTGAGAATTGATTCTGGTAATTTTGTAACTGGTGATACAATTGTTTCAGGTGATGGAGCAGGGGAAACTCTCCTTTATGTTTCTGCTAATAGAAATGTTATTAAAAGGGTATTCCATGATTACGCTCTTGTGTTAGAAAATAATTCCAATTTAAAAGAAATTAATTTTGAAATTAGAACTGCTACACTTGAAACAAAATCAAGAAAAATTAAATCAAAATTTACATTAGAAAAATTACAAGAATTAAAATCTCTATATAATGAAAAAGCTGAAAAATTTGTTAGTGAATATATTGCTAATGAAATTCAACAAGAAATTGATCGTGAAGTTATTGATTATCTAAAAGATATAGCAACTCCTATGTACAATGATGTTAATCTAACTTATTCTCAATCAACTGTTGGTGATAATTTACTCGGGCAAACTTATGATATTTATGTAAGTATTTTTATGGCAATTGAAGAAATTGTTAGAGCAACAAAAAGAAATAGAACAATGTTTATTCTTGCTGATAATGCTACCTGTTCTATGTTATTATTAAATCCATTACAATCAGAATCTCATCCTGATGAATCAAACCCTTATCGTGTTGGATCTGTTGGTGTATATCCACTGTATTGTGACCCTTACGCAACAGAACATTATGTTCTAGTTGGTTATCGCTTTGAATCTAAAGCATCAGATGATGCAGGATTGATTTTTTCACCATATACTTCAAGCATCATTGAAGCTGTAAACCCTGATACTTTCGGTAAAGATTTTATGTCTCTTAATAGATATGGTTATATTAGGCATCCTCAAGATCAAGGTAAAGGATCTGGGGATAGTGATTTCTTTAGATATTTCTCTGTAATTTATGGTACTGATGGCGCTTTAAGAAACTTAACTGATCAAATTAGAAAAAATTATTAATAGAGGAGATAATTTAAAATGAGTAATATCAAAAAAATATTAGATGAACTTTGTGAAGCAAAAGAAATGATTAGATTTTATACCGACGGTAAATATATGGGTGCAAAAAAATTAACTTCTTATAGAGAGCAGGCTTTAGAATTAAAATCTTGGATAAGATCTGGTAATTATATTAAAATTGGTAATAAACTTATTAATGATATAGATGAAATTAAAAATATTTATAATTAATTTTCATTTAAAAAATATTATAATTTAATTAAGAACTCTTATGACTATAAATAGTTATAAGAGTTTTTTAATTAAGGAAATAAATATGTTAGAAGATTTAACAACAGATATAAATGGAAAAGAATTAGCTTTTAAAGGTGATTCCTCATTAAAACAATGTGGTGCAAAATTAGCATTTACAAAAGAACATACAGAAGAATTTCTAAAATGTTCTAGTGATTGGAAATATTTTATAGAAAAGTATCATCATATTATCTCTCTTGATGATGGAATCACTAAAATAAAATTAAGACCATATCAATTAAAACTTATTGAAAATTATATAAGCCATAGATTTAATATAGTATTAGCTTCAAGACAATGTGGTAAAACAGAGTCTTATGTAGGCTTCATTCTGCATTATATATTATTTAATGAAAATAAATCCGTTGCAATTCTAGCAAACAAATTAAAAACAACAAAAGGAATTTTACAAAAAGTCAAACAAAGTTATTCTCTATTACCTAAATTTATTCAACAAGGGGTAAAAACATGGAATAAAACAGAAATTGTATTAGAAAATGGATGCAGTGTTTTTGCATCAGCCACCACTGGTTCATCTATTCGTTCTGGTAGTGCAAATATTGTAATAATTGACGAATGTGCATTTATACAGTCTAATACTTGGACAGATTTTTATGAATCTACCTATCCTACAATTTCATCATCAAAAGAATCAAAAGTAATAATGGTGTCATGTGTTATTAAAGATACTTTTGTTTTTAGTGATAAAGGTTTAACTCAGATAAAAAATTTAATTAACCCAAACAAAAATAAAGGTTATGAGGTAGAAAAATATGTTATAAGAGGTAAAGATAAATTAAGAACTGGTAATATTATGTATAATAATGGTTTAGCTAAAACTAAAATATTAAATACAAGTTTTGGTGAATTAGAATGTTCTTTATCTCATAAATTATGGTCTTGTGTTAATGGTATATATGGATGGCATAAAGCTGATGAGATAAAAGTAAATGATTTTATTTCTTTAGAATATAATATGAATATTTTTGGTAATAATGATGTTATAAATTTTAATCCTCTCATATCTTCTAATAGAATTAAAAATACATTTAAATGTGAAAAAATAGATAAAGATATTGCTTATTTCTTAGGATTATTTATTTCTAAAGGATATTGTGAAAAAATATTTGCTAAAAATGGAAAATTAAAAGATTCTAAAATTGTTATAACTTCTGAGGATTCTCTTGAAACAATTTTAAATAAATTAAATTTAACATTTTCATGTAGAGATGAAATTCATTATATTATTAATTCTACTCAATTAATGTTATTTTTTGAATTTTTAGGATTTGATTTTAATAAAAAAGAAAATGAAAAATTAATCCCTGATAGATTATTACAAATGAGTAAAGAAAATATAATAGCTTTGTTACAAGGAATATTTGATGGTAATGGAGATTCTAAAATTGTCAATGGAACAGTAAGTTATACATCAGAATCAAAAACATTAGTTTATCAAGTCAAAATGTTATTATTAAATTTAGGATTATTAACAGATATTAAAAAAAATATAACACTATCAAATGATAAAGTTCATTCAACTGATTATATTGCAAGCATGAATACATATTATTCAAAAATTTATTATGATTTAATTGGATTTAGAATTGAAAGAAAACAAATTAAAAGAGATAATTTAAAAAAATCTAATGGATCTAAAGATTTATTTGATTTAATTCCTTATGCAAAAAAAATATTAAAATTAAAAAACCCTAAAGAAAACATAAAGTGGTTTAGTGTTAATGAAATTTCATATTCAGAAAATGAAGTTTATGATTTTTCATTACCAGATGATGATAAAGATGAATGGTGTCATTCTGTCTTATATAATGGTTATATAGGTCATCAAACACCAAATGGGATGAATCATTTCTATAAATTTTGGGAAGATTCTATTAATAAAAAAAATGTTTATAAAAATACTAGAGTTGATTGGTGGGAAGTTCCTGGTAGAGATGAAAAATGGAAAGAAGAAACAATAGCAAATACTTCAGTTGTTTCTTTTGCTCAAGAATTTGGTAATGATTTTTGTGGTAGTGTAGCAACACTTATTGATCCTTTAAAATTAAAAGAAGTTAAATTTTCACCTTCATTAGAAGTTTCAAATATTCATAATAGAATATCAGAAGAATATCATCGTTTTATAAAAATTTATAAAGAACCAATTAAAGGGCATATTTATTCAATAGGAGTAGATTCATGTAAAATGACAGAAGAAAATTCAGGTGATGCGCTTGGTATGCAAGTCATAGATATAACAAAATTTCCTTATGAACAAGTAGCAACGTTTTTTGCAAAAGAAGGGTTCAATTATTTATTTGCACCAGAAATTGCAGTATCATTAGGTAATTATTATAATAGTGCATATATGTTTGTTGAAAATAATGAAGTAGGTCAAGAAGTAGCTAATGCAATTCATTTTGATTATGAATATGAAAACATATATTTTGAAAAAGGTAATACAGCTGGTTATAGAACTACAAAAAGAACAAAAAGATTAGGTTGTACTAATTTAAAATTATTAATAGAAAAAAATAAAATTATTTTAAATGATTTTGATACAATTTCTCAATTATCAACTTTTATAAAAGTAAAAAATTCTTTTAAAGCAGAAAATAGTTATCAAGATGATTTAGTCATGGCATTAATCTCAGCAATATTTTTTATGATAAATAAAGATTTAGATATAGGTGAATTAGAAGATACACAAACAATGTTATCTATTTTAAAAAATGAAAAAGAAGAAATTGAAGAAACCCCTACTTTTGGTGTTTTGCCAAGTGATGAATATGAAGAACATTCTCAAATTGATATAGATGGGTTCTCTTGGTAATTTTTTAAATTTACTATTTATATAAATAAAAATGTAGCAAAAAAATACTAAATAATAACAATGAAAATAATTTTAAACAAACAATTAAAGGAGTTTAATTATGGGTTTTTCACTTTCGCCAGCAGTAACAGTTAAAGAATTTAATCTTTCCCAAAATGTAGCTAATTTACCTTCTGCAAGAACAGGACATATTATTAGAGCAGATTATGGTTATTGTCAAACACCAGTAGGTGTAACAACTGAAACGGAATTAGTATCTATGTTTGGTAAACCAACATCTTCAAATTATCAAGATTGGTTTCAAGCATGGAACTTTTTACAGTATTCATCATCATTATATCTTGTTCGGCCTATTCCAAAAAATGCATTAAATCATAATTATGAAAATGCTGGTATTCATATTTATAATAATGTTGCCACAGCTGATAGTAGAGAACTCTATAATAAAAATAAAGCAGAAGATACCTTATCAAATATTTCTGTAAATGGTAAACTTGCTTTTTATAATAAATATATTGTTCCTTCACAAAATCTTGGTATTGCTGTTTGTTCAAATAGTGCTTATTGGAATGAACCAATTGCTGATACTTATTCAGCAAAAATTGGCTCTATTTCAGTATCTGGCTCTTCAATTCCTGTTACAAGTAATACTCTTGTTAAAGGTAATAAATTTTTATCTCTTGGTACAGGAAAATTATTTAATGTCTTAACTTCAACACCTTCTAATATTACTGTTGATTATAGTTTTTCTACTGTTGCCGAAATGAAAAAAGAATTCTCATTAGGTTATATTGAATTTATTTCTGATTCAGTTTCAGGTAGTACATTCTCTGTTATTTCAACTACAACTTCTAATAATGCTATTGTTGGGCAAGCATATTCATTCGGCATGGATTTAGCTTATGTTACATCTATTGCAACTGTTGGATCAGAGGAAACAATTTCATTTAGAAGTGCTGATGGAACTGCTATGGACATTGAAGCAGGTGAAGGTGTTGTATATTCTAATGCTCAAGCTAATTGGATGACTCTTTCAAGTGAATACCAAACAAATGCAGTTTCTGGTATTCCTGCTGGGTCAACTCAATTCAATGTTCAATCTGGGTTTAATATCCCTGTAGGATATGTATTTACCCTTGATGCAGCAGCTAATAATTTTACAACTTCTGTTGATTTATATTTAGAATCAGATTCCGCTTATACTGTTATTGCTGTTGATGATGTTAATAATACTATCTATCTTGACAGCCCTCTTGCTTCTGATGTTAAATATTTTAATTCCGTTGCAATTACTTCTTCATTAAATTATACTGATATTGATCCTATTACATCTTCAATAAAAGGTATTAATCTTATTGCAAATAAATATGATTCTTCTCTTATTAAAAAATCTCGGTTAACTGCTAAATTTGCTGTTGATGGTGATACTGCAACTTTGAAACCTTATGTTAAAGAAGATCTTGTTAGTTTTTCTGATTTGTTTGAATTTGAACCAAATTGGGCTAATGGGGAATTTGTTACTGTTGTCCTTAAAAAGAACTCTTCTGAAATTTATGAAAATGTTGAAATTCTATTAGCTTCTTATAATGAAAATGCAAGAAATAGTGATGGAAGAAATATTTTTGCTAATAATATTTTCTTCGATACATCAAATTACCTCTATGCTAAAGTTGGTACTGGTAAAGATGTTCAAGTAAATTCTAGTCTTGCTGCTGGTTTATTTGAATTTGAATCTTCTACTGACACTGCTTATGTATTTGATGATTTTAATCAATCTTCAATTCAATTTGCTTATGAAGAATTTGCTGATCCTGAATCATTTGATATTAATATTCTTATTTCTCACCAACTTGATATGAATTATGCTGCAACAATTGCTGAAACAAGAAAAGATTGTGTCTCTATTGTTGCTACTTATGATTTTTCTGAACTTATTACAAAATCCGCATCAGAAGCTACTAAAATTCTTCTAGAGAAATTTGGTTCAAGAACTGTTTATGATTCTAAAATTTTTAATACCTTTGGCACTTATTCTGCTGTTTATGGTAATATGAAATACCAGTATGATAAATATAATGATGTTAACCGCTGGATTTGTGTTGCTGGTGATGTTGCTGGCCTTTATGCTCAAACTGATAGCAATAGAGACCCTTGGTGGGCACCTGCTGGCTCTGAACGGGGTATTATCAAGAATGTGATTAAACTTGCTTTTAACCCTAATAAACAGAATCGTGATGATCTTTATGTGAATGCTATTAACCCTATTATTAGTATTGTCGGTGAAGGTGCTGGCGTTGTCTATGGTCAGAAAACTGCTACTGCTATTTCTAGTTCTTTTGACAGGGTTAATGTCAGAAGACTCCTTATCTATCTAGAAAAATCTATTGCTACTTATGCAAGAACTGGCTTGTTTGAATTTAATGATGCTTTCACTCGCCAGCGGCTTTATAGTGGTATTGAACCTTTTTTGAGAACTGTTAAAGCTAGACGTGGTTTATATGAATACCTTTGTATTATTGATGAAACTAATAATACTAATGAAGTAATTGATTCTAATGCACTTGTTATTGATATTTATTTACAACCTACAAAAGTTGCTGAAAGTATCAATGTGAATGCTATCCTTACTAAAACAGGTGTTTCATTTAGTGAAGTAGTTGGAAGTTTTTAAAAAGTATAAAAAATACTAAAAAAGAAAAGGGACAATAGTTTTTTCTATTGTCCCTTTTCTTTTTCAAGAATAAAGACTTTGTTACCAAAATCCCATTCAGTTAATGTTTTATCAAAATTCTTTAATTTTGCAACGTGTAAGAACCGTTTGATTTGTTCCATTATAATCTTTATGTTCTTTAATAGTTCCTTTAACTTTATAAGTCATTCCTTCTATAATATCAATATATTTAGAAGTAATCCAAACAAAAGTGTTTCCTTTTTCATCATTAAAAATATCAATGAAACTTGTTCCATAATAACTCTGAAAAGAAATACCTTTTACATAGGTTAATTCCATTTCAATTTTTTGACCAATTGTTCCAACAAATTCATTTGATTTGTTTTCTTTTTCTTTTGTAATTTCCATAGCTTTTTTATAAGCAACTATCATTGAACAAACATAACCAAACCCTTTAGCATGGGAATATCCGCAACTTGCAAATTTTTTAAGATTTATCAAATATTCATTAGTTGGTTCTACATTCACAAAATATTCAACTACTTTTGAAACATATTCTGAATCTTCTTTATTAAAGGGAAGAGTAAAATCCCTGTTTTTGTTAAACATGAATTCTTTTACTGTATCAGCAGTTGAAGTTTTAAATTCATCATAAGCAACTGAGCCAGAAACCCAACCATATTTTTTGATAGCTGCAAGTGTTAATTCAAGTACATTTTGAATTGGATATAATGCTTGACCAAAACTATATTCTGAAAAATCTTCATTATCTTTAAGCTCATCAATTTCTTTCAGCATACTTGCATACCAAATTAATGATTCTGCTGTTTTACCTCCGAGAAACATTTTCAAACAAGCTGAACCAATTGATTTATATTCAAGTGTTTCAACATTTTGTATAATATAATTTACTTTACGTTCCCTTTTATGCCCACAATGATCACAAATATTATCATGATAATAATATTTTTCTGGTAGAACTTCAGAAGGAACTGTATTTAATATTGACCCAATACCTTCAATAAATTCAATTTTTGAAATTAATTTCCATCCTGAAAATTTTGGGAATTTTCCAGAAATGTTAACTTCTGAAAATTCAACATAAAAAGGATATAATATATTATCTTCATTTTTTTCTAATTTAGTATTTCCTGTTAATTCAAACTCAAACCCATCAAGACCATATTTTTTTGCTTTTTTATTTGCCTTTTCAACAAAATCTTTAATTTTAGAAATATTTTCTGTTGGGATAAAAGCAATCATTGTCTCTCCTTGAAAGTTTTTGTTAACTACAAAAATACAGTAACATTTATATTTCAAGTTGTCAACTATATATTTTTATTATTTCAGATTGACAATAGATTTTTATTAGGTTTGGTTTTTAGAGAAATGCAGATACAGAAAGGCACCTTTCTATCCGTTGATTCTTGGCGATAACCAAAAATACTGTATTTAAGCGAATTGAAACTCTCAACAGTCGAATATACTAGGGTTGACCTTGGCTTTTCGCCAGTTTTTCTTATATGATTCTATATGAATCAATTTCAAAAAACGCCACTAATTGCATCGTATTCTTAAAAAGCAAGAGATACTTATCTTTGGGTTAGTGGTTCCGTTGTGGAATTACCTATCCACATACCATGTGCTGCGACAATTCAACCAAAGACACAAGGTACTGATTCGGTCACCTCTTTCGAGGAATCAACGTCAATAGTTGTCAGGTGCCGACAGAGCTATCACTTTTTATTTCATCTTCTACAAGGTTGGAAGACTCAACAGAAAAAAATAATCACATATAAGAATAGCCATTTATATTCATCCTCTTTAAAATAAAAGAGGCGTTCTACTTATAAAAAGTAGAAACCAACGCTCACCACTCACAGCGTCCTATTACTAGATTTGTTTTATATGTGATTATCAATGTTATTTATAAAAATAATTTTTAATATAAATAACATTAAGATTCAATATAACATAAAAAAGAGGAATTGTCAATGAATAAAATTTATGATTACTGGAAAATGTTATCAAAAGATTCTAATAAATCATTAGATAAAGTTGAAACAGCATGGAGACAAACTGTTGATGAACTTTCAAAAGAAGGAATAAAACCAACAGATAAAAAATATAATTCTGAACTCATTTTAAGAACTAAAAAGAAAGTTATGAAAGAAAGTAAACTTCAACAATATCTTAATGAACTTTTATGAAAACATTCAAACAATTTATTACAGAAAAAATATTTTATAGAGGATTATCAGATAAATATGATCCATCTTATAAAACACATATTGAATGGTTTTCTGAAACAGAAGAATTAGCAAAAGATTATGCAGGCAATGAAGAAAATTCAACTATCATAACAAAAAATTTATCTAATAATATTATTGAAAGATCATTCCAACATGGGTTTAGAACAGCTTTTACTGAAATTAAAGCTTCTGACTTCATTTCTAGAATAAAAAATGGAATAAATATTGCCTTTAAAAATAAATGGATTTCTAGAGAAGAAGGAATAAAACTTTTTGATGAAATAGATAATTTAGATTTACCAAAAGGATTTAAACGAGTATTTGATTGGTGGAATTCTTATCCACCTTTTATTAATATTTTAAAAAAAGCTGGATATAAAAGTATACATAATATAGAAAATAATATTAATACCTATGGAGTTTTTAAATGATTTCTTTTAAACAGTTTATAAATGAAAGTAAAAAAATAATTGCTTATCATGGTTCAAAAGATGTAATTGATGATTTTAAATATGATTATACCAACAAAGGAAATGATCAATTAGGTAGTGGTTTTTATTTTACAACAGATAAAAATGAAGCAAAAAGTTATGGTAAAAATGTTCATGAAGTAGAATTAACTTTAGATAATCCTATTGATGCTGAAAAAATAGGTAATCTTTCTATTCAACAAGCTAAAATGTTTATTAAAAATGCTCCTAATTATAATGAAGATCTTATGAATTGGGGTGATGTTGATAGAGAAGGTGAAGAAAAAGTTTTAAAAACTGCATCAGAAGCTTATGCTTTCAAAAATAGAATTATTGTTAGAGCTTTGTTTAATTTAGCTAATGATTTCTATAGAGATGAAACTGAAGAATTTAATAAAAATGTTAAGAAAATTTTAGGATTTGATAGTTTATATAAAAAACATGAAAATGGTGCAATCCATTATGTTGCCTTTTTCCCCTCTCAAATAAAAATACTAAAGATTGTTCCTGAATGAAATTCTTAATTAATTTATTATTAAAAAATAATGTTAACTAAATTCTATTTAATATGGAGAGATAACTTAGATGAAAACATTTAAGCAATTTATATCAGAAGCTGAATATAATATAAATAAAAATGAATTAAAAGAGATAAATAAACATTTATATGATTTAGTGAAAAAAACAGATAGTTTTGAAACTACTAAAGATATGCTTGATTCAATTATACTTGCTTTAGAAGATTATGATTTAGTAATTTTATCAAAAGATAATAAAACTTTTTCTGGTAAATTATTAGTAAATAAAGGAAGTAAAGAATTTTCTTTATCTAATGTGAATAATGTTGAACAAGGAAGATTTATTCCATTTGAAAATTTAAAACTAACTGTTAATTGGTCAATTACTGAAGATGGAATAAATCTTAAAGATGTTTTTATTGGGTAATATAGATATTCAAAGGGGTACCGGATAAGCCTCATTATATCATCTAGAACCGGATCTGTCAAGCTTTTTTATTTTTGAACTCTAATAAAGGTACCAAATGAAAACTTTTAAACAATTTATTTTAGAAAAAACTTTTAATGTTGATGAAGATGTAGATTTTCTTTATAAAAAATCTAAAATGGATAAGTTCATAAATGCTATTCAGGAATCTAATGAAGATTATATTTTTTCTACTTTAAAAGCTAATTTTATTAGTGGTGATGGTGGATATTTGTTTTTAGAAACCACATCAAAAATTTTGAGATCTGAAGATGGAATGAAAGCTCATGAATTAAATCCAGTTACATTACGTTTAGGGATGTTTCCTAATGGAAGTTATTATAAACCTAAAGAAAAAATAATTTATATGTCTTTAAACTATAATGCATTTGGTTTAGCATCGAATTCTAATTTCAATAAGAAAAGTATAGAAAAATATCTTGACCACAAATCAGAAAGATTTTTTAATGAATTTTCTTCAAAATCATTCAAAGCAACTATTTACCATGAATTAACTCATTGGATTGATGATACTTTACATAATAAATTTATCACTAAAAAAATAGAAAAAGCTAAAGATGGAGATTTGAAAGGAAAATTAGGAAGTGTTAATCATGCTAATTTTGAAATAAATTCTCAGATACACGCAATTAAACAGATAAAAAGAGAAATGAGTCAAGAAGATTTTGATGATTTGACTTGGGAAAATCTATTTAAGAAAAAATCATCTTTGATGAGTAATTTCAAAAATTTTAAAGATGAGAAAACCTATAATATTTTCATAAATAACTTTGTGAAAAGATTACACAAAGAAGGACTTTTACCAAAAAAAATGAATAGAATTCCATCTTGGTTAAAAATGCAAATAATTTTAAAAAGCATCTAGGAATAAAATGAAAACATTCAAACAGTTTATAACAGAAGCTAATCTTTATTTTAATGTATTTGTAGAGAAAACTTTAAAGAATAATACAATTGATATCTCACAGGCTAATGAATTTCTTACCCCTGAATATCAATATAGTGGAGTAATCTATAAAGTTCTTTTTGTTAATAAAGAAGAAGTATTAAAATATTATAATCCAGAAGAAGGAATACAAGATGCAAAAGGATTAGCTAGTGTTATTGTTAAAAAGTTTAATCCAAATAGATATGTATTTTATTCTAAATCTTTAACAGGTTTAGATAATCTTATAAAATATCCTAATCTTTTTAAAATATCTGATGATCAAATTGGTGTTATATATTCTAAAAAAACTAATATAGCAATTGATTTAACAAAATATGAAGGCAAAGATCCATCTATTAAAAAACGTTTATCACAAACTCAAGAAGTATTAGATTTTGAAGATATTAAAATAAATAAAATTGATGCTGTTTACCTATTAACTAATTCCGGTTGGGTATTAAAAACTTTATGAAATCTTTTAAATCCTTTATAAATGAAGAAAAAAATAGTTCTTATACTAAAGAAATGAAAGAATGGTTTCTACAAAGAACTAAAAATCACATTCAGAACGTCCAGGACTTCGCTGGTCTTGTTGAAAAAGAATTTCCAGTATATGCTAAGGGGTTAATAAAAAATACTCTTAAACACGATAAAAATAAATTTGAAGAACCTTCATTAACACCATATATACATATTACATGGAAATATAAAATGAAAGATGAAGGTAAAGAATATGAAATTCCTGAAACAATAAATGATTATGAAGCAACAGAATATCATGTAAAAACAAATGATCATCATCCTGAATATTGGACTGATCAAACTGAAACTATAAATAAAAATGATAGAGATAAACTTTCTAAACTCATAGATGGAACAAAAATGAGTAATAGAGTTATTTCAGAAATGTGTTCCGATTGGATGGCAATGAGTTTTGAAAAAGGTGGAGATCCAAGAGATTGGGCTAAATCTAATATTAATGTTCGTTGGAAATTTTCAAAAGACCAAGAAAAAATGATTTACAAAATTTTAAATAAAATATGGGAAAATAAAGGAGAATAATCATGAGTATAAAATTAACAGATTTTAAAGCAGCTGTAAGAGATGTTTGTAGACCAAATAGGTATCAATTATCTATTGGTGGTGCAGGTTCAGAAGGTGCAGGTGGTTGGACAGAAACAAAAACATTTTTATGTAAATCAGCACAATTACCTTCAAGAACTCTTGGGCAAATTGAACTAAATTGGCAAGGGATGAAAACAAAAATTGCAGGTGATCCAACTTTTGATGATATTTCAGTTACATTTTTAGCAGATGTAGATTTTGAAGCTAAAAACTTTTTTGAACAATGGGTTGAAAATATTTCTAATATGGCAAGTAATGAAAGAAGTGAACATCAAGAATATAAAGCTGATGTTACACTTGAACAATTAGGTAGAACTGGTGAAATTTTAGCAAGCTATATTTTGATTGGTTGTTATCCAACATCATTAGATGCTGTTGAACTTTCTACAGAATCTAATGATACCCCAATGGAATTTACAGTCAATTTAACTTATGACTTTTTTAGACGAAGTGACTCATCAGGTATTTCAACTGAAGTTTAAAATAATTTAAAAATGGTTCTAATAAATTTATTAGAACCATTTTTTTATAAAAGTAATTTTTAAAATAAAATAAACTCCTTTTACTTATATAAATAAATTAAAAGGAGTTTAATTTATGGCAACTACAGATTTTTTTAAAGTTAGTTCATTTATAATACAATTCAAAGATCAAAAAACACTAGAACTTATGGTGAATGGATGTAATATACCAGGATTTACATTAGGGCAATTAGAAATTAATAGACCTGTACTTCTTGATAAAAGGCCAGGGGATAGTTTAGAATATAATGATCTAACAATTAATGTTATATGTGATGAAGAATTAAAAGCATATAAAGAAATTTATAATTATTTAATCCTTGCAGCTAATCCTAATACAGGTGATTTAGAAATAAATGATACTGTATTCGATTGTAATATTCAAATATTAACAAATAAAAATAATATACAACATAAAATTCATTTTTATAATGCTTTTATTAAAGGTATTAGTGATATTACACTTGATTCAACTTCAACAGAATCAGAAGCTCCAACATTTACTGTTGATTTAGGATATTCATTTTTTAATTTTGAGGATTAAATGTCTAAAGATAAAAAATATTATCAAATTTCAGATTTATACCCATTATTACAACATCCGGAAAAATACAAAGGGAAACGTCCAATTCAGATGAGATCTAGTTGGGAAACAAAATTTGCCCTTAAATGGCTTGATATTAATATTAATATAATTGAATGGTCTAGTGAAGAAATTATTATTAAATATTTTAATCCTATTAAAAATAGAAATGCTAGATATTTTATGGATTTTTCTTTCAAAGCTAAAAATAAAAATGGTGATATAAAAGAATTTTGGGTTGAAATTAAACCTTCAGCTGAATGTACTGAACCAAAAAAACAAACAAGAATAACTAAATCTTATAAATATAAAATTGAAACTTATATAACAAATAAAGCAAAATGGGATGCAACAGAAAATTTATGTGAAAGTTTAAGACAACAAGGTAAAGATATAACTTTTATGAAAGTAACTGAAAAAGATGCTCCATTCTTTTTAAGAGGTTAAATATTATGTTATCATTTAAAAAATTTATTAAAAGAAATTTAAATGATTGAATATAGTAAAATATACTATGGAAAGTATTTTCCACGAGGATTTGGAAAATTACATATATATGATTCAAAGCCACTATTTTTACCCCTTAGAATTATTGGTAGATCAATGATAGTTATGAATCTTCATTGGATTCCAGGGCCACTAAGATATAAATTATGTCTTTTACTTAAAAATATATATGATCGAACAGAACCAAAAGAAGCTTTCAGAGTAACATATCAATTATTAAAAAACAATCCAGCATTAGTTTTTACAATGCCAGCTATTAGAAGATATTATTTAAATGGATTATCTAATTTAATAGAAATACCAGGGGAAAATTGGGAAGATTTACCTCTATTATCTAATTCAAAATATAGAGCTAGATATTTAAAACAAATTTATGCTCCTGCTGGGTTGTTAAAATAAATACATATAAATATATTTAGGTGATTATATAATGATAAGATTTAAAGAATTTATAACTGAAAATAAACATTATTCTGATATTGAAGAATTTAAAAAATATTGGAAAAATAAAGGTGTTGATAATTCAATAACTGAAACAAAAAATATTATTAAACCAAATATTATTAAAATTGATAAAGAAAATAGAAATAAAGGTTTAGGAACAGATTTTATGAAAGATTTAATTTCTTATGCAGATAAAAAAGAAAAAATATTAACTCTTTCACCAACAATAAATTTTGGTGCAACAAGTAAAAAAAGATTAATTAATTTTTTTAAAAGATTTGATTTTGTTGAAAATAAAGGGCGTAATATAAATTATCAGTTTTCTGACTCTATGTATAGAGAACCTAAATAGGATTAAAAAATGAATTTATTAGAAAGTTGGAATGAATTAACTGAATCTTTAAAAAAACCATTTTATAGCCATAAAGAAGCTAGATTGGATACTTTTAAAGATTCTAGTCAAATTATAAAACCAAGTGAAACTGAAGATACCAGTATATATTATGATCCATTTTCTGGTTATTCAAATAGTATGTTACAAAATAGTAACGCTGTTGCTACATATAATGATTTTGTAAAAAAATGGCGTGAAGTTTCTTGTCTACCTGAAGTTGATCAAGCAATTCAAGAAATTTCATCAGAAGCAATTGTTTTTGATGAAATTGATGAAGTTATTGAATTAAATCTTGATAATATTGAATTACCTGAATCTATAAAAACAAAAATTAAAGATTCTTTTGCTAAAATTATGTATCTATTAGATTTTAATGAAAAAGGTGAAGAATTATTTAGACAATGGTATATTGATGCAACTTTAAATTTAGAAGTTGTTTATAATAATAGAAAACCTAAAGATGGTATACAAAAATTAATTCTTTTATCACCTTATAATATTTTTAAATTTAAAAATGAAAAAACTTCTGAAATTAAATGGTATATAAATTCTAAACAAACTTATAATATTTTAAAAGATATTAATAATTCTGAAAAATCCTATTATGATGAACAAATTGTCCATATTAATTCAGGTTTGTTATCTCCTGATAAAAAATTTTACCATAGCTTTCTCCAAAAAGCAATAAAACCTATTAATCAATTATACTTATTAGAAGATTCTTTAGTTATTATGAGAATGTCTAAAAGTGTTGAAAAAAGAGCTTTTTATGTGGATACAGGTAATCTTCCTAAATCTAAAGCTGAAGAATATATGAGAAATTTAATTACTAAATACCGCCAAAAGAAAGTCTATAATACTGAAAAAGGTACTATTGAAAACCAAAATAAAACTATTTCCGTTTTAGAAGATTTTTGGTTTCCTGTTAACTCAACTTCAAGAGGTACTAGAGTTGAAAACCTCCAAGGGGTTTCTAATAATTTTACTTCTTTTGATGATGTTAATTATTTTATTGATAAAGTTTATAATGCTTTGCAAATTCCTGCCACTAGAAGAAATAAAGAATCTCGTTTGTCTATTGGTTCTAATATTGATATTGAACGTGATGAAATCCAATTTTTTAAGTTTATCCTAAAACTTAGAAGACGTTTCAATAATATGTTTGTTGATTTGTTGAAAAAAGATATTATTTCTCGCCAAATTATGACTTTGCGTGATTGGAATAAAATCCAAGAAAAAATAAAATTTATTTATGCTAACTCTAATGAAATATCTTTGATTAAAAAAATGCAAATTACTCAAATTAAAATGGATTCAGCAGCTTCTAGTCTCTCTATGCTTCAAGATGGAATTATTTCTAAAAAATATATCCAAAAATATATTCTTGAATTAACTGATGACGAAATTAAAGAAATTGATATGGATATAATGACAAATGATAATACTGAAGTCGATGCCTTAGGAAATCCTTCAAGTAATACACCTGATGGTGAAGAACAAGGATATGAAGAAATTAGTAATGATGAAGTCAATCCTGATTCTGATGATTCTGATGAAAAAATAACTCCTGTTGCTAAATCTTAATAAGGAATAAAATGAAAATTAAAACAAAATTTATAAAAGATCTTCAAAATTCTGAGGGGTATAATTCTGAAAGCTTTGTTCCTGTCTCAGATGGCGGTGTTACTAAAAAATTAAAAGAATCTGAATTAGCCCCTGTTAGAAGTTTTAATGGCAGAATAGGCGATGTAGAATTTACACAAGATGATTTTGATTCAAAATTATCTATCCATACTAACCCATCTGCTAGTGTTGACCCTCATCCACAATATCTAAGAAGTGCTGTTGCTTTCCCTGTTAAATCTGTTCAAGCTGTTGATAAGTTTGGCGCTATTTCTCCAATTCAATATGGTAATATTTTTCTGAATGTTTCTGATTTTGGCCTAGATCAAGTTGATAATACAAGTGATTTGAATAAACCAATTTCTAATAATACTCAAAATGCTCTTGATTTAAAATCTGATATTAATAATAGTCATTTAACAGGTACAACTGTTATAGATAATTTAAGTGTTTCAGGTTCTGTGTCAGGTATTGATAAATCTGATGTTGGCCTAGATCAAGTTGATAATACAAGTGATTTGAATAAACCAATTTCTAATAATACTCAAAATGCTCTTGATTCAAAAGTTAATGCTAATAATAGTCATTTAACAGGTACAACTGTTATAGATAATTTAAGTGTTTCAGGTTCTGTGTCAGGTATTGATTATAATATGTTAGAAGGGGATATTAATTATATCTCTTTAAATAATGCTCCAACAATACCAGCATTTAAAGAAGGAAATAGTTATTGGGATAATGAAAATAAATGTATTTCAACACAATTAACACAAGATGTTACATTACAAAATGGTCAAGAAATTCATGTGTATGTAAGTAATATTTCAGGAAGTACAATTACTAATGGAACTGTAGTTTATATTGATACACATAATAATGGTTATCCAACAATTCAAAAAACTAATAATACTGAAACAATGGAAAGTCATGTTCTAGGTGTTGCAACTCAAGATATTCTTAATAATGATCATGGCTATGTAACAGCTTATGGATTTGTACATGATATAGATACTTCTTCTTGTACAGAAGGACAAATGGCATATTCTGATGAAAATGGAAATTTAATAACCACAAGACCTGTACCACCTGATTACCCTGTTTGTGTTGGTAAAATAATCATTTCTCATGCTGTTTCAGGAAGTATTTTTGTTGATCCAGGTGATGCAGCTTCTATAACTTCATTAACAGATATGTTTGCTTCATCAAAAGATCCTACTGGTTGGGTAGATCCAAATAATTTAATTATTAACTATTCTGCTTCTGGTAGAACTATTTCTTTAACTCATTCTATTCCAGGCAAAAATATTGAATATATGTGGCAGGGTTTAAAGAAAAATATTGGAACTTCTTGGGTTTCTCCTCAACATCCAGCTACTTTAGATAAACAATATTTTTTATTTTCTTCTGATGGTGTTACTTTTAATTGGTCAGAAATGTCTTGGGCATTTAGTGATATTATGGTTGCTTTTGTTAATTATGGAACAATTGATAAATATTGTATTCGGGAGACTCATGGTTTGATGCCTTGGCAAGTACATGAAGAGTTTCATCAAATACATGGCACATATAGAATATCAGGCGGTACTTTATCTAATTATGTTTTATCATCAACAACAGCAGCTAATAGAAGACCTTTTGTCACTGAAACACTTATTAAAGACGAAGATTTAAAAACATATAATCCATTACTTAATACTGCTTTATATACAAGAATGCATTTAGAATCAACAGGTTTAAATATATTTTCAAAATCAAATAGTGATATTATTGCGTTATCTGGTAATCAACCATATTATAATCAATTTACTGGTGGAACATGGGTACAAACATTAGTTGCAAATAATGAATATACTACAGTTTGGTTAATTTCTGCACCAATGGCAGCAGATAGTAATTCACAAGCATATAGATATATATGGTTACAAGGACAATCATCAGGTAGTTTAACTTCGCAAGAAGCTTTATTTCCAAGTGATTTAAATTTAGGATTTTTAGGAGAGTTAACAACAGAGTTTATTTTTATAACAAAACTAATTATTAGATATACTTCTAGTAATTGGTTTATAGTATCAGTAAGTGATTTAACAGGCACAAGACAATCAACCACAGGTGTTGGTACATCAGGAGTTTATTTATCAGCTGTTACAACAGATCTTTCACTTAATGGATTAGGAACATCTGTATCACCTTTATCATTATTAAATTCAGAAGGTGTTGGATTCATACCTAATTCAACTGTAATACCAGTTGCTGACCCTGTTGGTGGTGGTTATTTTTATGTTGAAGCTGGAGCTTTAAAATATAGAGGTTCTTCAGGTACAATTACTACTATAGCGAATGCATAATTTTTATAAATAACATAAACTATATATATTAAGAGGAGTTTACTTATGGATTTTAATCAAGTTTTAAAAAAATTAGAAGAGCAAGAAATTGAAGTTGAATATAATATTCCTTCAGGTAAAGAATCTATTGCTGATAGAGTGTTTTCACCTTTATTGAAACAACAATCTCAAAAAAATAAAAATAAAATTTCTGCTTCACCTGCATTACAAAAAACTGGGCCTAATAAAGGTAAAAAAATTAAAGTTCGGTATAGAAATGCGCAAGAAAAAGAAGCTTATGAACGTAAATTAGGAATTGGAGAATAACTATGTTATCTCAAGAAATATTAGAAGCTCTTAATGATCAAGCACAACATGAAAAAACAAATTCTTATATATATAGGAATTTTGCAGGTATTGCTGATTATCAATCACTATTAGGAACAACAAAATGGTTTATGAAACAAAGTAAAGAAGAAGCAAGCCATTTTGACCTTGTTGTTAATTATATTCAAAACCAAGGTCATATACCAAAATTATTATCTATCCCTGAACAAGATAATACAAATATTACTCTTTATGATATGTTTGTTAGAAGTTTAGCAACTGAAATAGAAACTCTTGAAAAACTCAAAAAAATATGTTCACTTTGTAAATTAGAAAATGATGATCAAACTTATAAATTAATACTTGATATGGTATATGAACAAATTGAAGAAGTGAAAACAGTTAGTGATATTTTAAATAGAATTAAACAAGCAGGTACTGGTTTAGGATTTATTATTATTGATCAAGAATTGGCTAATAGATAATAGATATTTAAAGGGGGTACCGGACAAGCCTCATTATATCATCTAGTACCGTATCTGTCAACCTCTTTCTAAGAAAGAAAAATGAATGAATATTAAAAAAATATGTATTAAAATCTTATTAACACTACCTGCAATTGGTTTAGGAATTTTAGCTTTACTTATTCAATTATTTTTTTCTATAACTGAATGGCTAAGAACATTTGTTTTATTTCAACCAATTATAGATTTGTGGTTTCCAAATAATTTAAAGGAATAGATATGAAGTGGTCAGATGTAGGTGATTGGGTAAAAGAAAATGCTGGGGCTGGCGTTGGATTAGTTGGCTCTCTTTTAACTGGTAATATTCCTGGTGCTATTGCAGCAGGGGTTTCAATGGTGTCTAGTGCTACTGGTAGTGATGATCCTGATAAAGCTTTATCTATTTTACAATCTAACCCTGAAGCTACTTTGAAACTTAAAGAATTATATTTCAAAAATGAAGATTCCATTAGAAGTCATTTAGAACAAATGACTAAACTTGATCTTGAAGATAAACAAAAAGAACATGAACAAACTCAATTGACTATTCGTAATGCCGATAATGCTACTGATGAATATGTCAGAAGAACTAGACCTAAAATGGCTAAACAAAGTTTTTGGCTTGGCTCTCTTTATTGCTGTATTATGGAATTAGGAAATTCAATTTCTTTCTTTGATTCTAATAATATTGAACACCAATTATTATCAAGTGGCGCTAATTGGGAAATTGCTACTCTTTTATTTTCAGGTGCTTTTGCTTATATGGGGTTACGTACTATGGATAAAATTAAAGGCAAAAATTCTATAATTAAATAACTATAAATAAATATAAACTACTTAAGGAGACTATTTACTATGGCAATTGGCGATTTAACAGTTGTTGGATCTAATCTAACAGGGATTTCATGTTCAGGAAATTATCATGGTGAATTTACTGGGGATCTTGTAAAACCAGTAAAAAATGAGCAAGTTCTTCTTGCTGATCTTAAAAATATTATAGGTAATCCAGGTGATACTGTATATATGACAGGAAGAACCTCACCAGGTGATGGAGATGATGGTACTTTCTACTGGGATTCTAGTGACTTATCAGCTAAAGTAGCAACTGATACTCTTAGTGATATATATGTTGCTCCGAATATAGATTTGACCGGGGCAAGCGGAGGGTGGGTGCGGCAGCTCATTAGTGCCACTCAAGCCGAAATGGAAGCAGGCACCGAAACCGCGCTTCGTTCTATGTCGCCACTACTGGTTCGGCAGGCAATAGATGCTCAGATGCCAAACAATATTATTGGTGCACCTGGGGAAGCAGGTTTTGGTGTTGGCATTGCCCCTGCCTCAGCTGTCCCAGAAGGAATGACGTATCTTGGGACGTCATTCCTTCTGGGAGATAATTACGGCAATTACCAGTTTTCTGATGGTTCCATCATGTGCTACGTACCGAAGTTTTACTACCGCATAGCTCATGTCAGTAATCCAACCTATGCAACCTACGGGGTTAACTCGTGTGATGTTAAAGGGGTCAACACCTTTGCAACTACCGCAGATGCCAACGCCGCAGGCTATGCGCTGCATCGTGCTTTTATTGACGGCGGTACCGAAAAAGATGGATTTTTTGTTGATAAATATATGTGTAGTAAAAACGCCCTTGGCAGTGGTTTTGTTGCCAGTTCCCTTCAAAACGGTCTGCCAATTTCAACCAACAATACCCATAACCCAATTGCCGCCCTGACCGCCTGCGCGGACAACTATAATTACGAAGCGATTAATGCTGCTCATGCCCGTGACGGTATAGATGGGGCAATTAATCCTGATTCGATTTTTTTCTGCAACTCTCGTCAAATTCATGGAGCACTGGCGCTGCTCTCCCTCGCTCACGGCCAAAAATCCTTAAATACCACAAACTGCGCCTGGTATGATGCTACCTACAATTTCCCCAAAGGTTGTAACAATAACGCCCTGGGGGATGCAAACGATGCCACTATCGCTTACACCAGTGATGGTTTTGACAACTGCGGGAAGACCGGCAGTGGTACCCCGTTTGCAAAAACCACACACAATGGCCAAGCGTGCGGCGTAGCTGATTTGAACGGTTTGATGTACGAGGTCAATATTGGTCTAACCTGTATCGCCACTACCAAAACAATAACCGCAATAACGCAAGCCAACCCCTGTCAGGTTACTGTTGTCGGTCACGGACTGACAACAGGAGACTACGTACTAATTGGTAGCCTTGCTGGCATGACGGAACTTAGAAATAAAATCTATAAGGTCACGGTTGTTGATGCGAATAACTTTACCTTGTATGGTGTTAACTCAACGGCCTTTTCTGCCTATATCGGCGGGGGTACTGCCATTATAGGTACATTTTATCGGGCAGCTGATAGTACAGAGATGCGCAATTTTACCGCAGGCAACACACTGGCAACAGATCATTGGGGGGTCACAGGAGTCACCGCAATGATGACGCCGTTTGTTCCTGCGTTTGCGGCAACCTACCCTAGCAACAATTTTATTCAGCGTTTTGGTTCATCGGCGGAGCAGGTTATTGCCAGTAATGTTAGCGGAGACGCCTGGGAAATGGCGGGGCTGGGATTTCCGCGGCAGACGGCAATCTCCCAAGTAGGCACAAATTTGTTTGGTGTAGATTATTACTATCAATATGTGCGTCATGATCTGTGCCCGGCTTCGTCCCACTTTTGGCAAAATTTGACGCTGGCCGGGATCTGGTCGTTCGACTTTACCTCTTACCGGACGACTTCGAGCAACATTTTCGGGTTCCGTACCGCCTGTTACCCTGCTTAAGCAACAATAAGGAGTTTCACTATGCAAATCTACAGCTATCAAAAAATATCCGATGATTACACCACCTACACCGTACAAGGCAGTGAAGAAAGTCCGGTGCAAGAGTTGTGTACAATTGACGGGACAACCTATTTTTACGGCCCAGACGAGCTGCCTCCGCAGCCTGAGAAGATTACAGTTGTGCCGGTAGTATTGACCGAGGAGTTACGTACTGCGATTAAAGCCGCTAGCCCAATGTGTCAATTGTCGTATCGCCGTACAAAAGCCCGCATCCGCGAGCGATACAGCCAAGAAGATGAAACATTTCTCACCCGTATCGGCGTCGGCCAAGCTCTTGGGGTCTATCAAATGTCACCAGGAGAAATGCAAGAGCTGGCGGATTACCAAGCGTTTGTTGAAGAACAACGTGCCTGGGGTCGGGAACAACGGGAGCTGATAGGATTATGAGCGACAAGTATAATCTGATGAGATACTTAATAATAGCATTGATATTATTGTTGCCCTGTTCGGTCTCCGCCGACAATTACTATTATCTCTTTGGTGTAAAAGTCACGCTTTGGTAAAGGAGCCACACAATGATCTTATATATTAGATTGGCCGGTATCACCCCGGAAACTTACACCGATGAATTAGCACGTACCGCCTTGCACAGTGCCGCGCTGGAGATTCAAGGGCTGAATGCCGCAGTGCCGGGCCTTGCGTTTGACCCAATTAAATCAACCCCAGCGACATGGGATGAGGATGGTAACACAGACCTGCTCACCAGGCCGATTGAGACCTTTTTAGGCAACTGCAACACGCCGCCGAACGCATGGGGAGATGTAGGCGTACAGATTGACAATTACAACTGGCTGGAACTACCGCCGGGAATCGCGCCCAAAACGTTTTCTATTACCCTTGGTCGACCGATCCGTCAAACCGTTGACGCTGAGGGCAACCCGGTAACGGTGGAGGTTGGCATGATAGCCGGGGCGACGATTGAGCCGGAGACGTTATGAGTGACAAGTACAGCCAAAAATGGGTAACGCTCTTTTCCAAAGCGGATAAGTGGGCCATTACCTTAGGGCAGACAACCTATTACAGCTGCAACGAATTTGCAATCACACCAAGCTGGAGACGGCACGAAGAGGAGCATAAACGCCAGTGGCGTGAGCACGGTTGGCTCTTTGCGTTGAAATACTTGTGGGAGTTGCGCAAGGGGTTGAAGTAGTTAAAAATATTTTTATAAATAAATATAAATAAGTATGAAAAGCTATGAAATAAATTTTTATAAATACTATTAGGAGAAACAAAAAATGAAAGTAGTTAGAGTGACAAATGAAGAGTTTGAATTAGAAGATGGGTCTATTCATCCTATCTTGTTTGAACTTGATTATACTCCTACCGTAGAAGAATTTCAACTTATATACGATGAATCAGTAAAACAACTGGAATCTATACTACATGACAAATGAAAAATTATATACATTATCTGATGTAGCCAAATTATTAAATGTTCATCAAGACACTTTAAGACTATGGGATAAATCTGGTAAATTGGTTTCTATAAGAACTAAAGGTGGGCACAGACGATATAAAGAATCTGTTGTTCATGAAATGATGAATATTATCAAAGAGCCAGAAGTTATATCCAATGTAATTTGTATTTACTGTAGAGTATCATCAAATGAACAGAAAACCAAAGGTGATTTAGAAAGACAGAAGCAACGTCTATATGAATACTGTATACAAAAGAAATACATAGTTGAATACATTTTTGAAGAAGTTGGTAGTGGGTTGAATGATAAAAGACCTAAACTACTCAAGATGATGGATTTAGCTAAAGAAAGAAAAATAACTAAAATAGTTATAGAGCATAAAGATAGATTGATTAGATTTAATAAAAATATACTAATCAAGTATTTTGAAAGTCATGGTGTTACCGTAGAATGGAGTCAAGAAACATTAGAACTGTCATACCAAAATGAACTAGTAGAAGATATGCTTTCACTTATAGCCTCATTCAGTTCTAAACTTTATGGTAAACGTAGTGCTGAAAATAGAAAAATTAAAAAAAGAGAACTCTGATGAATAAAAATACTCCACTAATAACACCGACTTTTAAAAAGAGTTATCCTATAATAGATATAGAACCTAAAATTATGACAGATTGGGAATTTACTATTCGTAAGCTAAAACTATTAACATTGTGTTGTAGAGGTGAAGATGGATGGTGTAGATTAAAATGATTAGAACAACAGAACATTCATTAAAATATATTACTGACTACAAGAAACAAAAACTTGATATTTTGTTTGATGAATATCAACGTGTAGTCAACCAATATATTAATGTGTTCTGGAATCAAACATCATGGAAATCTAAAGCAACAGCAGATGAATATAAATTAGTAGATTCTTGGCTTATGGGTAAAGTGATGAAGTGTGCTTATGCTCAAGCTATACAAATGATTCGTTCAACCAAAGATAAACAAAAGAAATTAGTTTACAAACAATACAAAAGAGTTTATAGTAAAGCTAAACGTAAGAATAAAAATTGGGATATAGTAAATCAAACCTTTACGGTTTGGAGCAAAGATAAAACTTTCAGAGATAGAACTAAAATTCCTTTCTTCTCTGGAGATTCTATAGAACTCAATTCTGACTTATGTAAGATATATCAAGATGTCTCTATATCTCATTTTGATATGGTTGTTAGATTGGGTTCGATATGGGGAAATAGGCTTTCATTAGAGTTACCAATAAGAAAGCACAAACATTTCAATCAACTGTTTGCATCTGGTTTTGGTGTAAAAACGTCTTTGAGATTGAGTAGAAAGAACAACAAATATAGCATCAATCTCTATATGTCAAAAGACTTTGAACAAGTAAAAGATGAAGGGAATATTATAGGGATTGACGTTGGCATTAAAAAACTTATGTCGGTTAGTGATGGTACTTTTATTGGAACTGATATAGAATCAATTATTAGAAAGTATAAAAGAAGAAAGCAAAATAGCAAAAACAGTAAGAAAACATTAAAGCAAATAAAAGACTATATCGGGCATTCTGTTAATCAACTCAACTTTACTGATACACAATGTATTGTTATGGAAGAGTTAAAGCCAAGTAATATGTTAGTCAAAGGTAAATCTAGTAAAGAGTTTAGAAAAATATTAAGTAAATGGAATCAAAACTTGTTAGTGGAAAGAATACAAAATAAATGTGAGCTTAACCGTGTTGAGCTTCAGTTTGTTTTACCACATCATACAAGTCAGCAGTGTTCTCAATGTGGAGAAATCCATAAAGAGTCAAGAAAAGGCGAACTATATCAATGTGTTGGTTGTGGTTATACGATAGATGCAGACTACAATGCTTCATTGAATATAGTTAATAAATTCTTGAATAAGGAATTTACCGTTCCTTCTAATACAAAAACTACCATTCCTAGATTTTCATAGGTTTGGTTGAACGGTATTTTACTAATCAGAAATTAAATAGTATCAGATTTTGGTGAACCACTAACAATTGTTGCTATCATAGGGCCAATAACAGAATCCCCAACTCTACCAACACCTCTTCCTTCTATAGTAGAAACAGAGCTACCAGAAGCAACAACACCAGTATGGCCACAACTAAAAGTCACAATATCACCAACTCTGACCCCTGGTTTATCATCAATAAAAACAACATTAGAGCCACTTGATATAACACCAGTAACAGAAATAGGTTTATCATGTGCTCTACAAATACCAGTTGCAATATCACCTACTCTTGCTAATTGCATATTAAAATTTCATTAAAGCAAAGGAATTTGAGGGAAGAGAATATTAAAATCATTATTCATACCTCTATCAATAATAAATTCTTCTAATTTCATATCATCAAGCAAATAATCTTTTGTAGATTTAAAAATATCTTTAGTTTTAGATGAGCGAAAAAGTTGAAAGAGGACTTTATCAGAAATTGCATTTTGAACAGAATCGGGTAAATTTTTCCAAGAATCTAATTCAGCAATAGCATGAGCAGGTATATCAATTTCGATAATATTAAATTCAGGTGTTTTTTCTATAGTAACAGAATAATTAGGTGGATCAAAAGGAGCAGGGCCACCAGATGCATCTTCATTAATTAATTCTGTAGCAATAAAAGGTAATACAGTAATTATCTCATTAGAAGTTGGTAATTCATATATTGGTGTAAGATTTAATAAAGAATTATTAGTACAAATATCAACTGGATCAATATTATTTTCGACAAAAATTGTTGAATATTTTAGTGAACAATAAGAATATAAAGTTGTTAATTGTGATTTAATAACATCAGAAGTTATTAAATTATTATATGAGATTGCATTTATCCAATCTTCAATATTTGTTCCTGTTTCATCAGAGACAAGATAGCCTTGAGATTCTAAATCAGCAATGAAAGAAGATTTTTCAACATTCATTGCTGAAATAATATCAGATTTCCAAATTACTAAATTTTCTTCAGTTAAAATCATTTTTATTTACGAGGTTTTTGTTTTAAAAAAGTAGGGCACAATGCCATTTTATTACTATCTTCATATTTACATTTATTGCCATGGAAAGAAGATTTAATACATTCAGCACAAATTGTTACATTTTTAGATTCTTCCATTTTTACATTCCTTTTCTTAGTTAAATTTATTTTCCAAAATTTTTATAACTTGCATAAAGATCCCAGAATCCATAAAAATCCATATTTTCAATTCTTAACCCTTGAAACATTTTCTTTGCTTTATTTAATAGTCTTTTATATTTTACAGGGTATTTTTCATCATCAAGCAATTCAATTTCATCTAATAAATCACACAATTGAACAGTTAACATAGTTTTTGGTTTATCACCAGATATATTCATTTAAATACTCCTAAAACAATCCTATAAAAATACTATCTGTTATGTCATATTTTGTTTCTATATTATATTTATTATAGGTTATATAGTCAATTATTTTATTTTGAATTTCTTTATTTAATTTTAACCAAGTTTTTTCTTTAATAGAAGCATCAAGTTCAAGATTTTTATTAAAAAGTAATATTTCTTTACGATTGTTACCTTTTTCCCCTTGTGAACTTTTCTTTAATAATTTTAATCTTTTCTTTGCTTCAGCTAATTCTTTTCTTTCATATTTATTAAATAAAGGATTTCTCCAAGTTAAAACAGGTATAATTTCTAATTTTGAATTAGGAAATTCTTGAACAATTTTACAACGAAGATACCAGAATTGACCAGTAATAATATCTTTTGCTCCTGATATTGAATTAAAAGAAAGTCCTTCTATTCTAATAAAATCTGGATTTTCATTTTTTTCTTTTATCCAATTAATGATTTTATTACAATTATCTAATATAAGGTCTTCATCTTTAGCAGTTTTATTTTTAATAACAGAAAAATCAATTAAAGTATTTTTTACAACATAAGAAATACCAGTTGATCTTAAAGATAAATCAATAGCAATAATTTTCATAATAGTAAATTCCTTTAAATATATTTATAAAAGAATTTACTCTAATATGAAAATTATTTTGTACAACAACCTTCACAACAAAATGTATCACAAATCCATTCAGGCATTTCATCATTTTTAAAACGTTCAATTACTTCAATAGTATCACCTCTTGCTAACCAAGATCTGAATGTTTTAATTTTATCGTGATTATTCCAATTTACATCATCCCATGCGGAAGCTGAAATTTTTCCACATTTTCTTTTAGCAACATACACAAAACCTAAACTTGTACTCATTGTACTAATCTCCTTCAATATCAACAAACTCGATAAACTTAATTTTTTAAGAATTCAAATAATTTTTGTTTAACCTCAGAGTAATTTGTAGCATATTTTGTTAGATTCTCATTATAGTTTTCATTATCAGTAAAATGAGAATATTTTTCAATTTTACTCCAAGCATTTTTACCATTAAAATCAAAAATAATACCTAAACCTTTATTTTCAATATTATGTTTCAAAATATGTAATGGATAATCATCTATTAAAATTGCATTTTTTGTTAATTTAAATTTTTCATTTAATTCTGAATAGAAATTAATTTTTAAATCAATAGGGACTCTATCAGTTAGCCATTTTCTTTTTGCAAATTCAGTTTTTTTTGACCAAGAATGAGTTAAGATTTCAACATCATAATTAATATATAACCATAAAATAAATTCTAAAAAACCTGGATATTCTTTTACAGATGAATAGCATTGTAAAGGGTCTTTAGTAAAATAATCTTTAACATTATTACCAAATTTATCAAACATCCAATTATAATCAGTAATATCTTCAACAGAATAAAGAGTATTTGTATAATTATTATCAACAAGCCATTGCATCCAAGGTGACATAAAATCACAAATTGTTGAATCCATATCTAAATAGAGTTTTTTATTTGTCATTTTTAACCTTTTCAATTTTTGTTACATTAGCAACAATAAATGAACGAATTCCTTTTGCCTCAATATCCCAAACAACTAAATTATTTTCTGATTCTTTTCTTTGTGGTTTTTCATTAATAGTTTTTTTAGGTAATGTAGATTTATTTTCAAAATATTTTGGTAGTAATGTACATTTCATCCTTCTTGTTTCGCCATTTATTTTTGTGAAAGTTATATTATAAATTCCATATTCTAGTTCTTCTTTTAGTTCTTTTTTTGTTAAAATCATTGTGACTCCTTTTGATATATTAAATTCCTTTAATAATCAATTCTTTTTGGATATGTAATAAATCTTCCCAATTTTTTTTATTCATAGGTTCATGGTGGAATTTATACCAATCAGGTTTCATCATAATTTTTTGATATATTCTTTCAAATGAAGTCAACATATCTTCTTTATTAGGTACCCAATCATTAAGATATTTTTTATCATTTATATAAAGAATATCATTATGCTGAATATTGAAATTTCTTTTTTTTAATTCTGTTTTTAATTCTTTGAATCTATAATAAATATAATTTAATTTATCATAGAAAAAATAGCCATGGCCTGTATTCAGAATATATTTTTTAGATATTTTTTCTTTTAAAATTCCATTTTTTGAATTTTTTGATTTTAAAAATGCTTTGGGCAACATTTTAATTTCTCTGTATTCAGCAAATAAATGAACATCTGCTAAAAAGTCAACAGGAATACAATTAATTCTCATGATATAATCCTTTCTATTTTTTAAAAATACATCATATAAAGAATTATGTCAAGAAAAATAAAATTAATAATCTTCATAGTCTTCACAATTAAAATTATCAATTAAATCTTCAATATTTTTAAAATCATCTTCAGAATTGTAATTTTTATAAAGATCACTATAATCTTTATGCAAAATAAAATCATAAGCATCTTCTAAATAATCATTCATAATATCACCTTTTTTGTTAGTTAGTGGGGTAAGATTACCAATACTTACATCTTTCTACAATAAGTAGAATGCTCTTCTATGGTATTTAAGCTAACCACTAAGAAATATAGTCATTTATTTTTTAAGTATTTTTTTCAATTCCCTTAATTCAGTTAGCCATATATCTTGGATTTTTTTATTTTGGATATTAAATAAAAGTTCTTTTTTAATATCAATAATTTTTTTTAATTCATTAAAAGTTTCTATTGAAAGACTATGAATAGGCATATTAATCAAAAAAGAGAAATCTTCAAAAGAGTCAAAAGGGAAAGCTTTATTATTTTTAATTTGAGTTTCAATTTGAATTTTAGAATTTTTATTAATAATAATTTTATCGGATAAAATTTCTTTAATAAAAAAATATTTAGCACCTAAATAGAGAAGTTCTTCTTTTAGTTTTTGAATTTGGTAAAGCTTTCGTTTTTCATAATAAAGAAGTCTAATTTTAATAAAAGCATCAAGAATTTCAGTATCAGAGGTAAATTCAACAATTTGGTTATTTTCTCCAATACAAGTAAAATTTTCTGTTACTCTTCTAATTAATTTTAATTTATCTAGAATATAATCATCATCTTTTTTTGTAAATTCCCTAGAAACTTTCAATTCAAATAAAAATGTATTATCTTCACTTTTATCAGTAAAATCATTTATAACTTTATCTTCTTCTAATTTTGATAAAATCTTATTATATTTTTCAAGGTCATACCCAACTGGTAATTCTGTAATTGTTATTGTTGTTGTATTTGTTCGTTCAAAGTTACCTATAATTTCATACGAGAACCCGTCTAATCGCTTAATGGTGCCCTTAAAATCTTTAAAGTGTGGTAGTAGTTCAGTAGGGGTTGAATGTCTTTTTTTATTAGTTAATTTATCTTCTAAAATATCAATTATTTCTAAAACATTACGTGATAATATTTTTTGAGCAAATCCATTACCAATACCTTCATTACCATTAATAAGAATCATAGGAACAATAGGAATATAAAATCTTGGCTCAATAATAGTTCCTTCAAATTCTTGTGAAATTAGAATTGATTTATCTAAATCAATAAAAATCTTATCAATAATATTATTTTTTTTTGTAAAAATATATCTTGATGCAGCAGAAGATTGAATTGTTCTTGTGCCAAATGATCCTTCAGGTAATAACAAATTTATATTATTACTACCACAAAAATTTTGTGCCATTCCTATGACAACACCTTCAAGAGATGTTGCACCATGTATATATTCATTTTCTCTAGCTACATCTGATACAAATATAGATACTTTTTCTTCTTTTGTACTTTTACGTTTAGTTATAGAATTTATAACTTTTCTTGCTGATGGCTTTAATCCATCAATATAATTCCCTATACTTCGATAAGAATCATATATAGCAAAATTAATATATTCTTTATCATAAAAATCTGAAATTTTCATTTAAAATATCCTTTAATACATTTCATTAGGGGCATAATATTTATCTTATCTATTATGATCAAGAATATATTCTTGATTTTAAAAGTTCACTAGAAAATTTCATTCATTAGTATTTTTTTCTATATTATGAAATAAAATTTACTTTATTTTGAAATCTTTAGATAATTTCTGATATTTAGATATATAATACCAATCTACTTTATCTTGAAACTCACGTATAAATTCTTCGGAGAGTTTTTGATAACAGGAAATACGATCCCATTTGACTCTATTAGTAAATTCTCTAATGAAAACTTCTGATAAAGTTTGAAACTTTGAAACAGAAAGCCATTCTACTTTATCTTGAAACTCACGTATAAATTCTTCGGAGAGTTTCTGATACATACAAATTAAATCCCAATTTACTTTATCGTGATTTTCTCTAATGAAGTTTTCTGACATAGATGTTTTGTAATTAAATTTCATTTAACTCTCCTTTAGAAAGTATTGTTTCTATCTCGTTAACCACAAATATAGAATACTTCATTTCTAAAAGATTGTCAAGATATTTTTTAAACTCCATTTATATCAAATTGTTTAGATTTTACTTTTTCTTTTCGATAAGTTACAGTTTTCCCACTCATCCAATTTTTAATATAATCTTCATAAGAATCTTCAACTTCAAAATCAACAATAAATGATTCTAACCCATCTTTAGCAAAGATATATTTTAACTCATCTTTTTTCCAAGAGCCTAAACCTTTTTTATAAAAATACTCATAATTTTCTTTATTATTTTCTTTAAAAATATTATATTCTTCAAACGAATAAAAACATTTCAAAATTTTATTTCTTTTTTTAGCAACAATCATAGGAGTTTTAAGATACGAGACTTGGTTATTAGCAATTAATGAAGGAGCAAATCTTTGGAACAAACAAAGTAATAAGCCTCTAATAGATATACCATCAAGGTCTGAATCTGTTGCAAAAACAATTTTTTGATGTGAAATAGATTGAATATCTTTATCTAAACGAAGGTTAAGAATACTGATAATATTTTTTAATTCTTCATTAGATGTTATTTTAGTAATAGAAGCTTCTAAAGAGTTTAAAGGTTTTCCTTTAAGAGGAAAAAAAGAGCATTTTTCACGACCAATAACAGGCATTAATAATGAATTAGCTGAATCTCCTTCTGATAACATAAGATATGTTTGTTGTTTAACAGCAGGATAATATTTATCAATACGAATTTTTTTCTTAGAAGAATTTAATTTTTTAAGTTCAATATTATCTTTTACTTGTTGTTTGAGTTTATAGGATTCAACAATAGGTAAAATAATTTCTTCATTTTTACAAATTGATTTTAATAATTTCTCAGAAAGAAGTTCATTAATTAAATCTTTAAAATTGTTATTACTAATAAGTCTTTCTTTTGATTGATTATCAAAACTAGGAGCTTTCATTCTAATAGCTAAAATCAAGAAAAGTTTTGATTTAATGTCAAGAGGTTTAACATCTATTTTATGTTTTTTCTTTAAAAAGTTTCTTAAATAATCAACAATCAAAGATAAAGCATAATCAATATGAGTACCACCCCTTGAGGTATGAGTACCATTAACCCAACTCATTTGCTGAAAATCAGTATCAGAATAAAATAATCCAATACGAGCATTTTCAACTTCATTACATTCATATACTTCATGAATTTGTTTCAAAAAACTTTTCAGATTGTTTCCATGAATTTTTTCTTTGTTATACGTAAATTCAATTTCTGGATAAGCAAAAGCAAGATCTGTAATACGTTTATGATAAAGAGAATCCAAATTGTTATTAACATCATCAGAAATATTAAAATAATTATAATTTAAAAAATATGTGATAATAGTAAAATTTTTATTGGATTTTTTAATAATTGGTGGTCTTTTAATAGCAATATGGTTTTCAAGTAATTGTTTGTAATGGAATTTACCATTAGCAGTATCAATAATAAATTTCCTTGAAAAAATAGCTGCAAGTGAGCCACCTACTCCATTCATCCCTGCAAGCATAGCTTTATTTTCATCATCAAAATTACTTCCAGCATTTAAATTTGTATAAATTTGTTCTGGTGTATATATACCAGTTTCTATATTTTTTTCAATTGGTAAACCCCTGCCATTATCTTCAATTGTAACTGAACCTTCAGTTTTATTGAATGTTACTTTAATCTTATTTGCATATTGAAAATTAGTTCTAATTGATTCATCAACAGCATTGGTCAAAATCTCATCATAAAGTTTTAATATTCCTGGTATTTGTGGTATATCTTTCTGTACAATATATCCATTTTCATAGACATACGATGAAATTTTTTCTTCACTTGTTGAACCAATATACATTGGTGCTCGTAATAAACAATGTTCCACTGGATTTAATTGTACAATATCATTTTTCCTCAAAGCTTGACTCATAAATTATTCCTTTAAATTATTTCTGCTTTTTAGTTAGTTTTCTATTTATCTTATCTTATAGTTTTTCTTTTGTCAAATAAAAAATCCTCTAAAATATTAGAGGATTTTAATTTTTTAAAAATTTAAAATAAATAATTTAAATCATAGAATAAACATATTGATTATTAGAAAATTGTTCTAAAGGAATTTCTCTTCTATATCTATGACCATATTTATCTTCAAGAGTAATATTATCAGAATCAGGTAAAAGCTTTTTATCAACTAAAACTGTTTTATTTGATTGTCTGTATACTTTAACAGTTTTAGTTGAAGAAGGCAGAACAATAAAAGTTTCTATTTTATTTTCTTTTTTTTCTAATATCTTAAGAGTTTTAGAAAAATTACTTTCAGATTTAGTTTTTTTATAATTCTTCACCATTTTTGTAACTGTACCAACAACAGCTTCCCAATTTTCCCCATATTCATCTTTAGCTTTTTCCCAAAAAATTTCTATTTGTTTCATGGGAACATTATATTTTTCTGAAAATGATTTTAATAATTTGTTTGGCATTTTTATTTATCCCCTATTTTAAATGTTTTTAACCCTTCTTTTGGGTGTGCTAGAATAAAATTTGAAACAGAAATACCTAATTTAGTTGGAGTAGTTGCTGTATTTATAACTCCAATAACTTTTGATTTAGTTTGTGGTGTTAGATTATTAGCTGCATCTAATTTTTGTTTGATGTATTTTTTACCATCTTCAATAGTCATTTTAATAATTTTATCAACATCATCCATATTAAATATAGATTTACCTTTAATTTCTTTTTCAAGAATAAGGTTAAAAATTTGTAAAAATCTGCCCATAAAAACTCCTAATAATGATTATTTAAATATTATTCAACTTCAATAATTTCAAAATTCTTTAAATGATAAAATTTATTTTCACATAAAATAACTTCAACAGTACAATTTTCAAAAACTAAATTTTTTATATTATAACCATATTGTTTTTCTTCAGCCAAGAGTTCATTTTTACAATGTTCAGTCATTAAGTAATCAATATACTTAATAAACTTAGATGAATAATCATCATAATATGATTCAAGGATTATTTTTTTTGTTTTACCAGAATCATTTTTTTGAATATCTTGTTTGCCGTGGGGTAGCATGGTAATAATAACAAATTGATTACCTTTTACTTCTCCTGATTTATCTGGTCGATAATCAATAGCAATAGCTTGATTCAAACTTTTTGAGTAAAAAAGATATTCCCCTGGTGAAATATCTTGTTCAAGAGAACTATCAATAATATTAGAAAAGAATTTTTTTAATTGTGTAGCAGATAGTTTATTTCTTTCTTCAAATCGTTCATAACCATGTGTTGTTGTAATAAACCATTTCCCTTTATATTCAAAAATATAATTAAGGGATTTACCTCCTAATTGTTTCCATATAGGTGTATTAATAACTTTTAATCTCGGTTTATTATATACTTCTGGTTCTTTTTTTGTTTGAACACGTTCAGCAGAACGCATTAAAGATGCTAAACTTGCTTCTTTAATAAATTCTTTAAATGTTTTCATTCTTACTTACCTTTACTAAAAGAATAGGAATCCACAGTATTTCTTGCATTATGATCAATTTTTTTATTTTGAGATTCCCCATCAGCTTTTACTTCAATATCAATTTCTGCATCATAATTGAACTTTTTATTAAGTTCTTTTTCCCAAGCTTTAGCAGCATTGAATGCTGAATCTCCATCTGTAAGTCCTAGTTTTTTCTGTACAACTTTTCTTTGTTTCTCATAATCAATTGTAGCAATTAAAACATAATCACGGATTCCTTCTTTTTTGTTTATTTTAACTTCTGCTAAAATTTCTTTAAAAGATTTCATTTATTATCTCCTTGTTTTTCGATATTAACAACTTTTATATTTTTATTTTTGAAAATAACCCAATCATCATCAAGATGAATAGAATCAAAACCTAAATTTTCAATTTCAAACAAACTTAATTTTTCATAATCATCCCAACCAGCAGTTTTGTCAACAGTTAAAATTACTTCCATAATATATTTTGAACTTACTGCACCACTTGTACCTTTAATAATTTTATCTTTATCTTCTGAAAACCAAAAAACACCTTGAGCAGAAAAATCCCTATTAAATTTATTAATAGGTACATTACTTCCATGATAAGCTTTTATTTTTCTTTTATTTTCAGTTAAGAATTGTTTGAATGATAACATATATAAACCTTTTATTATAGTTTATATTTATTTATATAAAAAAATATTTATAAAAATAGTTTATTTGAGGGGAGATAATTTCTAAGAAAAGAAACTCCTTTGAAGTTTAAGTATATTGTTTAGAAAACAATATTAGTTCAAAGGAGTTTCTTTGTCAATATTTAAATTCTTTTAATTTCACAAGCCCCACCAGAACAAGCAGTTGCAGCATATTCATTAACATCATTATATTTAGGAGCAAGGAGAATTTCTTCAAAATTAATAGATTTAAGGTTACGATTAATTTTTAACCATTTATGCCATAAATGAACATCTTTCAAACAATAGATCATTTTTTGAATATCACCTTTAAAGTTATTCTTAGCAAATTGTTTTGCTCTACGAACCCAATCTTCTTTCAAAATAATTTCAGTTCTAGTACCAACAAATTTTTTATTTTTATTAAGGACAAAATCACAAGCATCCCAAAGATCATTATCAAAATAATGTAATCCATCAACAATAATTCCTGATGCAAAAATAACAGCATCACCATATTTATCTAATAACTCTTGAGAATTAAAAACTGAAGTAAATGGTGATTGTGGATAATCTTTATCACCAAAATCACTTAGAAAACTAATTGCTGTGAATGTTTTTTGATTTTTAAAAACATAATCACTAATTTCTTTTATATCATCAATAATAACAGTACATGAAACATTATTCATTAGATATGGTTTATTACATCTTTCAATATGTTTACCACCAGCAATCCATGTATTTTGAACTAATTTGATTTTTTCTAAATGTGCAACTCCTTTCATTTGTTCTTTAAATAAAGCATTAGGATCATTTTCAACAGGAATATAAATAACATAATCAGAATTTGTTGCTGACCATACAGAGTCTTCAATCATTTCAGGGAAAGCATTTTCACCTAACCAATTACCAATTTCAGAATATTTATTAATTTGCATTAATCTAAAATAAGTTTTAGCGTGTTCAGGGTGAATACCAGAAGCAGTTTTAAGCAAAGTACTTGCATTACCTGAAGGTTTTACGGCTGTTGTTCTTGCAGCTGGATTAATATTGATCATATTAGCTACTTTTTCATTTGTTTTATTGACAATTGAAACACCAATATTAAGAATTTCTTCATCAAATAATTCTGGATTATCCATCCAACCAGTAATTGAAACCCCAATTAAAGCTTCTTTTTTTGTAATGTCTTCTGAATCTTTACCGAGATAAGGAAAATCCGTATAACCAGCTTGAAGTGTTGCAATTACTGAAGCACTTTCACAAGCTTTGTAAAACTTTTCTTTATCTATTTTTCCATTTTTCATACAATCAATAGCATTAATTTCTGTAAGATTACAAAATTGAAATGCACTTACACCATTAGGAAGAATAGGAGAAAAACCTATCTCAAAACAAGGGTTCATAACTACATCAGTATCATCACAAAAAACAAACCCTATATCAGACATACCACTATTAAGGTCAAAAAACTTATCAAAATCTTTTTTTGTAAATTGATCTCTTATTAGTATAACAGAATTATTACTTCTTTCACGTTGTTTATTAGTTTCTCTCCAATTACCTGTTTTAGCATTAATTAATTCTGTATCAGTAGGGTCAATCATAATAGCCATAGCAGCACGTCTAACCCCACCTGAAAGTGTTGCATCGGCACAATGCATCAAACAATCATACGCATCAATACTTTTTAATTGTGTATTTTTATCAACTGAATCTAAAAGTTTTTCAATACGTTCTAGAGATTGTTTTAGTCCTTCTGAACCAGGAGCTTTAAACCCACCAGAAATTAAAGAACCTTTAGATCTAATTTCAGAATAATCAAAACGCACAACACATCCTTGATATTCAGGAAAAGGAACTTCACCATCACAAAATGAACTTAATAATACACCAACTGAATCACTCCAACCTTCTATTGAATCATCAATAACAAAATTTTTAACTGTATTATCACTTCTTTCAATTATATTTGGTAATTTTGATACAAATTTTTTATGTAATTGCAAGGTAACACCACATCCACATAATGATAGATAAAATGCTTTATTAATTTTTTCTATGGAATCTAAATGGGAAACTACACAATTATAAATTCTTGCATTATGTTTTTTAATTTGGTCTTTTCTATATTGTAAATTCCTTTGTGAAGCAAGAATTGTTTTTTCTTTATACATTTTTTCAGCATTATTAATTAATTCTAATAATTCACTATTATTATCAATTTCATTTTTATATTTTTCACGATGCATATTAATAACATCTTCACAAGATTCTTCCCATCTCTCATAACGACCTAAAGAAGGAACCCATTTTGCATAATCATTATAAAATTTAAGATCTGATAATAATTGTTTTCCTTTTTTAAATTTGCTCATTTCTTGTCCTTTGCTTTAGTAAAAAAATCTATTTTTTAAAAAATTGGGTTTTATAAAAATCCTTTCATTGGATATTCAAGTTAAAAATTTTTAATTAATACATTATCCATAATAAAAAGCTTTTCTAATTTTCATTATTTCTTCCTTTTAGGTGGTTTATTAATTGCAGTTTCAATTAAAAGAATGAGTTTATTTATGATATAATTTGCATCTTCATCATTTTTTGATTTAATATCATCTTGATTTATTACAGATTTATAATTTTTAATAAATGATCTTAATTCTTTTTTTGCTTGAGTAGAAGTCATAAAAATTACCTATGGAGTATTTTTAAATTTTTAGTAATTCTTTAGTTGAGACAGGGAAATATTTTTGCATTATAGGCAAAACTAAGTTAGCAAATAGCTGTGCTTCTTGTTGTGCATGAGAATCTAAACGCAATTTACATACTCTAGCCCAAAATAATAAAGTTCCAGTCCAATACCATTCTGTCATCGTATTTAATGGTAAAACAATTCTAGCTTGTTCTGGTGCAACACCAAGATTTAATAATTCTTCATACTCTGTTAAACATTTTGAAACAACTGAATGTACTTTATCTTGCGCAGCCATATTATGTTGAATTGGTTCATTGATAGAACCTTGTTTTAGATTTTCTGCTCTTTGTCTAAAAAAATCAGGGAACCAAAATTCAGGTTCATAAGAAACATAGCGTCTTGAAACTTCATTCCATGAAGCGCCAATCTGGTGTTTAGCTAGTTGTCTAGTCAAAAAAATAGGAGCTTTACATTTTAATTGGATAGAAGTATGAGCAAAAGGAGACCAATGATCATGTTTTGCTAGATATTTAATTAATTGTTCATCTTTTTCTAAAAAATCTTCATTATTATCTTGATTAAAAGAAACTCTTGCTGCATTTACTACTGTTTTATCAGTTCCCATGTGATTAATATATGTTACTTCAATATTAGCTTCTTTCATTTATTAATTCCTTTCAGATATACATTTTTTTATTTTATAGAGTTATATTTTTAGCTCTAGCATTATTATATCTTTCTTCAATTTTTTTCTCAGAATCTAAATTTTTATTCATTTCATTTTGAGTTACTTCATATCCAGTATTAAAAAACCATCCTGACCCTAGAAATTTCACCATTGGGGCTGTTACTACTTGATACATTAAATAATCACATTCACAAGTAATTTGATTTTTTTTCTTTGAATGTTCTTCGAATGACATTTTAATTTCTTTTGTAACACCACATTTATCACATTTATAAATATATATTGCCATTTAACGTTCCTTCCTCATATTTTTAAAAGTCAATCTTGTTTTTAATTCTATACCAGCATAACAGTTATCTAATATTAATTGTTTAACTTTTTTATTTGACCAACCATTAACAGATAAATCATTAAAATCTTTATATTTTATTTCATTAGGCCATACAAAAACTTCACAATTATTATCACAATATTTTAAAGATTTTAAAATACCAGTTTTATCATTATCAAAACCATAGATTATTCTTGAATTTTCAAAATATTTTTTAACACCTACAGTTAAATCTGAACCTACCATAGCAATTGAATTTTCAATATTATAATGATCTATAATTGATTCAACTGCTATAATTGGTTTCTTTTTATTTACATGAAAAATACCACAAGATTTAAAGGAATCATTTTTACAAAAAACGTGAAAATTTTTATTTTCTGTGTGTCTACCTTGAAACCCATAAAGTCTTTCATCACCAAGAAGAAAAGGAAAAATTAACATTCCTTTCAATATGGATTTTTCATTTATATTATAATACAATGTATCTAATTTATCAAGAATATTTCTCTTTTTACAAAATTCAATAGCTTTTTTATAATTTTTAGCTGGTTTAAAATACTCTTTATTTAGAGTAAATTTATATTTAATATCAAGATTGTCAATATTTATTTTTAAAGATTTTTCTTTTTTTATTAATTTTCCTTCTTTCAGAGAATTTAAAAAATCTTCTTTTTCTTCTTTTAAATACTCTTCAAAAACTAAAGGATCAACTAATTTAATAAATTCTCTAAGGTTTGTACTAAGATTACAATTATGGCAAAAAACTAATATTGTATCAGGTAGTTTATCAGTTAAAAACCAAAGTCTTTTTTTATATTTTGATTTACGACTATCACCACAAACAGGGCATCTCCCATTAAAATTATTATTTACTTTATGTATTCCTTCTATATTAAGTAAATGAATAAATTTTAATTGATCATATTTTTGTAGTGCCATTATTTAATTCCTAAATCATAAATTCACAAATTTCACTATCTTCACATTCTTTTACTGTGCATGGTTTTACTTTTGATGGACTTAATTTTCTACATTCTATATTTAAATCACACCGTATACAGCATAAATTTGTGCTTTGTTTACAAAAACTTGGCCTAATTTTTGCTGAACAAAATAAATATTTTTCTTTATCTGACATTTTTGTTTCTCCTTTTTTAAAAGTTAACTAAAAAAATTCTCAATGTTACTTTCTTCAATATCTTCATTTTTCTTTTTTTCATCTATACTACTAGTCATTTTAGTTTCAATTTTTTTATCATCTAATTTAAAATTATTAATATCTTCTGAATGTTTTACAAGATTAAACTTGACAAAATCACTCATCAATTTCATTCCATTATAAGAAAAAGACTGATTATTAAATTCCTCAATAATTGAATTATAGATTTCTAAAGGGATATAATCAAAATCAACAAGGTTTTGGTTAAAATCCCAGTGTTTTTTCATCAAAGGATCTGTAGATAAAAGATCATCTAATTCCGATAGAATTTTAATAGCAGTTTTTTCCCCTAATCTAGGTCTAATAGCAAGAATATTATCACTCTTATCCCCAATCATAGTATGAATTTTTTTAAAAAGTTGAACATCAATTTGTGGTTTAAAAATTTGTTTATGTTGATCATATATTAATACTTTATTTTTATCTTGAAGCTGAACAAAGTCTTTATCTGAAGATAATATATATATAGTTTCTTTATCTTTGAAATGTTTTGTTAGACAAGCAATAACATCATCTCCTTCTGCTTCGTCTATTTGAATGACGTACATATCAGAATAATTTTTTAAAGACTCCATGACGCTATTATAGCACGAATAGATAGCATCCCAATCAAACTTTGTATCTTTAGTTCTATTACCTTTATATTGTTGTTCTTCAAGTCTAGGAATACCATCTCTATTATCTAGATAATATTTTTTCCTCCAGTTATTTTTTCCTTCAAGTGCAATAACAAAAGGATTTTGTTTAGATGCTCCAAATTTTTTAGATAAATATGTAATTTGAGATAATACTAAATGTGTGATAAAATTTGGATTTTCAATAATATCATCAGCATTAGCCCAAAGAACCCGATTCATTGCCATAGCACCATCTAAAATTATCATTTAACTCTCCTATATAAAATAATAATCAAGTATATCATATTAAATTTATTTTTTCAACTTTTATTTTTTGTAAAATTGTAAACTATTAGTTTACATTTGAACATTTTTTAAAACCCTAGCCTTTCAAATAGTTCTTCATATTTTCTTAAAATTAAATCCCCATTTTCTTCAAAAGTGAACTGTTGTTTTACTTTTTTATTTGCAACATCAATAATTTCTAATCTTTTTTGTTCATTAAGGATTAACTCTTCTAAATAAATATACCAATCTGTTTTTGGTTTTTTAATAAGAAAGCCATCTTTTTCATGGTCAATAGTTGTTGCATAAGGATATACATTATCAGCAACAGAAACAACTTTTGCTAAACTATACTCTATGTATTTTAAATTGGATTTACACTTATTAAAATCATTATTAGCCGCAACAATAATTCCAATATCAAGATTAAGAGATATTAATGTTTTCATAAAATCATCAATAGAAGACCATTCTGTATGAATAGCAAAACTTTTATAAGATGGAGGGCAATAACCAAAAGTATAAAAATCAAAATCATATTTCTCTTTTAGTTTTCTAATAGCATTACCTAAATAGTGAGAAAAATCTGATTTATGGGTGTTACCACACCAAAACATTTTACCTTCTCTTCTAACTAATAAAGTATGATAAGGAACAGTCACACAATAAATCCTACCTTCATAGTGAACTTTACTTACTTCTTCTTTTAAAACTATTTTTTCTTTCTTTTTATAATCAAATTTTATTAAATATGCATCATATTTTTTGTTTGTTTTTTTATTAATATTTAAATTAATACATGAAACCCCTATTTTAATAGCAATTTCATTTATATCATTCATTAAATTTAAAGATGAAGTTGAATAAGAAATTCTTTTATCTTTACCAATAGAAACATCTTCTTTGATTATCCAATCAAATAATATTTTTAATTGTCTTGAAGAGGTATTTAATAATTCTCTGGGGACAAATTTATTTTCTTCTTTCCCTATTTGATTAAGATAATTACATAATTGTTCATTAAAAATAATTAATTGAGAATTATTTTTTGTATAATTCCATTTATATTTTTTTGCTATTTGCTCAATAATATAAAGATACTGATTATTTTTATAATGAGATAATACAATTTGGTTATCATATTCAGAAACACAACAAGCATCAGAAAGCCATAAACCAAAGAATTTAAGCCAATCATCCATATATATTAGATGTTCATCGTGGTTTTTTAATTTAGGCAAGACAAAATATTTAACTTCTTTACCCTCATAATTACACATATTTTTAACGTAAAAATCTAATCCTTCTAATGATTCCATACTATGAAAATTAAAATCTAAATTCTTTTCAGATTTCATAATAGAAGCATACATATTATGATTAGGTGTAACTAAAAAATTCGTATGACTACCATTTCCATAATACATATCTCCTAAATATTGTTCATCAACATATTCAGTTGGTAAATGATATTCTAACATATTTGTTACAGGGTTTAAAGAAGCAACTTTTTCATTTTTATCTAAATTTTTAAATAACTTCCAACCATTTTCCGTTAATAATTCTGTTTTTTCATCATAACAATAACTTCCATGCCATCCAATTCTAATTTTTTCATTTTTTGGTTTAATAAAATCTTCAGGTGTATGATACATATTAGGGATAATAATTGGTTCTTTATTAAATCTTTTTTTTAAGTATTCAGCAAGAGGAATAGTTGATGTTGTTATTTCATCTGACTGTTTAAACACAAAATCAAGTTTATCAAGTTCTTTTCTATTATAATGATTATGTGCTAGATTCCCTGCTGGAATACCCCAAATAAGATCATCAATATCTGATACAATTTTTTTGCCTTTAGATTTAATATATGGAAGCCATTTCTGAAAAAAAATATCATTAGCTCGTTGAAGTCCAATTACATCTACTTCTTCTAATCTTGGATCATTAGGTGGAAAACCAAGAGTATATTCTACATTATTCATGTGTTGTTTTAAAAATTCTGCTGGTTGTTTTACCCGCATATATCCACAACCATATATATCTGATGAAGTTGCTAAATATTTAATATTTTTAAATTTTTCGTTCATATTAAACCTTTATTAAAAATAATTAACCTAAAAGAATGTTATGAGTATTATTGTCTTTATTTCTTTTAGCACATTCTGTACACACATTTTTAGTAATTTTTTTACCTTCTTGAATAACAATAATTGGTTCTAAATTTTCATGTAAAGCACCACATTCTTGGCAAACTTGAAATAACATAATAGCTCTCTCTCTCCTTTTTAAATTAAGAAAAATCAAATCCTATATTAGATTCTTCTTTATTAATTTTATTTTGTTGTTCTTTTAACATATCTTTAATATGGATAGGAATTTCTTGTTGAGAATCATCTAAATTAAGAAGTTTCATTTTTGAATAATCAACACCTATAGTATAACATTTTTCATTATTACCAGCAAATCTAGTTTTAATAGTTTTTAAGATATATTTATTTTGTTCTTTCAGTTCAGGAGTTTGGATTAAAGCCCCTGACCAGTCAGAAGTTTGTGAAATTCCATAACCTAAACCAACATCTTCATTACTAACGTCTGTTTTTTTATCTTTTGCAGTACGATTAAACTGTGCTGCTGTCAATATTACAATATCAAATTCTTTAGCAACAGCCCTTATTTCTTCAGCAACACAATAAACATATAAATGTGTTCCTGTTTGACTAGCAGGCAGTCTATATGATGTAAATAAAGTTAAATGATCTAAAATTAAAATTTCTGGTACATATCCTTTTTTATTTTTTATTTCATTTAATAAATTCGTCAAATGTTTGGCATTTGTACTACCAGTAGATACTTCTTTGATTAATAATTTACCATGAGCTTGTGAAGCAATATCTTTAAATTTACTTTTAAATAATTTTTTATCCACTGTATTAGATAAAGTAGAAATATCTATATCTAATACATTAGCATCAATTCTTTTGCCAATTTCTTCAAACCCCATTTCACCAGATACATAAAGAATATTTTTACCAGATTTTAATAAACTAGAAGCACAATGGCATAACCATAAAGTTTTACCAACATTAGTTTGTGCCATAAAAATAAAAATTGATTTTTTAGCTAACCCCCCACCCATTGCCATATTTACCAAATCTATATCTAAAGTTATTTTATCTTCATTCTCTAAATATCTCTTTAATCGTTCTACTGCATCTTCAAAAAAATCATGCCCTAATTTTACTTCAAATTCAACACTTAATGCTTCTTTTATAATATCTTCTATTAAACCTTTTGACTTTTTATTATTTTGAATAATTTCAACTGATTCAAGTATAGCGTTTTCTAATGCTCTTGATTGACAAAATTTTTCAGTTTCTTTTATTAAAAGTTTTTCATCTGTTACTTCTTCTGTTGTTTTTAAACTATCTAAAAACTTATAAATCGAATCTGATAAACTTTCACTAATTTCATTATCAGTTTCTATGAGTAATTTAATGTCAGAAATTTTAGGTTGTTTATTGTATGTCTCATTATATAATTTAATTTTTTTGAATAAATTAATATGAATACTATCATTAAAATATTCTTCTTTTAAATGTGGTAAAACTACTCTAAAAAATTCAGAACTTGTTGTCATTTTTTTAAATAGATTTTCGTGTAACATTAAATCCTCTTTATCTATTAAAGGTGAGAGAACCTAAATATTATATTTAAGTTCTCTCAATCTCTCTACTTATTTCATATAGTATATATTATTTTTTAAGTTTTTTCAAGTTTTTTTTCAGTTAGGACAAACAATACTGTGAATTTCAGATGCAATTGTGTTTTTTCCAATAGTAAAATATTCATTAGGTGTTAAACTTTTTAAAATATATTTATTTGCATCATATACTTTAAATGTCATAATTCGATATAGTTCCGTATCTTCACAGTAAAAATATGTGTCAACAATAATTGTTTTAATATTGTCTGGAAAAGGAACAAAATCATATTGTTCCCTACGATAATTAATACTTTCAGGGGAATTATTGAACCTCATATAATAATCTAATTGAACCATTGGATACTCTGAAATGTCAATTGCATCTCCATCAATATAAATATCATATTTATCATTTGCAATGATTTTTACAATTTCAGCATTGGAATAAGAGACGGGGATAACCAGTAATGCCATAATTAAAATTAGTTTTTTCATTCTTTATTTCTCCTTATTATTAAGAATTGTTAATGCAACTTCTTGTTCTTGAATTTTTTCTTCAATATCAGTGACAACATCTTTAACTTCAATATCTTTAGTTTTACTCTGTACAAGAATCTTTGTAATAGTTTTTAATGTTTCTTTTGTATCAGAAATATTATTGGCTTGTGTATTAAATTCTTCTTTATAATTATCTGTCTCAATTTTTATTTCTTTAAAGTTAGCTGTAAGTGAATTTTGAATTCTAACTATATCATTTTCAGGATTACAACTCGGTTCTAAAAAATAATATTCAAATTCTTCTTTATATTTTTCGATTTTTTTAGAATTATTTTTGTACTTTAAAGAAAAATTACAACTTTGAAGATTTACTGAATGAACATTTTTTAAATAATTAGAAAAATTTTCAAAAGAACCCTGAATATAAATTGCTTTGATAATATTACCAATGTTGTCATAAAGTTTTTTAATTTCATCTTGATCTTCAGATCCAAAAACTTTTGCTACTTTTTCAACTCCTTTGTTGTCTCCTTCAAATCCAAGTGTAATGAGTTTTTTTAAACGTGAAATCTCTTTTTTAAGATCATTTGTATTTACCACAAGATCTGATAAATTTTCTGCAACTTCTAATGTTGTTGACATTTTAGTTTCTCTCTCTCCTTTAGTTAGTTAGTTGGTTAATTACATATCAATTAATAGTCCTCAATAGATTTTTTAAACTTTTTCATTTCTTCATCATGATTATACCCAATGAATACAAAAGGAACATCACCAAATTTATTTTTAATTTGCATATTATAATCTTCTTCAAGTAGACTCCAAAAAATAACTTCATTAAAATTGAAATCCTCTTGATATTTAGGGGTTTCCCCATCTTTAAAAACTGGTTTAATATTAAATTCTTTAAATCCTTTACCGTAATTAACAGGTTTATCGTTAATCATTTCTACAATAATTATTTTAATTCTATCTTCTTTAATAAATTTATCTAATTGAGTATCCATGTAAATTAATTGATGTTGAATCATATTTGCTTCAAGAGCAAATTGCCCTTGTTTAATTAGAGACATTCCTAGAGAGATTGCATCTTCACCATTAATCCACATACAAATTTCAGCATCAGGAATACTTGAATTTTTATTATTTTCAAAATCCGGTTGAGATTTAATATTAATATATACATCCCTATCTTCATAAGATCTGTCAGGAGTTTGACCTAAAATTTCAAATGAAATATTTTCATTATACTCCGATAAAGTAGAATTTGGGAATGTAAAAAAATCTGGGGTTTCTCTGCGATACATTACAGTTTTCATTTATGTTTCTCCTCTAGTTAATTGATTGTAGCTAAAAAATAAAAAAATGTCAAGTATTATATTAGTTATTATTCAGATTCTTCTTCATCAAGACCAATACTATTAGATATACTTTGGTAAGAAAATTTATTATGAAGGTATTTACCAAGGTATAGATCTAAAAATTCTTCCCATATTTCATCAGTAATTGTTGTAAATTTTTCACCTTGTTTATAATTAGTTTCTTCTGAAAATATCCAAGAACGACCTACTTTATTAATAATTTTTTCATCAGAACAGAATAATTCAAGGCCAGAAGTTTTAGCCAATCCATTATCAAAATCAATAGTAAATTTTACTTTTGTACGCTCTTTAGCTGTTCTACATTTAGAGACAGTAGAAGTCACTAAAGCACCTGTCATTGTTTTACCATCTTTTCCTTTTTCTTGAGATTTTGAAAATTCAGCAATGATACTTGCATTATACAAACCGCCAGATCCACCAGCAATTTGTTGTCCACCTGAAAAGAATCCACCAATTATAGCGTAAGTATGGTTTATTGCAATAATTGGTATATTTTTCACACCTGATCTAAGTGTAACAGTGCGGAATAAAGATTTTAACTGTGCTGCTCTTGACATATCTTTAGTTGTATTTCCTTCTGTTGAATCTTCTATTTCTTTATTTGTACTCAAGTTACCAATGGAATCAACAATCATAAAAATTTTATCATCTTCACCAACTTCATCAATAAGATTTAACATTGATGTTTTTAAATTTTCAACAGTATCAACAGGTATAAATAATAAACGTTCAGTATCAATCCCTCTACCTTTTAAATCATCTTTATTATTATTGGCCATTTCACTATCAAAGATAACACCAAAATAACCAAGTTCTTGAGCATTTTTTAAAGTTTCAAGTGCTAGATATGATTTTCCTGTAGACTGAACTCCAGCAAACATTGAAACTCTTCCTGAAGGTACACCTTTTTTATAATCACCAGAAATTTGTGCATTAAATAAATAATTGCCAGTAGAAATCCAATCTCTAATAGGAAATTTATCATCATTGTCATCACCCATCAATTGAGCATATTTACTTTTTGATGAGTTTAACAAACGTTCACCTAGACTCATTTTTGATTTTTTTTCTTTAGCTTCTTTGTCATTCTCTTTTAAAATCAATTTTTCTTCTCTAGATAATTTGATTCCATTTTTCTTTTTAAATTCTAATTCTAATAATACTTCATCACTAACAGCCATAATTTCTCCTCATTAGTTGTTTAAATTTCTCTTACAATTTATCTGTCTGAGAGAGCCAAAAGATTCTTGCTTTTTTAGAAAGTTCACTTGTAACATCTTTAGCACAAAGATTATTTTTAGTTAATGTATCTAGTTCTTCTGAAATAATATCTGAAACAATCCATTTCAAGAATTCCCCAGTATTTTTTCTATGAATCTCTTTTCCTTGTTCTTTTAAAATTGAAAGACCTTGTTCAAGACGTGATTCAGTCACAGTCATTTCAACAAATTCTTGAATATTATTTACTTTTTCAACATCAACAGAAGCTAAAGTTTTTACTTTTGATGAGGAATGTTTCATACCTTTAACTTTAAACCAATATTTTGGTGAAAGATCATATTTATTTTTCCATACAATCCCTTCTCCTGTTCCCAAAATACCAAAATATTTTCCAACAGGACATTCATTTTCAACTTGATTTGTTAATTCTTTTAATTTATTTTGTGCTAATTCAGGGTGTTCAAAGTCAATTTCCATTTCATAAGATTCAAATTGAAGAATAGAATATATTTTATTTTTATTTAAAATACTTAATTCATCCTCTGTAAAAACAGGTAGTAACCAATCATCATCTTTTTTAAAATTAAATATAACAAACATTTTTGGTAATTTTTCGATAGCAACCCCTTTTTGAATACCATTACCACAAAATTCCCCAAAATATACAAATGTAGAACATATATGTTTATTAAAGACATTTAATAAAACTTGTTTTGCTTCAATAGATATACCAGACATGAAAGCTGCAAACCCAGCATTATCTTTCAATACTGTAATTTCATTATTTCTAGATTGATATATAATATCTTTAGATTTACTATATACAACTGAAGAATTAGTACCATGTAATTTTGGTGTTCCTGTAAAAGTAAGTTTGGGGTATAATGTGTCATGGTTAAAAATTGATTGCCCTTCTTCATTAAATCCTTTGAAATCATTTTGTTTCCTAACAAATGATACAACATCACGAAACTGACCAATTTTTGGAAATTTAATCATATAAAATCCTTTTTATTAATTTTTTTCTACTTTATCACAGAATTTTTGATTTGTCTAGATTTTTTTTTATTTTCAGATAAGAAATCTTTAAAGCGAAGAATCAGTGAATTTGTTTCATTAATTTCTAATTTATTCTTGAGAATTGTGGTCAAGTATATAGAAAATCTAATATCGGATTTTTTCATACCTTGTTCAGAGAGTTGGTTGATAATTTCTAAACATTGTTTAGCGACAAAATGTTCATTTTTACCAGATTTTTTAGCGAATTTTTTTATTAAAGTTTTCATAAATGTATTTATATTTTACTGTAAAGTAATAGATTTTTTAAAATCTTTACAATTGACACAAGTACCACTTTCTAAAATATTTTTTTTAAAGACAATATTATTACATAATGGGCATTTGACTTTACCTTGTTGGTTTAAATAATCTTCATATTTAGCGTGTACAGCTTCATCACCATATTTTAAAGAAGATGAATTTTCATCCCAAAAGCTATCTTCTAAAATAACAAGATAATTTGAGGCAATAATATCATTTATATAAGTTGTTATAAGAGCCGATTCTTGACAAGTTGTACCTAGATAAAAAGATAAATAAAATAATTCTTTATCATTAATATAAAATAATGAGAATTTTTCAGAAATAATACAAAAAATATTATTATCAGGATCAAATGTTTTTTTAATATAATAATTTTTCATATAAGATTGGATAATATTAATAATATCATCAAAGATTTTATTAATGGGATCTTTTTTTAAATTAATCATTTTAATAAAACTCTTTCTTAAAAAATAACTTCCTTAATAGAAGAGAATCCTTTTACAATACTTGTCTCGAAAATTTTATCAAGATATTCCTGTTCTAGTTCACCACTATTATCAATCATAATTACACTTTTATTATATTGATCTTTAAAATCTTTTAATACTTTCAACAAACATTCACGGCCATTTGAATCTAATCCACTACTAATTTCATCAAGTATTAAGGTATTAATATTAGATTTTTTATTTTTATATATTGAAAAATTAATAAAGGAAAAAAGTATTGCTAGATTTATTCTACTTTTTTGCCCTTCTGAAAAAGAAAAGTAAGAGAAATTCTCTTTATGTCTTGTCTTAACAATCTCATTAAACTCTGTATCAAAATTAAAAATTATATCTGAATTAAATTTAATAAGATAAGAATTAAGTAAGTTATTTATTGCTGGTAAATATTTTTTGATTATAAACGCTTTTATTCCTTCTTCTGAATATAAATCTTTTAAAATTAAATAATGTTTTTTTAATTTCCCTGCTTCTATATATTTATTTTTTAATTCTTTAACTGAATTGTTATAATTTTTTAATTTAGTTTTATCAATTTTAATTTCTTTAGCTTGTTCGGATTTAATTATTTTATTTATTTCTTTAATTCTATTTTCATTTCTATACATTGAATCTTTAATAAATCGTTCATTAGCAATAATTTTATCTATTTTTTCAAGATCTTTTTCTTTATTAGATAAATAAGAATTGATCTCTTTTATTTCGACTTCAATCAAGTCAATTTTTGATTTCATAGAATCAATATTTTCTGAAACTAAAAGATCTTTAATTTTAGGACAACCAGAACAAGTATTGTTTAGGAATTTAATTTTATTTATTGCAAGTTTCATATCAGCTTTAACTGATAATTGACTTTCTTGAATATTTTTTAACTCATTTTTCTTTATTAAAATTTCTTTTAATTTAGATTCTTTTATAATTTTATTCTTATTAATTATACTTATTCCCATAACATATTTGTTATTTTCTTCATCAATAGAAAGTAATTCCAATTTAAGTTTATCAATTTTATCTTTTGCTTCTAGTTCTAATTCTTTTTTAATTTTAGTTAAATTATCAATATTAATAATTTCTTGTTCAATGAGTAATTCCGTATTCTCAATATCTTTTTGCATAGTTTTTAAATCAAAATCAATAAGTTTTATTTTTTCTTTGATGTTTTTTAACATAATAGAAAAAAGTTCAACATCAAAAATATTTTCAACAACTGATCTTTTTTCAGCTTTAGACAGAGTCATAAAAGATAGATTTTTAGTTAAAGACTTTATACCAATCTGATTAAAAAGATTCTCATTGATTCCTAGAATAGTTTCTTCTAAAATTTCTTGGTAACCTCTTTTAGATGAAGAAACAGGAACTATTTCACCATTTTTGAAAATTTTAAAAATATCTGGTTTTAACCCACGTTCAATTTTGAAAGAATCCTCCCCTTTTGTGAAATGAAGTTCAGCATAGAGTTCTTTTTTATTTTTTGAGTTGATGAGTTGTGATACTTTTATCTTTCTATAAGATTTACCAAAAAGTAAAAAATAAAATACATCTGTTGGAAATGTTGATTTACCAGATCCATTTACTCCTATTATTCTATGTACACCTTTTTCAAAATTAAATGTTGTTAATGAATTACCATAACTTAGAAAATTCTTTGCTTTAATCATTTTAAAATTAATCATTAGATAATCCTAAACTTTCATCTTGTGCTAACTGATACATTTCTGATGATAGAGACATTAATAAATTCTTTTCTATATTTTCTTCAAATGTCATTCCATCAATAAATGTTCTTATCAAGTCTATTGTATTTGTATCTGTTTCTAATGTTTCTTCAAATTCTGTTAAATTAAAATTTTCTACTACTTGTTCTGTATCAATAATTTCTATCTTATAATCATTTTTTGAAACTTCACATAAACTATTATAGAATATATCAAAATTAAATAGATTTTTACACTTTTTAACGTATATCTTTGAATAGTTAGTACTTACTATGTCTTTTGCTTTATCCTTCGTTATTTCGCTTGTTTTGTTCGTTTCAAGCCCACTTACAGTTATTACATCGTCATCATAATATAATTTAATAAATTTAGGTGTAATAATATTTTTAATATAGTCTAATTCATAATTATCCTTTAAAACATAAAACCCCTTTTCTTCATCAAAATCATTATAAGTTAATTGGTATTGTGTTCCTGTATAAATGATATTATCTTGTCTGGATTTAATATGATAATGCCCACTAAACACTAATTTAATGTCTTTAAAAATATTAGCATCAAACCCACCTTTTGACATGATATTTTTCATCATAGGAAAATTATTCATTTCAAAATGTCCTGCAATTATATCACACTTTTTTGGAACAGAAAAAGTTTTTTGGTCAACAATCCAAGGAATCATAGCAATTGAATATTTTCCAATTTTAATAGTTTTTGCTCTATCATATACAAAAATATTTTTGAACTCATTAGTATTTTCTGATAAAAAATTATGGGAAATCCTATCACGAAAATAACAATCATGATTACCAACTAAAATATGTAGTTTTATGTTGTTTTCATCAAACCATTTAAAAAATCTTGTTTTTAATTCTTGAAGAATCCAAAGATCAATATTATTTCTATTATGTACAAAATCCCCTAAATGAATTACTTCTTTAATACCATTCTCAATAAGATAAGGAAAAAATTGGTCATCAAAAAAAGATAGTTGGGTTTCAAATATTGATTTAGAACTATTATTTGTTCCAAAATGGGAATCTGATAAAAATACTATATTATTGTTCATTTTGAACTTCCCTTTTTTTCTTGACAAAAATATAAATAATTGTTATAGCTATTTTTATAAAAAATTACATCTGAAAGAGATATATTATGAAAAAAGAAAACAATATGCAAAAAACTATTAAAAAGTTATCAAGACAAGAAATTGGCCCTATTCCTTATAAAAGAATAGAAAAGACTAAAAAAGATAAATTAAAAAATAGACAACAGAAACATAAAAAAATTGATTATGAAGATTAATCATCAACAGATTCATCAATAAAATTTGGGTCATGGTCATCATACCATAATTGTATATTAGTATAATCAATATCACAATTTACATCAGAAACTTCACCATTTCTTAGTTCTGCTTGTTCTTTCTCTTTTTTCAGAATCATTCTAAATGAATTTTCAATACATTTAGAATAATAACCATAAGCATTATCAGATTTTTCAGGATTAAATTTAGCTAAATATCTAAAACAATTCAATGTTGCTTCAGCTTTCATTTCGTCGAGATAAGTATAACCTCTGAAATTATATCGTTTAGCATAATTAGATACTAAAAGAAGGATACTTTCAGTAACAAACTCTGGTACATCAGGCCACTCTGAACGTTTTTTACCTTTTGTCAAAAGTACCCATTCACTTATTTCTTTAGTAAATCTTTTATTATCAATATAATCCCTATCACCTTTTTTCCTTCTTCTTTTTCTTTTTGGTTCTTCTACCATAATTTCCTTCTCCTTATAATATATTATTTAAAAAATTATAGCATATAAGATAAATAATGTCAATTTTTTATAATGGATTTTTTTTACTTGACAGATCCGGTACTAGATGATATAATGAGGCTTGTCCGGTACCCCTTTGAATATCTATATTATAAGACAAAAAAATTAGAGTTTAAATTTCATTGTTTTGTAATTCCAATCTTGTTCATTATAATAAGTCAATCTTTCTTTAAAATGTTTCATTGCATGATTTTTATATGTAATTTTTCTTTCTTTATTTGAAAAAGAGGTATCATCAATTATATCATATAATTTAGCAAATTCTTTATTATCTGATAGACGTAACATTCTACCTATTGATTGAAGCACTTTAACTTTACTTTTATATGAAGAAGCAAAAATGATATTATGTATATTAGGTGCATTCATTCCTGTTGATGTTGTTCCATACGTTGCTAATAAAATAATATCATTTCTTTCTGAAATCATTTTTCTATATTTTTCTCTTTCTTTTACGTTAACATCACCATCAATATATAAAAGTGTTTTATTTTGTAATTTTTTTTCAAATAGATCTTTTAATATATAACCATGAGTTTCTTTTTTCGTAAAAAGGATAAGAGTATTACCTTCAGTTTTTTGAGCTAATTTTAAAATAAATTCATTTCTATTATTAAATTTATTAATCAAGGTACTTTCTTTTTGATAATCCTTTTTCCCATTAAAATAAAAATCTAATTTTGTTTTATTGTCATATTGAAGAATTAAATTATAAATTTTCATTTGAGAAATAAAGCCATCTTCTTGAAGTGATTTATAAGAAGCAAATTTTTTAATAGGGCCAATAGATCCAACAATAGAAAACCAATCAGCACTTGAAGAATCTGGGTATGTTCCTGACATACCAAAACGATATTTAGCATTAATACAATTTTTAGAAATTACACTTATTGATTTAGCACTTGCTCCATGTGCTTCATCAATTAATAAACAGCCAAATTGTTTAAATAAATCTTTATTTTTATATATTGACTGCCAACAAGCAATTATAACTTGTCTTTCAAAAACTTTTCTTTGCCCTGAATATAATTTATGACATTTATATTCTACATCCCAACCATAATTTTCAAAATCTGAATAAATTTGTTCAACCAATCCTATATTAGGTACAATTAATAATGTTTGTAAATTTTGTGTTTCCATAAATCTACAAATGATATATGCAACTAAAGATTTACCTCCTGAGGTTGATATATGAATATTAATATGTTTTTTACAACAAGCTTGATAAGCTGCTTCAAATTGATAATCACGACATTCAAATGGTAATTTTAAATATTTTATAAATTTTATAAATTCATCTCGTGATATTTTATTTTCTTGTTCAAAATGTTTTTCTACTTGATAATTACCAATAGAAGCAAATTCATATACTTTTTCTAAAAGTCCTATAGGCAAAGAATTATCAATAGAATTAAAAAACTTTATTTTTCCATCCCATATTTTTTCTTTATACAATGGAGTAAATTGATAGTTAGTTGCATATATTGAAAAATAATTTTTAATTTCTCTTAAAATTATATCAGATGCTTCAATAAGAAGTGTTGATTCATTTTTCTTATATATTTTAATTACTTTCATAGAAATATTCATCCTAAGAAAAAAAAGCTTGACAGATACGGTTCTAGATGATATAATGAGGCTTGTCCGGTACCCCTTTGAATATCTATATTATAAGAGAAAGTTTTTTGTACTTAAAGAGAGACCTTTTATATATTTCTAGTAAAAATATATAAATACAATTATTACAGTTATTTATATAATAAAAGGATTAAAAAATGAAAGAAACAATGATAGAAAAATTATATAAGAAATTTAGTGAGCTAAGAGAAGAAGCAGTAGAAGATTGTAAATTTATAAGAACAGAATTAGACAACTCATTCAACAATACAAATAAAATCATAAAGTATATAAATTTAAAATGTGAATGGAATAGAGTAAATAGAAAATTTGAATTAGAGAGAAAACAAAAATATAGAAAATTATATGAATTTTATCAAACAGATTATCCTTTAAAAATTAACACAAAAGATGAATATCAATTATTTATTGAAAGTGACAGTGAATATTATGATATACAATCAAAATCACAAATAACAAAAGAAATTATTATTTATATAGATTCAGTGTTAGATGCATTAAAAGGAAGAGGATATGAAATAAAAAATTGTCTTGAATGGGAAAAATTCAAAAATGGACAATAATTAAATAACAATTACTTCATTAGAATCAGATGCAAAAATTTCTGTATCTATATTTTTAATAGAAGTATCTTTACTACCAGTATTATTCATAAAATATAATACTCTTGTTATTAATTCTTCAATTTTAGGTGAAAAAATTTTATCAGAAAATACCTGTTTAAAATTTATATCACTGATATTTTTTATATGATATACACTTTTAAAATACATAGAATAGAGTAATTCATTAGAATGACTAATAGTAGATAAAGGAATTTGAAAAATATTTGTTTCTATGAAAAATTTCTCAATTAAAATTAATTTATTTATTAAAAATGAAATTTCATTTTCTTCAAGGAAAGATTGATAATCTAAAAAAGGTTGGACTAAAGAATAATAATAAGGGTCAAATGATTTAATTAAAGAATTTTTTTTAAGAGATAATAAATTATTTAAAACATTCATCATCAAATCATTAGGCATATTTAATGTATCAGATGAATTATTATAAGCTAAATCAACAATAATATTAGCTACAGATTCTGGTAATAAAGAAAAATATTCTTCATCTAAATTAATATCTAGTGTTTTCAAATCAATATTATTATCATTATCATTTAATATTGTTAAATTTATAAAAATATCATCAATATTATATGATATAGGAATACCTATATTAATTAAAGCATTTAAAATATCAGATTTATAGATTTTACTTGGGAAATTAGAAATATCTGGTTGTAAGTTACTTTTAACTTCTAAAACACTTAGTTTATAAATTAACTCTTTATATATATCATCAGTAAAAAAATATTCAGCTTTATAAAGTTCTCTTAATAAAGAATTATTTAAAGAGTTTAAAGAATTAAGAGTAGTTACAATAGAACTATGTTCTTTTATAACATTATTAAAAATAAATTTAGGATCTGATACATCAAGAGGTATATTTGATAAATTTTGGATTAAATCACTCATATATTAACCTAGCTTAATAGCAGGGGCAGATAAAGCAATAAGAGAAGATGAAGAAATATTAACTTTAGCAGCACTTATATTTACATTACCAGAAACAGTTATATTCAAATTACCACCAATTGATTCTTTTAAATTACCTTGAACTTTTTGTGTTTGATTACCATTTATATTTTCATTTTTATTATTACCAATAGAAATATCGCAATTATCAGTAATTTTTTCATTTAATGAAGCACCATAATCATTGTTAACATCACCACCAATTTTTGTATTTTTTTCATTATCTATATTTAAATTTTCTGATCCATGAATATTTTCAAATTTATCTTCACGAATTTCAATTTTTGTATTTTTATTTACAATTACAATATTATCTTGAAAAATAGTTATTTCCCAATTTCCATCAACTATATCAACTTTTTTACCAGTTGTTTTAGAAATTGCATCACCATTATCTAATTTTGAATCATACGTTCCTGATGGGTGTAAATTAACTTTTCTGACATTACCTGGTGTTTCATCTGAAATTTCAACAAATCCACCTTTATTTTCTCTAACAACTATTTTTCCGTATTCAGCTTTATCACTTGTTGGTGCTTCTTCTTTAATTTCATTAGAATTAGAAGATGATGATGCACTAGAAACATTACCTGATTTAGCTAATGTTGGTTTAATTCCATTAATAATAGAGCCAGCATTTGGTATTTTAGGTATTGGTGTTTCATTTGTTATTCCGGACGTTACTGAAGTTATTTTTTTATCTTTGCCCATTAAGTTATCTAGAAATTTTGGTTTTTCTAATGACTTAATCCCTAATAAATTTTTAATAGGTGTTACAACTTTTGTTACATTTGTATCTTTCTTTAATTGAGGAGTTATAATTTTTGCATCAGGAGTATCTTTTAAAGCAGCTGGATTTATTTTTTGATTACCATTTAGATCTGGTATTTTTGTTTGTATATATTTTGATGTTGAGGGTTCACCTTCTTTACGTTTATAAAAATCATAATTTGTTTTATTAAAAATATCTAATTTTGTTGCAGATATTAAACTTTTATATTTCAAATCTTCAATAGGGTTAGATTTAGGGATTAAGCCGTTTAAATCTTCAATAGATTTATTAAATACGTTAGTAATATCACTTGTAGTATCTGATATAGAAAAAGAAGTTATATTATCAAATGAAGTAAGAATTTCTGTACTTAAAGAATTTGCATTATTAATAACACTATTAATCAATGTAATATTAGCATTAAATTCTGGTATACCTAAAGTTTTTTGAAGTTCAGAAATTTTATTATTTATTAAATTGTTTATTGTGCTTTGAAACCCACCTTTTAATTTTCTTGTAAACCCATTCATCTGAGACGTAAATAAATTAATAGATGAAATATTAGTAAAATTTAATGATGTTTTAGAAGATACAATTAAATTATTAATATCAGTTAAATAAGCAGCAGATTTAGCTCCTTTACCATATTTTCTTTCAAGAGCTTTCATTTCATTATTAGTTCGTTTTTTATTAATTGAAGATTTTTTTGAAAAAAGCTTTATGGTATTTAAACTAGATTTATTATTAAAATTATTTAAAACAGCTAAAGAAGATTTTTTGGAAGAATTTATAGAATTTGTTATAGAATTTTCTGTTGCTTTAATAATATCAAAACTACTCATAATTATCCCATAGTCCTAACCCAACCCAACCAAACTAAATTCATTGGGTCATTTTGAATAAATTGTACATATACGAAATCACCAATATCAGGAATTTCACCAGAAAGACCTTTAGAAAAAGCACAGTGATTAGCCCAAACACTATGATTAGGATTATTATTATTCATATTATGAACACCTATAACTCTTACTCTTACTCTTTCTAATGCTTTAGGGTCAAGATTATTTATTACTTCAGCAATAAATATTCCTGATAAATTAACTTCGTTATCTAAATTATATTCTCTTCCTAACATATTACCAACTTATTATATTCCTTGAAAATTCTTTAAATCCATCAGAACATAAACAAATTGCTTGTGAATATTCTTCATAAAAAGAAAATGAATGGGATATATCTCTAATTAAATAATCCCCTTTATATTGTTTATTTATTTCAGAACTTTGTCCTTCAACATTTAAATTTTGTGAAGGAAAATCTAATTTTGCTAACCAGCCACATCTTCTATCAGGGTCACCATTAGTTAAAAAATTTATTTTAAATACATCTGTTGATAATAAAGAGTAATCATTTTGTATTTTCCCATTTAAGAGATCATTCAATTTTGAATCATCCCCTGTAATAGCACCTTTAGTATTAGGAAATAAAGAACAAAAAGCAATATTATGATATTTAATATCATTTAAATATTTTGGATATAAAGGATATTTAGATGATAAATGAGTTTGATTTACATTACTTATATTTAATTCAGTAGAAATTACTTTCTTTTTATCAAAATTAAAAGCATAATATTTAGTACCAGCACCACCATTAGATAACAATCTTATAATATCATAATTCGTTTCTACTGTTAAATTATCTATTCTACCACGATACCTTGGATTTTCTGGATTAACTAAAAATTCATCAAATCTTCCAAGACTACCTTTCATTAAATAATCTAATGTTGTTACATTAACTTTACCTGTTTTTAAATCAGTCCAACAAAGATAACCACCTGTTCCTGAAGAATTAATTGCAAAAGATAAAAGATATTTAATTATGTGATATGGACTCCAATAAGGTGATACAAAACTTTCAATAATTTGTTTTGTTGGTTCTATATATCCTATTTGTGCACCACATTCAGTTAATAATGATGATATAATTTGACTTATTTTCATATCATCATAATTTATAGATAATGTTTTAGATAATCCTTGAATTAACCAAGATGAACAAAAATTAAATCTAATTGTATTATAGTGTTGTTCTGGTAATACAGACCCCTTTTCATTAGAATATAACACATAATCTAATGTTAAATCTGTTTGCCCTTCAACTGTAAAAATAATTTTTATTTTATCTTCTGCAAAAACTTCACCTTTTTCAACAAGAGCTTGATAATCCATTATATCTATATAACCAGTAATCCCTGGTTGTGTAATTGTTTCAAAAATTTTTATTGCTGTTATATGTTCTCGAATAATTTCTATATCATTTATTAAAACTTTTTTTAGTCTTAGTTGTTCAATAGTTTCTTGAGACATGGAATTTTATCTTTCTAAAATTTTTTGTTGATATGCCCAGATAATATCATTAAGTGTTTGTGTTCTAGGCAATATAATATATCTTTTAAGCTCATTACTTTCAAAAAGCATATCATAGTAAGTATTTCTTGAATAAAGCCCTTCCTCCTCAAAATAGAGGTCACTAAGAGTATTTAATTGTTCTTGAGACAATGGCCATTCACTTAACGGGTCAGTTATATTATTAAAGACAAGAATTAACCACCAAAAATCAACAGTATTAAAATTTTTATAAGATACCATATCAGGAAGTTCACCTTCAAGTATCTCATATCTATTAATTAAATTTATGTCATTTTTATATTTATCATCTAACTGATATTTTATAAACATATTTTTAATTGTTGTTTTAACAGGTTGCCTATTAGACATAATATATGACGTACCAGATGTTGTTGATAAACTTTCTAAATAATCTGTTAAATCTATCTCAATATCTGGAAACTGATCAAAAAATGAGAAATTCATAAAAATCCTTAATCTTGAAATTTTTTAATAGATTGAAAGCTTAAATCTAATGTAACTTGTGTAGGTCTTTTATCTATTGTGTATATATGCATATTTGATTCACCTGAATAAGATATATTTAAATTTTTTAATGCCATCCAAGTATATTTTCCTGTTTCTCCATATCCTAAACCAACTACATCTTGAAAATTTATATCCCATACAGGCGGATAAATTAATGTATTTGTTTTGCCTGATGTTGATGCTGATTTTGATGGATTATTTGCTTTTTTAAAATTTTGTACAATTCCTTGTACAATTTCATTCTCTCTTTGTGAAATGGGCACCATAGAAAAAGAAAAATTTAATTCTATTGGGTTTGGCCCTTCATAAATAAGAAGATCCATAGGCATAGCAACACTACCATTATATGCTGATGCTGTTGCTGTTATTTTAGCACCAAAATTTGTTTTTAATGTGTTTATTAATTCGTTAGCAGCTGCATTTTTAAGATCCTCAGCTGGCCCACCTAAAATATTTTGTAATCCCCATGAAGATGTTGAAGCTTCTTTAAATGAACCTGGTAAATATAATGCTACTGATTCAATTCCTGGATATTGAGGCTCTAATTCTACTTTAGCATCTTTTTTATCCCCATAAGGAAATTTATATTTTTTGGGTGTAAAAAGAACCCAAGGACAATTTGCATTATATTCTTCTGGAAATCTTAATTTTAAATTATTAGCCATTAATATGTTCTCACTAATCTACTCGGGAAACTATTAACATCCCCTGTTAAAATAGAAATAATTGGTTTTGTTTTACTTGTAGACGATTGTGTTACAGAATTAATATTATTTATTTGTGGTTCTTTCTTCTCTATAACAGAATTTTGTCTATTTAGTTCTTCTTTTATTTTATATTGTTCAGTATTATTTGTTGTATTTTTTGTATTTTGTACTATATTATTAACATTATTTGTTGCTGGTTTATTTTGATTATATGTTACAGGACTAACAACTTCATTATCTATATTTTTAGAATGAGAACTAACCATTTCTATATTTTTAGAATGAGAATTAGTCATTTCTATATTTTTAGAATGAGGACTAACAACTTCATTATCTATATTTTTAGAATGAGAATTAGTCATTTCTATATTTTTTTGAACTCTTTTTTCTTCTGTATGTTTATTAAAACCAAGTAAACCAGATTTTTCAATAAGTTTTATTTCATATTCAACGCCTCTCCTTTTTAATTCTTTTTCAATAGCTTCTCTTCTTTTAATATCACCTTCAGAAATCCATCCATCATTCTTTTCATTTGTTGAAATTAGATCTAAAGAATTTAATAAAGATTCCGTTGATTTTGAATTTTTTTCTATATCAATTATTGTATCCTCAATTTTTGGAAAAAGAACAGATGCACCTGCACCAATAGCTATTGCAGGAAGTATTGTACTTGTTAAAGCTGTTGTTAAAGCTGTTGTAATTGTAGGTATTAATGCTCCACTTCCTACTAATCCTAATCCTTTTAATATTGTATTTGTTATTGAAGAAGTGTTTTCCTCATCTTTTGTTTTTATACCTGAATAAGTATTAGTGCTTTCTTCTGTTTTTAATGATGATAAATTTGTTTTTATTGGACTTGCTTCTAATTCTCTATCTCTTTCTATTTCTTCATTGTTTTCAATATTTCTTTTTTGTAAATCTCTTATATTTTCTAATAGTCCAGTATGAATAGTTAGTATATCAACAATTTTAGTAGTTAATGGTTCAATATTTTCTTTTTCTTCTGTACTCTTATTTGTTTTTACTTTTGGTGTATTTTCTTCTAAATCCTTTATATCTTCTAACAATCCAGTGCGATTATCTAATATATCAACAACATTAGCAGTTAATAATTCAATTTCTTCTTTTAAATCTTCTTTAGTATCATCTGGTATTATATTACCAAACCCTTTTTTTGATTTTTCTGGTAAATTTTTAGAAACAATATCATTAGTTTCTTCTTTTAATTTTTCTAAATTTTCTCTTTTTTGTTTATGTTTACCTGCTAAATCAGAAAGTTTAGAACCCCCTAATAATAAAGAGGGAGATTCTGTTAATGCACCAAGGCCTTTTAATAGACCACCACCTGTATGTAAAGCTAATTCTTTGCTTGACTTCTTTTTTAATTCTTCTTTTGTTTCTTTAAATTTTTCTTTCATTGTCTTAGCTGTTTCAACAGGATTTAATGCTGAAGAAATACCTTTCCCCATAATAATTCCTAGAGAAGGATTTTCTAATACCCCACCTAAAGCTAGACCTGTTGTTAAACCTACTGTTTTTTTAAAGTTTCCATCATTTGAATATTTTTTTAATGTTATAAATGATTTAGTAACACTATCTGTCACTAAAGAAAACATTTTCAAATCAGCATTTAATTTTGGTTTTTCTAGTGGATTTGTTTTATTAAGGTCATCAACATATTTTTTTGTTTTGTTAAGAGATTTTTTTACAAAATCATTAATAATGCCTTCTTGACTGGATAAATCACTAATAGTTATTGAGTTAAAAACAGATAATACATCATTTGCAAAACTACTAATCGAAGGATTTTTTATATTTTTTATATATTTAATAATTCGACTATTTATTAAAGATTTTTTTTTATTAAATTTATTTTCGTTATTCATAATGTATTCCTAGATAAAATATGCTCATGAATATTTATATATAAAAAAAAGACAATAATAAAAATTGTCTTTTTTAAAAAGGATTATTTTTTTAATTTATCTTTCAATTCCTTTAAAGTCATATAATAATATAATTCTAACTCATAAGGGTATAAATTATACATTTCCTCTAAACTAAAATTAGCTTCTTTTTTTAAGAAAAAGAATGTCTGATATAAATCAGGCAAATTTTGGTCTAGAGTTATAAAACTAAAAAACTTAACAAATTACCATAATTCATATTAATTTCTTTTTGACAATTAGGGTTATGGCATTTAACTGTTCTTTCTAATTTTACACTTGATAAACGACTTTTAAACTCTTTATAAATTTCAATCATATCATCAGAGTCAAATTGATCAAGAAAATCTTCTAATTCATTAAGAGTAAAAATAGTGAATGTTTCGTTTTTATAAGTTAATCCTTCTATAGAATTTAAAACTACATAAAAATCATAACGAGAAGAGTTAACCCCATACTCTTCTAATAATTCTTTTGCTTTAATATATGAAATTTCTTTAAAGACAATAGTAAGATTATCATTTATAATAGCAGGACTTTTATCAAATTCTTTAATTATTGTATTTTTGGTTAAACTAACTTCATCTAATAATTTATTTTTACAGTTTGGACAATGGTAATTATATTCTATTGTATCCCCTTTAGATAATTTTCTTATTTCGATTGCAATTTTTTTTATATCTTGTTCTGATAAACTATCAAACAATTCTGGATTATTTGTACAATTTTTAAAAAATTCTAATACATAATTTAATTTATTTTTTTCAAAGTCTGAATCTGAATCAATTTTAAACATAAGATTTTTTTCATCTTTTATTTTCCACCCACGAATACCAATATTTTTACCTGAAGGTAATTTTGTTTTAATAAAACTATTATCATTATCTAAAATAGGCAAACTCATACGACAATCTCCTTAGTTAGTTTATTTTTTAAATATTACTATGCATAATCTAAAATTTTTGCTTTTAAATCATCAATTGTAACTGTTGGTAAATCATCAATGTCAATTTCTTTATTTGTATCAACATTAATAATTTTTAATATTTCAACAACATCCCCCTCATCAGGAGTTTCTCTATCACCTTTCATACCTTTTTCAATATCATAAAAAACTTCAACTTCAGGGTCAATAATATCATTATCATAATCCTTAAAAAAAAGTTTAGTAGATAAAGATAATGGTTTTTTTTCACAGAGAGTAGAAAAGATTTCGCTAATAGTTTTCATAATTATTTCCTTGCAATTAAGTGAGTTGGGTCTAAAGTATCATCAATAGTTTCTATATTATGGAATTGATAATTAAAAATTACAGTACATCTTATAATTTCATTAAATGAAGAATAATTATAATTTATATCTTGTATTTTAGTAGGGAATACATTTCTAAATCTATCAACTCTTCTAGCTTTACCTTCAAAATCTAATGGCATTATAGCAAAATTACTAGCTACAATATCACTTAAATAATTTCTTGTTATTCCACCTGTTGCTGTATCAATATGCAAAGCTGATTGCATCCATTGATAGAAAAAATTTCTCATTGTTAATTCAGAAGTTTCTAAGAATGTAATCATTAATGAATCATAAGATCTATTTTTAAAATAATAACGATTAACACCATTTAATTCTGAATCAACTGTAGTAATATTTATACTAGGACAATCAACAGATATTACTTGAAATTCTAACCAACCATTTTCTTGAAATTTATATATATTTGGTGCATTAAGTAAACAAGCATATCTGTTAATTAATGGTATACCAAGATTGTCATATATTGTTGATTTATTTTTAAATTCTTCAATATCAAGAACATTATTTAAATCTAATGATTTTAATTCACTCATAAAAATTAATTTCTTTTATAAAATTCTAAATTAGTAAAAGGCATTGTAACACTAAACTCTTGAACTTGTGAATCTGTTTCTTGATTAAGTGTAATTTCTGAAATATTTTTTGGCCAACAATTACTTGCTTTAACTGCATAAGTTTCACTATGAAAACTATCAAATTGAAAAATAGATACTTCACCACTTAATGCTAATAAAGGTATTGATCCAATATCTTTTTGAGAATTAAAAATAGTTAATCTTTGCCATCTATTAAAAAGTGATCTTATATTAAAATCTACATCATTCCAAAAAGTTATAGACAATTCACCAAAGTTAATTTTATTAGATGGAATATGTAATATTAAACCTGCTCTTTCATACATATATTCATCAATCTCCATAGAAGGAAAAGATGCGCTTTTAACAAGAACTTCTACTTCATTTTTCCAATCAGATTTAAGAATATCAGGAGGATTTATTTTTACTTTAAATTGATTAGGTCTAGCTAAATCTCTGAATTTTGTTTTGAGAACATCAATATGAAAACTATCTTTGTTTGCACCTGAGCCACCAAGTTCAGAAATATTTTTAGGAAATAATTCATTTTCATAACCAGAACTGGGAGTTTTATAAAAATTAGGTTTTATTTTACCATTATCTGTAGCCATTATTTGCCTTGTTTCCAATGAGAATATGCAAAATCAACAGTAAAAATTTCTACTTGATCACTTGAATTCATATCTAATTCTATTGCTGATATATTTTTTGGAAATATATTAAAAAAAGTATAAAATGCAAGAGCCATTTCATTATCCCCAACTTGATAAATTGTTATAGTTGCATCATCTATAACATCTATTCCATCCAATCTTGTGTTTTCAGAATTAACAAGTTGAATTTGTTCTATCCAGTTTTCAAAAAATAATCTAGGTTCCCAGCCATAATGATTTAAAAATGTTATTGATAAATCTTCATGTGTATAATCACCAGGAAGTTTTAAACTCATCCCGTGATATTTTATTTCTATCTCACCTAAACTTTTTTCAGGTATTTTTGCTGCTTGTGCCATATATGATAAAAATTCAATATCATTTGGTACATCCACTGATGATGGCGGATATACTGCAACAATAAATCTATTAGGTTTGACTATTTGATATAATTTATTTTTAAACTCTGTTAATTTTATCATGTAAATCCAATTATATAGGGGTAATACTGATAATCTTTTCTTTAAAAATAAGACATTTATTTAAAATTATACTATCTGAATAAAATGCTACAATTTTTCCTGAAAGCATTGCCCCACCTGTTAAAAATACTTTAAGTTCAGTTTTTTCTCTTTTGTGTTTTTCAAAAAAATCAACGCATTCCATGTTTTTCATTCCTTATTGTGAAAGTTTATATTTATTTATATCTATTTTGCTGCTTTCTTTTTTGTATTAACAATATTATCCAATTCTTTAAATACTTTTTGAAATTCTAAATTAAAAATATCTTTGCTTTTTGTCGCTTTTAATTCATTTCCTTTTGGAAAATGATTATTTATAATACTTAATAAAAAATTTTCAATATTAGAATCATTTGAAGTTAATATAGGATGTTTACGAAATTTTGTTCTCAGTTCGTTTAAAACTGTTTGATTTAATAAATTACTCATTTATAACTCCTATATTAAATATCTTTTATTGTTATTTAGTAATAAAAAAACCCTATTGATTTTTTCAATAGGGTTTTTAAAAACTATTATATATTTACTTATTCAAAAAATTCACATGAGTCATTTAATTGTTTTGATATAGATGCTAAAATATATCCATGACAAGGTTTAGGAGCGCAATAACAAACTAAAATTTTATCATAAAGAGATTTAACTTTTTCTCTAAACCACTTATCAGTATCCACTCTATTTTCTAAATATTTTAAATAACAATCTAATGTAGATCCGTTTGTTATATGTTTATTTCCACATATAAAACATTTTTTATTTTTGACAATAGTATTTCCAAAAATTCCAGGTCTACCTATATAAATATACCCATTTTGATCAATATCTTTTTTAAGGAAATTTATAGGAGCATCTTTAATATGGATAACATTCTTTTTCATATCACTTCACAACATATTCAACATGATTAGATTTGATCGTAAAAATAGTTTCCGCATTAATATGGCGGTAACCTTTAGCATTTACATCAAAAACAGTTTTATATTTATTATCCATTTTTGGTTTTTGACGAACAGGATTAGGATTCAAATATTTTTTGACTCCAAAGCGGCAAGTCATATTTCGATTTGTACCGTCTTTTTTAATAAAACCAACAGAAAAGAAAGCTGTTTTAGGAATAAGATTGAGAACCATTGGAACTTCTTCTTGATTGATTTCAACTTTCATTTGTTATCTCCTTTAGTTAGTTATTGTTACTTACAAAATAAAATTAACATATAACGGATTATATGTCAATATTAATGTTTAAATAAAATATGTTTTAATCCTTCTGGTAGTTCAATATGTAAAATTTCATGAGCATTCAGCATAGCATTTAAAACTTCTCGACTATTACCTGTTGTATTTCCCCATTTGCGCTGTATTTGATTGTTTTTAATATTACCTGTGTCTTCAATCAATTCTATCATAACTCCATAAGAAAAAAGATTTTCGTTTAACATACGAAGATTTTTGATTCCTGCTAAAATAAATTCACTAGCATATTTTGTTTTCATAAAAAAATCTCCTGTAAAGTTGATTACGTTATGTAAATACAATACAAGAGATTTTGTTTTATGTCAAGAATTATTTTTTTTAATATATTATATATAATTTTTTAATTCATAATTTTTAATCCTCTGTTCTGATTTGTTTCTTATATATATTCATTTTTTTTAACTCTCTGCTTATTTTACCTTTTTTAAAATTTAATTGATTAGAAATATAAGGTACACTAAATCCTTCTTCATATAATTTTTTTATTAAAAATAATTGTTCATTGGTAATAGGAATATATCTAGCATTTAATTCCCCTGATCTTTCTAGACTCATTTTAGCTTTTATTTCGTCAGAATATTTTTTACCAAAGTTAGGATTTTTTTCACCAAATAATCCTTTACCATACATAGGATTATTTTCCCCACGCATTTTATTTCTGCTTTCTTCAGACCATTTGTGACCAAAGTTAGGATTTTTTTCACCTTTTATTAAATAACCTTTATTTTTTAACCAATGGTTATCAGACATTTTTTGTTTTGTTTCCTCACTTCTTTTTGAACCAAGATTATTCTTAGACATTTTTTGTTTACAAATTAATGCTTTTTCTTCACCTAATCTTTCAACCCATGTTTTACCTTTAATAATATCAGATAATCTTTTTTTTACTTCATCTGAATGTGTTTTGCCATACATACCATTTTTTTCACCTCTTAATATTGGTGAATGACCTCCTTCTGATATATTATAACCTATTTTATTATCAGTAGAATTATAGTATGAAATATAATATATCTCTTTTGTATTTAATTCATCAAAAGAATCAGCACGGTCTATCTCTTCAATGATGAAATTTTCAGCACCATATTTTTTAATGGCATTAGATAAATAATAATTATTTTTTCTAACACAGTGTTGGTAAAATCTTTTATGTATATTCTGTGTTGTTTGCCCAATATATATTTTATTATTTAAAACGTTTAATATTTTGTAAATCACCCCATACATTATAAAATCTCTATTTTTGTATTTTTAACATCATTAATATTTTTAACATTATAGCTCACTAATTTTTCTTCAATATCATAACCAATATAATTATCAGAATATTGCAAATCTATTTTTATAGCATTTATATCTTTATCAGATATTACTAATAATAATTGTGCTGCTCTTGATGATAATTGTAAATCACTATTTGAATAATTATTCCCACCACACAAAGATGAACTTCTTGAATATGTATCACTTATCATAGTAGAATGAATATGACCAAAAACAATATAATTAATTATTATATCTTGGTCAGCATATTTACCTTTAATTTCCATTATCTTTTTTTCAACATTACCTTTTCCTATTTGATTACCATGAAGAAATAAAATATTATTATTATTAATTTTAACTATTTGTTCTACAGGATTATTTCCGATAAATTTAATATCACTTTTTTTAAACATTATTTTTAAAATTTCATAAACAGTATAATCATGATTATTTGTCATAGATATTTCAGAACTACCGTATTCATCACTAATTCTTGATTCATTACCTGTCACCCCACAAATGGAAAGATTAAAATCTTCATTTAATTCAATAATAACTTGTTCTAATAACATTGCTGTTAATAAGGTTGCTCTAGCTAAATTTGTTGCTTGATTTAATAATTCATCCATTCTTCTAGATGAATTTAAAAAATCCCCTAAACAAACAATTAAAACATTATTAATATTTTGGGATTTAAAATATTTTTTTGATTCAGTTACATATTTTTTTAATCTTTTTGATGCAATATTAAAATCATATTTATTTGATGGAATATCAATAAGTTCATTCAAATGTAAATCTGATAAACAAAATACACCAGTTTTATTTTTATCTATTTCTTGGTGTGTAATAATAGGTGTTTTAAATTTTGTTTCTTGTAATTGATTTATAAGTTCATTAGTATAATCACTTAAACAATTTTCAACTCGAATTTGGTTTCTTATTTTACGTTCAATTCTTTGTTGATCCATTAAACGTTGTTTTTGTTTTTCTAATTTTGCTGTATATATTGGTAGGCGTTCATCTGGATCTATTATATTTTTTTCTTGTTCATTAATAATACTTTTACAAATTTTCAGAATATTTCTTGCAAGTTTTTCAGAAATTCCATATTTTTTTGCAGTAACATATCTTCCAACATTAGGATTTTTAATAACATCATCCATAATATTTTTTTCTAAATTATTCATCAATTACCTCCAGTAATATATTATTTTAAGAAAGATGGGCCTTTTTTCTTTTTGTACATATTGCTTTTTCTTCTTATATCAGCTGTATATCTATCTATTCCAAGTACATAATTCCATTTTTCTTGTGGTACTTCTTTAATTCCAGTAATATTTTTAATAATATATTTTCTAACTGCTAGAATACCAGCTTTATATGGTCTTTTCTTTAACATAGTATAAACTAATTTAAATCTTTGTCTTTTCTTCCCTCTACCTATTGTTTTACCCATTATTTCTTGAAGATCTTCTAAAAATTTAAATTTATGATTTTTTGGTATCCAATGAACATTAACAGCAAGAAGATATGGTTCTTGAATGTCTAATACGAAAATTAAAGGATTTTTATCATATTCTTCTAATTTTCCTAGACCTTTAGGAGTGTATTTAAAGTTGTATAATTTTTCAGGATTAAGTTTCATTTAGGCTTATTCTATAAGAATTATTGCTTATTTAATTGAAGTATTTTATTTTGAACAGATTGAATGTTGAAACATTTATGCCCAGAAAAATCATTTTCATACCGGATTAAAAAATCAAGAAATGCTTTTTCTTCTGTTTCACCTTCACCATATAATTCTTTGATTTCATCAACAAAAACATAATAAAGTTTCTCATCATAATCAAATGTTATTTTTATTTTTAAATTCATTAATTACCTCAAATATTTTATAATACTCAGCCAATGTATTAGTATTTAGTAGAATTTATTCAAGAACAAAAACTAAATTACCACAATCCCATATTCTTCTGAAATTATTGTTAAACATATTTTCACTTTCAGTTAAAGAAGGATCAAAATTTTTCAATAAATTTTTTAATTTATGTTTTTGGAAATTTATTCTAGATTGTAAAATTAATCTATTTTTATGATGATTCATGTCTATATAAAAATAATTTGGCTTTGATTCATGTAATTCAATAAACCCATTTTTCCTATATAAATTACCATTAGATATTCTTCTATCAGCATAAGTTATAATTGAACCTACATTATTTTTTCTAAAATGTTTTAAAAGTTTTGAAAACCCACCTACAACATTTATATTTAGTTTGTTAGCAAATCTAGTGATTTCCCAATCATATTTTTTATTATATCTTGATTTTGATAAAGTTAATGAACATATTAATTCGTTGTTATAAAAAAGTCCATAACATTCAGAAGAAGGTATAAATCCTTGTAAATGATTATTATTCATAAATTCTTTAATATTTTTGCTATCTACTTTTCTTAATTCACATTTTCTAGCATAAATAGTTTTATTAAGACCTATTTTTGAATTTATTATTGATTTCCAAATTTTTTGTTTTTTCTCATCAATCCATTCATTTTCAAAAATATGAAGTAACTGAATCCCCATTTTTTCACACATTAATGTTTTATTTAAGTGATACTTTTTATCTTCTTTTAAATAATTATTAAGAAGTGAAGATGCACCTTTTCCATAACTATGATATAAAATTCCATCATATTCTATAGCTATTTTTTTATTTTTAATGAAAATATCAAGTTCATAAGGACTAATTATTGTCCTACTGTTTTTAATTATATCTTTTTCTAAAGTACAAATATATTCAAATAATTCTAATTCAGCTTGAGGAATGTTAACAGGGTAACAATCAATACATCTAGTGATATTAATAGAATGTCTAAAAAATTCTTTGTTGCATTTATTACATAGATATTTCATCTCTGATTTTTTTAAATGATAATCATTTTCCGTAAATAATGGGGTACTTCCTTCATAATGATAACATCCCCTATTAAAATCACTTTTGAATTTCTTTTTTTTATGATTACTTTGTCTTTCTAAAACTTTTCCAGGATATTTCTCATCATTATTTTTTTTAGTTTGTTTAATTTTTTCAATTATTTCAGAATTTTTATAAGGATTATTTACTCCATATTTTTCTATAAAAGTTTTTTCAGCTTTAACTTTATATTTTTTATCTTGAAGAAGATAAGGAATACCATATTTTTCAATATTAGTTTGTTCTCTTTTAGTAAGAATTTCTTCTTTTTTTTCTTTTGTATAATTTAATTTTATTTCAGAAATTTTCTTTTTACCTTCTTCTGTACAAGTCCAATTATCAGCCCCATATTTTTCAATATTAGTTTTTTTAATTTTTTCTTTTCTTTTAGGATTTCTTGCAGCACAACTAGTTGAACAACATTCTTTCTTAAGTGGAATAACAATTTTGCATACAGGACATATATGTTGTTCTGTTAAATCTAATAAAATATGTCTGAGTTTTTCGCAATAAGAAATATTACCTTTAAAATTTTTACAATGAAAATCTATAGATTCTTTGAGTAAAGAATCGTTATTTATCCAGCTTTCAGTTTTAGGTACTAAATTTGTTGAATTAGGTCGAATTTTATGACTTACATATTTTTTTATTTCATCTTTTGTTAAAACCATTATATTCACTCCTTATTTCTTTAATTATACATTAATTAGGGGTAAAAGTAAAGAGATTATATAATAAAAAAGCTCCTAGAAATTAATCTAGGAGCTTTTGAATTTTACTTAATCAATTAAGATTAAGCAGTCCAGATGCCGTTGCCGCCAAGAGCGGAACCGGTGAAGTCTACTGGAATATAACGTTGATAATTTTCTGTTCCAAATAGATTCCCTGTGATTGCATCTCTTGTCATGAATCCAATACGAGGCTGGAAAGTACTTGGATCAATTACTTTCTGCATCATTAGAGGAATATAAGGACAATAAATTATACCTGCATCTAATTCACTAGTACCTTTATAAAGCACAGTTACATAATCACTAGTAGCGAAAGTATCAAGATAGACAGTAAAGCGGCCATCAAGAGTACCAACTTTAGCAATACCAAGAGTAGGTTTAACAGTACCAGGAACAGCTGAATACATAAAGCCTTGAAGAGACTCAAGAGCAGATACAACATTTGAAGAACAAATGAGGATATTAGCAGTACCACGGCGAGTAGTTAGTGCAACTTTGTTAGCTTCAGAAAGAATTCTGGTGTATAGAGTACGAAGTTTTTCACCTTCCCACCGACCATCAGAAGTATTGAAAGCAACAGTTGAGGTAGAACCAGGAGCATTACCATAAGACCAAGTAGGAGTTTGAGTAGCTTTAGTATTGATAAGATCAACTAATTCACGATCTAGTTCAGCAGAAATTTCATATTCAAGAATATTAATAAGTTCTGCTTCGGCATCAAGACCATGAACATTTTTTAAATCTTGTGCTAATTCAAGAGTGTACTCTGCTTTTAATTTACGTGTTTGAGCTTCAATTTGAATCCGCTCAACAGTCATTTTCATTGACTTCATGGTTGTTTTGTCAAGAACTTCACCAGCAGCAGTAGTAACCCGAGGAATGTAATTTTTGAAGATTAGGTTGTACCCAGCTTCATTGTTGAACAGAGCCACAATAGTGAAAATTGCGCCACCAGTAGTTGCACCAGTTGCACCAACAGTGAATAGAGCAGCAGCTGAAGCAGCAGGAGTTGAAATAATAGCTTTACCTAGTTCAGAATATACAACAGGTAGTGTAACAAGTTGACCAGCAATTTCAATCACATCAGTACTGAAAACGAAAGAGGGATCATCAGCTAGAATAGCAAAAGAACCAAACGTTGCGGCAGCAGCTTCGCCACGAGTAGAAAGACCACGATCAACAGTAGAACCAGTTAGGGCACTATTTTGTGCATCAGTACCAGCATAAGCATAACGAAGAGCGTATGCATAGCCAGTTGGTTGTTGCATAGGTTGTACTGCAACTAATTCATTAGCAATAAGATTGGGGAAAATACGGCGAACAGCAGGAACAAGAATAGGGGTATACTGTGCCATATCAGCAGCAGCTTGACTATTCTCATTTAGATAACTTTCTTCATTTTCTAAAAGACGTGCCATTCCTTCTTTGTTTGAAACAACAGGGGCTTTTTCTGTATCAATAATTTCGCCCCATTTTTCAACTAACATATTTTTTTCTTCCATTTATAAATCTCCTTTTTCTATGTGTTGTTATTTAAGATATTTAAGATATTGTGAAACAGATGTTTTTTTATTTTCAACTGGTACTTCTTCAACATTTTCATTTAATTTACTAACTTCTTCATCATCATCTGATTTACTTTCAGTGATAATTTTTTCCATAATAGTTTTTACTTTAGTTTCAAAAATTTCAAGAGTTTCAAAATCAAGTTTTTTTGTTGTCTCAATAAGTTGTTCAATTTGAAGATCAGTAGCACCAACAGAAGCTTCGCTAATAATAGCAGCACGTTTTATATCTTCATTTTCTTTTTTTGATTCAATTAAATTATTAGTGAGTTTATTACATTCAGTTTTCAATTTTTCAATTTCATCTTCTGCATCAATAGATTCATCAGATAAGGAAATATTAAATGCTTCTACCATTTGATTGAAATTTCTTAAAACTTTTTCTGCAAGTTTTACTTTTGAAAAATCTTCAACTACAACTTCATTTTCCTTAATATAATCTTTGACAAAATAATCCATATAATCATCAATTTGTTCTACGAGATCAGCTTTAAATACTGTAAGATCCGCAGCATTAGCCTCCTCTAATTCTTTTTCTTTTTTTTCTACTGCTTCATTTACAGCAGATTCAAAAAGAGTTTGCATTTTTAGTTGTACATCCTCTGTGAAAATTTCTTTATCCATTGATTCAAAAATCATTTTTAAAGAATCTTTTTCTTCATTTAACTTATCATCTTCCATTAAATTATCCTTTCTTTTATGTTATAGTTTTATTTGTTTCTTAAATTCTTGATTTCATTGTTTATTTATTATAATAAAACTTTTTAATGTAAATAAATTTATAAGTAGTTGAAAAATAAATAAATTATTTATTTTTAATTTTATTTAATGTATCATTAAAAAGTTTTAAAAATGCAGCAGCTTTTTCATCAGTAGAAACATTGTGTTCAATAACAATATTATCAGCTTTCTTAAATACAGTATCAATTTCTTCTTCTGTTAAAATCCCATTCTTGATAACCCACTCTTTTTGCGATTCCATAATTCCATCAAGAAAACAATTTGGGCCAGATGGATTCCATACTAAATCTTGACATATCATGTGATAATCATTCTGAACAATCCCATTTTTTAATGTTCCTGTACCTCTTGATGATATACCAATTTTTATTCCTTCTTCCACAAGTGCTTTAGCTATCATTCCACAAGGAAATGCTGGTTTATCAAGAATTTTAGCTTTACCAATAGCTGTATTACCATCCATTTTTAGTTCTGTTACTAAATGGGAAATTCTTGAAGGATCAATATCTGTATTTGATGGATGAAGTAATTCACCTACTGAACGTTTTTCTGAAATTACTTTGTTGTATTTTTCTACTTCTCTTTCAATTATACTTTTAGGATATATTCTTTTATTTCCATTTTGTATCTCTGCTTGAAGAAATGGCCCTTTTAAATAAAATATTTTTGTTTTTGCCATGCCTTCTTGTAGTTCTTCTACTTCTGATTCTATTAAACTAAAATCTACATCTTCTAAAATTAAATCGGACATATATTACTCCTTCTTCTTTTAAATTTATTTTTGATCATTATTTTTTTGGAATGTATTTTTTTCTAAGTAGTTAACGAAACCTTCTAAATTTGTTTTCATTTTATCTTTTACGATAGAATTAATAGAAGATTCAAAATCTTTATAATCTTTATTAGATACAGATGCAATTGCTTTTTCAATTTCTGTTGACATAATATAACTCCTTTTAATAATTATATTTAATATAAAGTTTTTAATACTCCGGAATTATCTTTAATTTTTATAATATTATCTAAACTATCTAAAAAAATAGAATTATTAGGAACATTAAGTGAAGGTATAGGTGTTGAAAAATTCAATAAACTTGTTGAATAGACATTTTTACTAGCATCAATAACACTATTTATTTTTTCTTGAAAGGTTTCAAATTGGTATAATGGAGTTGCTGAAGTTCTACTAACTTTAACATTTTTTATTATTCCATTTTCGACATAAATTCTATAATCATAATTATTAATATAATCTTTTGTTTCTTTATAGAAAGAATAATTAGCATCAAAAGCAACAACATTTAAAACTAATGTACCATTAAGAATATTAATTAAATAACCTACTAATAGTTTTGTATCTCTAATATAAAAACCATCAGAAACCTCTGGAACAGATAAAGGATCTAATTCAGTAGTAATAAGAGCATCATTTTCTACTTCAACCATATATTTTTTATTAAGATAAGCACCTGATACAGCTTGATCAACTAAAACATAAGGAGAAGGAAGATATTCTCTTTCTTCAAAAGAAGAAACAGCATTTATAACTTTTAAATCATATCTAGCGCCGGAAGAAATATCATCAACATTTACAGTTAAATTAACTAAAGCATCATAAACTTGATTTTCAATTGCTAATAAACCATCAAAAACTCTTAATCTGTAAGTTTCGTTAACACCTACAGCAGAATCGTTAATAAGAACAGAATAAACTTTTTTATAATCAGGAAGAACAATTTCGTTTTGAACTAACATACCATGATAGATAAAAAATACATAAGATTTAATAGTCAATGAATCTGATATAATTAAAGATCTATAAACATCTTCTTCAGGAACATCAGAATCCATAACATCATCTAATTCGACTAATCCTTTATAGACAAGAATTTTTTTAATTTCTATTTGTTGAGGTGATGCAGATATATTTGTTAATTTTACATAGACAGAACCAGAAACAGATGTTGAATTTGTTTTAAATTGGATAATATTTTTTGTAATAGAATCAGAAGTTAAAAGAGAAGTTGTTGCTTTATTAATTTCTAAAGAATCATTAACATTAAAAATTTGGTTTAAATTATCAGCATAAACACCAAATTCTAAAGATTCAGCAACAGGACTAGTTGAAAAAATAATTGCAGTATATTCTTCATTAGGGTTTAAAAAATTTATATTTTGAGATAATGAACCTGAAGGTGAAATATTAACAAATGAAGATCTAGAAACAGGATTGTAGACAAAAGAAGTTATGCCACCTGTTTGCCAATATAAAGGCATTGTTGATTCAGATATAATTGAATTTAAATAACCATTACCAATTCTATTTTTTTGTTCTAACTTAGCAAGATCAATTAAGAATTGATTTGTATTCTGTTTAAGAGAATACACAGACATATTATTGGATGTTAAATATCTCTGATTTGTATTTGCGATAACTGTCATTTATTAACCTCAAATTATAAAATAATTTTAAATTCTTCTACTCCAGAAGTTGAATCTGCATATTTTCTATAAATAGGAATTTTATTAGAAAGATATAATAAAGTGCCTATATCATATTTTAATAAAGTTTTATTAAAAATTTCATCTAATTCATAAGTTGGTGCTTTATATAAAGGATTAGACATAATTGCACCAGTAGAATCTAATGGGCTATAACTAATAAATAATTGTCTATATACATCTTCAGTTGGTGAACCAGAACCACTAAGATCTACTATTTTATTTATGAGAGCAGAATTAAACCCATATTGTAAAGCTTTTTTTAAATTTTGTGTTTTTGCAATTGTAATTCTTGCAACAGCTGATGTTGGTTCTGAAACAATAATATCATTAGCATTTATTGTATGTGAAAGAATACCATCTATTGTAATATATGAATTATCAACTTCATAAGATACATCATTTATAGTATATAAAGTTGTTGGATTAGGAAGATAAAAAGTATCACCAACAACAAAATTTAAATAATTATTCATTTCTATTGTTGAATCACCAAAATTAGCAGTTGTTTTAACAGATCCTATATGTTCAACACCTGAACCATTTAAATCAATAACTTCTTTTTCAAACCCATACCCACCACCAGATACTGCATTTGTATATAACTCTGTATCTGCTACACTTAACATTTCTTTGATGAACCATACATCATTAGAATTTATTTGTATCATCCCTTTTATATCAAATATAGAATCTCCTAATAAAGGATTTTTGAGATATGAAACTTCTAACCCTGGTGGATTTGCATCAGAACTTGGAATTGCTGAATCAAATGGTAAATGTTCATTCCAAATACCAAGTTCATCTATTTGTCTATTTCCAACTATAAATTTTATATATTGTCCTTCTGAATCAATATAATTATATCTAAAAGCTACATATTTTGATACATTACCTAAATCACCTTCAGGTGATACTAGTTCAAAATATATTTCATCTGAAGTGTTGTTTGGTGATACAAAACTCATATTGTCTATAAGAACATTTCCTCCAACATCTTTTAATACAAACGTATCATTTAACATTTGAGTTTTATTACTTGTTGCTACAAGTGAAGGACTTTGAAAAATAGCATCAATATCTGAATCTAAAATTGATGAAGGATCTTTTAATCCAACAACATAAGATTCACCAATAATATTTGTTATTCTTTGTACTCCTGTTAAAATTACAGCACTTGTTGATTTTGAATATAATGTACATTCTGTTGAATAATAAGGTACATTTACAAAAGATTTTGATAATATTTTTGCTGCATTTTCAAAGTTACCACTTGATGAATGATTTACTATATAATATTCTGCTGATGCTGATTTTGAAACAATAGTATAATAATCTTTAGGTATTCCTTCTATTAACATCCAATGTTTGCCAATAAAATTTAATTTTAAATCACTATATATAGGGGTAAGTCCTAATAAATCTGATTGATTATTAGGAACTTTATATAAACTAACTGTTGTATTACCTCCAGAACATGATGCATTCCTTAATGAATTACTATCAAAAAATTTATTAGCTAATTCTGTATCTCCTTCTGTTGCAACAATATCTTCAAAATTACTTTCCCCTCTATATTCAACATATACTAAACTATTAATTCCCCATTGAACATTTGGCGGTGTTAAAAGTGTTTCAACAGGTTTTTCCCCTCTTGAAAATCCTAAATATGATTGACCACTTTGAAGTCCATCAAATAAAAATTTTGTTACAGAATCAATTGATGATCCACTAAGAAAATTGTATGTTGGCATTTATTTTTCTCCGTTTATATAATATTTGTTCTTCTCTTTACCAAGCTTGGATTTTTACCCCAATTAAATAATAATTACCAAAAGTCCCAACACCACCCCAACTAGAACCATTTATTGGTTGATAATTTTCTGCAAAAGGACGTACACTCCATGTTTCTTTACCAAAATATAATATATGATTTAAACTCACTCGACTTTTATCAAAACCCCAATCACTATTTTTCCATGCTTCTATTCCATGCCCAACTTCTGATGATAGATGCCATTTCTGTGTTAACCATAATGTGGCTTTACCTTCATATTGTAAATATTTAAATGATAAAGTGTAATCTGAATTTAATCTATATCTTGCTACTCTATCACCTATGACTGGTTCACCATGAGGCGGAACTAATGCTGTTGTAAATGATAATGTTGTGTTTTCTGTTAAAAAATTCCCAGCAAATACGATATTTGTTTTAATTAATACTAATATTAAAATAAATAGAATAATTTTTATTTTATATCTTGACATTTTTATTTCTCCTATTATATACTTTATTTATATTATTATTCTTACTACTTAATCTGTAATATATTAAGATTTTTCTGGATAAACCACTGTGTGAAGATTATCCAAATTATAATTTCTCCTCATCAGTTTGTACTCACCGTCCAACCCTTGGCAATCATATTTGTTTTAGCCGTCAAACCAGCCCCGGTAGGTGCTGCATTGCCGGCTCCGTTGATGATTATTTTTCCACCTGACACAGTTACGTCTCGGTCGAACGCGGTCAGAATTCCGTTGATGGCGACTTCAGTGAGTTGATTGTTTAAGGCGTTGAAGATGAATGTTTTATTTGGTACGCCGAAGTCTACTGCAATCCCGGTTAATTGGTTGTTGTGACACTGGAATTGTGTCAATGCGGTATTACTAGATAGGTCTGGAATACTGCCGGTGAGCTGGTTTATGTAGCAGTAAAAAACAGTCAGCGCAGGATTGCTCGATAGGTCAGGAATACTGCCGGTGAGCTGGTTGTTGTGACACTGGAATTGTGTCAATGCAGTATTACTAGATAGGTCTGGAATACTGCCGGTGAGCTGGTTTATGTAGCAGTAAAAAACAGTCAGCGCAGGATTGCTCGATAGGTCAGGAATACTGCCGGTGAGCTGGTTGGCAGCACAGGAAAAATAAGCCAATGCGGTATTACTAGATAGGTCTGGAATACTGCCGGTGAGCTGGTTTATGTAGCAGAAAAAATAAGCCAATGCGGTATTACTAGATAGGTCTGGAATACTGCCGGTGAGCTGGTTTATGTAGCAGTAAAACTGAGTCAATGCAGTATTACTAGATAGGTCTGGAATACTGCCGGTGAGCTGGTTGGCAGCACAGGAAAAATAAGCCAATGCGGTATTACTAGATAGGTCTGGAATACTGCCAGTGAACTGGTTTGAGTAGCAGTAAAAATAAGTTAACCCAGCATCAGACCGCACCGCAGCAGGCACCAGCACCCAAACAGGGGCGGTCAGTCCTTGTGCGGCAACATCGGTGGTGACGTTGTTGGCGGTGGTCTGATATATTGCTCCATTACCGCCGACGAACGTTATCTGATACGGGCCAGAAGGTGAGTCAATGCGGTGAAAAATACTGGTCTTTTCGGTTCTGGCCATTAGGGTGTATTCGGTCAACCCTGCCAGTGTAGTATCAATGACTTCGTGGGTTTTGCCGACACCGGCTGACCAGAGTTGGGTATTAACGAAATACCACACGCTGCCGCCTGAATTGTGGGTGTGCTGATAGCCGTGGGGTGATTGGATCCACGCGGGTAGCAGTCCAGTGTGTATAGGGGTTATCGCCAGTTTCCCAGCTGGGCGGGTGACGGCGGCGGTGGTTGTGGTAATGGGACTGGTGGCGTAAGTACCGGCTTCAAGCTGAGCGTGTGTTAGTGCTCCTGCAACAGTCAGAGTCAAAGTACCGGCGGT
>Ga0210021_1000015_pt1 | contig 228869 bp, 213 predicted proteins | sample CryGeymeta201517_FD_183981 | JGI IMG/M metagenome (GOLD analysis project Ga0210021, IMG submission 183981) | Groundwater microbial communities from Crystal Geyser aquifers in Utah, USA - Crystal Geyser metaG 2015-17 (SPAdes) (version 2) | ecosystem: Environmental > Aquatic > Deep subsurface >... | reverse complement strand
TCTTGTGAACTTAATGAAAGTACTACTTGAGCCTGATAACACCAACAAAGCTGAATCAAAGTTAGAAGAAAGGAGTGAATATGCGACTATCCAAACACAACAACGATATATTTAATCAACAAGACAAAATGCCAGTAATTAACAGGTACTTAGTTTACTGTCGAAAAAGCAGTGAATCTGATGAGCGTCAAATACAATCTCTTCCTGACCAAATCCACACACTTGTGACTTATATCACCTCTCGTGGGTTGGAAACCATTGGAGCGCCATTGCAAGAGTCAAGATCAGCAAAGATTCCGGGTAGACCCGTATTTGATCAACTTGTTCAAAAAATAGAAGATGGCAAAGCAAACTGTATAGTTTTATTAAACCCTTCAAGACTTTCACGAAATACTGTTGATACAGGAAGAATCATTTATCTTATGGATCAAGGTAAACTACAGGAAGTAGTTACTCCTTACCAGACCTTTATCAATAATCCTTATGACAAGTTTATGCTTAATTTGCTTTGTACACAGGCTAAACTCGAAAATGATAACAAAAGTGTAAATGTGCGAGAGTCATTACAACTGAAAGCTGAACGAGGTGTATTCCCAGGCAAAGCAAGACCCGGATATAAAAACAACCACGAAAAACCGCAAGGTTTGCGAGATATTTCAGCAGATCCTGTAACTTTCCCTCTTATGCGAAAACTGTTTGATTTGGCACTTACAGGAAATTACAGTATCGAAAAACTGATAAAAGAAGCAGGAGAACTCGGTATAAGGAGTTCAAAAAGTGGTAAGCCCATTTGCAAAAGCTGGATGCACCGTTTGCTTCGAGACCCTTTTTATACAGGTAAATTTATGTATTGCGGAAAGCTGTATGAAGGCAACCATCCCGCAATGCTCAACGATGATGAATTTAATCTACTTCAAGATATTGTTGAAGGTAGATCAAAAGGAAAATCCAAGAAACACGATTCTGCATTAAATGGACTAATCACATGTGGCGAGTGTGGATATCGCATTACTGTAGAAACTCACACCAAGCACTATAAAAATGGCAATTCACAGGTATTTGCATACTATAGATGCACTAAAAAAAGCAAAGAGTGTAAGTGTAATCAACCATATGTTTCCACCGATAAGCTTGAAAACGAATATGTTGAGGATCTTACAAAGTTCGAGCTTATACCAGAATTTGCTGATATAGCATTCCAAGCATTAGAAGAAGTAAAAGAAAAAGATGACCATGTAAATAAAAATAGCCATGAGGCACAGCAGAAGGCATTAGAGAATATAAACAAAAGAATTAATAACCTTGTTTCGCTTAAAATATCTCCCGATAATTCAGACGGAAGTTTGCTTTCTGACGAAGAATTTGGAGATAGAAAACGAAATTTGCTTATTGAGAAAGAACAGTTGATGAAAAAACTATCTCAAACTGATCCTAAAAATACCGAGTGGGCTAATATTGCAAAAGAAAGTTTTAACTTTGGATTACTAGCTGCAAAAAGATTTGAAAATGGGACCTCAGAAGCCAAAAAAATTATCTTCAATACAATTGGCTCGTACCCAAAGCTAAAAGACAAAAAACTGCAGTACAAAGCCAAATACCTGTTTTTTAAGTATAAAGAGGGAGTAAAAGAGACAAATGAGAAAATGAGTCCGCTCGTACCTGTAAATGTAGTGTCAGATCAGTCTAATCTCGAAAATTATCTAAAAAATAGTCTATGGTGCCGAGGAGAGGACTTGAACCTCCACGAGACTAGCTCACATGTTCCTAAGACATGCGCGTATACCATTCCGCCACCTCGGCCTAAGTTACTTACCCTATTTTAACTCCATCTTCGACCCGCAAACTCGTCGGATGTCATTTTGCACCAAACTTAACTTAATCCAAACATAACACGACTTAATTGATAATATAAGGTTTATTAGTACCCATATTATACACAATAGAATATAATTTAAGGAACATTTGTTAATTAAAAGTATTAAAGTTAAAATCTGTTAGATGAAAAATATAAAAAAATTCCTAAAAATAAAATATATCTTAGTTTTTGTTGCTGTAGCTATAGTTTCAATTGTTGTTTACAACACAAAATTTAAAGAAAAAGTAATTACGGTAAAAACTGTTAGTTTAGAAACACAAGATGTAATTAAAACAGTGTCTGCAAGCGGGGGAATAGAAAGCAAAGCATCTGCAAGCTTATCATTTGGGGCAACTAGCAAAATAACTTTTATTTATGTAGAAGAAGGTCAATTAGTGAGTAAAGGACAACTTTTAGCTACTGCAGATTCTGCAACTCAATGGCAAAATAGCGAAACCGCTAAATTTTTAAAACAACAGACTATTGTAGATAGAGAACAATACATAGATAACTACGCCGATAATCTAGAGGCAGCAGGGGGGAGAGAAGAATACGAAAGACAATTAAGAAAAAAGAACGATATTGTTAATCAATACGATTCTTCTTATAAAGCATCTGCATCAAATTTAACAGACTATAAAGTATATGCCCCATTCACGGGAACAGTTGTAGGTATAGATAAAAAAGTTGGTGAAATAGCAACCTTAGGATCAACAGTAATAAGACTCGCGGATTTAAGTAGTTTATACTTTGAATCTTTAATAGATCAAGAAGATCTAGGTACATTAAAAAATGGGCAAATGGCCATTGTTAAGCTAGACAGCTACCCTTCCATAGATTTTAAGGGCGAAGTTATCGAGGTTCCTAACTATATTTCTAAAGACAGCGAAAATATTAAAATAAAAATTGGTATTACAGATACCCAGCAAAAAGACATTCTATACGGAATGGTAGGGGATTCAGATATTGTAGTTGAAAGTCAGCAAACAGATACAGCACTTCCTTTTCAGTATGTTATTACTGATGACGCTGGAAGAGACTTTGTATGGACAATTAACCATCAAAATAGATTAGAAAAAAAGTACGTAGATCTTTCATTAGAGGGCGACCTTTATTACGACTTACAAACAGATCTTAAAGGGAGCAAAATAGTATCTATTGAAGATACTAAAGTAACCCCAGAAGAAGGTCTTAAAGTAAACATTGTAGAGTAACTCATGAGTAAAGACATTCCAATATTGGCTGTTAAAGATGTTAAAAAGCACTATGTAGTAGGTAGTGAGACAATTAAAGCCTTAAACGGGGTTAATTTAGAAATAAAGCGAGGAGATTTTACAGCAATTATAGGTAAATCTGGCTCAGGTAAATCTACTTTAATGCATATAATAGGTCTATTAGACACACCAACCAAAGGGCAAGTATTGTTAAAAGGTAAAGACATTAGCAAATATACTGAAACAGAGCTAGCTTTAGCACGAAATAAAGAAATTGGATTTGTATTTCAATCATTCAACCTACTTCAACGAACAAGCACTTTAGATAACGTAGAGCTACCTCTTAAGTACGCTAAAGTTAAAAAAAAGGACAGAATAAAAACGGCTACAGAGATGCTTCAATTAGTAGGACTGGGGGACCGATTACACAATAAAAGTAATGAACTCAGTGGGGGTCAAAAACAAAGAGTAGCCATTGCAAGGGCCTTAGTAAACGACCCCTCAATAATTTTGGCAGATGAGCCTACAGGAAATTTAGATACTAAAACCGGGGATGAAATAATTAAACTTTTTAAAAAATTAAATAAGATGGGAAAAACTATAGTTATTGTTACACACGACGAAGATTTGGCAAAAATAGCTAAAAAAAGAATAACAATTAGTGATGGGCTAGTAGTTAAATAAACTATGAACTTTATTGATACATTTAGAACTTCATCTACAGCTATAAGCGCTAACAAAGTGCGCGCCGCCTTAACTATGCTAGGTGTAATTATTGGTGTTTTTGCAGTGGTTATGATGGTGGCATTAGGCCAGGGGGCTCAAAATTTTATTACAGATCAATTTGAACAGCTTGGTTCTAATTTAATTTTTGTTTCTCCAGGTAAATCAGGGGTAGGCAGAGACCCGGCAGAAGCCTTAACTAGAAATAAACTAGACGATAAACATGTAGACTTAATTAAAACCCACGCCAATGAAAATATAAGTGCTCTTTCTGCTTGGGTAAGCACTGGAAGTACTGTTGTTCATAAAAATAAATCCTATTTTGCAAGTGTTAGCGGATTAGATTACAACGGTAATGAAGTAATGAACTATGAAATAGATAAGGGAAGATTTTTAATAAGGTCAGAAGTAAAGTCTAAAGCCAAGGTGGCTGTTATAGGAAAGCTAGTTTCTGAAGAGCTTTTTGGGCAGTCCTCACCAATTGGTGAAAGTATAAAAATGGACAACAATTCTTATAAAGTAATTGGAACTTTTAAAGAAAAAGGTCAAAACTACGACAATGGCGTGATAATTCCCTATACTAGTGCCAAGAGTACTTTCTCAATTAAAAATTTAAGCGGAATTGTAATAAAGCTTAAAGAGGGAGCTCCTGTTGAAGTATCAATGAATCAAATTAAAAGGGCTGTCAGCAGAGATTTAAATAAAGATGACTTTAGTGTTCTTTCGCAACAAGATATTTTAGGAAGTATTCAAGAAATACTAGGGATGCTAACCCTTGCAATTGGTGGAATAGCAGGCATATCTTTGTTAGTTGGTGGAATAGGAATAATGAATATTATGTTGGTAAGTGTTACAGAAAGAACTAGAGAAATAGGGCTTAGAAAAGCAGTAGGGGCCACGCCTTTTAATATTGCATCACAATTTTTGATTGAAAGTGTATTAATTAGCTTTGGTGGGGGAAGCATTGGAATAATATTAGCTTTTATTGCAAACTTTGCAGCCCAAAGTTTTATACGCACAGAAATACCTATTTGGGCCATTGCCTTGGCATTTGGCTTTAGTGTGGGTGTTGGAATACTGTTTGGAACTTACCCAGCCATTAAAGCGGCTAAAAAAGACCCAATCGAGGCTTTAAGGTATGAGTAGAGTAAATCCTTAAGGCACTGAGGGAGTTACTGTAGGTAAAGGTCCGAAGACCTCAGGTTCTTTGTAACCGGCTCTTTTACAAGCATCATTAAAATGAACTTGCTGATATAGATCACCATAGGGGTGGGAATTAGCCTCATTAGTGTAACCAACTCTATCCAAACCAGTAAATAAATCCCAACATTCTGCAGGAAATGTATAACCATTTATTATATGATTAACGCTGGAGTTAACCTCGCCACTACAACCTCCTAAAATGACAGATGACGCAAGCAGGATAGAAACTAAGGAACACTGCAGATACTTTGTTGAAACATAACGGGTTTGTTCTAAAAGACGATTTAAGGACTGAGTAGCCGAGGAAGTATGACCCCCAAGGGCACTTTCATCGGAAGGGGAGAGAGGGGCGTGATGTAAAATATTTAACTCCAAACCAAAACCTACTCGGTACATATTAAGTAAGTATTATAATATAACTATAGGATATTTACAAGCATTTTATTTTGTAAGTTCAAAACGTAAATTAAGTTATTTTTTAACCTAAATAACAACAATTAAGTCGCATAATTCTTTATTGGAGTTACCGGTAGATCCCCATCTTAGGTTAGCTATACTCTTTTGGGTCTGTTATAATCCTTTGTAGACTCTATAGACGCCTATTTATAAATAATTAATTTAAAAAGCGAAGCCATGAAATTAACAATAAAAGAACTTTCAAATAAGGTTAAAGAAGTAACATTCGATATCGACGCAAAAGAGGTATCACACGAATATGAACACGTTTTAATGCACTTTAAGGATGGGGTATCTGTAAAAGGCTTTAGAAAAGGCAAGGCACCAAACCACTTAGTTAAAGAGAAAATAGATAAAAACAAATTGGATCAAGAAGTTTTACAACACCTGTTTCCAAAAATTGTAGAACAAGCAATTAAAGATCATAAAATAATACCTATAATGCAGCCTAAACTTAAAATTACTGAATTAAGTGACGGTAAAAACTTTACAGGAACACTTACGTTTGTAGAAAGACCTGAGGTCGAGTTAGCAAAATATAAAGAAATAGCAAAAAAGGCTTTAAATGAAGTAAAAAAACTTGATGAAAAAGAAAAATCAGAAAAAAAGAGCGAAATAGTAACTGCTAAAAATATGAACGAGGCAAAACAAAAAGCTAAAGAGGGAGTAAAAGAATCTAGTGAAAAAATTGACAGTACAAAGCAAGAAATCCCGATGGAACAAAAATTGCTTATTCAAATTTACAACCAAATGGTAGATAAAAGCAAAATTGAACTTGCTGAAATAATGAAACAAGAAGAGGCAAATAGGCTTATGGGACAGTTTTTAAATCAGCTTTCGAGATTAGGTATTCAATTAGAAGACTACTTAAAACAAACTGGAATTAAAATTGAAAAAATTAGAGAAGACTACGCCACACAGGCTGAAAGATCACTAAAATTAGAATTTATATTAAGCGAAATAAGCAAAGTAGAAAAATTAGAAATAGACGAAAAAGAAATACAAGCTGTTATTGATAACACACCTGATGAAGAGCAAAAAAAGATGCTATCAACACCTGAGCAGAAGTACTACATAGAAAGTACCTTACTTAAAAATAAAGTAGCAAGGATGCTTTTAGACATCGCGCAAAAAGCCTAAACTTATTTAAATCTTAGTAATTAACTGTAAAATATAAGTATGAAAAATAATACATCAAAAGCTCAATTAGTACCTTACGTAATAGAACAGACGGACAAAGGAGAAAGAAGCTACGATATTTACAGTCGACTTTTAAAAGATAGAATTATCTTTTTAACGGGAGGAATTGATATGGCTGTAGCTAATACAATTATTGCACAGCTTCTATTTTTACAAAGTGACGATAAAGAGAAGGATGTACATTTCTACATTAACAGCCCAGGGGGTGAAGTTTCTGCAACCTTAGCTATATACGACGTCATGCAACATATTAAACCGGATATTGCCACCTATTGTATAGGTACGGCTGCCTCGGGTGGATCCATTTTAGTTACGGGTGGAACCAAAGGAAAAAGATATGTATTACCTCACTCGGAAATAATGATTCATCAACCTCATGGTGGAATGAAAGGTCAAGTAACCGATATAAATATTTACGCAAAATTATATCAGAAGCATAAAGACCAATTAACAGATATATACGTAAAACACACTGGTCAGAAAAGAGCAAAAATCGTAGAGGACTTAGAGAGAGATTTTTGGCTACAAGGTAAAGACGCTGTTGAATACGGTTTAGTAGATAAAGTTATAACCAAATAAAAAACAGGGGTGGTTAGCTCAGCTGGCTAGAGCGTTGCATTGACATTGCAGAGGTCACAGGTTCAAGTCCTGTACTACCCACCACAAAAAATTAGGTAGGTTTTACGCGTGTCGAGCCGCACTACATTAGACATTTGCCTTAATTTAGTAGAAATTTTAGCCGCTTGGATGCAAAATCATACTTATTTAAGACAGAGAGACTACATACAAAACTAGAAAAATGGATGAATTATTAACAATAGATCAAATAGTCGATGCTAAAATTTCAGAGGTATTAAAACAACATCCTATAATTCAGGAAGCATACGATTATATAGAACAGGAACATTCCGCAAGACAATACCACAACCTAAACCATACCCAAGACGTTGTTAAAACCGCAGTAAGGATATGTATGGAAGAAGGAATTTCAACTGAAGAAACAGTTAACATATGTATATCCTCAGCGTACCACGACTACTTTCAAGGACCAGATCACGAAGAAAAAAATGCTAACTTTGTTAAGGATAAAATGCGCGCAGCAGGATATAAACCCAAAGACATAGAAGAAGTAGTTGGAGGAATAAAATCTACCAAAGTAGATGGAAAATTGAATACAAGAGATACACCGACAAATAATATTGAAAAAATAATTCAAGATGCCGATGTGACAAACTTTGGGAGGGGAGATAATATTGCCCTATTCTTGGCCTATTATAGGGAATTAATGGGTAAAGAGTATGAGTTAGACGAAATATCAAGAAGAAAAGCCTTTTTAGAAAAAACTATTAGTATATTTAAAAATCATTCTTGGAATACAAAGTCCGCACAAAGTTTATTCGAGAAACGAAAATTAAAAAATTTAGCTATTTTAGAACAAGAGCTTAAAGTTTTAAATACACCTGTATAAGGATATAGAAAAAAGGTTTTTTTAAATATAAAATACAAACATGGCGTTAGATAAAAATATTAAAATAAACACTTCTTCAAACATTAACTTTGTAATGAATGGAAAGCAGATTAAAAGCTTAGACGACCTTCCCAGTGGAATTAGTTCTATTGCAAAACTAATGTTTGGGGGAACTGCAATTAAATGCCAAAATCAGGGTTTAAATAAGGTTATTCAATCACTTTACAATAATCCCGAAGTTAAAAAAGCAATTCAAAATAAATCCCTAAAAATTGACCCATTTAATAAAACTTTTTCATATAACGGAAAAGAAATTAAATCTTTGGAAGATATACCCGAGCCATTTAAATCCATTGCTAGTAAAGTGCTTACGGACGAAAACAATAACCAAGTTCCTGATTTTATAGAAGCTCAAATTCAAAAAAAGACACTAAACAGCGCTTTAGAGAAGCAAGAGCCTATTAAGGCTAACATACCTTTAAAAACACCAGAGCATTCTTATAAACCACTTAACGTAGCGGGAAACCCACTAAACAAGCTGCAAGCTGTATTGTTGATTATTACAGTGCTTATTGTTTTATTTTATATTTTTGCCAACGCTTAGGCGGTATAAATAAAATATCGTCTACGGCGTTGTGTGGTATTTTTTTGAACCTGAATTAGACTAAACGCACCGTTATTATTCATTCTACGTAACTAAATATGCTAAAATACGCATAATGCCTAATGGAATTAATGCACCTCAAGAGAGTAATTACAAAAACGAGGTTGTGGTTAGTTTGTCCGGAGTAGAAAAAGGTAGAAAAGACAAACAAATTACCCTAGAAATAGACCCAGAAGCGGGTCCCTATGTTACCCTTTGGGGTTTCACTGACGATAAATCACAGTATGAGCTAACTAAAGCCCCAGAAATATCCCCACACAAAGAACAAAGATTTTCACACGATGAAATTATTAATCAGCTAGAACAAAGAGGGGTCAGTGAATTAGCAATATCGGCTCTACAATTTGTTCCAGATTATTTAATAGACGAAGCCCTACATTACCTCGATACTATAAAAAATTTTCCTTTTAAAACTGAGGACATAACATTTGTAGGCCATTCTCGAGGCGCTAGTGCGCTCTTGGTTGCTGCCTTAATAGAGCCTAGAATTAAGAAACTGGCTATACTGTCACCAACGCATTCAAACCCTAAAAGTAAGAACGAAAAGGAAAGTTTAACAGATGAAGATGTATCTCTTGATCAAAAAATTAGACAGGAACATGGCCACTGGAGTGCTGAGACAATGACAGAAAAGCAACTTGAAAAACCAGAGTTAAAACCGACACTAAGATTTGTGCAGTATGTACTCAGAAATATTCCAGAGACTCTTAAAACTTTACAAGCATTAAATAACTTTGAATTCGAAGGGGCGTTAGAGATGCTAGCCTGGTTATCGAGAGAGTCTAAAAAAAGCCCAAATCAAGACCCGGGTAAAGACTATACTAATCGTGAGATCTTGCTGGGATTTCCGGAGTATGATGAAAACTTTGATTACACTAATTCTAAAGATACGCTAAAACATTTAATCGCTTTAAAAAAAGAAGAGGATCTTAGAATTAGAGTGCATGTGTTAAGAGGTACCCATGCAGGACCCAAGAACTTAAAACAAGCTAGAGTAGTTGCCGCGGCACGGCAAGTAAATCAAAATTATAATGCTAATAGCTTAAAGTAATTATGGACAAAGAAGAAATAAATAATCAAGTATATTTTGAAGAAGGTAAAGGCCCCGTTTTAGTCTTTGTCCCACCTTGGATTGGAAACCATTTAACTTTTCAACCTATGATTTCTTACCTTAAAAAAGACTATACTTGTAAGGTCTTGGAGATACCCGGCTACGGGTACTCTCCGGAATTTAAAACTAAAAAACACAATATTAAAGAATTTGCCCAGTGCCTAGATGATTTTATAATCTCAATAAATGGCTCAGAAGAAATTATATTAATAGGGTGTTCTTTGGGCTGCGCAATAATCCTAGAAATGCTCCATAAAAAATTGGGGGCCGAGATTTCCAAACCCAAAATAGCCGGGTTGGTGCTTCTTTCACCCCTACTTCACAAAATGGAACTAGACAAAAAGGGCAAAATACAAGTGCACTTTATTTTAGAAAAAACTCCAATACCATACCTTCTAAAATGGCTAAGCAAATTTAAGTTAGGGAGAAAAATAGTATATTATTTTGGAGACGATAATACTAGATCTGTTACATTTAATAAAATAGATAAGTATGCCCTAGAAACTCTAAATCTAATGTCTGTTAAGTCTATTAGAGAATCTACAATCTCTGCTCTAAATTATTCTTTACCCGAAAATCTAAAAGTTAATATTCCTACAACAATTCTATATGGAAAAGAGGATTGGTTGTACCACAAGGTTAAACCCGAAAGTTTTTCAACACTTTTCCACAACACTTTTTCTTGCATAGGTTATCCAGGTGGTTTTCATTTTTTACTAATACAAAAGCCCAAATTAATGGCAAATGCTATCAGGAAATTTTCTAAAACACTACTCAAATAAAAACCGCTCTATACTTTTGTTTAAATCAACCGGATTATTTAAAACAATAATATGATTTGCTTGTTCAACAATATCAATCTCAGAATTCTTAATTCTATTTTTTAAACTTAAAGCAACCTCAGGTGGAAATACACTGTCCTTTGATCCCTCAACCACCAAAGAAGGAATTTTAATAAGGCTAAGTAACTCGGTCGCGTTAAAGGCAGTTAATTCGTGCATTATCATAAAATAACTTTTTAGAGAGGTGTGTAAGATATCGGAAAGCACTCTGTTAAAGTCCAGGTCCGCAGTACCAAAGAATTTGTCAAAATTCGCGTGTTTGGAGATATGTTTGGTAGATAAATTTTTACCTAGAAAACTAAAAAGGTGAGAAAGTAAGGTACGTTCAATCCGATGTTCGCTAAAAGCAGGTATTTTGTAACTGGTATCGATTAAAATCAGCCTTTGAGCCAAAGAAGGGTGCATAGCTGCAGCCGTCATAGAAACCATACCACCAAAACAATGACCAACTAGATAAAATTTTGAGATATGGTAGTGATTAACCAATGACAGCAGGTCCTTAACAAAAATTTCTACTCTGTAATCTTCAAAATTAGTGGGCCTGTCAGATAATCCGTGACCACGTTGATCGAAGGCAATGCTGGAAAAACCAAGTTTACTAAAATGAGCTCTCTCTTTTTGCCAAGCAGTTAAGTCACCACCAAGACCATGTAAAAATATTATCCATTCAGGTCGGTCCGCCATAGTTACAGAGTGGAAAATTTTCACACCCTTGTAACCGGTTACATAACCCTGATGTGATGAGGTAGGCATAGTTTTGAGTATTGATGGGTAAGCATTATTATTAGTATATCTTAAACAAATACAATACGGTATTAAAAAAACCTACCTATGGAAGTTAAAATAATAAAATCAAAAAAACGTTTAAAGTCTTTTTCAGCTAGAATATTAGAAAACACACTTATAGTAAGGGTCCCTCATTGGTCACCGCAATTTTCAATTGATGAATTTGTAAACAAAAGTATTCAATGGGCAAGCAAAAAGACTAAGGGCAGGACTACAATAAGCCTTAGTAAAGGCTCCAAGGTAACTATGCTAGGAGCCGAATACCTAATTGAAGATGCAATTAAAAAAGGTAGAAATAGAGTCAGTATAAAAGATAACCTAATAACTATTGAATACACAAAAACCCCCCACGAAGCATTTATTAAATATGTTAAAACAGTACTAAAAAACTATCTGCAGATAGCCTCTAAAGACTACGCAGAAGAAATTGACGAAATATTTAATAAAATTACTGTAAAAAGGGTTTCTAGCATCTGGGGAAGTTGCTCATCCAAACAAAATTTAAACTACAATTATAAACTTGCCTTTTGCCCATTATGGGTAATTGATTATGTTGTAGCTCACGAAGTTTGCCATTTAAAGCACAAAAACCATTCTAAAAGGTTTTGGGACTTAGTTGAATCCCTACATCCTAAATACAAAACTGCAAAAAAATGGTTAAATGAAAATGGTAGCAATTTAAGCCTTTCTTAATGAAACAAATTATAATTCCGTTAGCTATAATATTTGGTATTGCAGTAATTGGCTTTACATACTTTACCGTCGTTGCAGTAAGAGGGAAAAGTAGCGGGAATATAATCAACACAAAATTAAGCGGTAATCAAGAAATGCCCACAGAAACTGAAAAATTAGCGGATCTAGTTAACATGGATAACCAAACTTGTGAGATAGATACTGAAAACATTACAGCAACTATTAAAATAAAGGGTCGAAAAACGAACTCTACTGTAACTTACAAATCTAATTTAAAAACCTACAAAACAATTATAGCAGGCAATACTATGTATACCTGGGAGCAGGGGACCACAAATGGCGCTAAGATAGTTAAAGATGGTGATAAACCCGCACTGCAAAAAGAATTCACTAATGCTTTAAAGCCGTTTTTTGAAAGTGCTGATTTAAAGTGTACTAGTACTCAAATTAGTGAGGTAGAATTTACCCCACCTAATGAAATGAATTTTATAGACATAAACTCTTTAGTAAAATAATAGGGAGTTAACATATTCAAAATAAACTCATACTAGTGTATGTTTATTGTATGCAGGCAGTAAATACTAAAAATAAAAAACCCTCAGGGTATAAAAATTTTTTACTAGAAGTTGAGATTTAATAAGTTAGATATTCAAAATGCAAAAATATTCAAAATTATTTGGAAAAACTAGGAGAGAAGCAAAGAAAGATATGAAATTTGCCTCCCACAAACTTCTCTACAGGGCAGGCTTTATTAGAGAACTTGCCGCAGGAAGACTGGAATTCTTACCTTTAGGTTACAGAGTTTGGAGCAACATAATAAAGCTTATAGATAGCGAAATGACGGCTATTGGATCTCAAAGAATGGCTATCCCTCTACTTCAACCTATTGAGTTTTGGAAAAAAACAAACAGAGATGAAGCCTGGAAAGGTTTACTAATGACTGTAGAAGATTCTAAAGGAGCTGAATTTGCCCTAAGCGCCACTGGGGAAGCTGTGGTTACTGAGATGGTTGGGGCAGAACAACCAAGTTACAAAGACCTGCCAATAATTATTCATCAAACTATTGCAAAATTCAGAGACGAAAAAAGACCAAGAGGAGGACTGTTAAGAGCACGAGAATTTGTAATGAAAGATGCTTACTCGTACCATGCAGACGAAAAAGATTTTATGAAAACCTATCAGGATTTTTACGAGGCCTACTCTAGTATTTGTAAAAGACTAGAGTTGCCTTTTTACGCAGTAATTGCAGATAACGGAGCTTTGGGGGGAGATTATTCTCACGAATTCCAAATTCCAAGTAAATCGGGAGAAGATCGAATAGTTAAATGTACCAAATGTGATTATGCAGCAAATATTGAAATGGCAGAATTTGTAAAAGAAGAAATAAATAAAAATGAAGAAATTAAGGAGCTAGAAATAACTGATCAAAAGTGGGAAGAAGCACAAAGCATAAAACAAATGACCGAATTTTATAAAAGGCCAGAAAGTAACATGATAAAGACAGTGGCTTTTAAAAGAAAAGATGGTCGATTAGTGTTGGCAGTTTTAACAGGAAACCTAGAAGTAAACTCCAGTAAACTTGCGAAAGCAGTAGGAGAATCAGAATTAGAAAAAGCTGAAAAAAAAGATTTAGACAACATTGGAGCAATTGCAGGAGCACTACACGCCTGGGGGTATGAAGAGCACGCAGACAAAATAACTTATGTAGTTGATGAATCTATTGTTAAATCTAAAAATTTATACGGTGGAAACAAAACTAAGACCACTGATCCTAAATTTGTAAATTACGGAAGGGACTTCAAACACAAAATAGAGGCTGACATAGCTGATCCCGGAGAAGGATCTATTTGTACGAAATGTGGCGGTAAGCTTAGTTTAATTAAAAGCATTGAGTTAGGCCACATATTTAAGTATGACCACTTCTATACAGAAAAACACAATGGTTATTTTGTGAATAAAGAAGGTAACAAAAAACTTATGTTTAGTGGAGCCTACGGAATAGGTATAGGTAGAACTCTAGCCACAACAGTTGAAATTCACAATGATGAAATGGGTATTATTTGGCCAAAAAGTATCACCCCATTTCACATTCATTTTGTAACATTGGCCGAAGATAATAATAAACAAGCGGGAGAGGTCATTAAAAAAATAGAGAATGAGGGGTTTGAGGTGCTGTGGGACGAGCGGGATACGGGTGCAGGTGAAAAATTTGCCGATGCGGATTTAATTGGTCTTCCAATAAGAGTTGTGTTAAGTAAGAGAAGCCTAGAAGCAGGGGGTTATGAGGTTAAATTAAGATCAGAAAAAGAGAGCAAAATATTAAAAGAAGAGGATTTGATAGAATTTATTAAAGCCTTTTATTCTTAGTTTCAACAAGGGCAGTATTTACTGCCCTATACTAAATCGGGAGTATCTTCAAAATAGCTTATATCTAAAGAATCTCCTACTTTGTAATCACCCACGGATTCTCTTATTAAACTACCCATAACTGCTTTTGTTCCAAATTTTGCGCCCATATCTCGGGCTAGGGCCCTAACATAAAAACCTTTACTAGTTGTTAAAGTTAATTCAACAAAAGGAAAGTTTTTGTTGATCAGTTCTAATTTTTTAGCGTAGTCTGTTTCGGTATTTAGCATCTCTGTAATGTCTTTAGGAACAGCATCTTTAATTGCTAAATGCGCATCGTTAATTATAAACTTTTTTAACTCTACCTCTTTAATCGGTAAACTTGGCGCATCTGCACCGGTTCGAGCATGTTTATAAAGCTCTTTACCGTTTACCTTTACAGCAGAGTAAAAAGGCACCATTTGCTCGTGAACACCTATTAAACTCTCTAAATATAAAGTAACCTGTTGCTCATAAATACTTAGTTTAAACATATTTTTATCTAAGGTAAAAGGACCCTCTAAGTCTTTGGTGGGGGAGTCTATCCCAAAATATATTCTAGTTTTGTAAACTTTTTCTAAAGTCATAAAATAATCTTGTTTTTTTGTCATATCACTAGCTAAAACAATTAGCACGCCACTTGCCAAAGGGTCTAAGGTACCTGCATGTCCGAATTTTTTAAACCCATATAGAGATTGAAGTTTATTTAAAATATCTCTACTGGTCCAACCAATGGGTTTATTAATATTTAGTATACAGGGTCTTATTATTGGCATTTTGCAAACTGGGAATTAATAATTAAAAAGAACAATTTATAGAGCAATTATAACGTTATAAAAACAATGTGTCATACAATTTTGGTGAGTAGCTTACCTAAAGCAATTAACTTTAATAATAGTGCTTTATCAATTGTTAATTAGGGTCATTAATGATATATTACCGTTAGTGAAAAGCTTATACTCGACAACAACTTTATACAATCTAAGAAAAACAACCCCTCGTGGGTATTAGAATTTTGATGCAATCTATATTCCTTATTTTCAAACTTTTTCGATTAAAATTTAAAATTTAAATGTATGAGTGATCAAAATAACCAGTTATATAAAGTAAGGCATAGTAGCGAGCATGTCCTCATGATAGCTATGAGAAACTTAGGATATAAATTCCATATGGCCATGGGCCCTGCTACTGATGATGGGTTTTACTTTGATTTTGAACTGTTAAAGGGAACTTTAACTGAGGAAGACTTTTCTAAAATAGAAAAAGAGATGCTTAAAGTTATTAAAAGTGACCAAACTTTTATACAGAAATATGTAAATGAAAAAGAGGCACGAGAAATGTTTAAAGGAAATCCTTACAAACAGGAGTGGGTAGCTGAAATTATAAAACGTGGAGAAAAAATTGGAACTTATACCACAGGCGACTTTGTAGATATTTGTGCAGGTCCACATGTTAAATCTACAAAAGAAATCGGCGCTGTTAAATTACTTTCTATAGCGGGTGCATACTGGAGAGGGAGCGAGAAAAATAAAATGCTAACTAGAATTTATGGCACTGCTTTTGAATCTAAAGAAGAGCTTACAGAGTATTTAGCACTTTTAGAAGAGGCTAAAAAAAGAGATCACCGTAAAATTGGGGCGCAGTTAGACTTGTTTCATTACAGTGATAAAGTCGGACAAGGATTAACACTATGGACCCCAAACGGCACTATTGTGAGAGACCAACTAGAAGATTGGGCAAAAGAAACAGAAAAAAAGTGGGGATACGTTAGGGTAGCTACACCTCATATTGGTAAAGAGGATCTATATATAACAAGTGGTCACCTACCATACTATAAAGATGATATGTATCCAGAAATGGAAATTGAGGGAGAAAACTACTACCTAAAAGGTATGAATTGTCCTCACCATTTTGAAATATTTAATAGAACACAGTATTCCTATAGAGATCTACCGTTAAGATTCGCGGAGTATGGAACTGTCTATAGATACGAACAGTCTGGGTCACTTTTTGGTTTAATGAGAGTTAGAGCTATTGCCCAAAATGATGCCCATATATTCTGCAGTGAAGAAGATGCAGAACAGGAGTTTTTAGATGTAATTAAACTACACGAGTATTACTACAATACTTTAGGGTTAACTAGGGACGACTACTATATAGTAATAGGTTTACCTAGCGAAGAGAAAAAAGATAAATACCACGGAGATAAAAAACTTTGGGACAAAGCAGAAAAAATGATGCGAAATGCGATAGAAAAGTCAGGTATTAAATGTATCGAGGATATAGGTGGTGCTGCTTTTTATGGGCCAAAAATAGACTTTAATATTAAATCGGCAATCGGCAGGGAATTTAGTATTTCTACAAATCAACTAGATTTATATATGCCTACTAGATTTAATTTGCAATATGTAAATGACAGGGGAGAAAAGGCTATGGTCGCAGTAATACATAGAGCACCTTTAGGAAGTCACGAAAGGTTTATTGGGTTTTTAATAGAACACTTTGCAGGTGCTTTTCCCGTTTGGCTACATCCAAATCAAGTAACAATTATCCCTATCTCTGAAAAGCACGTAGATTATGCTAAAAGTATAGCTAAAGAACTAGATCAATCTGGAATTAGATACAATATAGATACCAAAGATGAAACAATGGGAAACAAAATAAGAAAGGCGCAAGAGCAAAAGGTACCGTATATGATAATTGTTGGGGATAAAGAATTAGATGCAAACACAATTAGTGTAAGATATAGAGATGGAGAACAAGAAAATGCTATTAAATTAGACAAATTTGTTAGTCAAGTAGAAAAAGTAATAAATTCCAAAAGTTTAGGTTTAAAGTAAAAATATATGCAAAAAGCTTACCACAAAAGAAATTTTAGAAGTTTTAATATTAAGGAAGAAAGATACGTAATAAACGAGCAAATTAGAGGCGATAAAATGCGGGTAATAAACGGTAATACAAATTTAGGTTTAATTACCAGAGAAGAAGCATTAAGAATTGCCAGGGAAGAAGAAAAAGATTTAATATTGATTGCTTCGCCTGTTGGACAAGATCCTGTGTGTAAAATAATGGAGCTTTCTAAATATAAATACGATAAAAAGCAAAAAGCACAAAAATCTAGAGCAAAAACCAGGCAACAAGAACTTAAAGAGTTTAGAGTAGGGGTAAATACAGCCGAAAATGATATATTAGTTAGAATAAATAGAGCTCGAAAATTTTTGCAAAGAAAAGACAAAGTAAGATTTACTCTTAGATTTAGAGGAAGAGAAGTAACCCATGCCGAGCTCGGCCACAAAAGACTAGAAGGCATTGTTAAAGAGCTTTCAGATATATCTAAAATTGAAAAACCGATCGACAGAAAAGGCATGCAAATGGATGTGACTTTAACACCAAAAACCAAAGCCGAATTGTAATATAAATATATAAGTTGTAAACTACAGTATAAATTGCTTTACATAGGCATAAATTACCGTAGAATAGATGCGTACTACAAAAGATAATTATGAAACAAAAAACACATAAAGGAGCAAGCAAAAGAGTGAAAATGACCAAAAAGGGTAAAAGTAACTCAAAGATGCTTAAAGGTGCTGTAAATAATAGTCATTTAAAAAGAAAGAAAACAGCTAGTAATAAGCATAGAAAAAAATTGATGTCAGAGGTTAGTAAAGGTTTTGCTAAAAGAATAAGAAGATTAATTAACCAATAATATAAAATGCCAAGAGTAAAAACAGGTTTTACACGAAAAAGAAGACATAATAGACTGCTAGCAAAAACTAAGGGTTTTTGGGGTTCAAGAGGTAAGTTATACAGAATTGCCCACGAAGCTTATATAAGGTCAGGAGAACACGCGTTTAGGGGTAGAAGAGAGAAAAAGAGGGACTTTAGAAGACTTTGGATTTCTCGTTTAAATGCAGGTTTAAAACAACTAGATACTAAGTATTCAGTATTTATAAACAAACTTAACAAAAGCAAGCTAGAACTTAATAGAAAAGTATTATCCGAGTTAGCCGTTAACGACTTTGACACATTTAAAAAAGTCGTTGATAAGGTTATGAAGTAACCCTAAACCCTACTATTCTCTAAAACTTCAACCTTAAACGCTATTTCAGCAGACTTATTTTGCAAAGGTAACTAAATTAGTTATACTTTTTCTAATCATGGAAGTTGAAAGCATTTTACAAAAATTAAATCAAGAGTTACTTCAGGCTTCAAACCCTAAACAATTAGAAGTTATTAAGCTTAATTACCTGGGCAGATCTGGAATTATAAATGATTTAGCTCAAAAAATTAAAGAAATAAAGCCCGAGCAAAGAAGTGAGTTTGGAAAACAGCTTAATTTAATTAAGCAAGAGGTTACAAAAATACTGGAATCGCACAAAATAAAAGATTCGGAAAACAAACTAGAGATAGACAACTCAATACCTGATAAAATGCCGAGTACCGGCTCATTACACCCAACAACCCATGCTATTTTTCAAATACAAGATATATTAAGCCAGATAGGGTTTGTTAGAAAAAGATACAGAGAAATTGACGACGACTGGCACCCTTTTAAAGCACTAAATATGCCGGATAACCACCCAGCTAGAGATGAATGGGAAACTTTTTTTTGCGAAAATGGAAAATGGGTTTTAACCCCTCATACTAGTAATGGGCAAATTTGGGAAATGGAGAACAAAAAACCCCCAATAAAAATGTTAAACATTACAAAAACCTACAGACGACAAATTAGCCCAAAGCATTCCCCTATGTTTCATCAGTTTGAAGGTCTGTATGTGGACAAAAATGTATCTATAGCTCACTTAAAAGGCACGCTAGATTACTTTATTAAGGGTTTTTTCGGGTCGAACAGGGAGACAAGAATTAGGCCTTATCATTTTAAATTTACAGAACCGAGTTTTGAAGTAGATATAACTTGTGACGTTTGCAAAGGTAAAGGATGTAAAGTCTGTAAAGCAGGGTGGCTAGAAATTGGTGGCGCTGGAATGGTCCATCCAAATGTTTTAAAAAATGTTGGAATTAATTCTAAAGTTTACAATGGTTTTGCCTTTGGATTTGGCGTAGAAAGACCATATATGATGAAAGGGGATATAAATATTCCAGATATAAGAATGTTTTATACTACAAAGTTAGATGTTTTAAAAAATTTCTAGATTATGAATACAAAGTTCATTCCAGTTGAAAGCGACTTGGAGCAACAAACAATTCATCCCGTGCATGAAGACCTAGAAAGGGGATATACTGAGGGTAACTTTTGGGGTGACTGCCCCGAAGAAGCTATTTTGAATCTAAAAAGTGAACAACCAACTCCGCCTAGTGTAGGACTTTATCCCGGACACAAATGGGAAATTAATCTTACTAGGAGAAATGACATTTACCGCGCCTGGTGGGGACAGTGTTTTGAAGGTTATCAAGAATGTTACATGCAATGAATATATTAGTACCAGAAAAGTGGTTAAAATCCATTACAAAAACAGAATACGATTTAAGTAAAATTGCTAACCTACTAACTTTAAGAAGTAGTAGTGTAGAGTATATTTTAGATAAAGAGGGAGACAAGGTAATGGACGTTGAAATTACAGTAAACAGAGGTGATAACTTATCTATTTTGGGAATTGCCCGAGAACTTCACGCTATTTTAAGTGCCGAAGGAGAAAATGTAACTTTTAACAACCCACTAAATGAGATATACACAGATGAATTAGGCACCAAAGACTTACTTAAAATAAATGTTACAGATACTAAGCTTAATCCCAGATTTACAGCTTTGGTATTAAAAGATTTAAAAATTGGAGAGTCACCAGAATACATTAAACAAAGACTAAAACAAGTGGGTATTAGACCTATAAATAATATAGTGGATATCACAAACTATATTATGTTAGAAACAGGTCAGCCCATGCACTCTTTTGATTTTGACAAAATAAAAAACGGAATAATGACCCTACGCGAAAGTAAAAAGGGAGAATACATTATAACTTTGGACGGACAAAAAAGAGACTTACCAGAAAATTCTATAATCATTGAAGATAGTGAAAAAATAATTGACCTGTGTGGAATTATGGGAGGTTTAAATAGTGCTATTGATGAAAACACCAAAAATATAGTTTTATTTACACAAATATATGAACCTTTACACATTAGAAAAACTAGCCTAGCACTAAACCACAGAACAGATGCGGCCTTAAGGTTTGAAAAAGGTATAGACCCTAGTCTTGCTCCCCGAGCTCTGCTTAGGGGCTTAAAAATACTTAAGGAATCGACAAATTTTGAAGTAGCTAGTAAACTATACGATTTAAACTCTACTACGAGTGAAAACAGGAAAGTTGCCCTAACTTATAAAAAATTAGAATTATACGCAAACACAAAAATAGAACCTAAAACTACTCAAAATATTTTAGCTGCTTTAGGTTTTAAAATTTTAGAAAACTTAGAAAAACAAATTACTGTAGGGGTACCTAGTTACAGATTAAGTGATGTTGAAATAGAAGAAGATCTAATTGAAGAAGTAGTAAGAATATACGGGTACGACAAAATAGGCTTAATTTTACCACCAAATTATTACGATACAGATAATTTTAAACCCGATAATAGTATTGAAAAATTAGTTAAATACTACTTAAGAGATAACGGATTTAACGAACTTATTACATACTCTTTTGTACCTAAAAACCAAGTTGATTTAGACATTGCCATAAAAATAGACAACCCTTTAGGAAAAGACACAGAGTATATGCGAACTAGCCACGAACCAAGCTTAGCAGCAGCAATAAGCCAAAACAAAGACAGTGTTAAAGTGTTTGAATTGTCAAATAGGTATGCAAAGGGTTCTAAAGAATTACCTACAGAAGAACTAATGTTAACTGCACTTACAAACTGTACTAATCATACTAACGAATTAAAAAACAAACTAACTGGAATCTTTAAATTATTAAATATAGACGATGTTGAATATAAGTACCCAACTAACGACACCCTAGTAATTCTTATAAATAAGAGTAGGGTAGGGGAGTTAAGAATAAAAGACATATACAGCTACTTTGAACTTTACTTTGACCTACTTGTAAAAAATTACAGGGAGTATCCGTATGTTGCACCAATTGTTTCATTTGCAACGATTATTGAAGATTTAACAATCCAGACCAGTTTAAATAGCAAAGCGGGGGAAATTATAGATAGTCTTGGTAGCTTAGACAAAAAAATTATTAAAGTCGAGCACAAGGACGACTTTGTAAAGAGTGGAAAAAGAGCACTAACGTTATCGTTTTATTACCAAGACAATACTAAAAATATAACCGACACAGAAGTACAAAAGTTACGAAATAATTTAATAAATTTTATTGAAAACGACTTAAAGTATAAAGTCGACCGCCCAAGTTAGAGCTAATCTTTTTTGTAACTGCTTATTTTTGTGGGAGGAAAAAACTTTTTAAATTCATCTTTATCCTCATAGTTTTCTTTTAACCATTTATCTAAGTCTTCTTGCCAAAGAGGCATTAAGGTAGTTAATTTAATATATTCACGAGTTTCCGTTTTTTTGTCTTTTTTACAGTCATCATTTGCAAGTTTTCCATCTTTTTTACAAACTTCTAGTTCTACAACCATATCACTTCTAGAATCAGGCTGGGTACCTTTAACAAAGTACTCTAGTCTAGATTCTTCTAGGTTCTCCACAGGATCCCCCCCGGTAATTTTACCTACGTTTTTTTCAACTATATTTTCGGGTTTTTCAAATTTGTTTGGCTCTACACCCTCTGCCTGCACAAACTGTTTAATAGAACGGTTCCAAATAGGGGCTGCACCAGTAACACCACTGGCAAGCTGACTATTCATAGGAGTATTATCATTATTCCCCGACCAAACCCCTACAACTACATTTTCTGTATAACCAATTGTCCAGTTATCTCTTATATCATCAGTTGTTCCAGTTTTAACGGCTACCTGCTGGTCTTTAAACTCTAAATAGTTCCCTGGTCCAAAAGCTAAGAGCCTAGCATTGTTATCACTTAAGATATTAGAGATAATATAGGCAATTGCAGGATCTAAAACTTTAGTAGTTGGATTTGAAATACTGTAGTTTAAATCGTTTCCGTTTCGGTCTAAAACTGTTTTAATGCCTGTAGGCTCTTGAAAATTTCCACCGCTAGCGAAAACAGCGTAAGCATTGGTCATTTCAAATAGGCTTGCCTCTCCACCACCCAATGCTAAAGATAAGCCATAGTAAACATTAGGATCGAAACTTGTAATACCAAAGTCTGTAGCTGTTTCTAAAAAGTTATCCATACCTACAATATATAAAGTTTTTACAGCAGTTATGTTTATAGAGTTTGCTAAGGCGTATCTGAATTGAATAGGACCTCTGAATCTACCATCGTAGTTCTTAGGTGAGTAATCTTTACTACCACTATCTACTGCTTTAAATGTGGTAGGAACGTCCATATAAACAGTACTGGCGGTATAACCCTGCTTTAAAGCTGTGGCGTATACTAAAGGCTTTATACTACTACCTGGTTGCCTATTTTTTGCAGTAGCAACATTAAATTGCCCGCCTGCTTCAGAATCAAAGTAATCTCGGCTACCTACCATAGTTAAAATCTCCCTAGTTTTAGGGTTTATAGCCATAATAGCGGCATTACCCACATTTAAATACGTTGCTTTATCTAACTCTTCTTGCACTATTTTTTGTATTTCATCTTGCTTTCCAATATCTAAGGTTGTGTTAACTTTTAAGCCTGAGCTTTTAACGTAATCCTCACCGTATTTTTCGTACAATTTATCTAGTACATAAAACACAAAATGAGGAGCACGGATACTGGTATCTCCTTGATTAAACACTAGTTCAAAGGCATTAGCCTCGTCGAATTCTTCTTTACTTATTTTTTTTCGCTCACCATTTTTTTCTACCCAACCACGTTCGTACATCAAGGTAAGAACATATTTTTGTCGGGCAATACCACTGTCGGGATTAACACCAAAATGTGAATAGTAAGAAGGCCTTTGTGGAAGCCCTGCCAAATAAGCACTTTCTGCTAAGTTTAATTCACTAGAAGATTTACTAAAGTACAACTGTGAAGCACTTTCAATTCCATAGGCAGTTGATCCGTAAGGAGTTTCATTTAGGTACCAACTTAGTATTTCGTTTTTGTCGTACTTGCTTTCTATTTGAACAGATAAAATAAACTCTTTAATCTTTCGCTCAATTCTTCGGTCTTGTGTTAAAAGCGCATTTTTAGTTAACTGTTGAGTTAACGTGCTTCCTCCTTGCAACCCTTGTCCGGTTAAAGAGTTAAACGCAGCGCGTAATATACCTAAGCCGTCGAAACCTCCGTGAGTATAAAATTCGGCATCTTCAGCAGCCAGGGTAGCATTAACTACATAAGGAGAAACATAGTCTAAATCAACTAAAGTTCTGTCTTGATCACCAAATACCTCATACAATAAAATACCGTTTCGATCGTAAATTCTGGTACTCTGCTCTACTTTTCTATTTGTTAATTTGTCGGGAGAAGGAACTTTAAAACTATAATATCCAGCAACACTTAAACCAGCTATAGCGCCAAATAACATAAAATAAACACCTATGTGGCTTAAGTACGCTATTAGCTCTAAAAAATCGGTTTTAGATTTTGGAATTTTAAATTTATATTTCATAGGTTTTTGACCCTATAAGTATAACATTTTAAGGATAATAGTAGGAATAAAAGATAAAAATTTTGCCTAATCTTATGTGGCCTTGCACAACAGCGACTAAAATTTTTTCAAAATTTAGGCTGTACATAAGGCAGTGTAAATCACCACGCTCAAACGCTGCCTAATCTTATGTGGTCCCGAGGGAGAGACTCGAACTCCCGACACAGGGATTTACAGTCCCTTGCTCTACCAGCTGAGCTACCTCGGGTAACGCTAAACTGCTCTATATAATAGCAAAAGGATGCTACATAATAAAGCAAAGACTAGAACAGATAGGGAAGTATGGATAAAGATATTAAGGCTACAGTGCCTACTATCATTAAACCCAAACCCCATTTTTTATGTTTTTGAAAAAATCTAAGCATAATTATCTAGTAACTTTAAAACTTTCTACTTGTTCTTTTAGCTTTTTAGCATCTTCATTTTCCTCAAAATGCTTTCTTACAGGATCTAAAAATTCATTTAAGTATTTTATTAAACCTGCCTTTAAATCCATAGGGTGTAAAGCCTTACTGGCAAAGTCTTTTTGTAATGCTTCAAAATTACTATACTCTAGGTTTCCGCCATGCTCAGCCTTACGCTCTATAACCATTTTGTCTATTTTTCCAAAAACAATGTATTTACAGTATTCTAAAACAGGATTTTCGTTAATATCTCCCTCTGGACACCAAGCCTGCTTTATTTTTCTAACAACTTCTTCTTTGCTATCAGTCATAAAAATTGCGCTATCAGGTTTGCTTTTACTCATTTTTAGCCTTATTGCTCTGTCGGTAGAACTCTCGCCTTCTTTTTTATCATCGGGGGGAAGTAAACCCAAAAGCATGTGATTACTTATCACAATAGGTTTTACATAACCCAAATCTTCTGCAATTTCCCTGGCCAGCATATTTACTTTACGCTGATCCATCCCAAGCTGGGTAATATTAGTCTCTAACATAAAAATATCTGTTGCCTGCATTAATGGGTATAAAATTTGACTAGCCGAAAGCGACTCTGTCTCTTCTCGACCCATTATTTGAACAGTTCGGATAATTCGAGGTAAATTTTTAGCTACAGCAATTTTCATTACTGTTTCCCAGTACCCAGGTTTTTTAACTAAATCACTAGCCCAAACAAATTCAACATTGTTTAAATCCATTCCGCAGGATTTCCAAACCTCTATAAAATATTTACCGGCTATTTGTATCTTTTCCAAATCCCCACCAAACTTATGGTTAGCCCAAGCATGCCAGTCGGCAACGAGCATTTTAAATTTAGCCCCAGAATCAATCATTTTATTAACATTTATAGCTCTTAGTAGTCCTTGTGCAATATGTAAGCTTCCGCTAGGTTCAAAGCCGTCGTAAGCAACCATTTGGGTTTTAGAGTTTATTAGGTTTACAAGCTCCTCTTCGCTAACAATTTCTTCACCAACTTGTTTTATTAAATTTAATTTTTCTTCAGTAGTCATGATTTAATTATAACAATTTATTAACTTTATGAACTATTCAAAATTTTTAGGAGGTAAGGTTATGTTGTTTCCTTACCCCCTAGTTGACTAATCTTGTGATTGATCAATATCCTCTATTTGATCAAACATTTCATCTACCCTATCCCCAGGTAGTCTATAGGGCACAGTATTGTCCCTCTCTATTTCAGCTAACCACTGTTCTCTAGTTTTACCCTCAATCGTGGGCTCAATTACAACCCCACTTTCTGAATTACAAGGCATATAAATACACCTCCTTTGGTTGGTTTTGCTTTGGGATTTAAATAAAAAAAGCCCTTGCAAAAACACTATTTAATTTAATAAAGTGTCTTTGCAAGGGCCTTGTAAAAGACGTACCACCTTGCTTTGTTATATTGTTACCAATATAACCTTTAACCTCTCCGCCTTTTAGGGTGACAAGGTCTTAAGCTTTAACGGGCTCTACCGTGTTTGCACTGCATAAATGCTTTTACAAACAAGCTAACTTGGGTAATTCAGTTTTTAACCGTGTTTTGCTTTCAGCAACCGCAAAATCTCTTTTTTCACATTAAAAACCTACTTTGTCCAAGCTTAATAGCTTATCTATTAATTTAATCATAAACTATCGGTTAAATCAACAGCTTAATTAACTAGGTTAAGAAAAAAGGTTATAATTAGACTATGAAAACAATAACCCCAGCACCAATAAAACCAACAATAAATTTTAACGACTTAACCAGAATTGATATAAGAGTCGGAACTATTGAATTGGTAGAAGATATTACTGAGTCAGACAAATTAGTTAAACTAACTGTAAATTTTGGTGACCACAAGCGAAATATTGTAGTAGGAATGAAACAAGAAAGAAAAAACCCAAAAGAAGTAGAAGGCAAACAGGCGCTATTTGTTCTTAACCTAGAAGCTAAAGAAATAATGGGACATAAATCTGAGGGAATGCTTTTTGATATAGGTTACGAAGACAAGATAATACCTGTTTTAGCTATACCCGAAAGTCCCGTTCCAAATGGGGTGAGGGCTGGTTAATTCAGCTTGCAAGAGCAATTCTATTTATTAATCTCACTTTTTATAGTAAACAGTTACTAAAGAATTAGAATTTAATTTTGATTAAAATCTAACTTATTTAAAGCAAGTAAAATAGTAGAAATAAAGTTGGGTTTTGGGGAAACACATAATTCCATACAAGGTTTGCAAAATATACGAGTCGAATAAATTACTTTGTAACTTCCACAGCAACTACAATCTTTTTGAAAGTAGCCGGGTGTTATATTTATATAAATTACAAATAAAAATATTAAAGTAAATATAACTCCAAAAAAGTAAACTAAGTACTTCATATAAAAAATAGTACCCTACAAAACAATTTTTGTAAGCAAACACCATTTACCTTAGGCACTTTAAATTCTAAACTGAACCTATGTACCAACCAGAAGATAAAATTGAAGACTTAAAAGGGGTAGGGGAGATTGCTGCTAAAAAACTTAAAGCTGTAGGCATTAAAACAGTAGGGGACTTACTTAACTATTTTCCCTTTAGATATGAAGATTTAAGTAAAGTATTTACTTTGGAGGAAGTTAAAAATATTTGGTCAAATGAAGAAGCAGAAAAACCAAAAAAAGCGGTAATTCAAGGTCAATTTAAAAATATAAGCAGTTTTAGAACAAGAAACGGAAAGTTAATGACCAAAGCAATATTTTACGACGAGGTAGATAAAATTAGTATTTTATGGTTTAACTCACCCTTTATAGAACAACAAATAAAAGAAAACGAACAATACTTAATTACTGCTAATCCCTCAATTTACAAAGACCAGGTTAGTATTGTTAACCCTAGGGTAGATAAAGCAACCATAGATTCTACAAATACAGGCCGTATTGTACCTGTATATTTTAATGTTTTAGGTGTTTACATGACAACTCTTAGAAAGCTAATTAAAGAAGCTTTAGAAAACACAGACATTAAAGATTTTTTAGATGACAAAAATTACTTGGACTTAAATCAAACATACAAAAATTTACACTTTCCAAGTGAGCAAAACCTTGTTAATAAAGCACAAGATAGGGTAGCGCTAAACGAGCTGATACACGTTAAATTACATTCAATAAAAGCTAAAGAAATTCACAATTCATTACAAACAAACTTTAGTATTAAAAAATCTTATTTCGACAATTTTATTACCAAACTACCTTATTTATTGACAGTCGATCAAATAACAAGCTCTCAACAGATAATTACTCAATTAAAAGAAAACACCCCAATGAACATTTTATTAAGCGGGGATGTCGGAAGCGGTAAAACAATCGTAAGTATTGCAGCCACAAATGACGTAGTGAGAAATGGAGGTAAAGTAACCTACCTAGCTCCAACGGTTGTTTTAGCGGAACAAGTATATAAAGAGTATTGTAAATTTTTACCCAACGTTAAAATTGAACTGGTTACCTCAAAAACAAGTAAGTTATTTAGATCTAAAACAAAACTTCCAGATATATTAATTGGAACCCACTCATTGTTAAATATAGAAGGTCTCGCAGAACATACCAACTTTGTAGTAATTGATGAACAACATAAATTTGGTGTTAAACAGCGAGCAATGCTTGTAGAAAGCATGAATAAAAAAGGGCCACCACATGTATTAACTATGACCGCCACACCAATTCCAAGATCAATGGCATTAGCTTTTTTTGAAGAACTTTCGGTTTGCCGTATTAAAACCAAGCCACAAGGCCGACTACCCATAACTACAAAAGTTTTAAGCGAATCAAAAAAAACTGACTGTTATAAATGGCTAAAAAAAGATGTAATTGATAAAACAAAAACCTATTACATTGTTCCTTTTATTAAAAAGAGTACTGCAGAAAACTTTAGTGATGTTAAAAATATTGAAGAAATGGAACCTAAACTAAAAAAATATTTTGGCGAAAATAATGTTTACGTGTTACACGGAAAAATGAAAGATGACGAGAAAACTGATTTATTAAATAAATTTAGAGAAGTAAAAGGAGGGATTTTACTTTCAACCCAAGTGGTAGAAGTTGGGGTAGATATAAAAGAGGCTACTGTAATAATTATAGAAAGTGCCGAACGATTTGGACTTGCAAGTTTACACCAATTAAGAGGTAGGGTTGGCCGAAACGATTTACAAAGTTATTGTTTTTTAATTGCCTCTACGCAAAATAAAAGTGAGAGTAGTAGGCTTAAAAACTTAGAAAAAGAAAACGATGGTTTTAAGTTGGCTGAATTAGATTTAAAAACAAGAGGAAGTGGGGAGATATTTGGTATAAGGCAAAGTGGGGAGATAGATTTGAAATTTGTAGATTTTAGTAACAAAAAAGTGTTAGAAGACGCAAGTAAACAAGCCAAAAGTATATTTTCAAACGAAGACTTTTTAAACGAATATAAACGAAATTACTTTACTAGGGAGTTTTTTTATATTAAGGATAACTAGGAACCCACAATAATCTAATCGAAGTAACAATAAAATTAGATCAAAATAAAATCTTTTTTAATACTGTATAATATCTACTAGTTACTTAACATTTATGACACTTACAGTAGCCGCCGGCTTATATAAAAAATCTAATTTAGAAGTTCCAAAAAGTGCGGACCCAGTTAAAGCTATTATAAAGCAGTCTTTATTTAATTATTTAGACGAATTAGTTATAGGTAAAACAGTTGTCGACCTTTATTCAGGTTCAGGAAATATTGGCATAGAGGCAGTAAGCAGGGGAGCCACTTACGCAGTTTTAGTAGAAAACAATTACGACGCAATAAAAAGTATAAATAACAACATAAAAAAACTAAATATATCAGATAAGGTAGAGGCAGAAGTTAAAGATGTTTTAAAATTTATAGAGCATGCTAAAGAGTCATTTGAAATAGTTTTTGCAGACCCTCCTTATACTATCCCTGTAAACCATTTACTAAATACTGTGAACAAAATAATTGAGCCAAAAGGCCTATTTATTTATTTTCATAAAAGTTCTAACACCGAAATATTGGTTAAAGAAATGAAGCTTATTAGAACTAAAAAGTTTGGTAAGTCTAGCTACAGTGTGTATACTACAGTTTAAACGTTTACCCCTCCTTTTTAAGTCACTTATTTAAAAAGATTTAATCCGTAAGAGTACTATACAAAAGGCTTTAAAGGTGCTAGGATAAACAAGAATTTATAATTTGAAATTACAAAATGGCCGAGCCAAAAAAACGTACTAGCAAATCTAGAAAAAACAAAAGGAGAGTAAATCACGCAGAGTTACCTGTTAATACTAAAAAATGCAGCAAATGCGGAAAGCAAACTCTACCCCATAAAATATGTGGTAGTTGTGGAACTTATAATAAATAAAAGTAATGAAAACTCTTGCCGACCCGAGACACCAAGCTCGTAGAGCATCTTTAGCTTATCTATATTCAATACAAAGTAATCCCGAGCAAGATCCTAAGCCTATATTTAGATTACTTAAGATACATGAATACGATAAATCTTTATTTACAAAATTAACCGAGGGTTACGTAAATAATACTGAGCAAATAAAATTTTTAGTTGAGCCCTTTTTGTCCACTTGGTCAAAAGACCAACTACTAGACATGGATATTTTAATAATTGAGCTATCTACACTAGAGTCAATAATACTTAAAATAACGCCTATAAAAGTTTCTGTTGATGAAGCAGTTGAACTAGCAAAGGAGTTTGGCTCCGAAAAATCTGACAAATTTGTAAACGGTGTTTTGGCAAGAGTGGTAGAAAAATCAGTTGACAAATAATAAAGAATTTATAAAGGTATTAGTATGGATTTAGATAAAAAAAAGCTAGAAAAGGTTTTAGGGCTAAAAATCACTGACACCGAAATTTTTATAAGGGCTTTTACTCACAGATCCTTTTTAAACGAAAATAAATCTTTAGAAATCAACTCCAATGAACGACTAGAATTTCTAGGGGATGCAGTCTTGCAGTTTTTATCTAGCGAATATTTGTTTAAAACCTATACAAAAAATCCTGAGGGGGATTTAACAGCCTATAGAGCTTCTATTGTTAATACTACTTCGTTGGGGTTTGAATCAAAACGACTAGGTTACGGCGATTTTTTGCTACTTTCAAAAGGTGAGGAAGCTAATAACGGAAGGGGAAATGAGTATATCTTAGCTAATTCATTTGAGTCAGTTTTAGGTGCAATATTTTTAAGTTTTGGAATTGACACTTGTAGAACTTTTTTAGAAAAAAACTTATTCTATAAACTTGAACAAATAGTAAGCTCCGGTAGCTTTAGAGATAGTAAATCCCATTTTCAAGAAATATCTCAGGAACTAAAAAACATAACGCCAACATATAAGGTAATAAAAGAATGGGGACCGGACCACGATAAAACCTTTGAGGTGGGAGTTTATTTAGATAAAAAACTTATATCTAAGGGTACAGGGTCTTCTAAGCAAAGAGCGGAAAGTGACGCAGCAAGCAAGGGAATTGAAATTTTAGAGAATGAAAAATAATTGTATATTGCCTAAATAACAATAAAAACATATACTATAGCCACATTAAATACTTATAAAACAAAAAAATAACAGTAAATATGGTAAAAATTAGACTTACAAGAACAGGTAAAAAGAACTCTCCTTCGTATCGAATTGTTGTCTCTGATTCTAGATCTAAAAGAGATGGAAGGTTTCTAGAGATACTAGGACACTTTAACCCCTCACAAGAGCCTGCACTTTATGAATTAGATGCAAAAAGGTTTGACTACTGGGTAAAAAGAGGTGCCCAACCAACAGAAGCTGTAGTTAAGCTTAAAGAAGGCAATTACAAATATACACCTTATGATGCAAAGGCATTAAAGGAGCAAGCAGAAAAAGCTTTAGTTGAGGCAGACGAAGAAGCAAAGAAAAAATCCGAAGAGGCTGTAGTAGAAAAGGTTGAAACTGAATCTCCAGTAAAGGAAGTTGCCCCTAAAGACGAGTCTAAGGTAGAAAAAAAGCCTGGAACAAAAGAATAATTTGAGACTGAGCAAATGAAAGATTCATTTAATTACAAAGAGCCTTTAGAAAAAATAATAACCGTTTTGGTTGATAACCCCAAAGAGGTAGAGATTAGAGAAGAAGTTGATGGAACAATAGTTAACTTATATATTAAAGCCAATCCCAATGACTACGGTGTTATTATTGGAAGAGGGGGAAAAATGATAAATAACATTAAAAATATACTTAAAGTTAAGGCTGTTAAAGACGGGATTAAAATTAATCTAAATATAGACGATAGAGAGCCAGAATCTTCTACAGCTGACAATAAAGAGTAAAAAAATGCTCATAAATATTGTTACCGCTTTCCCTGAATTCTACGATTCTTTTATAAATACATCACTTGTAAAAAAAGCCATCAACAATAACATAATAGAATTTAATATTGTTGATTTAAAATTATTTGGGGTAGGTAGGTTTCCAAGAATAGACGACACACAGTACGGTGGGGGAGCGGGGATGGTTATCAAAGTAGACGTGGTTAAAAAAGCACTGGATTCCCTTAAAAATAAGGGTAAGGTAATAGCCTTAACCGCAAAAGGAGATCTATACAGCCAGAAAACTGCAATTCTAATTTCAAAATCTTCATCAGTAACAATTTTAAATGGCCGTTATGAGGGCTTTGATGAAAGAGTTTTTAAATATGTGGACTATAAGATTAGTATAGGTGAATTTATAACTATGGGTGGAGAAGCTCCTTCTTTGTGTCTGATAGAAAGTGCTATTAGACTAATACCCGGAGTTTTAGGGAAACTAGAATCTACCGAAAAAGAATCTTATGGTAAGAACGTCTTGTCTAAACACCCAGTTTACACTAAACCCGCGCTGTACGACTCTACAGAAGTACCTAAAGTTCTAACAGAGGGAAATCATAAAGAAATTGAAGATTGGAGAAAAGCCAATTCTAGATTTAAACCTAGTTTATAAACCCTCTTTGGCAACCATATCCTTAAGCATCTGCTGAACGTCTACGGTCTGAGCTCCTTGGTCAGGAACAGGTTCTACTACATTTACACCGGGATTCTCTTGATTTGGAGCACTAGAATTTGTAGTAGTACCTCCGCTACCTGAACCTCCAAAAAAAGTAGAGCCTGACGTTGAACCAGAGCTAGGGTTAGCATTATTAGTTTTAAATGGGTCATCTCTGCCTATTGTGGTGTTAGATAAATCTACCTCGTAGTAAACCATTTCATTTAGGTCCGAGATAGTTCCAGAATATTGATCTAGAGCTACTAGGGGAGCCACATTTGCAAAGGACCTATAATAAGAAGTCAATTGAACTTTAAGAGTATAAAAATCACTAGTTATTTGTTCGTTTTCTTTTTCAATACTATAAGAAAAACCACTCATATCTAAAACCCTTCGGGAACTCTCGATTTTTTTTGTAAAATCCTTAAGATTGTCAAATTTTCCAAGAACAGAAATACTCAGGTTAAAGGCATCGAAGTATTCTGAATCCACAGGAGATTCAAGACCATTATTAACAGGGGACTCACCTGAGGATCCATCTTGAGGAACAGCGGGAGTGGGGGTTTCTACTACAACTACAGAGTTACCTAAACCAATATAACTAAAAGCAGATACCTTCACACCCGATTTAGAAGACACGTCTTGAATCATTGCCATAACTGTAGGTATATCTGAATCGTCGGGGACTGCTTGATTAGCTAATAAAATATTACTTTCGATACTAGATTGAAGCTCTTTAGCCTTTTGCAATTCAGCCAACTTTTTGTCTAAGAGCATTTCTTGACTTAGTTGATTGGTAATCTCTAGTTTATTATTTTGATATTTTGCAAATGTTGGTTTTATAACAAATACAAATAATAAAATAGCCCCAACAAAAACCAAAAAAGATAGTATCAACTGTGCATACTCCTTTACTTGGTATTTAGCCTTTACGATTTGTTCTTTATCTATTCCTGTTTCCATTTTTACTTTAATGCAGTAGTTTTTATTAAATCTTCTTTAGACACCTTAACCGAAACCTTAAATGATGCAAGACCAGAGCCTTCTTTTATACTTACTTCTAAGATTCTAGCATCGGAAAATAAGTTATCGGGCTCTTTGACCAAATCATTAATGTATGTCTGTAAAGTGGTGGTACTAGTAGAAAGACCTGTAATTTCAACTGTGTAAGCATCAGTTACATTGGCCTGTGTGATAGTTATACCGGGCTTGGATTTTAAATCCAACTCGTTCATTATCTTAGAGAAATAAATTTTGTTTTTCAGTAGTTGATCAATGTAGTTAAGCTTTGCAGTTAAAGAGGAAGCTTTACGCTCGACATCCTTTAAACTCTCAATCTCATCCTGCTTTGAACTAATCCTTGATTTTGTTAAATTTAAGTCTGATTGAGATTTAGACTGCAAAAAAACCACCACTCCTAAAACTAACAAGATCATTACTAAGAAAATCAAAGACCCGTACAATACTCTTAGGTAAGTCCTCTTTAGAGACCTTTCTTTTACTACTTCAGAAGGAATTAGATTAATATTGTCTGGCATTACTAATATTCTATATTGTTAATACTGTTTTTGAAAGTATTAACTATCCAACAATTTTTTAAGGGATAGACCAACAGAAGTTGTGTACAAAGGAGCTTGGGGCTCTAAATCGGCCAAGTTACTAGAGTAGGCACCTAAATTTCTTATTTGGTCCCAAGGGTTTGCTATTTCTACCTCCAAGCCAAGATAATTAGCAGCATGTACAACTAATCCAGGAATATAGGCACCGCCACCTGCCAATACAAGTCTTTTAATTTTTGAGCTACCGCCTCTTGTTTCATAAAAGGTGTTTGACCTTTTAACTTCGTCTAAAAGAAGGGTTATTACAGAAGCAGCTGCGTCTCTTACCTTACCGTTAAGCTTTTCCGCCGAGAGTCCATAAGTTTTAATATATTCTTCGGCTTGAATTACTTCCAAATTTAAACCCTGAGCTACAGTTTTAATTAAAGAGGACATTCCTGTAGGAACATTTCTAGTAAATCTAAGAGCATTGTCTGCAAAAACCGAAATATCGGAGAACTTATACCCAATATCTAAAACTACTGTGGCGGGGTTAACGGCCTCCTCGTTTAAAACACCCCTTATAGTACCTAAAACATTGGGTTCGATGGATTGCAGATTAAGACCTGAGTCTTTTATAACAGCTAAAAGATTATTTGTAAGTGTTTTTGGTGCAATAACGGAAAGAACATCGGTCTTTTCTGTATTACCAGAATTAGGCAAAACTTGAAAACTAACACTAGACTCGGCTAAAGGTACAACTGTCTGATTTTGTAACTCTAAGTTAACGGCATTTTCTAACTCCTTACCAGTAAGCTTAGGGAAAGAATCTATTCTGATATAAGTTAAGGAAGAGGGTAGTCCCAAATTTACAGATTTACCAATATATTTATTTTGCATCACGTAATCTCGTAAAAAGTCGGTTATGGGTTTAGGATCGAAGACTTTACCAGAAAACATATCTAAGCCAGATATGTCTACCTTAGATAAGGAAATCAGCTCTGTTGTACCATCAGAATTTCTCTGAATTTCGACCGATTTTAAATATTGAGATCCTAGATCTATACCAAGTAAGTTCATAGCAGGTGGTTATATAGTATAGCTTCTGTAAAACAAACCAAAAATTTACAAAAAAATAATTACTTTACTTTGCATCAGCTAAATCTATATACAAGTATAGAACATATCATATCTAACTCAAAACCTAAAGTAACGGATTTAATTTTGAAATTACTCCCAATAAATTTTAGCTATACCCCCAATTTTGGGTTAAGTAAAGTTTTTTAGCGAAAGGGGGGTGATTTAGGAAGGGCCAAAGTCCTATTTAACATGCACCTCCACACTAAAAGTTTTTGGAATACGTTTATAATTAACTCCTACTTTAAAGACTCCGGGAGTATCAAAGATACTAAAATAGTCTTTAGAAGGATTGACTACAGCCTGATTACCATTTATAAGTATAGTCACTTCTGAGTCTTGTTTATTAATAAATCTAATAACATCTCCCGAATATAAATAGATAGATTCTGGTTCCACGGAATCTTGTAACAGGGATACCTCATATATTTGATTAACCTTTGCATCTTTGGATAAATTTAAAACGTCAAAGTTATTTTGCAAAAATACACCAGAATTACTAACCTTGTATTTCTGGATAACCGGAAGGGCCAAAAAAGATATAAAAAGCACTAACATTACAAATTTTAAAGTGGGTTTAACGATTCTTAATATTTTTTGCTTAAAGGTCATTTAATCAATGTTTTTTACATATATCTTAACCTCGTGAGCAGGAAATCCTAAAATATCTGAAGTGGCACCCAGAAATATATTAGGTGTAAACTGAATTTTTTCTGAAGGGTCTGTGGAAAGTAAAAAGGGAAGTTTTCCAAACTCTATGTTTTTGGCTATTAGAGCCCCGTTAACTATAATATTAACCTCACTATCCGAGGGGTCTTTAATATTGGAGTTAATCGTTATCTTACCTTTTGCAAATATATAAGAATCTAAACGTTTAACCTCTCCAGAGATATTCACATCACCGTTTACAAATACAACCGGTACATAGCCCTTTTTAGCCTCAAATTCATCGTTATTATCAAAGTCTAAATCACCGTCAATAAAATAAAACTTAGTTTTTGTAGCATCAAAGTCTATGTCAGAAAGATTTGAAGAATTGGAATTTGCCGTAAATAATTTTGCCAAGTTTTTTAAGCTGGGTTTAGATACACTCGGATAACTTTTAACTACCCTGTCCGACTGTTTAGAGGTATCCACAGGGGGATTTATATCGTTTCCAGCAATTAGCACCCCAGAGGAAACATTCGAATAGCTGTCCAAAAACTTTCCTTTGTTATCCGGAACCGCAGATTTTATATCCCCAAAAGAAAAAACAGAACCACCTAGTGCCTGAAACCAAGAATCTGGCGTAGGGGGACCTACAACTACTAACAAAGGTGTTGAAGTTTTAGTGGTATCAAGATTTTTATTTAAAAGAGAAATCTGATTACCCGAGACATTTTCGTAGTCACTTTTAATACATTTTACCTCTAATCCAGTATTTCCAGCTAGCGAAGCAGAGATCTGGTAGTCAAAACCAAAGACAAGGTTTGGAAACTTACTGCCATTTTTCAGCCCAGCGGAGGTACTATCCCTAAAGATTCCAGACAAGGTGTATTTAGATACTTTCAGCTCTAAATTGTCACTATAAGTATTTCGGCTAACCCCGTTTTTACAATATTCACTTGAAGGACTCAGGGCATTACTTGTATCAACTTTTTCAACCTTCAAGTCAATATCAAAGGTACCGGAAACTTCTAAAGGAGCGCTGACAGTATTATTGGGATTTTCCAGACAAAGACTATTATCTAAAGAATTACCAACCACTGTCAATAGTCCACTAGCCGCATTAGCCGAATTAACAATTACTTTAGAACTAAATGTATTGCCATTTAATATGGAAAATTTTACTACGTTACTTGTGGTACCGTTTTCAAAAACACAGCTAACTCCCGTGGGGCAATTTAGGAGGAGTTCATAATCAAAATCTGGATACGTGTTTACATTACTAAAATCTTTAATGCTTGAATTAACAAAAATTTCAAAACTCTCCCCCTTAACAAAATTCACCTCAGGCGGATCAAACGATAACACCACATTTATAGGGGAGCATACTTTAAATTGTTTTGTACAGTTTACGGTTTTAGAATTAGCAGTGGCACTAAAAGTTATAGTATCAATAACAGATGAACCTTTTATATTTGTAGGAGTACTATACACAGCACCACTTAAAACTCTATTTCCAACCGGAAGATTGCAGGTAGGGCTTCCCGGTGCACAGTTAGGATCTTGTAGAGTAGAAATCGATCCCGCTTGAGCACTCCAATTATAAAAACCAACTTGATTAGTGAAGTTATTTACTACTAATTCCAAAGAAGAGGTTGTGTCGGTAGCTAAAACCGGTCCAAGAGGGTTTGAGGTTATACTCTCACAGCTTAAATCATTAGGGGTAGGCAGATCTGTAACCGTAACCTCAGATTTACAAACACTCTGGCCCTGATTGCATAAATACCTGGGAGGCCCGTCGACACAAGCGGACTTACACTCAGAAATACTGTCGTTCCAAACCCTACCGTATAGAGAGTAAGTTCCAGGATTATCAAATTTTATAGGGCCTACATATCTAGATTCTACCTTAGTAAGGTTATACCCAAATTTAGAGGTATAATAACCAATATTTTTAGTAGTACATACTTGTTTATTTACATCGTTAACATTAGGGTTGTAATTATTTGGCACAAAGGACAGAGCAGAATCTAGTACGCTCACCCCAACAGTATCTACTTGCTTGGCGTAAGGCCCGGGATCTGCGGTGACGAGTGAGTAATACTCCTCACCTGAGATTAGCTTGTTAGATGCTACAGGGTTAAAATCTGCATCGTAAACCTTTAAACCAACACAGTCCGGAACTGGGGGAGCTACATTATATTCTGATCTACATTGAACAAAGTTTCCTGGGTGATTACCCGCGTAGGTTGCAGAATCACCATTATCGGCGGCATCCCACCAATTAAATGCAACTGCGTACTTTCCTTGGGGCAAGGATGTTGTATCCCACTCTTCGGAAATTTCCCCATTAGCCTGAGGTCCAAAAGTATAGGTATTGGGAATAATAGGGTAGTTAGCACTACCACTTCCTGGAGAAGTTCCTACGTATAGACCTCCCCGTACAAGACCGGAGCCACTATCACTTGCTCTTCCTTTAATTATTACTTTTTTAGAATTATTTACATCTGGTGTAAAAGTTATTGGGCCACACACCGGGGGAGTTTTGTCTATTACAAAATCGTAAGGGCATTGTTTAAAATTTCCAGCGGCATCATACCAATTAGCTTGAATATGGTAGCTGCCGTCAGTTGAGGGGGTTGTCCAAACCTTACTTAAACTACCAGAGCTAGGATTATTGTTAGAGTATAACTCAGCATTATTACCATTTGGCTCTAATACATAAAGACCGCCACGGGTAACAGCCACGTTGTCTGTAGCAGTAGCAGTTATTGTTACACTACCAGAACTAACCGGAGGTGTAGGGGTAACCGTAATAGTTCCACATGCAGGAGCCTCCGTATCTATAGGGGAGTCGCATGTAAATTCCAAGTAACCACCAACTACCCACCCGCCTAAGTCAGTACCGCCCTTACAATTGGGGTTATTTGCGCCACAAAAAAGCCAGTTATCTTCAGTACCGTTTGGGTCTTTTGCTTTAGCACGAAGTTGGTGGGTACCAACTGTAAGAGTTTTAAGATTATCGCCACTAAATTGAACGTCTCCGTAACCCCCATCATGAAGACTCTGTCTAAACTGATCTGAGGTTAGAGTAGCTACTTTATTAGAGGGATCAGTACCGTCAAGGTAGATATCAACCTTGACTTTATCAGGCACATCTCTGTCTTTCGCCCAACCAACTGTACGAAGTTTTAAGTTAGTACAACTAGCTATATCTAAAAAACCTTCCGGAGGGTTTGAGGTAGTAGTACCACCCCCACCACAACATCCTGTAGAAGACTTAGTTGCAGAACTGCAGGACACGCTTACCTTCTTACCACCGCATTCTTTCTCCGCACCACTTATACTGCCGGTACAAGTATCCACACAGGTTCCAGGAGAACCATCAGAACAAGTAGTATCCCTAGTTTCCGTTGTACCGTTAGCATCTTTACAACTATAACTAGTACCGCTACACTCCCAACCACACGAAATTCCGGCGTTAACCGGTTTATTTTTCACAGATAAAAAAACCAACGGCAAAATAAATAATGTTAAAAATAAGGTTCTATTCATAGTTTAGTATTACAACTTCTGTAGGGAATAAGGTTAATGAATCTACTTGATCCTCTGTAAAAACTAGATAAACAGGGGCACCCACTTTTAGAAGATTTATATTTTTAGTATCGACAGGAAAAAACTCGTTTCTGACAAGATTTTTATCTGAGTCAAAACCGTAGTCCGCATCTAGAAGTTTTACTTTGTCGCTATAGTTTACATCCGCAACATACCCACCCACTAAATCAAACTTATAAAGCTGACCTTCTTTAACCACCTGCTTTAGGTAGGCCAAATGTCTAACATAGTCAGTGCCTTGTATACTGTAGCGGGCTTTTTTTGGTAAATCTTGCAAGTATTCAAGAGGAAGAGACCTAGAAGAGTAAGATACAGGGGAATCTGTTGAGTTCTTATTAAAATAGTCTGTTAAAGATTGTTCAATAACCTTGTCATAAACAGACAAAGATTCTTCACTATAATTAGAGTATTCTTTGGAATTCTCCAAGGAGGGATTTTGTGGAGAGACTTTCTTTTGTTTTAAAAAATAAGAGTCAAAAAATAAGTATCCAAGTACAATAAATAACACACCCATAGAAACAGGTATAAAAACATATATCTTTTTGTTTTTTATATATTTCATAGCCTGTTACTTGGTGATGGAACCTTCTTCAGAGTATAAAACATAGTCAAATATTGCTGGCAGCTGGGGGTTCATTCGTAAAACCTCGATGTTTCTAGTAACCGTACCCGCAGTTCCTTGTGAATTAATTTTATAACCCTGGCTATTCGAACCACTTAGGCCACCTACGGTTAAGCTCACATCAGAAAAAAATGGCCTTATTCTAAGTACTGCAGGAGAATTTGTTGAACCAAGTGTAATTGTTTGACTACATTTTTCTGATACCGCTGTTGAACTAGTAAAACCCGTAGGGGTAGGCGAGTGATCGGAAGTATTAGGAATACCGTTACAAATATAAGCACTCTTTTTCATTTCAAAAGCAGTACCATTTTTATAAACATAAGAAATCTCAATACCCGGCTTTTCTCCACCCGAGGAATTTACACCCCAAGTAACTTTTACACTTGCATCACCAGCCACATTAAACTGTTGTACAGAGTCTTTTTCTAATAAGTCGATAGTTATGCTAGTATCCGTAAGAGAAGAGACAGTATAACTATATGAACAGCTGGTTAAGTCTTGTGGTGGTTTTACACAAGTTGTAGGGTCTTGGCCAGCTTTTTCTTTGTCTGTAACACAAAGTAAGGCATCCTCTACACCTGAAGTAGCACAAGAAAAAGCTTGATCTGTTTGCCCAGTATAAGTAGACCTGCGAATTCCCGACCCAGCCCGTTGAGACACTGCCAAACCTACCAGTAGTGAGGTAAACATAACTATCGAAACCGCAACCAATGTTGCAAAAGCAGGTTTTTTTTGATTTAAAAGATATAAAATATTAGGCATTGATTAATAAAAATTTAACACATTTTTACATTTTAAATAAGTGTTTAGGTCACTAAAACTACTGTATACCTCCCCGTAAATTGACAGCTGTCTGATAGTACCCTTCGTTATTCTGTACAGTAGGATCGCATTTATCTGACAAAACAAAAGATATATAAACTATATCGTATTTAGCTGTATCATTTATTCTTTTTATAGGCTCTAAACCTGTAGGGTTGCCGTTTGGAAATGCCTCTAGGTATAAAGTGGAGTTTGATACAGGGTTGTCAGAAGTAAGTAAGTCATTTCCATTTCTAGTTACAGCCCCACTGTCACTGCCGTTACAAAACGTAAACTGATATGCTATTGACTCGGTACCAGATGACGTAGGTTTAATAATAGTAATTTTATTAGTACTTTCGTCAACAGTGACACCGATAGAAGCCCTAATGTCTTGCTCAATTGTAGTTAATATAAAGTTTCCATTTTTTTCAGTTAAGCCGAAAACCTCAGCACGTCGATATGCTCTAATCACGGTTGCAAAAACATCTCCTAGAATACCTACAACTATACCCATAATTCCGATCGAAAGTAGTAACTCGACTAAAGTAAAACCTCGTTTTTTGTTATTTATATTTTTCATCGCCAATCTGTAATTTTTCGGTTAACTTGCGATTGCTTAGTACCTTGGGTACTTTCCCACCTAACAGTGCTTGTAACATCCATTGTTGTGCCGGCTTTAGTAACTTCAATTTTTCTTTGGTATACTAACCCACTGGGGGATGCTATAGTTACAAATCCGTCTATTGGAGTAGATACAGGGGTTAAAACGGAAGTTCCCCCGGCATTATCTATTTGATAATTTCCACCAGCTACTCCGGAAAAGCCCTTTACATTCTTATAAAAAATAACTGCTTCTATACCTGCATTAGCAAACTTACTACTTTCACTTTTACGTAAAGATTCTTGTGCATTTCGAAGGGCACTAGTTGCTAAAACTACTAAAGCCACAATTACAATAACTGCAATTCCTATAGACATTGTAACCTCAACTAAAGTTTGTGCTTTATACTTTTTTATAAACATATCATTGTATGGAAATAGCACCGGAGGGCTCCAATAATATAGTTCTTGCCCGGGTCCCTTTACTGATTTTAACATCCCCCTCGTCTAAAAAAGGTGCCCCTGTTAATCTTTCGAACACCCAACTTTTTTCTGTAGTACCACAATTAAATGACACCCCACCTTGAAGCTTTACAAGTTTAGTATCTGAAGTAGAAATTCCAGTTAAAGGAGATCCGGTGTCGTCGAAAGCAGTTAAAGTATATTCGTCATTATTACTATTGCTACAAAAAATAATTCCCCAGTAAGCAGACTTAGTAGTAGATCCAGTAGAGTAGGCTCCAGCTAAAGCTTTGTTTTTGGAAATTTCTGCGTCGGAGACTACGTTTAAAGTTTGTTGTTGTACCTGTTGATTATCGGCAAATCCTGCAAAACCAGGAAAAACCATAGCAGACAGTATAGCCATAATAGAAATAGTTATTAAAAGTTCTATTAAAGTAAAACCTAAGCTATTCGAATAAAATGAGTTTGGCATTACTTATATTGTAGAGCATTTTAACTTGTTTATGAATAGGGGAGTGTTAAAAAGGACAGATATTGAATACAAGATTTAGAATTTATTTAAACTAACCGGACATGAATATTTAAAACACCTCATTACCAATTACACTGAATTAACTAATCCAATATAGTTAAGTCTGTGCCAAGTTCAAACTTATTTGCGTTATTACCCCCGTCTTCTATTTGCTTAGTACTATAATTTTCGAACGTAGTATCTACCTCGTAACCAATATTATTGTGCTGGTATCTATAAACATATTGCCCTGTATTTAAGGGATCAATCACCATTTTAGGCAAAAATTCAGAAAGATTAACGTTTATCCAACTACCCGTAGATAAATATAAGTTGTCTCCTACTGCGAGTTGATTACTAACTCGAGTAACCTCTGCATCGTCAGGAAAGGTACCATGTTCTGAATTATATTCCTGAATAGCAGTAACTAGTGTGGCGATATCCGCAAGCCGTTGAGCGTCTCTAGATTTTGCTAATTGTTTTTTTGGATTGATTATTAAATAAGTTACTCCGCTTAAAATACTAAGCAGGGCAATTACAAATAAAAGTTCTAAAAGGGTAAAGGCAAAATATTTAGACTTAAACATTTTTACTTTAATTAAAAAGCGTTCTTTATACAAAAAGGATTAGTTTCACTACCAGGTACTTCTAAGGTGGTACAGATACTAAAATCCTGGTTGGTAGTTTGGGAATAAACATAACCAACAGCACCGTCTGGATCTTTAGGCATAACCTTAAGATAAGTAATACTATTTGCTGCAAAGGAATTTGGTGACACAGGTAAGCTAGCAGGGTATTTATTATTGTCTGCGTAGTATCTTTCTAAGGATCCGGCGATTACACTAATATCTTGTTTTCTAACCGCATCTTGTGCTCTATTTCTCATCTCTTGAGGTTTTATAAGAAGTATTATCGTACTGGTTAAAAGACCTAAAATTGTAAAGGCTATCAACAATTCAATTAGTGTAAAAGCGCTTTTTTTCATTAAAATTACTGAGTACAAGCACTTGTAGCATCTGCAAGGAATACTATTTCACCAACGTTAGGAACACATGTAACAGTACAATTTTTGATACCTGTAGACTGTGGTGTTTTTACTGTTATAAGATTGTCTGCAGCCACCATAGAAGTTATACCATTGGGTACATTAGCTGGCGTTGCAGCCGTAAGACCGGCAGCATTACAGATTCCATCAGCGGCGTTAACCTGGCAAACCTGAACAGCCGTACAGATCTTAGCAGCAACTGTAGCTGCCGTTTTTGTTCTAGATTTGTCTAATACTTTGGCGGGGTTTATTAAAACTAAAACAACTACCATAAGCATACCTAAAATAGCAATAACAATTAAAAGTTCAATAAGTGTGAATCCTTGGGATTTTGATTTAAACATGGCAGTTGGACAAAATTTATATTAATAGTCTTACACTAATAAACTAATAATAGCATCTCCAAAAATTAGTGCAAATAGATACCCAATAATTAAAAAAGGCACAAATGGAACAGCTGTTTTTCTACCTGCTTTTGTAAATAAAAGCAAAAAAGACCCAAAAATCCCACCGATAATAAACGATAAAAATACGTATAAAACAGCAGTGGGGTATGGGAGTAAGAACGATAATAAAGGAGCTACAAAAATATCACCAACACCCATTCCTTTACCTTTAGTAATAAATACCAAAAAAATAAAGAATAAGGCAATACCGGAGGCTACTAATAAACTCCACATGTTATCCTGAATAAAAAAATTTAATCTGTTATTTAAATAGTCTGTTTGTAAGATATATTTTCCCAGGGTTGTCGACGACAGAGAATTAACAAGATAAGTTCTGTACAAAAAGTATTCAACAATCTTAAAGGCAGCCACAAGAGCATATCCCCAGTATACAAAAAACATCGGAACCACCATAAATTTTAAATCGTAAATAAATATAGTTGCTAAAATTACAAAAATACTTGAATAAAACAAAAAATAACCTATTAAAATAGACTTATTAAAAGAATAAAAGGGGACCACACCAAAACTGTTTAGGTAACCTAAAAAATACAAAGATATAACAAATATAAAAATACCACTCATAAACTCCACAAACACACATTCTTTAGAAAGTTTTTTATTGCAACAATTAGACTTACCTTTTAGTAAAAAATAGGAAAAAAATGGGATTAGGGCCGTTGTACTCAGTGTCTTTTTACAGTAATCGCAGTATGACCTACCACCAAAGCCCTGATTTTTATTTAAACGATAAACCGCCATATTTATAAATGACCCCAGTGCAGTACCAAATATAAAAGCAGGTAACAAATAAAGCATGGGGTTAGTATATAGGATTTAGAATTTTGGATACAGAATATTAATCAAAAAAAAATAACAAGGTTGGAACAAAAAGCACTTTTGAACTTACCAAGCTAGTTTAGAAACTAGATATAGTAGGAAAACTTAAAGTTCCGGGAACGAAAGGCCCCCGGAACAAAAATAATAAATTTACAATGTTAAACCAGGTTTGCTACCGAGTTCCCATCGATCTGCGTTATTCCCACCATCTGTAGTGTAATATCCTTGATACTTAGTGGTCTCAAAACAAGTTTTTAGTTCGTAGTAAGTTCCATCAGAAGAAAATTCGTAACCGTTACAAGGTGCACTATTACCAAGTGGGTCCTCAGGCAATATAGAAATTTGTTCGGCTAAACCACTCTCGGCAATTAATGTGTATTTAACCCAACCGGTACCATCTGCAACACGTGTATCAGTTTTAGAGTTTCCAGTAGTGGGGGATAGCTCAGTTCCAGTTAAAGTTATAGTTCCGTCAGTTAAAGCTATGTCTAAAGCAGATCTAACGCTCTGTAAATCGGCTTGTCTTTTACTATCTCTAGATTCTTGAATCCTCTTAAAAGGATTAAGGGCCACAGTGAATACTAAGGCTAGTACAGTAACAATAGCTAAAACAACTAAAAGTTCAATAAGAGTAAAAGCTTTTGCTTTGTTATTCATAAATACCACCTCCTTGTAGTCATATTATAACTAGAATTGACTCATTAATTTGTAGATAGGGGTAATTACCGAAACAATTAAACCACCAACCATTACCCCTAAAACCACCATAATCATGGGTTCTAGTGCAGTTGAAAGGTTTTTAACTAAAGTGTCTACTTCTTTTTCATAATAGTTACTAATATTAGTTAAGCTATCATCCGTAGTACCGGTCTCCTCACCAACTCTAATAAGTTTAGAAACAATTGGAGGAAAGTTGCTACTTTTCTTAATAGCATCCGAAAGAGACCCTCCGCTTTTTACAGCATCCACAAACCTTGAAATATCCTCTTTAAATAAAATATTGCCTACAGAATCTCTAGATATAGATAAGGCATCAATAATAGCAACACCACTTGAAACAAGTAAGGAGAGCGATCTGGTAAACTCTGTTAAATCACGCTTAATCATAATTGAACCGAAAACAGGTATTTTTAAGGTCATCCTTCCTAAATTATGTGCTCCACTGGTAGTTTTAGCATAGGTTTTAAAACCGTATACCGACCCCGCTATAATTGCCAAAACTAAATACCATTTTGTTTTAATAAAGTTGGAAAACCATATCATTGCTTTTGTGGCCCAGGGTAACTCGACTCCAAAACTAGAGTACATATCAACAAGTTTTGGAATAACAAAAACTACAATTACCAAAAAAACTGCACTCATTGCAATCATTATAATAACAGGGTAAATCATTGCTCCCTTAACCTTAGCGGTAAACTCCCTACGTTTTTCTAAAGTATAAGAAAGACGTTCCAAAACCTCTGCGATTTTTCCGGAAGCCTCCCCGGCTTGAATTAATGAAACTATATTTTCTTGAAACACGTCCGGGTATTTGGCTAATGACTGAGATAAAGGCATACCCGCCTCAACATCAGTAAGAGCCGTTTGTACTACCTCACGCATTTTAGGGTTTTTAGACTGGTCTGTCAGTATTTCTAGGGCACTGGCTAAAGGCAATCCTGCCTTGGTCATACTGGCTAAACTTTGGGTAAAATTTACTTTATCGGTATCCGAAACTCCTCTAAAGGATAGAAGGGACTCCACAGTTAGTTCTTTTTTATAGGGTCGTAAAGAGTAAACTATGTAACCCCGATCTTTTAAAAGGGAAACTGCAATATTTTGAGAGTCAGCCTCAACTACACCACCAACATCTTGTCCAGTTCCGTTCTTTGCTTTGTAAGAGTATTTAGGCATTTATCTATTATCTAGTAGTATTTCTAACTAATCTTTTTAGTTCGTCTGGTTTTAAAGTTTGACCTAGGGCTGTATCTAAAGTTACTTTACCAGTGTTAACTAAATCGGCAAGGGATCTTTCTAAACTTATCATTCCAGAGTCTAAGTTGGTATTAATAATATTATCTAGCATATGGGTTTTACCCTCTCTAATAGTGTTCCGAACTGCACTATTAGCAATTAAAACTTCTACAGCGGGTACCATGCCACCCCCAGCAGCAGGAACTAACCTTTGCGACAAAATGGCCTGTAAACAGTCCGCAAGTTGAGTTCTAACCTGGGCTTGCTGAATATCTGGAAAAACGTCTATTAAACGATTTACAGACTGGGCGGCTGAGTTTGTGTGTAAAGTGGCAAAGACCAAATGGCCTGTTTCAGCTATTGTTACAGTATTACTAATTGTTTCGTAATCACGCATTTCACCAACCAAAACAACATCAGGGTCTTCTCTTAAAACTGACTTTAGGGCTCTAGCCCAAGACATAGTGTCTTGAAAAAGTTCTCTTTGTTGAATAATACTTTTATTGTTTTTAAAAACATATTCAATTGGATCCTCGATTGTAATTATGTGCTTAGCTTGATATGTATTTATGTGATCAATCATGGAGGCCAAAGTTGTAGACTTACCCTGGCTTGTAGCTCCAGTAACCAAAACAAACCCGCGGGGTAATTTACAAAATTCAGCAACTTTGGATGGAAGATTTAGTTGGTCCAAAGTAGGGACTGTGTAAGGGATCATTCTATACGCGGCAGATAAAAACCCTTTTTGATGAAAGGCGTTACCTCTAAACCTAGCTTTTTCTCCATGAGAAAAACTAAAATCCAATTCACGCTCTGTTTTTAATTGGTTAGTCTGGATGTCATTTAATATAGGATAAACTAAACTTTCAACGTCTGCATTAGTTAAACTAGCAAACCCTGGGACCGGCTGTAAGGCTCGGTCTATCCTCATCATGGGGGGCAAACCAACTGTTAAATGCAAGTCAGAAGAATTACGATCAACGATATTTTGAAGAAGTTCTTTAAGATTTATTTCCATGGGCAGTTAAATTTATGTTTAAATTATATACTATTTAATCTCTCTTTGAATGACTTTCTAAGTTCAACGTAATAAAACTACTCACTAGCCACTCTTAGAACCTCTTCTAGACTAGTGATACCCTCTAAGGCTTTTATAAATCCATCTTGTTTTAAAGTCATCATCCCACCTGCTATAGCCTCTTTTTCCAAATCTTGGGTAGTAATATCTCCTGCAATCATTGAGGAAATTTTATCAGTTACGTTTAAAACCTCGTAAATACCGACACGACCCAGGTAACCAACTTTATTACACCTATCACAGCCCTCGCCCCTATACAAATTTATTTTATTTTCTGTAGATTTTGTATCCGCATTCTCTAGATTGAGCTCACTAATTTTCTCATCGAACGCCTTTGATTCCTGTTCTTGAGCAGTTGAAGTCTTTTCTTGTGGCAGGGGAACACTTGCATTGATTTTTATAAGTTCGGTGGAATAAAACTTACCCAAAACCTCTTGTATATCTTTAACCGTACCCTCGGGGGCATCGTACCTAACTTTACAATAGGGGCAAAGATTACGCACAAGCCTTTGAGCTAAAACTGTATTAATAGTGGAGGAAAGCAAAAAGTTTTCAACCTTCATATCTAAAAGCCGAGGTATAGAACCTGCGGCAGAATTCGTATGTAAAGTTGCTAAAACTAAGTGACCCGTTAAGGCAGCTTGCACAGCTAAGTTAGCTGTTTCACTATCTCGAATTTCTCCCACCATTATTACGTTAGGATCTTGTCTTAAAAATGACCTAAGACCTGAGGCAAAAGTCAAACCAGCGTCAGGGTTTATTTGGATTTGATTTATTCCAGGTACTCTAATTTCAACAGGATCTTCTAAGGTCATAATATTTACACGTACTGAATTAAGTTTTCTGAGGGCTGTTGCCAACGTCAAAGTTTTACCTGACCCAGTTGGCCCAGTAACTAAAATTATTCCGTTAGGTTTTAAAAGACTGCTATCAAAGTTTCTAAGAGCCGCACCTCTAAGACCCAAGTCTTTAAGTTTTACTACATTACCCTGGTCTTTTAATAGCCTAATAACAACTTTTTCGCCATTGACTGTGGGGATAATAGAAATTCGCAAATCCACTTTTTCTCCAGCCATTTCAATTTTAAACCTACCGTCTTGTGGTTTTCTTTTTTCGTCAATCTTTAAATTTGCTAAAATTTTAATTCTAGCAACCAAAGAATCATGACTTTCTCTAGGTATTTTAGAAAGCTTTTCTTGTAAAATTCCGTCAACTCTATACCTGACACGTGTAGATGTTTCTCCAGGTTCTATATGAACATCCGAAGCACCCACCTTAACAGCGTACTCCAAAATAATACTTACAACCCTTGCTACGGAGGAATCCTGTACTATTTTATCAGCGTCGCCAACGTCTTTTAAGTTTTCTTCAAGTTTAGTTGCAGAATCATCCTCGGCACCTAAGGCTTCAGAAACATCTTTTCCGATACTTTTTCCGTACTGGGATGCAATCGCTTTTTGAACACTATCTGAGGATGCCATAAAAGGCTTAACTCTCAACGAACTTCTTCTTTCAATTAATTCTATAGTGGGAAGGTCTAAAGGGTCCACCATGGCCAAACTTAAAACACCATTCTTATTATCAAAGGGGATTAAAAGACTCTTTTTAGCAATAGATTCAGAAACTAAGTCTAAAATCTCATTGGGTATTGTACTAAGACTAGGATCAAAGTATTCAAAACCGTTCAGGAAGCTTTTAGCTTTTATCAAGTCATCACTGGTTACCAAATTACGCTCCTGCAAAATATTTTCTACACTTTTACCTGTATTAACACTTTCTATTCTAATCGCGTTTAACTGGTCTTTATCCAGTTTATTTTGGTCAAATAGTATTTCAGCTATGTCTTTACTCGTTGTCATTTGGGCAGAAGATACAAATGTTTAAAAAAATTATTTATCTCGATGTTATACGTATGGGCAACTTAATGATATTTTATATTAAATACAAAAAAACTACACCTAAACATATAGTGTTTATTTCTTTTATACTAATATAACTATAACTGTAAGATAAATGTATTTCAATTTTATTAAAAAGTCTCTAAAATTATTCTGATAATAATGTCTATTTTAATTATAGGTAATAACGAAAAAAATGCCGAAAATCACCTTGCAAAATACATCTCTGAGGTTGAAGGTACACCCATAAATATTTTGAACAACATAGATATTATTAACTGCAATAGGGGAGATACTATTTTATCCACAAAAGAAGTTAGAACTCTTTTATCGGAAACTTCATTAAAACCCAATACCCTTAATTCCAAGTACATTTGTTTTTATAATTACGATAGAGTAGGTGAGAGAATACAAAACATGCTTTTAAAAACACTAGAGGAGGGTAGGGTAAAGATTTTACTTCACGCCAACTCTATAGCAAATATTTTACCTACAACACTCTCAAGAGTAGTTGTGAGTACTTTAATAAGTACTGAAAGTGTTAACAAGAAACGTATGGAGAATATCGGTTTGATAATTAAAGATAAACAAGTTAGTAAAGTATGGGATGTAAAAAAGGAAAATGTTAATGAGTTTATAAACAGTCTAGAAACATACCTTAAAGAAAATAAACCTAAGAATTACACAAAATCTGCAAAAAAAATTATGCTACTTAAAAAGCGGTTATTAAGTGGTATAACTTTAAATAAAGATATTCAATTAACTAACTTATTTTTAGATTTACTTTAAAAGTATAGATGGAAACACTGTTTCTTTATGATATAATCAGATACGTCTAAACAGAAGCAAAATTACTGAATTTTATAAATACCGCCTAAACTCTTAAACTATGATTGAACCAACAAATAATTACGACGCAGACGAAATCCAAGTTTTAGAAGGGTTAGAAGCTGTTCGTAAAAGGCCTGGGATGTATATAGGTTCTACCGATATAACGGGGCTACATCACTTAGCTAAGGAAATGATTGATAATGCCGTTGATGAAGCATTAAATGGCTATGCGGATAAAATTAAAGTAACAATATTCGAGGATAATTCATTTGCAGTAAGCGACAACGGTAGGGGAATACCTGTCAATATTAAAAAAGAATACGGGGTTTCTGCCTTAGAATTAGCGGCAACCAGATTACATGCTGGAGGAAAATTCGGAGGTAGCGGATATAAAGTTTCTGGTGGATTACACGGAGTAGGTCTTTCAGTAGTTAATGCGCTCTCAGATGATATGGAAATTTGGGTTAGAAAACCCGACGGACTTCACTATCAAAAATATCAAAATGGTGTTCCTTTGGAACCTCTCAAGATTATTAAAGACGAAAAAAGAGTAGAGTTTTTAAATTCAACGACAGGCACAACTGTAAAGTTTAAACCCAATAAAAAAATATTCGAAACAGTAGATTTTGAATTGTCTGAAATTAAGGAGAAATGTAAAAGTTTTGCATATCTAATAGCGGGATTACAGTTTGAAATTACCGACCTAAGAAGCAATGTTAACCTTGCATACTACTTTGAAGGCGGGCTTAAATCCTACATTGAAGACCTTAATAAAAACAAAAAAACTTTATGTAAAGTATTTTACGCTAAAGGTGAAGACGACGATATGGAGGTAGAAGTTGCACTACAATACACTGATGCCTACACTGAGAATTTAATCTCCTTTGCAAATAATATAGTAACTCCTAACCACGGACACCACGTTACCGGATTTAAAATAGCGCTGACTCGATTAATAAATGACTATGCTAAAAGTAAAGACATGCTTAAAGGGGAAAAGACTCTAAGTGGGGAAGATATAAGAGAGGGTCTAACAGCACTAATAAACATTAAAATTGATGGGGATAGAATTCAGTACGAGGGCCAAACTAAAGAGAAGCTAGGAACCCCACAAGCAAGAAGTGCAGCAGAAAATGTATTTAAAAGAACCTTTGAAATCTTTTTGGAAGAAAACCCTAAAGATGCACAAAACATAATTGATAAAGCAGTTTTAACCCAAAGGGCTAGACTTGCAGCAAAAGCAGCAAGAGAGACAGTAGTAAGAAAAGGAGCATTAGACAGTACCAGCCTTCCTGGTAAACTAGCCGATTGTCAGTCTAAGGACCCTGTTTTAAGTGAACTCTTTATTGTAGAGGGAGACTCTGCTGGAGGTAGTGCTAAACAAGGAAGAGACCGTAGACATCAAGCAATTCTGCCTTTAAAGGGTAAAGTTTTAAACCCGGAGAAAAGCAGGCTAGATAAAATTTTAAAGTACGAACAACTACAAAATCTAATTATTGCTATGGGGACTAGCATTGGGGAATCCATGGATATTAAAAAAATTAGATACCACAAAATTATAATAATGACAGATGCTGATGTAGATGGAGCACACATTGCAACGTTACTTCTTACGTTCTTTTTTAGACATGTACCCGAAGTAATAGAACATGGTTACCTTTATATGGCGCAACCACCGTTATTTATTATTTCAAAAGGGCAAAAAAAGATGTACGCGTTAACAGATGGTGACAAAGATAGAATGCTAAAAGAATTAAAAGGGGGAATAGTACAAAGATTCAAAGGTTTAGGAGAAATGGATGCTGAACAACTTTGGGAAACTACCATGGACCCAGAAAAACGAGTGCTAAAAAGAGTAACAATTAATGATGTTCAAAAAGCCGACGAAGTGTTTACCACTTTAATGGGTATTGAAGTACCTCCAAGAAGAAAATTTATACAATCTCACGCAGATCAGGCGGAATTAGACTTATAAAATATGAACTTAGTTAAAAAGATATTAAAAAGCGAAATTACATATGCTTTATTATTTTTCTATTTTTATATCTATATATTTGCGGGAAGCGTAACGGCAAATTTCTTTGCAATAGCTTATGTTCTAATTATATTACTAGTTTTACTGTACAAAACTTTTGAAGAGCACCCTTTTTTATACGCCCTCTTATACCCAATAATATTTTTTTCGGGTTTTTATGATTTTGGCATGCATAAACTCGCAGGGGTACTTTTAGGTACGAGCTTTGCAGGATATTTAGTAGTTAATTATAAATTGGTTAAAAGTGAAGAGCTAGAGTACACGAACAATCTTAAGCTTAGCGCATTCGTTTTGAAAAATATCTTTGTAATACAAGTTTTATACAGTTTTTATTTTTACTATAGTCAAATAATTGCCGACACAAGGGGACAAAACAAACTGGATGACTGGAAAGTAATACTATTTACAAGCACGTTGGTTTTAGTTGTTTGGTTATCCCAAACCGTAATATCTAAATTTCATAAAAAGTTAGATTTAGTAACATACTCTAATTTAGTAATTATTACCACAATATTAGCTGCCTCGACACTTTTATATCAACCCTTTTTAGAGGTAGGATCACTAAATATAATTCTTCCTTATATAACAGGGTTTATGGGAATACTTATAATAAGTGTAGTTAGCTACTTGAATTCTAATAAAGACTTCAGATTCAGAAGAACTATTACCACACTTGCTTACACACTTGCCCCTCTAATATTAGTTTTTTATTACCCCTGGAATATTAGTAAGTATATAGGAATTCTATTCTCAACTCTTGGTGTAGTCAGTTTTTATGCTTTTTATTTTGAAAAAAGAGACAGGTTTCACGACTTAACAACAAGGCTTTTAAATTTGAAATCTTTTAGTACTAATCTGTTTTTATTTTTAGGGGCTCTGTTTACACTCTCTGCAGGGGGTTTAATTACAAAACTAAATATTGCAGATTTAGATTACTTAATAATGCTCATAGCAGGAATTTTTACAGTTTATTTAATACAAGATATAAGAGAAACTTTACAATCAAGACTGATTAAAAAAGGTTTGGTAGGTGTTTTTAGCGTTGTATCTATTGCTTCTTGTGCCATGTTACTATTTTTTATACTGGATACTGGAAAATTAGAATCCTTAGGATCCTTTTTATTTGGCATAATCAGCTTTATTTACATAAAAAATAATTTCAGCCTAAGAACTTTCTCCAAAGAAATAATTAAAAAAGACGTAGGATATACATATTTAGAGATTATTTTGTTAAACTTACTAACGGCTCTTTCGGTAGCCTTGATATTAATTAAGATTTAGAACGATGGAATTAAGAACACATTTTCACATTATCCCACAAGAGCAAGCTCCTAAAATTTTAAATCTTGTAGTAGAAATACAAAAAGGAGACTTTATTAAGTATGAGTACAGAGAGGAGTATGGGATACTAGAAGTAGATAGAGTCTTACACGGCCCTGTTCACTATCCAGTAATCTATTGTGATGTCCCCAGAACTTGGAACAAACACGATAACGACCCTTTAGACGCGGTATTATTTACCACGGGAAATCTAATTCCTGGATCCATGGTTGCAGGGCGGGTAGTAGGTATGATGGAAATGGTGGATAACGGGCAAAAAGATCATAAAATAATTACCGTAAATAATGTGGATCCTAGATACGACCATGTTAAATCATTAGACGATTTACCGCCTTGGAGACTTAAAGATATGCAACATTTTTTTGAAATATACAAACACGCTCAAACAGGACCACAGAGCGTTACTGTAGGAAATTTTTTAGGTCCTAAAGAGGCCTATATACATATTTTGAAATCAATGGAAGATTATAATGAAAAGTTTAAACTTAACTAACATATGAAAAACATAGATGCAGTAGATTCATTAATACCAAACGAAGCTGAAGATTTAAACTCCGCAGTTGGGGAGGGGAATGACAAAATAAGAGACGTAAAGATTGTAGATGAAATGCAAAAGGCCTACTTAGACTATGCAATGAGTGTTATCGTAGCTAGAGCCCTACCCGATGCTAGAGATGGTTTAAAGCCAGTACAAAGAAGAATAATATATGCGGCTTTAGAGATAGGGGCGCTTCCAAGCAGCAAGCATCAGAAATGTGCAAAAATAGTTGGAGAAGTTTTAGCAAAGTACCACCCGCACGATAATGTTTCTGTGTACGATGCAATGGTTAGAATGGCCCAACCTTTTTCTTTAAGATACCCACTTATTAATGGGCAGGGAAACTTTGGTTCAATTGACGGCGACAGTGCTGCAGCAATGAGATATACCGAAGCCAAATTAAGTAAAATATCACTAGAGTTAATGCAAAATATTAACGAAGAAACAGTCGTTTTTATGGATAACTACTCCGCAGAATACCGAGAGCCTATTCTTTTACCAAGTGTAGTACCAAACTTATTACTAAATGGTGCCCAAGGGATAGCGGTAGGGATGGCAACAAGTATGCCACCACATAACTTAAACGAAGTTGTAGATGCAACAATTACCTTAATTAAAAGCTACAAACCAGATATTGAGAATAAAATTCTTTTACCACAAGCAAGAGTACCTTTTGAGGATAAAGACGCCTATTTAGTAAGAGAGCAAATAATGGAAGAAAGACAAATCCCTGTATTTGATGGTGAGGCTACTATAGAACAGCTAGTACAACATGTACAAGGACCGGATTTTCCAACTGCTGGAATTATTTATGATAAAACAGAGCTACTACAGATGTACGCAACAGGAAAAGGCAGAGTAGTTACGAGAGCAAGAACAAATATCGAAGAACTTAAAAATGGAAAATTTGCCATTATTGTTACTGAACTACCTTATCAGGTGAACAAAGCAAGACTAGTAAGTAAAATAGCTGACCTAGTAAGAGATAAAAAAGTTGAAGGCATTACCGATTTACGAGATGAAAGTGATAGAACTGGGATAAGAGTAGTAATCGAGACTAAACAGGGCGCTAGACCTCAAAAGATTTTAAATAAACTTTATAAACACACAGAACTTCAGTCAAACTTTAATTCTAACTTTGTAGCTCTAGTAAACAACGAACCCCGAGTAATGAATCTAAAAATGATTCTTGAGGAGTTTGTAAGACATAGACAAAACATCATAATTAGAAGAAGTGAATATAATTTGGCTAAACTACAAGAGAGAGAACACATACTCTTAGGTTACAAAATAGCTTTAGATAATATTGAAGAAGTAATTAAAACAATAAGGGCATCCCAGGACACAGAAGAAGCAAAAACAAGCTTAATGGCTAAATTTGGCTTTAGTGAAATGCAGGCTGTAGCTATTTTAGATATGCAGCTAAGAAGACTTGCTCAATTAGAAAGAGAAAAAATAGAAGAAGAGCTTAAAGAAGTCTTAAGAAAAACTGGCGAATTAAAAGCAATTCTTGCTAGCCCCGAAAAAATCCTTTCGATTATTACAGATGAACTTACCGAAATAAAAAAGAACTACGGTGATGAAAGAAAAACAGAAATTGTTGCTGGAAAAGTAGGAATTTTAAACGAGGAAGATCTAGTAGCAAAAGAGGAGGCTATTATATCTTTAACAAAAACAGGCTACATAAAAAGACTTCAACCAAGTACCTACAAAAAACAAACCAGGGGAGGTAAGGGAGTATTAGGAATGTCTACAAAAGAGGCAGACCAAATTAAAAGTGTAACTTACGTTACAACACACGATGAGATGTTGTTTTTTACCAATTTAGGTAGGGCATACAAAAAACGCGCCTGGGATGTACCTGAAAGCTCAAGGCAGTCTAAAGGTACTAATGTAATTAACCTTTTAGATTTAAAGAGTAACGAAACAGTAACTGAATTCTGTAGTTATGATCCAGAGACTAAGTCTGAAATCAAGTATGTGTTATTTACTACTAAAAAGGGGTCAGTAAAAAGAACACCTTTAGAAGATTTTCAAAATGTAAGGCAAAATGGAATAATTGCCATTGGGTTAAAAGAAGGTGATACCCTAGCTTCTACGGATTTTACAGGTGGGAATCAAAACATACTTATAACTACAAGACAGGGTAAAAGTATCAGATTTAATGAAAGTGATGTGAGAGTAATGGGCCGATCTGCTGGGGGAGTAAGAGGAATAAAACTTGGAAAAGACGATGAAGTAATTTCGGTACAAACATTTAAACCTGAAGACGAAGAAAACCTTTACACCCTAACTGTAAGCGAAAAAGGTTATGGTAAAAAAACTAGACTTACAGAGTACAGCAAGATAACCAGAGGGGGTAAAGGGGTTAAAACTACTAACATTACACCTAAGACGGGAAATCTAACTGATAGTTTAATTGTAAGTAACCAGGGCGACCTGCTACTAACTAGCGCAGAGGGTGTAGTTATTAGAATATCCATTAAAAAGGTCCCTATACTTTCAAGAAGTACACAAGGCGTTATATTAATGAAATTTAAAGGAAAAACTGACTACCTGTCCACAGTAACTTATTTGGATGAGTAAAACACAACCAAGTCCAAAGGACGAGGAAAAACTAGAGATTGAAACCTCTCACGAACCAGATAATTATAATGGCTATAAACGAGAAGTACTTCTAGAAGATCTCGAACGTGAGACGTATATTAGATCCTTCGAAACTGAAGACTGTATATTTTTCCAATTACTAAATAACCAAGATTCATGGTGTATAATCATAAACCCTGAGAACGGTTTACAATTTAATTATCAAAATATAGAGTCCCCTTGGGCGGGAGAAGGATACGGCGTATCTTTTTCCGTTACAAACCTAGATATAAATGCGGAAGAAGTAAGTATTGTAGAAGAAATTATAAAGAATTTCATTTTAAAAATTCAAGAAATTAACCCAAAAATGAGCTTTTCTAAAATAAACTCTAATGAATCTAAAAAGGTATGTGAGACTAAGATTGGGCAAATCAACCTAGTAGTGGGTGCTTTTGAAAAAGATAACATTATGTACTCTAGGATGGCTATATCCAACAGAGTTTTAACACTAGTAGGAAATTTCCAACAAATAAAGTTTAATGGTAATAGTCTTTATGAAAGTCCCGCGGAAGCGTTAAGACTGATTTTTGAATTTTATCAATATGCTAAGCAAGATGCGGATAACAGGAGTTGACGAAGTAGGTAGGGGAGCTTTAGCTGGTCCTATTGTTTCTGCATCATTCACCACCTCCTTTAGTTTTCTTAATCAAACCTTATCTCAATTACAAAATCTACAAAAAGATACTAGTAGTAAATCGTTTGTTAAAAACATAGACAGACTAAAAAAGCTGATTGAGTTTGATATTAAAGTTACAGAACAAATAACTGACTTAGAAGAAGAAGCTATAAATACTTCCGAAAACGAAAAAATAATTAGTACCTTGGTAACTTTAAACGACAGCAAAAAGGTTACTAAACTTAATCGCGAAAAACTTTATAAAATTCTTACCAAAATAGGGGAGTTTAAATTGGGAATAGTCGATAGTACCGAAATAGATAAAATAGGATTACAAAAGGCCAATATAAAAAGTATGATTAATACTCTACCTATGATTACTAAAGGGGGACACTTTATTCTTACAGACCATTTGGATATATCTAAAGTAAAACTTTCTACCCCTATGACTGCTAACATTACTGCTAAATACTTATCCTTTGATAAAGGCGATTCTAGGTCTTTTTGTATCGCGGCTGCTAGTATAATTGCTAAAGTTAGCAGAGACAAAATAATGGCGGATTTTCATACCCCCTACCCAAAATATGGTTTTAATGTACACGTTGGGTACGGAACAAAACAACATATAGAATCCATAAAGTTAAATGGTCCTTGTAAAATACACCGACTTAGCTATAAAATCTTCAAAGATGCAAACAACATTGCAAGAAAATCTAGATAGCCCTAAAGATTTATGTGAAACTCTTTCCATTTTTAGCAGATCACTACCCTTTTTAACAAAATCTCTCATAGAACAAGGCATAATCACTGAAAAAGAAGACCCTATTAACGTTTTGATAAAAACTGAGTTCCTCTCAGGGATGTCTTACGCGTGCCAATTTTTAAATTGGAACGCAAGTAGACAAGCAAACAGAAGAACTGTAGAAAATACTGTGGCTACTATTTTTGACCCCGCCTTCTTCCACACACAGTGCCCACAGCTATTTGAGGAGCTAAGGGCAATGGGGATAGAAGTCAGTACTGAAGACTTTGAAGAATGGGCTATGGGATTTATGTTAGTAAGGGAAACTTACAATTTAATGAGCCAAAGAATTGGATTGTGTGATTACTCCTGCCAAGTAGGAAGCTAATACTAGCCCTAAAATAGTATAAATTAATTTTAATGTATCTTTAAAACCTTTATTTTAGAATCATTAAATTCCAGTTCTTCTTCTAACCTATCTAGCAGTACCTGACCCAAACGAGATTTATAATTTAACCACTCTCCCGGTTTTGTTAAAGCATCCTCTTCTCCTAAAATAGTATAGGTTACTTTTTCCCCAGTTTTTAAAAATTTTATAGTAACTTTACTGCCAATTTTAATTTTTTTAGTACCTAATACAGGATTTATTATTTTAGAAAAGGCTATTTTTTCTCTAATTTCCATTATTCTACCCTTTATATACTCGCTATCTCGTTCACTCTCCATATAGGCAAAGTTCTCGCGTAAATCTGGGTTATTTTTAGCAGCGTCGCCCATTTCTAGCAATACCTCACTTAACCTGTTTTTAAGTCGAATAAGGTCAGAATCTAATCTTTGCTTAGTTCGCGTTGTCATTAGAAATTTCTTATGCATATTAAAAATGTGACATTTTTTGAATAGCCAAATAACCAATGCTTTTATCTAATTTTTGAGATTCTTTTAAGTTAAGTTTGTTAGCCAGATTATTAATCTCCTTAATACCCTCGGTTTCGCTAATTCTTGTTATCCCAATATCTATAAACATACCCAACTCTTTAATGTTTTCTACACTAATTTTTAAACCATTTAGTTGATACATAGTTCTATCTCTGTAAACTGTGCAAAACTCCTTTTGACCCATGGCCTTTAATAAGGCTTTTGCAGAATTATAAGAACTAACCGACATATTAGTTTCAAACACTACTCTGTGGTCATGATAACCACCTTCCTCTGTCTGTTTTTTTACATCAATAGAAACCTTACTTCCTAGCAAGTCATTACTTAATTCTCTTATCCTTAAACCAAACCCTTTTGAGTTCTCATAAAACACAGAATTTTCTTTTAAACTAGAGACGTTTAAGGGACAAAACCAGTGATCAATAATATTTGCAGAATAAGCGACTTTGGCATTTAAGTTTAGCAACTTACCCTGAATATCTTTTATATCGGCCACTTTATACCAAGTATCCACCTCAAAAGACTTAATTTGTTTTTTACCAGAAATAAAATTATCTAAATCACTTTTTTTAATACGAATATTTTTACCAATTTTAGAGTAGGGGAGTGTCCCGTTTTTTATATAAGTTCTTACACTTTGCCAGTGAACTTTTAAGTAAGCTGCAGATTCTTTTATTGTTAATAAACTATCACTCATTGTCACTTAAATAACTTTTTAATTATATTAAAGTATATAAACTATACATCGATAGTCAACAACTAATTAAAAGCGTAGGATGAATCTAAAGAATACTAGATGTGGCGGAGTCGTGTGTATCGTTATGAAACTTTTGATGGGTCTTTTTTAAGTCTTGATTTGTTAAGTGAGTGTATATTTGGGTTGTACTAATATTGCTGTGCCCTAGAAGCTCTTGCACACTTCTAATATCTGCCCCTTTTTTTAGAATATGTGTGGCAAAACTGTGTCTTAAAACATGAGGCGTAACATCTACAGCGATACCCGCCTGTACCGAGTATTTTTTAATCATTCTTTGCACGCTTCTAGGCGTTAACCTTAAACTTTTACCGTCGGCATCGTTTAGGTCCATACTTTTACCGCTGTACCTAACAAATAAGGGTTTAAACGGATCTTTTCTAATAGACAAGTATCTTTTTAACCAATTTACAGCCGGGTCCGTTAAGTAAACCGTTCTAGCTTTTCTTCCTTTACCTATTACAGTAAATTCCTTACTTTCTAGTACTTGGGGGCTGAGATCAGTTAGATTTAGAGCTGTTAATTCACTAACCCTGAGGCCGGTGGAATATAAAAGCTCTAAAATAGCCCGATCTCTAAGACCGGATCGCTTACTAACGTTTTGCCTACTAAATAATCGTTCTAAATCTTCTTTCGTTAAAAATTTAGGTACCCTGTCACCAGTTTTTGCTAATGTTATTTTGTTAGCATCTAAAGATTTTAAATCTTTTTGTACCGATAAATATTTTAAAAACGACCTAAGACCTATTAAAAAACAATTTTGAGTAGCCTTACTCAAGGTTTCTGTGGGGTTGGTCTCAGAAGTTTTACGGTTCAGGTAGATTCTGTAGGCGGTAATTAAGTCTTTATCAATATCTTTTTCGGTTAGCTCCTTTTTATGTAAGTGATCTTTGCTAAACTCCTCAAATTTATCTAGATACATATGGTACATCTTTATAGTACCCTGAGATAAATTACGCTCCACCTCGGCGTGTTGTAAAAAACCAGCTATTAAGCTGTTAAGATTTGGCATTAAAACAAGTTTAAAAGTAAGTAGGGGATTAGTCAATATTTAACGACGTTTAGAGTTTACCCAATACAGAGGATAATATTTAAATGCTATAATTTAGGGAATGAAAACAGTATTTTCCTTGTTTAACAAGTCGGTAGATCAAATACTAAAGGATTATAAACAGATCCAAAAAGTTGTATTAGCTTTACTGTTTTTTGATATTTTTGATTATTTGATGCAGAACAATTTTTTGCTGGCTACCGGATCAGACATATTAGCATCTCTATACACCTTAACCTCAACACTATTTAGCCTTTACCTAGGGTTAATTCTTTTAATAAAATTAAATGAGATATCACTAGATAAAAAAGTTGTAGTTAAAGTCAGACTGTATCTTAAATACCTCTGGGCAAACGTTATTATATTTGCAGGTGTTTTGGCCAGTTTTTTAGTAATATTCATAGCCTGGCTAGTTTTTAGTACAAATAAAAATTTGGCGGGGGCCTACCAAAATTTAACCACAGTACAATTGGGTTTATTTGGGACCATTTTTTCACTTAGCACACTAAGCTGGCTTTTAATTAATACCTTTACCACAGCAATAGTTATAAACGAAAAAATTTCGGCAAAGCATTCTGTATTAAAAAGTTTTAGGTTAGTTAAGAATAATTTTAAAACTGTACTGTTTTTTGGATTTTTTATTTTGGTAGTTAATATCCCTGCCTGGATAGATATAGGCGGTATTTTATATAAAAGTTTTGTAGTTAAATCTTACGAAAGAGAATACTTTGGAACCTGGTCAATGTTTGTAACCTTTTACTCACTTTTTATTGGAATTTTAACATCCTTAACTACACTAAATCTATATAAAAAACTTACTAAAACAAACTAGATTAATACCCACCCCTGCTAGTTAAACATTACAAATAAAGCATCTTACATAACCCATAGTATACTCATTACTCTAAATATGGTATAATACACATATATGAGTATATTGAAAAAGCCTTTAGCCGTACTTGCTTCAGTGCTTAGTTCATTTTTAATTGGAAGTACTTTTAACCCTATAAATGCGGGTATTAGTAATATTACTGTAACTCCATCAAGCTACAAGTTTGAGGATACCGTAATTACCACAGATGGTTCTAATATAAGTAACAATATTAGTATTTTTATAGTTAAAAAACCTAAATCTACGGTTAATTCTAATGTTCCTAATTATGTTTACATAGATATTTACGACCCTAATTCAACTGATGGTTTTTATGACCCTTATGCCTCAGGCAGAGTAGTTCAGTTTAACAGTAACGACGATAATGCCTGGAGTATAGGTTTAGGATTTATGCCTAACAAATCTGGAGATCAAACTGGAACCATTTACGTCAGGGTAGCCACAGATAGTGAAATGAACAATATAATTGAACAAATACCATTTAGGCTTACAGGTAAGGGTTTACCAAATAATCCTTCTTTAAAGTATTCACCAAATGCCTTGTATTTTGGAAAGTTAGAAGTAGGAAAAAGCGTTACAAAAGAAATTAAAATTGAAAATACCACACCAAAGTTCTATTTTTTGTCTTTTAAGTGTACATCAAAACACGACTCGTATACCGCAGTTTTAGAGGGAAAAACTTTTGATGCTTGTTCTACAAACAGCGATTTATCAGTAAATGCAGGAGAATCAAAGACGTTGTTTATAAAATTTAAACCAAAAGACAGTAAACTGTATTACGAAGAAATAGTTTTTAGTAGTAACGATACTAACCACCCTACTTTTAAAATTAAGGTAGAAGGAGAAGGTATTGATGAAAGTCAAAAACTAGACCCTGTTGTAGTAACAGAACAACCAAATATCCCTCCTGTTAACGATAATCCAGGTGATTCGATTTATGATAATATACCAGCAATAGGCGGTATTCCTCCCGTGGGAAATGTTCAACCTGAGGGACAAAAGAATATAAAAACTAAAGACTCAAACAAAAAGACTAAATCTACTAGCGAAAGCAAACAAGGTAAAAGTAGCAACACACAAGAAACTATTATTGAAGAAAACGATATAAAATCAGAAGCAACAAATAAAGATAGTATAACCAAACAAAATCCTGAATCCAAAATCTTAGATCCCAACACAGAGCAGGGGACTAGTAAAGATGTAGGCGTCAAACAACAGCCACAAACCGATAAAACTAAAGGGTACATAGCCATTGTTTTATTATTAGGAATGGTTTCTGCAGGCCCAATAGTGTCTAAGAAAATAATAGGGTAAAAATCAAAAATCCGATTAGCCACCTTTGGGTGTGATAATATATTAATATGATCTTCATATTTTCGGATCAAGAAAACCTACAATTTCAGATTTCACATAAATTCCCCCAGCTAAACAAGGAACAGGTCACCGAGAAAGACCATCTATGGGAAGAAATAATTAAAAAATCACCAAATGCTTTTAGCGGAGTGTCTTATGGTTGCTCTGGGGTAGAATTTGAAAATGGGAAATATGTGATTAATATAAATAAGACTGACTATAAAACCTACCTTTGGGCTAGACAAGAAAATTATTATATACCCGGTAGCTACTCCACAGGTATAAGTACAATAGCCAAAAACCCTAAAAAAATTCCTATTATTTTGTTAAAAAATCTTCTAATGTTGCCATAGGTAAAAATACATTTGATAATTTGGGCGGAGTGATAGACTACAAGACTGAAATAACAGACGAGGAATTCCCTAAGTATATTTTAAAGGAGACTATACGAGAACTAGAAGAAGAAACTGACGCACAAAATATTAATAACGTAAAAATTATAGGTATGTACTATGAATATCCTAAGTCTTCTAGAATAAATTTCTTAGTTTATAGCGAAGTAGAGATCACAAAACTTATAGATAAGGAAAATACAGATATAATAGAAGTATCCGAAGAAGGGATAGGGGAATTCTATAGAACACAGAAATCCAATTTACACGAAGTCATGAAAACTCAGTTAGAATTCTACATAACGTATTTAAATAGAAGCAAAATTTAATATACGACGTCTGTGAAAGTTATATTCTTAAACACTGCAAACAACGAAATCGACCCAATAGGAATAAGAAAATTTCTACAAGCTTTAGCTCCAACTACAGATATTTTTTGCTTACAAGAGTGCCACTACAATATTCAAAAAGTTATCTTCAAATACTTACAAGAGTTTAAAAGCTACACTGTTTTTAAATATATAGATAAAAATAGTAGTTTTTCTAACGCCATATTAGTTAAAAAACCTATAAAAACCTTAGATATAACCTCTTTAATGGACAATAGCTTTTTAAATATTGGACTAGCCATAAACCTGACACTAAATTATAAAAATAAAAACTTTAATATAATAAATGTTCATGGAGTAGCTTTTCCAGGCACCAAACTGGACACAGACGAAAGACTACAGCAATCAAAAACCATTCTAAAACATTGTAGTAAACTAACTGATCCAATAATAATTGGCGGAGACTTTAATTTATTGCCCCAAACCGAAAGTATAAGAATGTTTGAGCAAAAAGGATTTATAAACTTAGTAAACGAATATAAAATACAAACCACCAGAAATAAAAAATCTTGGAAAATTCATCCCGGGAAAAAACAGCTTTATGCAGATTACACTTTTACGGATTCTAAAATAAAAGTTAAGCATTTTAAAGTTCCCTATATAGAAATCTCAGATCACTTACCAATGATTTTAGATTTTGAACTCTAAATTATCGCCTTGGGTAGTTTTAAGCTTCTAGTGCAGAGAAATATAAAAAATAAAGGTGTTCCAACACCTTGTATTATTTAAAACCCCTTAAAACGATTATTTTGATTTATTGCTTTACCTAAAGCATTTATTGACCATATTGATGTTTAGTTACAGCAACATTACACCAAAAGCAGCTTTAGATAGGTAAACTTACACTTAGACACAAACGACAATATATACGAACTAAGTAAATACGTAAAGTTCGTAATTTAATTTCGTAATATTTTCGAATTCAAAAAGGATAACAAGGGAATTCACTTAAAATAGGGAACTCAAAAACAAAATAGGGAAGCAGACATAATTAAAAGGATACACGAGCAGATTTAAAATAAGTATAAAAACCCAAAGTAGGGAATACTTTTACTATTTATAAGAAAGAAATTAGTTGTCGTAATCTGTATATTTAACGACATTAAATAGCTTTTTAGATGACAAAAGGTATTGTCACAATTTATAGTCAAATAAAAATCAGGGGACCTACCAAGCTACCTACTAACTAAAAAAAGCTATTTATTTGTTTTTATTTGTTTTTTAAAATTTATCAAATAAATACTGCATCCATAAAAATAGCATTTATAGGAGTAATAAAGTAGTTTAGCAAGGGTCCTACAAAAACTATGACAATACTACAAGATATAAACTATGACAATTTAGACCTATAGTTATATGACATTATCACATAGCCCCCTACTCTGCGACCAGATCAAATTTTTTGTTTGTTTGTGAGATACAGTTATCCACATATAAAAAGCTTTTATACAGGCACTAGTGTCACCTGACAAGAATACAATTTGTTGATAATATGTCGTTATATATTGCAATAATTACTATAGGGTATTTACTATAGGTCTAAATCCCCCCCCTACTTCCCTACTTAGGAGATAAGCAAAAACGCTACTACAGCTAGAATAATAGATAAGAATTCTATATATAAACCTTTATATACCCTATGCAATGCCACTGCTTGAAAAAAGCTTATAAAAATATAATAAACAGTTGTTAAAGCTAATGCCTTAAAAAAGCTTTCTAAAGGAAAAAAGGAAATAGTGAGAGCTGATATTCCCATTACGAGCGCAATTACAAAAGACTCGTTACCTACTAAACTGTTTAGCTCCTGCTCCAAGTTCTGTGACCACCAATATTGAAGTGCAAAAAAGTAAGTAGAAATAAAAACAACAAACATGTGAAAAATAAATGACAGCTCCAAAAAAGCACCCGGAAGAATCATTTTAAAGGTATTAGTTAGAACGAAAAACAAGGTTATGATCTCGATAAACAAAAAAACAGTTTTAGCCGGCCGTACTAAAGGTATATTTCTCCCCCGCTCTTCTACAACTAGAAAAACATTTGTAGCCAACACTAGATAATAAAATATAAAAGTAGAAAAGATTGAGAAAGATAGCTTAAATAAGATATTTAAATTGGGAAAAAATCTTAGTAACAAAAAACTACTTATAACGTAACCAAAGGGCACAGAAATTATTTTAGGCAAGTTAGATAAAGTAATTTGATATACTATAGGATATAAGAACACTATTATGGAAACCGTAAAAAAAATAATTAGTTGTGAGACAATCCCCTTTTGAATCAAATCATAGTCACTATAAAAAAGTATGAATATGGTTTGTAATGCTAAAAAAATTCCCGTTACAAACAGAAACTTGTATCTCTTTTCAATGGATTGATCCACACTTTTTAACCTATTTAAAGCATTATCTAAAGTTTTCATAGGGATAGTACTGGGGAACAAGTAATACTCAGGTGGGTGGGATTAGGGATTTTAAAATTCAGCATTGTGTGCAAGCTCCATAACGTCATCTAAGTCCTCAAGCTCGTCAAGTAAATCATTAAATCTATCCGTCAATTCTTTTTGTAAAGGTATTTTAAATGAAGGTTGTCCCTCAGAATTAAATAGATAGGCTACGGAATTAGGTGTACCTATACCGGAATCGTGTTTAGAAAGAATTGCTTTTACTTCGTTTATTGAACGATTAGTGTTATCTGTTCCACAATAAATAATAAGGCCTATTCCACCGTAAACATAAGCCTCATAATTGACTTCTATAAGTGCCTCACCTTCCTTGCCAAGTGCCCTATCAATTGCAGACTGGATTTTATCTTTGGGTAAATTTAATTGCTTGGCTTTTTCTACAGCTATCCTTAAATATGAATTTAGTTCTGGATCACCATTGTTACCTTTTTTAACTGCAACAGTAATCGCTTTAGCAAGCTTGGTAAAATCCTTACCTCTTTTGTTATCTTCTATAGCTTTTTTTCTTTTTATAGTACTCCATTTAGAATGACCTGACATGAGTTAAGTTTAATAGAGTTATTAAAGTTGTAAAGGATAAAAGAACCTCAAAAGACTAAATCTTAATTATTCTTCAATCTCTTGTTCAGCCTCATAAAGCTTCGTAAAATGGAGCTTCTCTTCCTCAAGAACTTTAGATTTTACCTCTAAAAAAGGGTCTGTCTGGGCTTTTTCTGCGGTAAACGAAGGCAAATCAGAAGAGATTTTAATTCTAGCTATATCATCATTGATTTCGATAACTTTAGCTTGCAACTTTTGGGGTCGGGCTCCAGACTTTAGCCCTAAATTCTTTTTACTAATTCTTCTTAATTTTTTTCCGCTTAAACTATCCAATAAGAAGTAAAAAGTATCGTTATTACCTATAACTAGCTCATAATCTTTATTTAGTTCTAACTTAAAGCTACTTGTTTCTATTATTTTAACCGTACTCATATCTTTAACCACGGTGTCACTTGGATTTAGTGTAGAAACGCCAGCTCTTTTATTTAATTTTGCAGAAGTAATTCCCCTTTCGGCAACTGAATTTACAGGGTCTAGCTCTAAGGCACTTTCAAAACTACTTACAGCCTTAGCCCAATTAGAAACTTCAGAATATGCTTTACCCAGACGATTAAATAAGGCTACTGATTTAGTACCGGAGTCTAAAACTTGGTTATTTAATTTTATAGCTGTTTCCCAGTCTCCTGCTATAGCAGCTTTTATTGCTTGTTGCTCTATACTATCCATATTTTAATCACAAAACTCTTTATAATTGAAAATTAGTATATCTGGCAGAGTCTGTCTAGTAGAGAATTTAGAGTACATACCTAAGCTTGTCAACAAATTGTAAAGGTTAAATCTAAAGCCCAAGTATTAAGTTTAAAATTAGGCAATCTAAACTAAATCGTCGTCTTCGATAACTCTAGGATCAAAGGTAGGCTTGGTGTGTGTTGGGGCATACACACTGTCTTCAGTTGAGACTACACCCTCAACGAATTTTACTAGTGCATAATAAGATTCCTTTTCGTGCCCTTCTGGAAGAATTAAAGTGACCTCAAAACCTTTTAAGATAGCCTTAGCCATAACTTCGTAATTAAGAAGTTTGTGGGTAGCAAATTGTGAAACAGCATAAAACGTGTTATCTCGCTGAGTAACCAAAGACTCAACCTCTGCTCTTTTAGCTCTTTGAGCTACTTTAACACTCTTAATATTAAGGTCTTTATGTACTTCAATTAGTAAGGTGTCCCCCAAAATTATTTCGTTGTCTACTATATCTTTTTCACAGAGTTTAACTTTAACTTTACTATCTTCTTTAGAAACTGCCGTAAAGTCCTCGGACATTAAGGCTTCAAATTTAGGAGAAACTTTAGAATCTTTAGACACCATAAAAGATGTCGTAATTTGTTCTTTTTGACCCGCTATATCAGAAGCACTAGTTTTAGCAGGGACGTTTTGATTTTTAAGATCAACAATTTGCTGTTCTAAATCTTTTATTTTTTCTAGCAATTGCTCTTTGCTTGATGCGTCCGAAGACTGTCCCCTACTCGGGGTTTTGTAATTATTTTTGCCCTGAAATCTTCTATTTTTATTTCTGTTATTTGAATCCATGTTTTATTACTAAGATTTATTATTGGCTGTTTTTCGATAATTTTCGGCTATTGCCATACCGACATCAAAAGGTCTATTCAACCAAATTTTAATTTTTTCTTGTACATAAGCTTTGTCTCTACCGTACTTTTCCGAGGATAGAGCCTTTATTTCTTTACTGTAGTTAGACTCTTCTAAATACACTGGAGGCAATCCCCTACCAGAAAATGGCTTACTAGTAGCTCCATCTATTTGAAGTTTACAGTAAAAATTATATTTTTCCTGGCTAATTAGGTCAGTCTCGTCAAAGGTGGGCATAAATTCGGGTGCTAATGTGGAGGCGTCTTGAGCTCCAAGAGTTAGTGCTATCATTGTACCCACATTACCCAAAATAGCATCTCTAATGGGTTCTGGAAGCTGAGCAGTGTACTGGTGAGTTAAATGTAAAGATAGGCCGTATTTTCGGGCCTCGCTCAATATTGTAATAAAACTCTCTGTTGCAAAGTTCTGAAACTCATCTACATACAAATAAAAGGGCACTCGGTCTTTTTCTAATAAACTAGCCCTTTGCATTGCATAAAAGGTTAGTCGGTTAACTATTAATGAACCCATTAAGTTTGCGTTATCGTCTCCAATTTTTCCCTTACTCAAATTAACAAGTAAAATTTTCTTTTCGTTCATTATTTCGTCAAACTGAATTGTAGAATTTCTTTGTCCAAAGATATTTCTTAAGGTAGTTGAGGACAATAGTCTACCAACTTTATTTTGAATAGGGCTTACAGCCTCTGCTCCAAAGCTCTGCTCTAGCTCAGCGTACTCCTCATTCCAAAATCTTAGAACCACAGGATCATCTGTTTTTTGTAATATATATTTTCTATAGTTCTTATCAGTTAAAAGTCTTGTAATACCCAAAAGAGATGTACCTTCGATTTCAGTTAAGGTAAGTAGGGCAAAATTTAAAAGATATTCTAATCTCGGACCCCAGCTGTAACCAAACTGTAATTTAAAAGCAGAAAGTATGCTCGAAGATAAAAGATTTTTTTGTGAAGGGTCGGGACACTCCATAATATTAATTGCGGGGGGCCTATCTGCATTAGAAGGATCGATTAAAACTACGTCGTCAATTCGATCTTTAGGAACTCTTGAAAGTATTTTTTCTATAGTTTCACCGTGTGGATCGATATAACAGCAACCCCTACCATCAATAATGTCTTGAATAATCATGTTTTCAAAAACTGTAGATTTACCTGTTCCAGTTTTACCTACAAAGTACATGTGCCTCATTCTATCTTGGTTGTTTTTAATCCCAAATTTTACTTCTTTGTCTCTAAAGTTAGTGGTACCAAAAAAATTCACATCGCCTTCTATAGGTAAATTTAAAGGTGGTTCACCTTTTTTAGAGTTTGTCCAAGCAATGTTTGGAGTTGCAACAACACCGGAGGGAAAATGGTAAATACTAGCAAGCTCCTCTGTATTAAAAATGTAAGAGTCCTCAGAAATCAACGTTCGTGACTTTAAAAAGTCCAAGGCAAAGCTATCCTCGTAAGATAAAGATCCCTGAATTAAAGCATTATGTTGTGCACTAGTGTATTGTCTAAAACTACCTATTACAGACCTAAGATAAGAGCTAGAGGATGCGTCATCATCTGAACTTACAAATATTTTTATCTGGGAGTCAAAACCCATTTTTGCTAGTTTTTCCTCAATTATTTGGATATGCTTTTCTTCTACAACAGACAAAGACTTTCCAGAAACCGCCTTAGAAGATTCTTCAGAAAAACCAAATAATAAGTTATTAAACCCTTTCATTAGAGCAGAAAATATTATCCCAAAAATTCCAGGAGAGTTTAAAGTACCCGCTTTTAAAGCAGTGGTGTACTCATGCCCCTCCTCTTGCCAAGAGTCAGCCAGAGGTAAAACGGAGAGTTGCAGTACAATCTTATCTTCACCCTTAACCTCAGAGAGGGCTGCCGTAACCGAAGACAAAGGGTCCACATCGAATTCTAAAAACGTTTTTAAGGGGAAAAAACTTTTTTTTGATAAGGTTAGATTTACTAATTTAGATTTTTTATTCTCTAAATTAAACTCTGATAAATAGTCTTCTTTAACAGTAATCTGAGCTCCTTTGTACTGAGCGTATATTTGATTTTCTACAAAGCTTTTTATCCCTTCGGGTATAACCACATAAAAGCTTATACCTGACTTAGAAGAGTAAATTTCTAAATTTATAACCTCCTCGGATCTTTTCTGGGCACTATTTAAAATACCGTGTAAGCTAGAGAACATTCTTTCTGCTGCAGTCGAGGCATTTTCTACCTCCTCCTTTTCAATAGCTTTTGGGACACGAACATTTAAAACTACTAGGTTTGAGGGAAGTATACTTTTACTATTTAATTTTTGTACCTTTTGGAAAGAAAGATAGCCTGCGGCAATTACTACTAAAGTTACAATTAAAACTATAAAATAAATCATAAGACGGGTTTCAAAGTGATTTTAAAACAAAAAATTCTTAATATAATTCTACTACTGTCTGCTCACCTAACACCAGAAGAATATCGGCTCTTTTTGCCAGAAAGGGGTCTTTTGTGAATTCATCAGGTGATTTAACAGTACTCACGTTAAAAAAGCTCATTATATAACCTAAAGTTTGATTATCAGGAGGTAGAGTAGAATATATCTCATTTTTTGCATAAACCTTTTCGGAATTTCCAAGTTCTGTAATTAAACCACCAATATTAGACACGTATCTAGATGCCCAGGTAGCTAACCCTGACTTTGAAGTAGAGTTTAATATAATAACTGAATTTCTTTCTTTTTTTACCATTTCATAGGTATAACCCTGTTGCCAAGCCTCATCAAAACTGACTGTAAGATTATCAGAATCAAGTTTTTTATAGTTAAAATTAGATCCAGAATCTTTTATATCCGCAATTATTCTGATGAATTCTAAAGTATTTAAATCTGACTTAACTGTTTTTCTAGAAATTTCAAATAATTGCTTAATTTTAAAGTAATCGGAGTAGTTTAAATTTTTAGGTAAATCACTAGAAGTTAGGTGAATTTCTGCTGAATTTAGTAAGGTTAAAGTTTGATTATCGTAAATTACATAACCATTAATGTTTATGGCTAGGGTTGTTTCAACAGTTCTAACTAGTGATTTTAAACCATTGTCGAATGAGGTCTGTGAATTTAATGTAAAAATTTTTGAAATAGGTACATTACCCAAACCGTTATAATCTTCAATATTATAATCTGCAGGAATACTTACTAACAAAGTTTTTGAATCAACAGGGTTTACATTTAATAGGTGTAAATTTAAAACCGAGGGGTTTGTAGCACTGATATCTTCTAAATTTATAAATAGTATATTAGCTGGTTTGGTAGAATTGTAAGCTTGGGAGCTATAGTCTAAACCCTCAGAAGCTTGAGCAAAGGGTTTTTGTATATTTACGGCCAATACGTAGATATAATAGGATACACCTAAAAGAAAAAACCCGGTTAGGGACATTGTAAACACCCTAATCACACGCTTTAAACTTTTATAGCGCTTTGTACGTTTATATGAAGTATGTTTTCTAGTAACTCTTCTGCGGGCAGGCATTGGAACCAGTATATAGGAGACAGTAGCTAGTAGCTAGGGGTAAGTTGCTGGGATTTTGGTTAGCAAACGAAGACAGTGATTTTAAAGTTACCTAAGGCTTAAAAACAATACAATTAGGTAAATTTTACATCAGAAATTAATCAAATTTAATTTCTATCCCCCGTAGTACTCGCTCTTTAACGCAGACAAACTCTTTCCTTCGCCTAAAGCTTTTCTAATTTTTTCTAATAACTCATTTAAAAAATATAGATTGTGAATACTAATTAGTCTTGATGCGGATATTTCTTTGTTTCTAACTAAATGAGCTAGATATCCCCTACTATAATTTTTACACGTAGAGCAACTACAACCTTTAAGTATAGGGCCTTTATCAAAAAGTAAATCTGCTTTACGTAAATCTAACCTAAAATTGTTTTCTTTTCCTTTTGTTAAGGCATAACCTGTCCGAGCCCACCTAGTGGGGATAACGCAATCAAAAGTTGTTATTCCGTATTCCACAGTATTAAAAAAGTCGTCTATCTCCCCTACCCCTAATAGGTGGATTGGTTTTCTGCCTACCGGCATATGCTTTGTAGCAGATTTAACAGCGCTTACCATTTCGTCTTTTGTTTCTCCAACACTAACCCCACCAATTGCAAAACCCTCAAAGGGTAATGAGGCTATATATTTGGCACTTTCCTCTCGTAGATCATCAAAAGTACCCCCCTGTACTATACCTAAAAGATGTTGGTTATACTTGTACAAATTTTTTGTACTATTAAACTCCAAAAGGCTTTGTTCTGACCAATTATGGGTTCTAGCTAAAGAAATCTCTATATAATCTCGGTAAAGCTTCTGAGCGTTTTCTTTTACGTAATCTTCTATCTTTAAACCTACGGCTGCTTTATCAAAAGGTAGGGTTTTTAAAAACTCTTTAAGTTTATTATTAGAAAGATTAGCGACATTACTTAAAAACTGATCGTAATAAGGGGCGCAATCATCAAAAGCTAAAATTATGTCAGCCCCAATTTTTCGCTGAGTCTGTATACTAACTTTTGGCGAAAAAAAGTACTTTAAACCATTTTCTGGTTTAGTGAATTCCACACCTTTATCAGTAATACTAGCCATATTAGATAGACTGTTACCAAACCCCAAACTAAAAACCTGAAATCCCCCACTATCAGTAATTATAGGCTTATTACGATTCATGAATTTATGAACCCCACCAAATTTTTGCAATACTTCCACCCCAGGTGAAAAAAATAAGTGGTAAGTATTGGCAAAAATTAAATCTGCATTTTCTAAATCTTCTGACACCAAAGACTTAACATTTGCTTTAGTTCCAACGGGGGTAAAATTAGGAGTTTTTACAATCCCGTGATCTGTATGTATTTCACCCACACTGGGGTGCTTTCCTGTTTGCTTATAAAACATGTTGATAGTATACGGTATTTACAATCATTTAGTATTTATTAAGTTCAAAATACTATAGATCAAAACCGTATTTCAAATTAAAGGTACTAAATTTGAAACAAATTTTACATAGTATACTTGACAATTATTACTATAGGTTGTAATATAATCGCAGTAGAAATTTAAATAATAGATCATGTCTGAAAAAAGAAAACCCGGAATAGAAATACCAACGATGGCAGATACCGCTAGAAGAGTTTACGGTCAAGAAGCAGCGGATCAGGGCCTGAATGAAATAGAAACAGAGGCACATATAAAGGCTGGAATGATTGCCTACGTCGAAAGATTTGTAGACTATTATGATATACGAGGTCAAGAGAAAGAAGCTATTTTGGGCGACCCAGAGGCTTGCCTTGATGACCCCAGAAATGAGGATGACTTTATACTGATGTCTTTCCAATAAATCGGGATAGTAACTAACTTATACTTAAGGAGCTCCGTTTTAAGGCGGAGCTCTTTGTATTAAGAATAATTATAGGGTACGTATAAAGATGGGTTAATGGAAATACTTTTTTTGACAGTGGGGTATCACTACCCTATTCTAGTAGCTTAAACCCCTGACCTTTCACATTTAAAATAATATCTCTCGGTAAACCATAGTTTTGCAGCTTATCACGTATTCGTTGAATAGTTTTTGTAATGCCCCAAATTGTAAATTTAATGTCTGTTTCTTCACCATAAAGCTGTTCGGATATTTGATCAAAAGTAATTGTTTTATTTCTGTTTTTTAATAAAGCTCTTAATGCTTTAAACTCATATGGGGTAAAATCAGAAGTAATATTATCCTCAAAAAGCATTACTGTATTTGTGCTTTCAACGTATTTAAAAGGTACTCCTGTGGGAGCATTTAAAGATATTAAATAGTTTAGGCTTTGCTCTAGTAACTTAATTTTTCTTTTAGAAACAACACTTAATGTAGGAACACAGTCTTCTTGCTCAAAAACATATTTAGTTAAAAAGTCGCTTATAGACTCTGTTTCTCTCCACCCTATGTTATTAACATCTTTTTCATACAATCCCCTACTAACACTGCTTGCTAACCCCTCAATTAAATATGCTAAGGGAACGTCGTTTCTAATTTTAATATTAATGTCTATGTTTTTTTGTTGTAGAGATTTATTTCTTAACACTGTAAACGACAACCCAACACCAAAATTGGTAGGGTTTACTATAATGTTAAATTCTTTATTTTTATAAAGAGGTATTGCTAACTTTAATTTTTTTATTGCAGGGAAAAGTAGCTGTTGATATTCTGTTAGCAACTTTTGCTTTTTAGTTGTAGAAATATTTATATAAAGTTTATTATTTTTAAGCTGATCTTCTAAAGCATTTACCCAAGCTTTATTGTTTTGGGCCACATCGCTATTATTGTTTATTTTGTCCGTTTCAGATATTTTTACATAACTACCAAGCAAAATTGTATAATCCATTTTTGGTAAATAGACTGTACTTCTATCTTTTAAATAGGCTGTTTTTGTAGGCAGAACATACCAACCATTTTTTATATAAAAGCCGTTAGAAACTCCAAAAATAGCATGTACAAGGCTTTTTGCCTCGGTTTGTAAAGAATATTCTAATTTTACACTATCCATAAGTATATTATACTACTATGGGTTACTTTGAACAACACCCCTCCCCGCCTAAACCTCAATTGGCAATGTTTTGTCACGAATTAATTTAGGCTATAGGTTATTTTAAAGGTATGACCAATAGAACACCAATATTCGACGAAATTGATATAGTAACTGCTGCTTTAGAAGAACCACAACTTAACACTTTTACAACTCTCGAACTATTTAATTGGATTCCAGCAGGAAAAGAGCAAATGCAAATGCAGGTTGCGGATATCCCACGTCCGGAGGAGAGGTTTATGCTCGTAGAAAAAACTTACGATATAGGAATCCTACATAATTGGCTAAGGGGACTTGCTGGGTTAAAAATTGATAAAGTAGGTAACGCAGAAGATGAAAGTATCACCCTAACACTTGCTGAAAGGGGTCCTAGAGAGATTACAGGCATCACAATAATGAAGCCTATTTACCAGTATCACTGCCTCACTCTTCACACTAAATACGATGAGGATATTGTTTATTACGTGACTTGTAACCCCTCAGATGGATTTTTAGTAAAAATGCCCCCTAGCTACGAGCCACCAGAGTACACTACTTTTGATAAAACTACACAAGCTTTTAGATCTGACATGGGCTACTTATGGCTAATGGTGCACCAGATAACTACAGGCAACTTAGGGTACAGTATAGAAGTTACTAAAATAGAAGAGGAGGAGAGAGAACAGCTTATAGAGGAATTAGCATGGCCCTATATTTACAATCAAATATCGGATAAGCTACATCAAATTGGGTGGAAAATGCCTCAGATTGAGTTTAACGACGACGCAGAACCTGGTTTATTTTACAGAATCGACATTGTGGAAAATACCTTAATTGCGGAAGCGATAAAAAAGGAGAACGGTTCTGAAAATTCTGTAGGAAGAATTACAGTTAGTAAATTTGGTGAAATCATAAATATAACTCATACTCCATTTTCTGGAGCTGAAAACCAACCAACATACAATATGCTAGACATAGTATTAAGAGGTTTAAGAGAATACAAGGGGTTGATAGAATTCTTAGACCAAACTAACAAACTTGAAAAAGGTTTTATGAGTATAGATAATATTCAATAACAAAACACACTTAACATAAGATATATTAAATACTGGAACCAGTATTTTTATGTAGAAGGAGTTAGGTAACTTATATTTCTAACCTACTAAAGTCTGCAACTACAATATTTTCACCTACTTTTGCAATTGTTTCTTTAATTAGTTGTTCAATATTTTTACTCGTATCTCTAATATACTCTTGTTTTAGCAAAGCTTTAACATCTTTAGGATCCATAGCACTTACTTGCATAGCTACCTCTTTACAAAGAGTAGTAAAATCGGCTGTTTTTGCTACAAAGTCTGTTTCGCAACCTACTTTAACTATTACGCCTATTCTTCCTCCTTGCTCACCGCCATGAATATAACTCCAAACCAAACCTGCTTTAATTTCTCGGTCAGATTTTTTTCCTGCTTTTTCTAAACCTTTTTTAAGTAATACTTTTTTTGCAGCCTCATAGTCCCCTTTTGTTTCATCTAATACTCTTTTTGCATCCATTATTCCTGCACCTGTCTCTTCTTTTAATTGTAATATTAATTTTTTGTCCATTTTTTAGTAGAAATTTAAATAAATTAGATTAATTAGAAATTTTATTCTATTGTAACCAGTGTTTAATTTCTTTAATATCTGCTGTACTTATACCTTTAACAGCCTCGAGTTCCTCATCGCTCATTTTATCTAGTTGTGATCTGTTAGAAATTTTTGCGGCCTTCAATGCATCTACCGTTTTTACAGATAAATCGGAATCTTTAAGTAATTTTTCTTTTTTATCGGCCTTAGCTACTACTTTAGGCTCGTTTTTTTCTTTAGTTGCAGCCTTTTTTTCGGTATCTCTACCAGCAAGCTCTGGATAAGCAGATCCTTCTTCGACAACTACTTTAGTTTTTTCTGCACTAGCAAAGTCTTTATAGCCTTCTAAAATTGCATCTGCAATAACTCTTGTTATTAAAGCAACACTTTTTATGGCATCGTCGTTTCCAGGAATTGGATAATCTATTTTAGTAGGATCCGTGTTTGTATCTATTAAAGCAATAATAGGTACATTCTTTAATAAAGCCTCTTTTACAGCTGTTTTTTCTTTTCTAGGGTCTACTATAAAAAGTACCCCGGGTTGTTCATGTAAACCTACTAAACCACCGTAGCTTAAGTCTAGTTTCTCTATATCCCTAGATATTAATAATCTTTCTCTTTTAGTAAGATCTTTAAAAGTTCCATCTTCCATTTTGGCTTTTAAATCTAACATTTTTTGTCTGTTATCTTTAATCCCTTCAAAATTGGTCAGGGTACCGCCAAACCATCTTTCGGTTACAAATAAAGCCCCAGATCTTTTTGCCTCTATTTCTACAACTTCTTTTACCTGCTCTTTAGTACCTACAAAAATTACCTTTTTTCCTGTTCTTGCTGTTTCGTAAGCAAATTTGGCAGCTTCCTCTAGTAATTCTTTAGTTTTAAATAAGTCGATAACGTGAATCCCAGAATGCTTTTTATGGATGTATTTATCCATTTTTGGATGCCATCTTCTAGTTTGATGTCCAAAATGTACTCCTGCCTGTAATAGCTCTTGAGCGCTCGGTATAGCTGTTTTCATTGTTTTTTAAATTAATTAATAAAACTACTTAACTTACAAAAAGTTAAAAAGATAAGTGGAATAGCTACAAAGTAGGTGTTCCCCTTATTTGAGTAAATAACACGTTATCTTTCGATTTAACGAGGGTTTATATTATTTACTAGATCTTTAAGCCCTATTGTAAGAGAGATTACGCTTTGTGTAAAGTAAGTTTTTTGTTGCTAACTACAAACTTATCGGCTTATATAAATTGCAATGTTATATAAACTACGTACGAAACTAAGAATACAGCTCCCCAAACTCTTCCTAGTATATGTTTTTTACTAAGCATTAAACCAAGCATCAGTAAAAGCGTAGCTAAAAAGTTAAAACCTATATCTAAATTATTTTTTAAATCAAACGGTAAGGGGTTTATAATGGAGGTTAAACCTAAAATCCATAAAATATTGAAAATATTTGAACCAACAATGTTTCCGATGGCAATATCACTTTTTTTCTTTAAAGCAGCTACAACACCAGTGACAAGTTCAGGTAACGATGTTCCAACAGCCACTACAGTTACGCCAATTGCAAACTGACTTAACCCTAAAGACTGTGAAATTGAAACAGCACCATCCACAATTATTTTGCCACCTAAAGTTAAACCACAAAGACCCAACAGTATTAGACCCGCCGATTTTGAGTAAGAAACTTTTTTTACATTCAAAACATCCTCAATTAATTGTTTGGCCGTGTCACCATTTAACGATAAAAATCTTTTTATAAAATTTGGGGTATTTTTGTTACTAGATCTTGAAATTGCAAAAGTGTAATATAAGAAAACGCTAAAAACTAAAATCAATATTAGCCCATCTGCCCTATCAATACCCACCCCATTACCATTTTTAAATCGCAAAAGAGAATCGTTAGCTAAAACAAATAACAAAAGTACTGTAAAAAGGGCAAAAGGTATCTCCCCTATTACGGTTGTTTTTTTAATTGTTAAAGGGTAAATAAGAGCAGTAACTCCCAACACTAAAAAAATATTAGATACATTACTACCTAAAACATTCCCAATAGCTATTTGGCTAGCTCCCTCAAAACTTGCTATAATATTTACTACAAGCTCTGGCATGGATGTGCCAAAAGCAACAACCGTTAAACCAATTACCAACTCACTTATACCTAGTTTTTTAGCTATAGCAGAAGACCCATTTACTAAATAATTAGCTCCGCCAATTAGCAGAACAAATCCAAGGAGTAAAGTTAAAATAGTTAAAAGCATTACTACCATTATTGCAAAAGTAGTAACTTTAAGTAAGTAGATAATTTAAACATGATTAAGTCTATTCTAAACTGACACCTTATAGTTTTTTTACTATATTGAGTATGTAAAAAAATATGTAATTTATTTTAAACTATGTCACCACCACCCGGCTATTTTAACGAAGGAAGACAAAGAGATGCGCAATTAATAACAGAGTATAAAACAGCAAGAGATAGAGTTTCTGAACATCCAGTAGTAAGCAGACTACTAGATTTATTTGAAACAAGGAATTTTGATTTTCCTAATCAACAGCTTAGAACAGAGGGACAAGCGGTTGTTGTCAGGGGAGATTTTGAATCATTTATGTTGGACGGCGTGGATAAATCCTACCTCCCTGAAGCGGTCTTAATAGACACTTTATATAACGAATCCCCCGCAGTGGGCGTCATAATCGAGATAAAAAACAAAAAAGATTTAAAAAAAGCTTATGCCTATGTAACACTAGGCAAAAATGGGAAGGCAATTGCTCAACCAATGCAGCTTATCTACGGACAGTGAGGTACATACAAAACCTGGCTGCTTCATACAGGATTCAGTGAACCCGAAACCCTAGTAATTGATAAACATGTACCCAACGATCCGAATGTATTTCCCATCTATAGTGATGTAGCTACTTCTAGACAGGTTGGGATGGGGAGAATTTTAGATCTAGAGGTACAATGGGGTAGTAGATTTTTGTCACCCACAGCACAAGATTTAAGAGAATCCTTGAAACTTGCAGAGATTGCAACAAAAATGCTCGACGAAATTGCCGATTCAATCGGCATACAAGAGTAAAAGGTTAATTAAAGACAAAAAAACTAGTACTTTCTATCTTCTCTCGTCTTTCTTAAAAGAGCGTTTATTTCTTTACGTTCTGTGCCAAAAAATTTAAGCACCTTCTCCCCTATTTGCATACTTGCCTCAAACTCTGGCTCAATAATGTGTTTAACCCCTCTTATGGTAAGCTTAGCTATATCTTCAGGTCGGTGAGCTCTAACTATAACCTCGGCACTTGGATTTAAACTTCGAATATTATTTAAAATAAGCTCATTAGTTACAATATCTGGAACAGCAATTATTACCCCCTTAGCTTGGGATATATTTGCTAATTTTAAAATATCTTTATTTATAGCGTCGCCATAAATGCTAAATACTCCCCTTTTTCGTAAATCTTGCAAGGTTCTAAAATGCAAATCTATAACTACATAAGGTATTGCAGTTAAACTTAAAACCTTACCAATATAAGATCCTACCCGCCCGTACCCTACCAAAATCATATGGTTTTTGAGTTTAGATCTTCGGGGTCTGGGCATTTTTGCGTCACTATCTGCTATGTTAAAAATTAAATCGTAAAATTTAGGAACATACTGTTTTACAAAATTTCTAAATCCTTTATATACAGATGGGGCATAATTATAAGCAACGGGGGTAAGTAAAATAGTTATTATTGAAGAGGCAATTACTATTTGAAAAATTTCAGTTGAAAGTATGTTTGCCTCTAAACCCACTTTAGCCAAAATAAAACTAAACTCACCAATTTGAAAAAGAGCAACTGCAGTTAAAAATGCTAACTTAGAATGATAATTAAAAAATATTACTAAAACTAAAATTACTAAAACTTTAATTATCATTACTAACAGCGCTAGCATTAAGGCAATAAAAAAGTAGTGAAAAAGAACCCCCAGCGAAATTAAAAACCCTAAAGAAACAAAAAACACACTACTAAATAGGTCTTTTAAGGGCCTAATTTCGGTAAATACCTCGTGATTTACTGCACTAGTCGAAAGTAAAAGTCCAGCCAAAAAAGCCCCAATAGCAAAAGATAAACCCAAAAAACTTGCCACCAATGAAACCCCTATACAAAACATAAAAGCACTAACTAAAAGGAGTTCTCTGTTATCAAATAGTGCTAGTCTTTTAAACAAATACGGAACTGTTTTTTTTCCTAAAATTAGTAAAAGGTAAATTGCCACTAAACTTTTTGCGGTAGTTAAAAGCAAAGGAATAAGTTCAAAGCCGTTGCTGCTAGCAAGTTGCGGCAAAATTAAAGCCAAAGGGACAACAGCTATATCTTGTACAATTAACCAAGCCATTATTAAATCCCCGTGACTACTGTCCAGCTCACCCTTGTCTGTAAGAATTTTAGCAACAACTGCCGTTGACGACAAAGCAAATATCCCACCAATAAACAGGGCAACATTAAAGTCAATATTAAGTATTGAAGGCAAAATACCAAAAAATATTAAAATTATAAAAAGAATTTGAATTATTGCACCCAAGACTCCAGGCTTCCCTACACTCTTTAATCTATTTAAAGAAAATTCCAGCCCTAAAGTAAAAAGTAATAAAGAAACCCCTATTTCAGCAATAACGGTTATTAACTCCCTCTCGTCCCGAATATGAGGTATTAATGATCCCAAAAGTAATCCAGAAACTATATAACCAACAACAATGGGTTGTTTTAACTTTGTGGCTATTATTCCCCCAAGAGTACCTCCGAATAATATAATGGTTAAATCTATGAGCAGGCTGTAATCCATTTTAATTAACTACTTAAAAATATTATTTACAACTTCAGCAAATTCCTTTGGAAAAGAAGCTGAAAGTTTATAACTTTTTGTTAAAAATTTAAATTCAATAGTGTGGGCATGTAACATAAGCGGGGCAGAAAGTTTTTTGGCTACTTTACTCTGACTTTTACCCATATAGGTATTATCTCCTAAAATTTCATGATTTAAAGCTTTTAAGTGAACTCTTATCTGGTGAGTTCTTCCAGTCTTGGGTAAAACTTTAACACAGGAAAAAGTGCTATCCTTTTTCTTTTTAGCTGACTCTTTATAGTCACTAATTTGCATTTCGTAAGGGTTACTTGCATAAACAAAACTTTCGGCACTTCTACCTGTGGCAACAATAGCAAACTCAGTTCGGTGTCTGGGATTTCTACCTAAAGGTAAATCTACATGAATAAAGTCATTACCTTTTAAGGTGTTTACAATATCACCAAAGGTTATTGCGTAGTATGTTTTTCTGACTCTTCTTTTTACAAATTTACTTTTTAGCTCTTTAAAGGCTGGAGCATTCTTAGCAATCAATATAACACCACTTGTGTCTTTATCTAACCTATGGACTATTCCATTTCTATCAGTAAATTCTTTAATAAGTTCAGTCGAAACACCCATTAAGGACTTTAGCACCTCTCTAACCTGGTCATTAATTAGCAATTTAGAAATACTATCATAGTTAGATTCTTTTAAAACTTTAATTTCTTTTTTTTCTAAAACATTAAGAATTTGTAAATGATAATCTAAGGACTGATCAATATGCTTTTTTACTAAATCTTGTAAGGTTTCGGATCTAGTTGTATTGGAGACATTAACAATTAAACCTTTTGGCTTGTTTACTGCAAAAAAATTAAGGTTATCCTCGACTATTAATTTTGTTAAATCCATCATTCTTTATCCTAAACTAGTAAATAAATTTCTTAAAAGAGACCGTACCGTTCTCAATAGTATAGATTATAAACATATAATTATAAGTTAGCCATCAGTCACCGGCTAAACTGTTTTATTTTGAGGGTTTTATGTACTGATTCAAAATTAAACCACAAACTCCCAAAAAAATTACTAAATCCGTTAAATTATTTTTAAAAAAATAGAGATTTATATAATCCACTACACCACCATAAAAAATTCGATCAAAAAAATTACTAAATCCCGCCAGTATAATTAAAAAAAGATAAAATTTATTAACTGCCCAAGTTGCTTTACTAGAAAATAGAAAATAACCATTAGTTAGAACAATAAGAGCACCGAGGTGGAGAGAAAAAGTAAGATTAGAATTAGAAAATAATGAAAAAGAGATGCCTTTATTTATAGTAACCATCCCCCACCTAACAAATACAAACTTTAAGATTAAATCTAAAAATAAAAGAGAGAATAAAAAAGAAGGAAAAATTTTAACCTTCATTGGGGTCAGTTTTATCAATCTCAAAAAACCTTGTTTGTTCCCCCTTAAAGTACAGATCAATTTTTCCTGTTGGCCCATTTCTATGTTTTGCTATGTATAATTCTATTCTTTGTCTATTTTCCTCCTCTGGTCTATGTAAAAACATTACAATGTCAGCATCCTGCTCCAAGGCCCCAGATTCTCGCAAGTCGGAAAGCTGCGGTCCCCCTCCCCTGCTTTCAACCTGCCTATTAAGCTGACTTAAAGCCAAAACAGGAACTTTTAACTCACGGGCTAAATTTTTTAATGACTGTGAAATTTCAGCAACCTCCTGTGCCCTATTATCTAAACCCCTTCCACGCATTAACTGAATGTAATCAACTATTATGAGTTTTATGCCTTGTTCCATCGCCAAACGCCTAGCCTTGGTTCTAAGCTCCATAATAGAAATGCCGGGAGTGTCTTCAATAAAAATTGGGGATTCTGCTAATTTACCGTAAGCATTCCCCAGTTCGGCCATTTCGCTTTTGGACATATTGCCTGTTTTAAGCTTAAACATATCCAAACTCGCCTCCGCACTTAACATTCTATCTGCAATCTCTTCACTACTCATTTCAAGTGAAAATATGGCTACCGGGTACTTTTTTTGGTTAGCTGCAAACTGAGCAATATTTAATGCTAAAGAAGATTTACCTACAGAAGGCCTTGCAGCCAAAATAATTAGGTTGTTTTCTTGCAAACCATTGGTTTTTTTGTCTAAGGTAGGAAACCCAGTAGGCACACCCCTTAATTGACCTTTATTTTTATGAACTTCATCTATCTTTTCAAAAGTTATGGCTAATACATCTTTTATATGGCTAAAATCTCTTTCTACAAAGTCTTGTGAAACTGCAAACAAAAGTTGTTCAGCCTTATCTATAAGTTCTGAGCTGTCAGTACCATCATCGAAAGCTAACTCGTTTATTCTAGCCCCAGTTTTAATAAGCTCCCTTCGTGTGTAGTTTTCTTTAATTATTTGAGAATACTTTTTAATATGGGCGCTCGTGGGTGTACCCTCTACTAGAGTTGCTAAGTAGGCTGTCCCACCAATTTCTTTTAAAGTTTTAAGTCTTTTTAACTCTGCGGGTAAGGACACCATGTCAATGGGATCTCTTTTTTCAAATAGGCTTTGCATACCTGCATATATTTTTTGATGCTTTGAGGCATAAAATAGCTCAGGCTGAAGTATTTCTGCAATATCGAACATTGCCTCGTCATCAATTAAGATACTTCCTAAAACAGATTTTTCTGCTTCTAAATCTTGAGGTTGAAGTTTAATATTTTCCATAAATCGTTTTTATTGCGTAAGTCCCCAACGCCAAAATACTTTTCAGAGCCACGGAGCCACGGACTTCAAGAAGATGTCTGTAGATCTTAAGAATAGGTTGGTTTTAAAACTATTATTTCTGTTTCGTCAGATAAGCTTTCGTGAGGTTCAAAACTGTCTTTTGTTTTAAGATCAGACTCACCCATTTGTTTAGTAAATTCCTCTAAAGGTTTTAAGGTTAACTCTTCTTTGTGCGAGGAAGTTTTATAATGCATCGGAATTGCAAAACTTGGTTCTATTTGGCCAATTACTTCACTGGCAGTTTCAGGATCAATAGTGTAAATACCCCCAACAGGTATTAGCAAGGTATTTATATCACCAATAGCCTCTACTTGATTATCTGTTAAGTTATGTCCTAGATCGCCCAAAAAGCATACTCTGTAACCTTCGCTAAAAATAGTGTAAATGATATTTTTACCTCTTTCTTCTCCTTTTTTATTATCGTGATAACTAGATATCCCTTTTATATGAATCCCACCAACCTCATATTGACCCGCTTTAGTAATAATGTAAGGACCTAAGCCCTTGGAACCCAAGGATTCATCCCCTACTGTATTTAAGTCCAAGCCTTTTACACCGGCCAAATTATTGTGATCAGGGTGGTCGTGGGAGATCAAAACTATATCAGCCTCGGTACTTTTAAAATCTGGTCCTATTTCTTTAGAAAAAGGATCCAAAAGAATTTTTATAATTTTGTTTCCTTGCAATTTAGTTTTAATTAAAAAGCTTGAGTGATTTAAATATATTATTTCCATGAATGTATTGTAGGTGTTAATTGATAAATTGTTAAACGGTTAGATAAAAGAATTAAAAATTAGACTTTTTTGAACCATTACTTTCACTAAAATATAACCCCAGTAATAATAAAGCTCCCCCAGCTATATAGTAAATACTGAATTTTTCATTAAGCGCTATCATCGCAATTGGTATTGTAAAAACAGGCTGTATATACTGAAAAATACTTGCCTGACTAACTTTTATTTTTTTCACACCATATTCAAAAAAACTGTAAGCGATAACAGTACTAAAAATAGTCATATACAAAATCCCGGGTAAAGCATGGACATAATCTATATCTGAATTCCAAATTTCATATAGACCAAAGGGCATAAGCACAAGGGCACCACTAAAAAAAGTGACAAATGTTATAAATAGAGGAGAAGATCTCTTTCCTGTCTTATCATGATTAAACACGTTCTTACTTATCAACGTAAACATTGCCCAAGCTAAAACGGATAGAAAAATTAAAAAATTACCGTAGAGTCTTGTCTCACTCCCCTCCACATTTCTATCTAAAATTGGCTGCAAAATTACCACCAAAAAACCCAAAATAGTTATGCCGTAACCCAACCAAATACGTTTAGTTATTTTCTCTTTTAGTAAAAAAACACTCCCGAATAAAACAAATATGGGCGTAAATGAATATATTATTGTAGCCTCTATAGCTGTAGTGTATTTAATACCAAAAAAGTACAACCCTAAGTTAACAGCACTACCCAAGGAACCTAATAAAAAGATTTTAAAGAGACCTTTTTTATTCACCCTCATAAGGTACTCATGTTTATCCCAGTCAACTAAAAAATATAAAATTATGCTAGCCAGAACAAACCTGATGTATAAAAAAGAAAAAGGGGAGATAAACTGTAAAGTATATTTAATGATTACAGAGGCTCCTCCCCAAATGGCGGACACAGTAATTAGGGCAAGAATAGGTTTAAGGTCTTTGGGCATTTATAAATTATAGATTAACACCAAATTATAAGAAAGCTATGTCCCTACAATCTATAGAACACAGAAAAATTATATCTTTAAATCTCTACGTAGCCATTTTTTGATATTTAACCGGGCCTCCTTACTCACTACAAATTCTAAGTGATCCCTGCTAGGACCCTTTTTTTTAATGTCACAAATAATTTCTATTACGTCGCCATTTTTTGGTATAACATTAAGGGGCTTTAGTACCCCATTTATTTTTGCTCTAACGGCCTTATGTCCAAGATCGGAGTGTAGTATATATGCAAAGTCTAAGGCTGTAGAATTTTTAGGTAATTCAAATAGATCACCCTTTGGAGTAAAAACAAAAAGGTATTTTTCTATCTCCTCAATATTAACCCCACTCTTATCTGTTGTTAAAATACCATCTTTCCAAGATATTAATCTTTTTAGCACCTCTATCTTTTCACTTGCAGGAGCATCTGATTTTGCGTCATTTAACTTGTAAATGATATGACTAGCCATACCGTATTCGTTGTGGCGGTGCATATCTAAAGTTCTTATTTGCACCTCAGCAAAATGACCGTTTAGTAATTCTAAAGAAGTCTGCAAACTTTTATATCCATTTGGTTTAGGCTTAGAGATATAGTCATCAAATTCCGAAGGGATGTATTTAAAACTATTATGGAGCAGATCTAATACTTTATAACAATCTTCCACAGAATTTAAAATTATTCTAAAGGCTACTTTATCGTGGATACTCTCTATAGCGGATGCCTCACTATAATTAAATTTTTGCATGTACCGAATGATTTTTTTATTAAGTGAGTAAGGTCGCTTTTTTCGACCATAATAGTCCACTAGATCTATTTTTTCTGATTGAATAATATCTTTAATAATTTCAGTAACCTCTTTAATATATTTGTCGTTAGTTACTGGGTGTGTGTCCAATGTATGCTGAAGTTTTTTAAAAGTTTCTGGGTCGAGTCTTTCAAAAGCGGCATCTTCTATATCTGACTTAAGGTTATTTAAACCAATTTGTTCTGCCAGGGGGGCATATAAATTTAAAGCGTTATCTAAAACCAATTGTTTTTTTTGTCCCTCTAAATACTCCACAGTTTTAAGAGAATCCAGTTTTTCTACTAATCTTATTATTACAGCCCTAACATCTTTTGCAGTAGAAATAATTAATCTTCTCAAATACTCTACTTGGCCCCCGTCGGACCCATTAACAACTCCCTTCCCTCTAATCTCCTTTATAGTAATAATGTTTTGCACTAACTCGGCTACATCAGGGTCAACCTCTTGTTCAATCTCTTTATAGGTTAAACCAAACTCTAAGGAGTCGTGAAGTAATCCTGCTGATATAGTAATGGAGTCTAATCCAAGTTTTGATAAATAATTGGAAATTCTGATTGCATGATCTAGCCAAGGTTCTTCATTAACTCGCTTTTCACCAAAATATAAAATTTCAGCTAACTTGTATGCACTTTTTATAATATGTGAACGGGGGTTTGGGTGGTAGCTTTCATACCGATCAATAATTTCTTGTACATCTTTTCTCACAGTAAGTAAGTATAACCCCCCGTAACTAACAAGTACAATTCATTTAGAATAAACTTTTAGTCCCTATAAAGTTTATTCTAGTATCTTTGTTAACCAATTCAACCTGCTTGCTCTCAGGAAAAAATCTATAATCTTTAATCTCGGGAAGAATTAAGTAAGTACCACTCTGCAAGTCTAAAAATTTAAACTCTCCTGCAGAATTTATGCTAGTAAATTTTTTAATTCTAGAGTTATCGGCAGCATCCCAACCTATTAAATAAACAATCCCCGTTAAATTTCCGGGGGCACTTATTTTGCCAGTTAGATTTAGGTTATCCGAAGACAGTTCTTTTACGGTAGCTTTAAATTCCAACGACTCCACAGATCTATCTGTTAATACAGCCTTCCGTGAGGGGTAAAATATATAGTCGGGACTTTCAAGTAAAATCACAACCTCCTCGTTTCTACTTATTTCCCCTGCTTCAAATAAAAAACTATTATCATAATCCAGACCTAAAACTCGTTGAACTATCTCGCCGGTCAAATTTTTTGTAGATATTCTTACTTTTACGGAAGGCCTATCTAAGTTATTGGTAATACCCGTAACTTTTCCTTTTATGGTAAAATTTAGTTTCGAATCTCCCTCTTCAGTCCCCTTGCTAGGTTTCTTATCTAGGTTTGACTGCTCCTCTTCTTCAATCAGATCAATAACGTTAATATCTGTATAGTTTTTATTTTGATTATAGTAAGAAAACAATCCAAAAATTACCGTAATAAAGGCAATAGAGGAAAGAATAAATATATATTTTTTATAATAAAAACGATGTAATACCCTAGACATTACAATAAGTATAGAGGAATTAAACGATCGCATCTAGAGTAATCCGAGGCAATTTGGGAGTTAAAGAATTATTTACCCGCCTGTTTAAGTAAATCTTTTAAGGACAAGGGGCCTTGTTTTTGTTCTTTTTCTTTAGTCTTTTTTACTTTTAATTTTTGCAAAATAACTTTTTGTCTTTCTTTTGCGACATCTTGTTTTCTCTTAAAGCTGTCTACTCTACCCTCTGTGTCTATAAACTTCTCAACACCTGTATAAAAGGGGTGACATTGACTACAAACTTCTACCCTAATTTCTTCTAAAACACTGGTAGTTGTAAAGGTGTGGCCACAGTTACAAGTAACTTTAGCTTTTTTATTAACTTTTGGGTGTATCTTGTCTTTCATAACAGGGGTGATTATATACTACTCTTAGGGTGATTTGCAACCTTGTTAGGTGCTAAATCAGCTTAAAGCAAGTTGTACCCAAGCAATTACAAAATATAAACCCTAATGAAAATTGTTGGCGGAAATATTCCGATAAAGGCCCTAAATAGAGGTCTTTGCACCTAATATCAAATATTACGGATTTTAAAAATCTCCTCCTTTAGTTTTCGTTCTAAAGCGTAGGATTCCTCAAGTTCGGCGGGTATTCCTAGAGCGTCAGGGTGTAAAATTTTGGCAAGCTTGGATTTTCTAGAAGAATCAATAGCAAAGGATGTTCTAACCGTGGCCTGAATTCTCCCCAGCTCCTGCGGTGAACCAAGGCACAGTTCCGCTTCGCGTAAGTCTATTTCAAAAGTAACCTCTAGCTCACCGTTGTCCCCTCGAATAAAGAAGGGAACTTTGCCTGCAAATCGGGAATTCCAAACTGCAATATCTCCTTTTGCATTTGCAAGCAGCTCTTCTCTCCTAGATTCTGATTTCTCTTTCCTCATTCGGTTCATAAACCAATCGTTATAGGCTTCTCTGGCGTTTACGATACCCCCCCCCTTTATCCTTAACCTCTTTTGGCACATTATCCTCAGCATAAAACCAAAAAGGACCTAGAGAGGTAGCTAACGGCCTGACTGCCCTTGAGAAATCCCTCCATTTTGTAGATTTATCAAGGTACCAGCTGCTCATATCCCTAGATATTACCCGGCTATCTTCAGGGTCATAAGCTAAAAGTCGCTGAATTACCTCCTGATAATAAGCCAAATACTTTATTCTACGGGATTCTCCTAAACGATCTAAACCCCCATTCTCTAAATCAGGTATATTAAAACCATAGATACTCTCCATAGTTTTTTGGGCAAGGGTGTAGGCTCTTCTTGCACGACCTGTAACAAAATCTTTTCGATAACCCTGTAAAGTGGGGTCTTCGAGTTGACTCTGGGCAATTAAAGCCTCACAAACTGCATGGGTTAATACGTAGTCCACTCCTTCCTCTCGTGTTTTCCCTTGGGGATAAACCCCGTGGTAAATTGCACGTTTTCTACTTAGAAAAGACAGTTGTTTATAAAAAGTAAGGTATTCCGGATCCAGGGCTTGTTGGTAGGTAACCCCATTAACCTTTTGCAGTAGTTCTAATATTTCTTGATCAAGTTTTTCAGAACCAAAATTAATTCTAGGAAAGTAATCTTCATTAATGGGGATACGTGGACCTGTTAAAACCCCCATATTGCACCAATGGTTGTCTCTATTACCCCACCTAGTATAAAAAGAGGTATAAGCAGCAGCAACCACAGCTAAATCACCTCCGTTTTTAACAGTGAGCGAGGAAGGTTCTATATCATTGTGATAAAAGAACTTTAGGTGACCAGATATAGATTCCAAGTAGCCTAAATTAAAAGCTAAAACTATTGCATAGGGGTAGGCACTGGGATTAGTAGACCCCAACTCATAAATTTGGGCGTAATCCTGTTCTTGTAAAAGAGCATCTAATCGTCCTTGTAGCTTAACATCCCCAACCTCAGGCATTGGTACTTCCGCGAAATTATCAACTATGCAAACAATTTTTTCTCTTTTTTCTGTCATATTTTAAATTATATCAAATTAACCGATTATAAGTTTTAAACCATCTAAAAACCCTTTACTTAAACCACCTAGATTATTGCCAAACAATTTTATTTACTTCTTAAATTTTTTGTTCAATAAACCCTATAAACCCCTAATGAGAGCCATTTTAATACGGATAGATCTCGGGTGATTTCAAGGTATAAATAAAAAATTCTGTACAATTTTTTTATCCATATTGGAAATTCAAGTATTAAAGTTTGGGGTAATTTTATCTATGTTGTCAAAAAGCGAGTTATCACCCTTAAAAGAGGAAAATTTAGGTAAATTCAAAAATACTATAAAGTAAGATTATGAACTCTCAGGAAGGTAACCTAACCCCTTAACCTTACTCTCAAAATATCTAATTATTTCCTTTGCAGCATTTACCTTTGTGTATTTCTCTAACCCTTCGAATTGCGGACCGGGGTTAATTTCTAAAATATAGGGCTCACCCGTTTCTTTATGTAACATAATATCCACACCTGCAACCTCCGTTCGAGTAATTTTGCTAAGTTTTTCTGCCATTTGAACAATATCGGGTCTGGTAGACAAATCAAACTCTTCCCCGTCTCCTCCTTGGCTTATGTTGCTTCTAAAATCCCCTTCTTTAGGTGTTCGCTTCATAGCACCTATTGCTTTATAACCCACCGTAAAAACCCTTAAATCTCCATTATTAGGTATAAACTCACGTAAGGTAAATCTTTCGGAGTCTTCTCTGTGTTCCTTAATTAAAGCTTTTAGCTCCCCCAAACTACTAACTAACTTTACTCCCCTACCCTTTCTGTCAAAACTTCCTCCAGACAGCTTTAAGATTAAAGGAAATTCAAACCCTTTAATGGCGTTTTTTAAACTTGCAGCATTCTTAAAGATAACTGATTTTGGGTATTTTAAAGAAGCATCTTCGGCCTGTTTTAAATAATCTGCCTGAGGGGAATAAAAAACGGTGTAATCGTCTAATACGTATTTATCGGGCACAACCTGTAAACCAAACTTATCGTGTAAATGCCTTGCTACCAGGTACCAGTCGAACTTAGTTTTTCCAGTTAGCTTTAAATATACAATATCGTAGTCTTGGGGCTTTAAAGGGTGATCTCTAAATTCAATATCTACAAAATTACCATTAAATCTGCTAACTAAATGAGACCCGAAAATGCCATGAACGGCATGTCCTAATTTTGTTCCTTCTTCAATCAACCTTGTGGCTTGTGAACCTTTAACTAAACCAGCGATTAATATGTTCATAAGAGTAGTTTAAAATTTAAAATGCAAAATGAAAAGTAATATTACAAATTTATTTGGCACTTTTTAATGCATGTTCTACATACATTTTTCCTATATTTTTGCCTGTGGCTTCTTCCATTCCTGCAAACCCTGCATTATGGTTTACCTCTAAAATATAGAGTTTTCCACTTTTGTCTATTAAAACATCTACACCTCCATAGTTCATTCCGACTGCATTTATAGCTTTTGTTGCTAATTCTTTTATTTCAGGTGTTATTTCAAATAATTTTACCGTTCCGCCTAAAGAGTAATTTGCTCTAAAATCCCCTTCTTTTGGAATTCTCTTCATTGCGAACATTTGATCACCTATTACTAAAACTCGCAAATCGTGCTCGTACTCAATAAACTCCTGCATTAAATAACTAGTTGCCTTTACCTCATCTTTAATTTCTTGATCTAAAAAGGCGGCAAATTCTTCTTCGCTTTTCATTAAATAAATACCTACTCCTTTTCCCATATTGGTTTTTTTAAAGATTAAAGGAAAACCAAACGACTTTGCAGCTTTTCGATAGTCTCCAAAATCTTTTGTAAAAAAAGTTTTAGGTATAGCTACCCCCACACTTGCTAACTTCATTAAATCTACAGGCTTGTTTATTACATATTTTAGCTCTGTTAAACCATTATCGTAAACTTTTATACCTCTTTTACGGTAAGTTTCTACTAAAGTTGCATAATGCTTAATGTAGGACAACACATCTCTTGCGATGATAATGTCAAAGGTTTCTTTAGAAATTAGGGTATTTTTAACCCCACTTTCATTAAATATAAAGCTGCTGTCGCTCAGATTAATTAAAATTACGCTATGACCTAAAGCCTCCATTTCTTCTCTAACCCTGTAGGTTTCTTTCATATTTGGTTTAGATGTTATATATGCAATTTTCATAGAATAGTCGAAACTTAATACTTATTAATTTACACTTTTTTGTTTTCTTTCAGTAATAGTTCTTCTGTTCTTCACTTAGAACAATTAGTGCAGTTAGTAATTTGAAATTAGTAATCTTAGTCTTTGTACCTGTTAAATATTTTATTGCTATCTACTAAAAAGTTTTTGCGCAAGGTTCTTCTTCCAATTATACCTTTATAGAGCATGTTACTTCGATCAGCAATGTTAACAATGGCCTCAATTCTCTTTCCCTCCATCTCTATACCAATCCTAACTTTTGGTCTAATTGTGATACCATTTCCTGACTTTACCACCGTTAAACCAATGATCTCAGGGTGATCTTTAACCAATTTGGCCATTTGTTTTTTATGCTGCAAAGCCTCTACCCTATCGTGGTAGGTTTTATTAAGCTCTAATTCGTCAAAATCACTTAATGCTTTATCAAAACCTAATTTATCAGCTAAATCCCTATCAATACTACTGTAAAGAGCCCCGGTGTCATTTTTAACTTTAATTCTTTTAGCTACTTTTTGATCAATTCCATAAAAATTTGCCATAGCTATGAAACCTGCGACCTGCATCCCTGTTACGTCAAAAACAGTGTCCTCAATTTCACCGCCAAACAAGCTTGTACCTATTTTACGTGCATGGAGTAGCGATCTGGGTTTAATACCCTTAACGCGATTAATTCTGCCCTTTAAGCCCTCCTGATTTGCAAGCTGAATAGACAAACCAGGCCTTGCATTAAGCTCTAAAATCATAGGACCCTGATCAATATCTAAAACAACATCTACAGCACCAAAGTCTAAACCCAAAACATCGACTGACTTTTGGGCAATTTTTAAAATGTCTTTCCACATAGGTATACTAAAACCACTTAAATTAACCCCAGTATCTGGGTGTTTTTCAATAGGCTCATCGTAATGAACAGCAGAAGTAGTAATTCCAGTTGCAAGGTCAATTCCAACACCAATACCCCCTAAATGTAAATTAGCCTTACCATCGCTTGTTTTAGTAGGAAGCCTTAACATGGCCATTAGAGGAATTTTTTTGTACACTACTATTCGAACATCTGGTATCCCCTTAGGATAGCTTATAGCCCTAAAAGATTTAGTTATTTTTATTCTCTCTTGAATAATTACAAAGTCGTCTTTTTTTGCAAAATCTAGAGCAAAAGCATTTTCTAGAATAGCCTGGCAAAAACTTTTTAGTTCGTTTTCGGTATATCTTTTACCATTAATACCAATCCAATCCCCTGTTTTAGTACTTCTACTAAAAATTAGTAAATTTCCTGTCCCCCCTAAGCCAAATGCTGGCTTAACAACAAAGGTACTGGGAATACTTTCGAATGAAAAATCAGCTAAATCTGATTGTTTTTTTAATATTGCGTAAGATTTGGGAACTGGGATTTTGTTTTTTCTAAGTAAACGATAAGTTTTGTACTTATTATCGGCCAACAACCTACTTTTTCCCCTATTAAAACGTTTGGTAAAAGAAAGATTGCGTTCATTTATTCCCAGTACATTTTGACTAGCTTTTAAAAATAAGCTAAGTCGGTTCATTTCTTTTTCTCCTTTTTAGTATCTGCCTCCGCTTCTATTGCGTTCATTTCGTTTAAAATTACCGATTTAAACCTAGATAACTCACTAAAACGCAGGCCTTCCCACCCTGCTAAAGCTATGTTTATAGGAAAAAGCAAAAGCAAAAGCCATAAATTATTTAAAATTACTGAAGTAAAAAATGCACTAGAAATTATAAAGTAGCTTAAAGTACTTATACCTAAGGTTTCTAAAAACATCAGCATAACTTTGTTTTCCCCATCTTTTACTACACTATTAAAATACTCTTCTACTAGGGTAACCAATAAAATTACCGGAAAAAGAGGTTTAAAGTTTAAAAGCTCACCATAGCTAAAAAACGACAAAGTAACCAAAACACCAAAAAGCAAAAAGCAAACAATTGTGTATATAAAAGAAATTCGCACAAAGTAGTGCATTCTAAATTTAATCAGTAACCTTCGGGTAATAAGAGTAGTAAACAACACAATTGAGGCTACTACCAAGCCATAAACTAAACCTAAGTCTAAAAAAACAATACTGGTAATAATAGGCACATAAATACTAAAACTTTTAAAGCCTAAAACGTGTCTACCAAAACTTACTATTGTAGCTATTGTAGGTACAATGCCCAGCAAAACCATTGCGTATACTGGAACATTTAATACGTTAGATAAGTTGTTTACGTTGTCTAATATCATAATAGGTAATGTATTTTTGACGGGCGAGGTCGTTAATGTGGTGTTAGTTTTACTGTTGCTATTTTAGATATATCAAAGGGTTTTGTAAATGAACACAGAATTAACTCCTCCCACAGTAGTAACCAGAGGAATCACTCCAAGTTTAGATAGAGGTTAGGAATTCTGTTTTTAAACTGCAGCACCTTAATACTATAGGTTATTTTAGTACTTTACACTACACATTTAATGTGTATAATATCTCCTAACGTTAGGGTGCTTGATTTACTTATAGTTTCGCAGGGAAGTATTTAATTGATGTTAATACTTCGTTTCGAGCCTTTAAGCTCAAGTACCTTTATAACTAAATACTTCTACAAACACAGACTTACTGTGGCTAAAACCCCCTCTAATCGATTGAAAATAAAAACTTTGAGCGAAATACTTATGTATACAGGCAAGGCTCTGTAAAGATCTTTGCCAGATACTTAATACTAGTTACTAGATACTTAAAAACCAAAGGTTTTTACAGAGCCTTGCTTAACAATTACGCTCTAAAACACACGTTTTAGGCGTTCACATAAGTGTTTATCCGAAGTATAAATCAATCGTCCTAACCCACCTCACTTGAGGCTTGGGAATCTTATCCAGCAGAAATAGGAGAGTTATATCACATGAACAGAAAATTGTTCGCAGTCGTCCTGTCTATTGTTATCGCTTTTTCCGGTATTCTTGTACCTAGGATTTCGTTCTCTCAAGAGCTAGAACCTACGACGGTATTGGAAAAGGTACCCCAAGCTCCCGAATCTCTGTCTGGCACTATGCAGGCAGAGGAAAATGTTACCTCATCGACCACAGAGGAGACAACTATTGTATATAGTTGGAATCCGATCAACTGCGGCAACTGGGGAGTATATGGGGGAGGATCAAGAGAAGGCAACTATTGGGGTTCCTTAACCCAAGATACGAATCCCGGCAGTGTAGTCGCAGCGTGCCACCTGAAGTTTAATCCCCTCGAAGAAGGGTGGTTAGCCTACGAGGCCAAAAGTAGCTTTTGGCTGGCAGTTCAAGCAGGTTCCCCAGGGTCTAGAGTTACAAAAGTCGAAAGCTCTGGTTTGGAGTCGCTTTATGTGTGGTCAACTAATACTGACCAAGAGTCAGGTACTTCACCACACGGAGAGTGGCACCACGTTCAACTTATGTGGCCAGCAGAGGACCTTACAGGTCTTCTACTCTTGGCATTGGGATCAACGGATATCTCTGCGGAGGGATCTACAGATCGGATTTATTATGACGACTTTTCGCTAACTGTTAAGTATCGAAAAGAGGCATCCACGACCCCAACTCCAACAGCAACTACTACGAAAACGGCTACGCCAAGCCCGACAGCAACGAAAACGGCTACGCCTTGTCCAACTTGGACACCTGGCCCAACGGCGACGCCGACAGCGACGGCTGAGGCATTTGGTTCCGTTGTTAATGGAGCACAATGCCGGTCGGATATGTTCTTGCCTACTCTTGCAACACTAGGCAACACACAGAGCTGTAGCACAGGTGCTGCAGTTAGCAGTGCCGGCACAAACGCGGCAACTGCCTACCTGGCGAGTTTACCAGCATGTATGCCTGTATCAATGTCGCTAGAGCAGGCAATCAAGCTTGCTTGTGGCGAAATTAACGTCGAGTCGCAGGTCGTGTCTGGCGGGAAAGCGGTTGCTAAAAACTACAGTTGTAACGCAACGTCGGCAGCATCTGCAGACAATGGAGCTGCGATTGCAGTAGTAACGTTGGACGCCTTAATGGCGGCAGCCTTTTTGGCGGCTTTACCCGCAACGGTGACAGTAATAGGAATCACTGTTGCTGCGGTGGGAGTTGCAACGGTAGTTTACGTCATCGTGAACTACGAAGGAGAGGTCCCTTCTCCCAACTACACAGTGATGAATAGCCAAACGCTAGCCAAAGAGTGGATTATGGCACAGACTAATCCCCCAACGGGACTGTGGCCATTCCAGCCGTATAACATTCGACGAACTGACAGTGGAAACATTGCTGTCAAAGACTATGACACGTGGTCCTCAGCCAAGTATGTGTCCGTAGTTACAGCTGCCAGTAGACCATATCCCAATGGGTCTGAAAAGGCATTGATTCAAACAGCAACCGGAGTTAGCTGGCTGCTGGTAGAGAGCATCGGCGACAACGGCGGAGACCTTGTCGTTGAGGGCACACAAGCCTTGGGAAATTCCGTAGACACGTTGAACTTGCTCACCACCGAGATGATGGACAACTGGTGGATGAGCGTAAGGCACGACGAAAGTTCCGGAATCCAATCCGCTTTGAATGGAAACATTCAGTCAAAGGGAGATGGACATTCCAACGGGAGTGTTCAGATTTGGGCAGGTGTGGACAGCGAGACAATGGTAGCGACGATTGGAGGCATTTACATTGCCACCAATAAGGTTGCCTATTTTGCTTTCCAAACCCCAGTCCAGGTTGGACCAGGACAAGGCCTCAAGCGTCTTGGTGAGAGTGCATACTATTACTCTCCCTTTACGGTCGAATGGCGCTGTGCGTGGTTCATGTCCCGAATGATTGGAAAAGAACGTAAGGCAGAAGCTGAGCTTCTACCAATCGTCGAGGGCCTGGCCAAATGGGAACAGACCAAAGTTTTATATGGTCTTACGATACCCGTGTTCGTTCTGTACAAGTAGAAGTAATTAGTACCCTCTGGGGATTTGGACTGGTGTCTACACCAACAAATCCCCAGAGGTAGTTTTTAAAAATATTCCCTCAAAAAAGTCTCATTATATATGGCCTAAGTAAGCGAATGCTTGAAGATATCTAGCAGATGGGCCCATTAAACTATATCTTTCCATTAAATCTTCGGACCTGTCTATAGAGTGATAAACTACAGGAGACTCTGTTAAGGGAATACCGGAAATTTGCCTTGGCAACATAACTTGCGATAAATGAACCCTTCCACTTATATCCACCTGTAAACTATTATCACTAATGAACTGATCCCCTTTTGCATCCCCTCTTTTAATTCTTCGACCTGTACCATGGGATGTACCATATAAAACCTCTCCATTTATTCCTTCTCCGGCAGAGTAAAGTAGCATTAAGCCATCTGCACTACTTGGTAAAATTAAGGGCTTAGAGGTATCCGATACCTGAACTACACCCTTATAAACACGCACATGTCCTGTGTTATCTACGGATGTCGTATCAATGGAGTTGTGAATAGTATCACTTGACCACATAACAGGTCCAAATATATCTTGCACTACTGCAGCGATTTTAAGTCTATTTGAAACCGCACTTGCTATTGTTCTCTCATACGTATCCCAATATTTTGAAGGGTCCTGATATAAACCACCAAGCTGTAACTGCAAATCACCAAACGACCCAGTATGTATTACAACAAAAACCTCCTCGGATTCAATATCGTACGAAAAATCTAAAAAGTGGTTTCCCCCACCTAAGGCGAATTCTTTATTATGCCTAGCCATTAAATCATATAATCTGTCTAAATTTTGGGGGTTGGCTCTAAAACTTTCTTGAGACCATTTATCTTTGTTTAAGGCCGCAACGTACATTCCACAACCTACGTCTGCACCCCTAAAGTATTCTAAATAACCTGGTGTTTTTTCAACATTAAATTCTGCAGCTACACCCGTTGGAATAATGCCGCCCTGAGTAGGGCTTACATCGGGAAAAACTACTAATTTTGTGGCCTCCCCTGCTAAAAACCCTAACCAAGGCCTTAAATTAGTTTCTACTAAATATTGATCATTGCCGGTATAGCCGGAAAGATTTACTACTTCGGTATGCTCCCAACCTTGTTCACCTTCAAAAATTCTGGGAATTTGGGGCGTGATTATAGATTCAGTCTGACGAAGAGGCAAACTTGTACTCATAATTAAAGTATATTACACATATTTAGCGCTGTCGTGTTTAACAAATATAAAAACAGAGCGTAAACTCTCGCAACTTAAAATGCAAAAATCGCTTATGTTTACTCAACTTGCTCAGGGGAATCGAATGTAAATGCGAATAATGAGGATACCTGTATAGCCTCAGGATCATTGGGGATATGCGCTATAAAGTCTCTACCGCCAACTGTGTAGTTAATCGCATCTCCGGGTTTGGCACCAATAATAGCTTGCCCTAAAGCCGTTTCTGGCGATAAAACATTACAAGTACCGCAGTATAAACTAGCGTAGGCAGCATCTGCACAACCTAAGATATGAACGGGTTCTGGGTCGAACCCAAAGTCTATAAAAACAGTATGGCCTACTTGCACAGTTTCTACTTGAGTAGGTGCTTCTAAAACTACAGCATCCAAAAGAGCTCTGGTGACCCTAGTTAGATGATCACTTTCAGTTTCAGCGTTACGCCTTCTATCAGCCTGAACAGTATCAGCAGAAGAATCTCCGTCACTGTCTACCACACTTCTTGCGAAAGTCTGGTGCAGGCGAATCTCGTATTCTTTTTTTCGCTCTAGCAGATAGGCGTAAGTTGTAGGCAACATTACATTTAAAGTCCCGTCTTCTCCGTTCCTAAGGTTTCCAGGTTTTGTTGTAAATCTAGTATTTCGCATGATTTTAAAAATATACTTTAACAAATATGTTTGTCAATAAATGTTAAATAACAATTTTGTAAATTAATTAAGTTGGTAAGTCGTTGAACGGATATAAATATTTACACCCGTTCAACGACGAGTGGGCTGGTGGTTTTGAAACCACAGTTCTTGAATCCACGCCATTGTGGGAAAAAGAATTTTGCCAAGGCTCAGCCCCCTAATGACATATATTGTAAGTTATAGAATTCTATATTGCAAATTGTTTTTAGTTTGAGTGTAATAAGTTATACAAAAGTATATTATTACTATTTTTAAAGAGAAAAATGATTTATTAGATAAAGATCAATCCTTTTAAGAAGTTCTTTGGCTTCGGTTAGGCTAGGGAGGTAACAGGGAGACTCTTTAGATATACCATCTAGTTCTGAAAATAAAGTATACCTGTGCAGAGACCCCCTAAGTGCGAAGGACAAAGACTTAATATATAGCAATGTAACAGGATAGTGAAATCCCCGAGGCATTGAGCCAAAAATTCTGCTTACACGACCTGCCTTAGATCCCCTACCACCATCTGCTCCATTTACGTATAAATGCAACAAGGCGATTAGGTCTAAATCGTGTGGCAGCACCTCACTAGAGTTTTGCAAATTGTAAACTAAATCCAGCTTTAGTAATAAAGTGTCTAGCACAGAACTTACTAAAATTCTAAACTTTGATTCTTGTCCAACGTACATATCTACAGATACTGGGGGCTCGACAATAAAGTTATTTAAAAATTTTATAGTGTTGGGCTTAATGTATCTATCGTATAACCCTACGTCACCACTGGGTTGCATTAAGTGAAAAATAACTTCAGGGGCACATGGATTACTTAAAAGGTAAAACCCCGCAAGATAGGGGTCGATACTTTCAAACTGTAAAAAAGTATTTGGCCTAACATAGTTGGCGGAACTTACAAAAGGGGTAACAGGGGTTTTATCCAGACAAACTAAGTTTATTGTTGCAACATTTCTGTGAAAATCTGTAAAGTCACTGCCATAAGCCGCTTTTAGGTTTTGATATACAGCGTAACCCCCTATGTGAACAAATTTTTCACAAAGCGGTTGGTAAAACAAACTTTGAACCATGGCCAAAGTTGTTAATGCCTCATCCCAGTAACAAACATTACTGTCGGCTTTTATACCCTCTTCCTCATTATTGTTTAAGCAGGAAGGTGAAGTTTTCATAACGATAGTATTTTTACTTCTTAATTAACTATACCTAGTTCATTAAGTAAGTGATACATGCTTCTTTTACCAGAAACCCCAGGACGCGTAGCATAAACTTTTCCAAAAGCAGTGACAGGCTCATTAGTGTACCAGGGACCCCCTAGCTTAGATTTATATACTTGATTAAGTGCTTCAGTGCTAAACCCTTTATCAAAACCACCCTTATAAGCCGAGGCAAAAATTATCACAGGAGATAGAGCTAAATTCCACCCTTTTGCTACAGGAACCCTTGCCGTGTGGCCAAGTAAAATTAATAGCTGACTACAGATATCGTGTATTCGCACTCCATCTTCGGACATAAGGTAAGCTTGCTCGTAAATTTCATGATATTTCTCTATCGTTAATCCCGGAAAACAGCTTATCGGGAGGTAGAAAGCGCTGTTAGGATTATCAGCAAACAAAAATTCCGCGGGAACTCCAGCCATAGCGAAAGCGGTAACAATATAATTAGGATCACAGTGTATGGGAGATTTTATAAGATTTTCGGAGTCGTACCTCAGTAAAGCCGAAAGAACAACGGGGAGAGGGACCTCGCCCCCATCCCAAATCTGACCTGTATTTAAGTGTATAGGGTGCTCAGAAGAAACAATAATACCCCAAGAATGTTCGGGTACACCTTTTCGGGTCTGTACTTGTATTCTTAGAGCATTTTTATCCGGGTTAATCGAACCAAGGGTCTCGCAAATTTCGCTAATCACTGCGGAACCGTGCCTATTGCAAGCATGTGCGCAAAAACCATCAGGGTCTGTTATGCCTTGATAAATTCTGTTGAGTACTAAAGTTTGAACTAAATCAGGGTCTGTACCTAAGTCTTCTCTAGAAAACATTATCTTTTTGTCCCCCGCCGAATTTTCTAGATTTAAGGGGGTGTATTCTTCAAAAATAGACTTGGGGTCAGGGGTTTCAAAAGATTGAGAATAGTCTATTGCTTGTACAAATCTGTTAGGGGTAAAAGAGGAGCCGGAGGGCTGGGTAGGCAAAGGCATGTGTATAGATCTAGCCATTAGGAATATATAAAAATTAATAAAGTTTTAGAAAATTTAGACGTTGAGGGTTTTTGGAGGTCGATTTGGCATTTGCAAACCGCAGTCATGGCTACTTTAGATGAATAAAATTATCTATTACCATTACTTAAAATATAAACCTACTATAAAAGTTTTGGGTCAAAGGGTTGGTTAATGGAAAATAAGGAAGAGAGGACACCCTTGTTCAATTCTAATTAGATCCAAGTAGGCAAACCCGTACCAATAAGGCTACTAACAGGTATCCTACTCAACAGTATTTAAAATTTGGAAAAATAATTAAAGAATAACGCGATGAGCAGGGGGAGATAAAAAAGGCGTCACACCCCCTCTCGACCCCAGCTCATCGCGCAATAACAATACTGCTACTGTAGGATAATTTAGTCAATAACGGATTTCTACTGCCACATTTTGATTAAATCCTTTTGTATACTATAATTACAATTAGCAAAAATTCTCAGGTAGGTGTCTTAATATTAATTTATAGCATTGTGCAAGGAAGGTGTTTAAAAACACCCGGGTAACAGCTATAGGTGGGCTTTAAATTAACTGATTTTAAGCTTACTCAATTTTGATTTGGAGGTGTTTTAATTAATGGTATACATACAAGTAGACAAAGCAGGTGGTTTCGATAACGCCGTAAAAGACTTCATGCGTAAACTAAAAGACTCTGGTTTAAATGAAAAACTTGGCGAACTTAGGTATAGAAAAAAACCAGCAGCTAAAAGAAGAGAGGCTAAAAAAGCCCGTGCTTTAACAATAAAGATAAGCAATAGAAATAACCAAAACTAAACTTATGGTCGGGCCTTTTCAAGGTCCGACCTTTAGTTTTATGCGACAAAGTGAGACAGATTTTAACTAAAGTGCTGTTTTACAAACCCAGAAGCTTTGCCCATATCGAACTCGGCCCCAAATTTTACTTTTAATTTACCCATTACTTTTCCCATGTCCTGAATACCTGATGCTTCAGATTCTTTAATGGCCAATTCTACCGCTTGTTTAATTTCTTCATCCCCCATTTGTTTGGGAACATATTTTTGTAAGATATTTAGCTGACTTTGTTCGTGATCAACTAAGTCTTGTCTATTACCTTGTTTAAAACTATTTATGCTTTCCTGGCGTTGCTTTACAACTTTGGTAAGTATTACATCAATATCTTTATCTAAAAGCTTTTCTGGCTCTATTTTGGCCTCTAGAGCTGCATTTTTTAGCTGCGAAAGCGTATATCTATAAACTTCCACCGACATAGCATTTTTTTGTTTCATTGACTGCAATAAATCTGCCTGCATTTGTAAATATTTGTTCATGGGTTAAATATACTGGATTTAGTGTTGTGTATCTAGGGTTTTAAAAGCTTAAAGGTCAAGGCGTCGGGCGGAGAAAGGTAAAAATTCTCCGCCCGACGCGCAGTGAGGGGTGGGCTGGATTCGAACCAACGGCCTCCAGATTTTGAGTCTGACGCTCTGTCCACTGAGCTACCACCCCGCGCAAACTTATTTAATATAGAAAATTATTTTAAAAAGTGCAAGTATTTACAATAAAGAGGTAGATTAAAAATCGAGGTTTTGTGTTTGCTTTTGGGCACAAAAAAAGGCTGGGGGGCCGATGCTTTACTCGATGTAAAACAAGGCTTCTAAAAGTTGTTTAAGCCGAAGCTTAAACTGGGCGAAGCAGGTTTCGAGCAGAAACTGTCAAACCCCCAAGCGACAATATACATTTTTTAAGTGTACAGGGATATAATACTATAAGTTATTATACCTGTCAAGTACTATAGGGTGCTGAAGTAATTACGGCTGAACTACAATACACAGTTTTGTATTTCACACAGCCTATTGTCCAATAATTTAGCAGGAAGATTTACTTAAGGGGATCTTAATTATTTGTTTGTAGTTCAGGGGTAGACGGATAAATCTAAAAGAGGTTTTTACTTCTCCTATCTCTACAGTAACCGATTTGGATTGAAAAAATTATTCGTCCTCTTTTGCCTGTGCATTCATAGCCTCTAGGGTTTCTTCTAAAACCTTTTTTAACGAATAACCACTTATAATAAGCTCTAGATTGTGCCAGCTTTTGCCAATTCTATGATCAGTAACCCTGTTTTGGGGAAAATTATAGGTTTTAATTTTTTCACTTCTATCCATTGTACCTACCTGGCCAGATCTAAGGCCCGCTATTTTAGATCTTTGTTCCTCCAACTTTAGCTCGTAAAGTCTAGATCTAAGTATTTCTAAAGCTATTTCTTTGTTTCGGGGCTGGCTGCGTTCCCGGGTACAACCTATTACAATACCTGTTGGCTTGTGAGTTAACCTTACTCCAGTTTCAACTTTATTAACGTTTTGTCCCCCGGCTCCCCCACTGTGCATTGTGCTAATTTCTATTTCAAACATATTAAGTTCCACAGCAATTGGCTTAACTTTGGGTAATACCACAACACTTGCAGTGCTTGTATGTATTCTGCCACCACTTTCAGTAACTGGAACCCTTTGAACTCTATGAACACCGCTTTCTAGCTTAAGTAAATTATAAGCATTTTGGCCCCTAACCTCAAAACTAACACTTTTAATGTTTCCAAGACCACCTTCGTTAATATCGATTTGGTTTAAAGAAAAGGACTCACTACTACAAAATCTTTGGTACATTCTATACAAATCCCCAGCAAATAAGCCAGCTTCGTCTCCACCAGCACCAGCTCTAATTTCTACAATTGCTACATTTGGATTAATATTTGCATCCTCAGAATCCTCGGAGTCTTCTTCATAACCGCCCTCAGCCATATCAATACTTTTTTCTAGGTCTAATTTATTTTCTAATAAATTCTTTTTTTCCTCTTCAGCCATTTCTTTCATTTGAGGATCTTTGGCTAAGCCTTCGGTTTCTTTAATTTTTTGTTCAATTTCTAAAAGCTGATTTTTTAGCTCATCTACATAATCCATAGTGTCAATAGTATACATTAGACCTTACAAACGGAGAACAACGGGATATAACAATATTTATTAAGGTTGGATAAAACTAATTTTTAACAGTTTCTCCGGCGGCTTGTAACTCTAAATCTAAAATCATTTCGTCTCCTCCCCTATCGATAGTAAGCTTTACAATATCCCCTACTTTAAGTTTGGAAATTACTCTAGTTAGAGTATTATCTTTGTCTAAAGAAATATCGTTTATTTTTAGAATAACGTCACCTTCTTCTAATTTGGCTTTTTCAGCGGGACTACTAGGCAGTATCTGTTCGATCACAGCACCTACAGGAACTCTGTTTAGTTTACTTTGTGGTGCAGTGTTCATTCTATAAGAAACACCTAGGTAAGGTCTTTTTATTTCACCAAAGTTTTGATAACTTTCATAAACAGACTTAATAGAGTTTATTGGGATTGAAAATCCTACGTTTTCGGCACCGGCCCTTGCTACATTAATACCTATAACATTCCCATCTAAGTCTAATAAAGGACCCCCAGAATTACCAGGATTTAAAGCGGCATCTGTTTGAATAACGTTATCTAAAAGTTCAGAAGCCCCGTAGGCACCACTTTGCGCAATAATACTTCTACCTATACCACTTATAATACCTTTGCTGGCCGTGTTACTAAACTCACCCAAAACATTTCCTATGGCTATAACAGTTTGACCAACTTTTAAGTTATCGCTATCTCCTAAATTAAGCTGGGGAAGTTTATCATTTTGAGTTTCTAATTTTAAAATTGCAAAATCACTTAAAGGATCTTTTTGTACGTCAATAACTTGAATAGAAGTTTCGCCGTCATTTAAAAGAACACTATACTTAGCATCGGCATCTACAACGTGCTTGTTAGTAAAAACAAAACCACCTTCAACAATAAAACCTGTACCAATACCGCTAGACTGTGTAGTAGCACTTCTTAAAAAGGGGTTAACCACTGTTCTTTCAGCAACAACACTGACTACGGCGGGTTTTGATTTTTCAATAACGTCTATTACTGCATTTTCTTCTAACACTACTACTCTTTTTGTAACGTTATCGGCTATTTTTTCTTCAACTTTTCCTGGTTTATCTTTGTCTAAATTCAAAAGGCTTTTATAGTTAAAACTAAAATTAGGAGTATCGGAAATTAAAATTACAGCGGCAATACTTACCCCCACTATAAAAACTACGGCTAAAATTAAACTGTTCTTAACTAAAGATTTAATTATTTTCATGGTTATTTTTGAATTCGGGCAAAACTTATTGCGTGTGTTAAATGCTTAAATATTATACATAGTAAACTTACAAAAGAAAATTAAGAAAAAAATAAGAATTATTCAAAAGATTAAAAAAAACCAAAGTAATTTTAGGTTATAATTACCAAATGTTTTATAACTCTCTAAAAGTTGGCTTATTTTTAGCCGTACGTGAAATTAAAAAATCCTCAATTTTAGCAAATGGGCTAATTATTATGGTGATGATGCTCACTTTTTTAAACCTAATGGTTGGAAGAGGCGTACTTATTGGCTTACCGGAAGGAGCAACTAACTCTTTTAAAACACAATATGCAGGAGACTTAATAATTACAAAGTTAGATAATAGGAAAAATATTCTAAGAGAAAAAACAATTTTAGATGAGGTGGAAAAAAACCAAACAATACAAAGGTACTCAACAAGGTACATTTTAATGGCAAACTTTAACGCTGATTATAAAAAGGCACAAACGGGTACCTTAGAAATTGACCAAACAAATGCGGAGCTCGTAGGAATAGACTTCGATAAAGAAGATGAGGTTACAAACCTATCTAATTACATAGTTAAAGGAGAATATTTTAACAGCTCTTACCAAAAAGGTATTGTAGTAGGCTCTAGTATACTTGGTAAATACACCTCAGTTGAAGGGGTAGGAAACCAAACTTTAAATACCCCCGACGTTGGGGATAAAATTGAGGTAGTAGTTAATGGTACAAAAGAGGTACTTCCGATAATTGGTGTTCTTACAACCAAGGTTAGTCAAGTAGACAGAAGAGTTTATATACCAAAAAAAGTGCTAAAATCTATGGTTTCTGACTCAGATTATAAAATAGGAGAAATTTCCATAAAAGTAAAACCCGGCAACACTGTGGATGACTTAAAAATCAAATTAGACCACTATAAGAAATATGCCTACATTAGAACAGCGGAAAAAGCCCAACCACAGTTTTTGTCCGATATTAAAGTAACTTTTTCAATTTTAGGAGATTTAATCGGAACTGTAGGAATAATTGTTGCATCTATTACCCTATTTATAGTAATTTTTGTAAATGCTATTACAAAAAGAAGGTACATTGGTATATTAAAAGGAATAGGGATAACAAATTTGGCAATCGAAGTATCTTACGTTCTACAAGCAACTTTTTACTCGTTAGTGGGATCGATCCTAGGACTAGTAATTTTGTATGGTTACATAGTCCCATATTCAATTGCTAACCCTATAAGCTTTCCGTTTTCAGATGGGATTATATCCGCGGATTTAAAAGACACGCTTGTAAGAACCTTGATATTAATAACCTCAGCAATTATTGCAGGTTACATGCCGGCCAGAATGATTGTTAAACAAAATACTTTGGACTCAATACTTGGAAGATGAAAAATATAATAATTGAGGTTAAAAACTTAACTAAAAAATTTAAAAACGGAGACGCAGAATTACTCGCAGTTAATAATGTTTCTTTTGATATTAAAAAAGGGGAATTTATAAGAATTATTGGTAAATCGGGATCTGGAAAAAGTACCCTACTATATCAACTAGGGCTTTTGGATAAACCTACCTCTGGAAGCATAAAAATAAGTGGGGTAGATACAAAATTGCTTAATGATAAACAAAGAACAGAGTTTAGACTTACAAAACTTGGGTACGTTTTTCAAGACTACGCGCTAATGCCAAGTTTAAATGCACAAGAGAACGTTATGATACCCCTTTTAATGGGAGGAAATTCAACTAGTTTTTCTAAAAAACAAGCACAAGATGCTTTAGATAAAGTTGGATTGAAAACAAAATTTAATAATTACCCCAGCCAGCTATCTGGAGGAGAACAACAAAGGGTAAGTATTGCCAGAGCTATTTGTAATAATCCAGAGATTGTATTTGCAGACGAACCCACAGCTAACTTAGACACAGAAACAACTACCTTGATTCTTAACTTAATTAACACTCTAAACAAAAGTGGGCAAACTATAGTTATGGTAACCCACGAAGCAGACTACACTAAGTCTGCAAAATGTGTAATAAAACTTTCAGACGGAAAAATAGTTTAGTAAAAACACGTCACATTACCCACATCATAAAGCTGTAAAAGAATGTATAACTATTTCACTAACTCCATTGCCTTTTCTAGTTGCTTGTCGTCTTGATTAGCTAGTTGTTCGTCTGTAAGTTCAACTAAAGTATCTGGCTCAATCCCAACTCCATGTACCCAAAAACCTTCGGGTGTTAGCCACTTTGCAATTGTTAAATTTAGGCCAGAACCATTTGGATAATCGATAGGTTCTTGTACGGTACCTTTTCCAAAAGATTTTGTACCTACTAAAATAGCTTTAACTCTTTCTTTTAGTGCACCTGCCATAATTTCGCTGGCACTCGCGCTTCCGCCATCAATCAAAACCACCAATTTTTTATTAATAAATTGGCCCTTATGGTCCACGTTAAGCTGGTTTTTTTTGCCGTCGTAAAACTCTTCTCTTACTACAACCCCATTAGGTATAAATTCACTGGCAACGTGGACAGCACTATTTAAGTACCCCCCTGGATTACCTCTTAAATCTAAAACGATAGAGCTAACGTTCAGGTTATTTATAATTATCTCTCGTACGGCCTTGTCCCATTCTTCATTAGTTTTTTCTCCAAATCTGCTGATTCTCATATAAGCAGTATTGTCATCTTTAATTTTAAAAGTTACTGTATCTAAAGATATGTTTCCTCGAGTTATCTCTACATCAAAAGGAGCATCTTTAGACTCTCTTGCTATGGTTAAAAGAACTTTTGAGTCAGCGGGCCCTTTAATTCTTTGCACCACATCATAAAGCTCTTCGCCAACGGTAGTTTTTCCATCAACAGAAAGAATTTTATCACCAGGCCTAATACCTGCATCTTTTGCAGGGGAAGAGTCAAAAGGCGAAACAACAGTAACTATTTCGTCTTTCATAGTTAACTCGGCACCAATACCTTCGTACTCCCCTCTTAGCATTTGGTCGTTAGAGCTATTATCTCTAGGCTCTAAATACATAGTATAAGGGTCTCCAATAGCCTTAACCATACCCTTTATAGCTCCTTGTACTAAATCTTGGCTGTTTAAAGGTTTACTAATGTGTCTTTGATTAACCTCATCCCAAACTTGCCAAAATTGACTAAAATCAGCATTTACATCGAGGTTGGGAGTTTTATTTTCGATACTAATAGATACTGGGGATTTTTTAATGTCTATTAAATACCCTTTATGACCAAAGTAATAACCGCCTAAAACAGAACCGATTATTAAAAGTATATTTAAAAATAGAAGGTTGGCTTTTTTCATAGAACTGAAGAATTATAGCACGATATAATTATCAAAAGTAAAGTTTATATTAAGGGGGTAAAGATCTACAATTCTACTATAAAAAGATTATTTGAGGTCAACATAAAGCACCGACTGTTACCCCACCAAAGCCACTAAATCCTTAGAGAGATCTTTTTTAGTACCCAAAACTTCAATTTCAACTTTTTCTTCGTATTCAATAATTTTTGTTATTTTTCCTACAGCACCAAACAGTTCTCTGTTTAGCACATAAACCCTATCCCCTATTTTGGCTTCTGCTTCGAATTCCTCGACCCTGTTTGCAGGAAAGTAAAACTTACCACTTACTTTATCCACAGGTAAAACTAATGACTTTTCGTAAGTTCTTAGTATAGCAAATTTAGAAGTTAACTGATCTAAAAGCTGCAGTAAATAACTGTTAAATTTTAAATTGCCAAATCCCTCAGTTACTATTAAAGACACATTCTCCTTTAAGCTATTTGTGTACATTATGTAGTCACAACTAGCTATTACGAAACCTACACAACCTAAGGTTTTAGCCTTTTTAATTGCAGAGACAGTAATACGATTAGCAAAAACTATTTTACCAGCTACCCCTTCGTTAATAAGCCTCTCATCTATAAGGTCAGAATCTTTTAAAACAGTAATCTCACCTGCTACCTCTTCTCCGCCACCTGCAACACCCCTAACTACTGAGGAGGGTGACTTAATTAATACACTAGTATTATTAATAACATCAACTACCTCGCCTGTGACTCCCGAGATTAAATCGAATTTTTTAGGCAGGGATTTTACCTCGATAGTACAAAGTTTTTTATCTATTTCGGTAACTAAACCTGAAATTTTGGTACGATATTCTAATTTTTTAACAACGTATTTTTTCTGTTTGGCTAAAATATCACTTGGGTAAACCCGATCTCCTTCTTTTACCTCAACTGAACCTATGTAGGGTATTTTTTCAACCTCAGTGGAATAAGTGGCCTCACCAATCTGATCGTAAGAATTTACATTATCCCCTATTTTTACACTTATCTTACCCTCAGAAGGCATTCTACGTTCAATAAAAGTTTCAGAAAGATTTAAATACTTTTTAATAATCTTAAGCTTCATTTTTTTTATTAACTTGCTTTGAAGGTTTTGATTTCTTTAAATAAGAAGTTGTTTTAGGTAAGCTGGATAAATCCACTTTAGAGTTCATCTCTTTTTCCCATCTTAAAATTAATTCTAACCTCTCTTTGTTACTAAGATTACTAAGCAAAGGTCTTTTTCTATTATCAACTATTAATCCATACTTGCCCCCAGTAGCTTCGATAATTACTTCTTTTCCAGACAGCTTTTGATAAACATTTACTGTATCTCCCTTATTTAGAGGGACAACGCTAACACTATTTTCAATAAGTTTTAGCTCAATTTTAGAATCATCGGAAAATACCAACTCCATATTACAGGATTCAGGAATAACTAAACACCCAGATAAGTCTTCAAACAAAATTTTATCCTCAATTTTTTTACCAAGTTCCTCATCTAAATGTTTTATTAACTGAGTATTAAGTAGAATATTTTCAAAATCGGCATATAGCCTCCAAAAACCAAAGGTATTCAAACCGTCTAAAAAACTTAAAATTAACTTTTTTTGATCGGTAACCTCAATAAGCCCCTCGCCAGTTAAGATAATATCCTGGGTAGATCTTAAGTAATCAACAGAGGTGTTTTGGAGAACAAACGATAGTTTTTCTCTAAATAAAGCTTGTTCAAAATCAGAAACCCAAGTGTCTTTTCTGTTTAAAATGCCGTACGCCTGCCTGTTATAAAAGGTATTTTCTATTTCGCTTATATTCTCCGCCTGAGGAAACCATTTATAAAAATCCTGGGGGTCAAAAATTAAGGGCAGTTCATTTTTATTTGCGTAACCCTTGTAGTCACCAAGGTATATTATAGACTGGTTTATATTTGGTAAAATCTCAAATGTAGAACTAAAAAGGCTTAATTCGGATTTCGATAGATAGGTAGATTCCTCGGCGGTTATAATAAATTTTGCCTCCGTTTTTGACACCTTGCAAATATCTAAAACTCTTTCTATTACCTCATCCCAATATGACTTTGATAGATTTCTAAATTCAAAAAAAGGGAGAGAAAAGTTAAACGATTTAGTTAAATGTTTTGTGGAATCAACAGCTAGTCCTGTGACCTTATGAGGCGATATGGACAAGGCAATATGCATAATTAATTGGAAATTATTCTACCCCTTTACGATTCTTCGAGTAAAATCTATTCATTTTAATTATGTGAAATCCTTGAGTAAATAATTTTATCAGCAAAGAGATAGAGCCTTTTGCAACATTTTCTACTATTTTTCCTAAGTTCATAGAATTAAAATAAATTTATTACATCTTTTAGTGTTATTAAAGCAAGTAATAGTAGTAAAAACACCATGCCAAATTTATGAATCTGGCCTTCTATAACAGGGTTTACAGGCTTTTTAGTTATTGATTCTACTAATACAAATACCGCTCTACCTCCATCTAATGCAGGTATAGGAAGTAGATTCATAAAAGCCAAAGATAAACTTAATACCGCTGTTAAATCAATCAAAGTCCAGACTACACTTATAGAGCCACTTTTAAGAACAGACTGGATAATAGAAAAGATACCCACAGGTCCACTAACCCCACTACTTACTACAGAAGCGTCACGGGTCTTAAACGAATAAGAAATTATTTCAGAAAAAGCTTTTAATGAGTAACCCATAACATTGTAGCTTTGTAAAAAACCCGAAGATGCCTTAGTAAAAATGTTTTGGTTATAATCTAAATACACTAAACTTCCCAAATAAACTCCTAAAAGCTTTCTACCTACTTCTTCGTTATAAGTTGGTGTAGTTACAATATCCTTGAACTTACCTGTTTGAACATTGTATAAATTTACAGTTAACTCCCCCTCTGACTTATCTACAAAGTCTTGAAAGTCCGTAAGTCTAATACCAGACAAGTTCTGCGCAATTACATTTTTAGGCTGTTTATTTAAATCAGATAGTTTTAAACCGGTTAAAGATCTATCGCCGTCTAAAACATTGTAAACAACATCTCCGGGCTCGATTTTATCTTTTAAGGCATCGTTTTTAACTTGGGACACAACAGTTTCTACATTTAAAACTTTTGCTCCTACAAAATTAAAGTCTGTAATTTTAACAATAGGACTAGAGGTGAAGTTGTTAGCTAAAAAATAAGTAAAAAATAGAAAGACGGCCAAAAAAGTATTCATTAAAATTCCGGCTAGCAAAATAAATAAACGTGTCTTAGGGGATTTGTTTTGAAAACTATGCTTAGGATCAACTACTTTTTCACTAGGATCTTCACCTTCTATGCGTACAAAACCACCTATAGGAAGCCAATTTAATGTATACTCAGTGTCCCCATATTTTTTTCCAAAGATTTTAGGAGGCAGGCCTAATCCAAACTCATGTACTTTCACTCCACTTTTTTTTGCAACAAAAAAATGCCCGAATTCATGTATTAAAATTAATCCAGAAAGTATTAAAAAGAATATTATTATAGTCAAAATAAATATTTAAAATTAGCAGTTAAGAACAAAATTATATCCAAATAAATAACTTTTATAATATTAGTTAAAGTTTATTATTGGAATTTCTTTGAACATTGAGTTTATTGTATACGGAAAGTTATAAAGTAGTAAGTTCTTTTTCTTTACTATCAAATAAATCCTCCAATTGTTTATTAATATTCTTTACACCCTCTTCTATTTGAGTTTTTTCTCTTTTCATTTCATCTTCACTTGTAACACCGTTTTCTTCTCTCTCTTCTACCGACTTTATAGCATCCTGCCTAATATTTCGAACTGCAATTCTAGCTTCTTCTAGTTTGTCCTTTGCAAATTTAACAAATTTTTGTCTTTGCTCAGCATTTAACTGAGGAACAGGAACCTTAATAATAGAACCATCTACAGAAGGGTTCAAACCCGCACTAGATTCTTTAATAGCCTTACTAATTTTTTCTGTAATGCTTTTGTCGTAAGGAGAAACAGCAAGTAAGTAAGGGTCAACAACGTTGATAGTTGCTAGCTCTAAAACTCGCATTGGAGGAGACCCTTCATAAGCAGTAACCATTATATTTTCTACCAACGAGTTATTAGCACTGCCCGTTCTAATTTGAGACAACTCCTCTTTAAAGTGATTAAAAGTCTGAGTAAGTTTATTATTATATTCTTCAATTTTCATAATTTTAGTATAGGGGAAAAGTTGAAAGTTATAAAGTAGAAAAGTACGGGTGATCGAAGAGAATAGAAAAACAATTGGTGATAGGTTATTTAACACTTGCCGCCCTAAATGAAGGCGGAAATACCCTTAACCGATATAACAGGAGAACACTAAAAACTAAGCAGTTTTCAATACCCCACTAGTAATTTTTAGTTATACTAGTGTCTCTCAGTATATTTTAACAATCCCATGGTTCTAGCTTTTTTAACTTCATTTGCAAGCTTTCTTTGCAGCTTGGAGGTTAACTTAGAGTATCTTCTGGGTACTATCTGATTTCTACTACCAAAGAAATTTCTTAAAAGCTTATGATCTTTGTAATCTATCTGCTCAGAAGTAACACTGCCTCTGTCAAATTTAGGACGATTATTATTTGGTTTTTTATTGTATTGTTTTTTTTGTTCCATATTAATTAAAAGGGGATATCCTCTGCGTCAACTTGCTCTTCTTTCTTAACGTCTTTCTTTTTTGGAGCACTATCTTCGTCTGGAATATCATCAGTAACGGTTATTCCTCCACCTACATTAGTAGATGAACTCGAGTCAGAACGACTTCCAGAACCTTGAGAAGCTCCTTCTGCCATAGGTTTACCCCTGGCTAGTAAAATCATGTCTTCTGCTACTATTTCGGTTCTGTAATTCTTTTTACCAGAATCGTCATCCCAAGTTCTAGTTTGTAATCTACCTTTTATGTAAACCATAGAACCTTTTTGTAAAAGATTTTGACATATTTCGGCTAATTTACCAAAAGCAACAACATTGTGAAAGTCTGCAGCCTCTTGATAATCTCCTTCAGAGGTTGTGTACTCTCGGTTAGTTGCGACAGCAAAAGTTGCTACAGCGGTTCCATTGTTAGTACTTCTTATTTGAGGATCAGCAGTAATGTTTCCTATTACTTGTGCTGAGTTTAGGGATCGTACAGCCATAATTCTTAGTAGTTAAATTTTTACTATATAGTGATATAACTTAGTTAAAAATAAATCACTATAGACCTGTATTGTTATGTAAATACGAGTCTATAAAGATTTAAAAGCTTAATGTTCTATTCGACCTAGTGTCGACTGGACCCTAACCTTTACTTTTCGGGTCTGGTTAATAAATACCTTACTACGCCCTCCTCAATATTTAACTGATTTTTAATATCATTAATTTCTTTAGGATCTATTGAAAAGTTTATTACAGTGTAAAAACCCTCTAACATTCCATCTATGGGGTAAGCAAACTCTCTTTTACCCCAGTAGTCTTCTTTAATGTCTTTGGCTTTATGTTTGTTTAGCAGGTCGGTAACTTTTTTAAATTCTGTTTTTGCACCAACTTCTTTTAAAGAAGCCTTCGCTATTATCATTATTTCGTAGTCATTCATATTTATTTAAATGCAAACCCTATTTGGGTTGGCTACCTGTTAAAAGTATAACAAGCAATGGAATTTATTAGAACAGGTAGTATTTTAGCAGTAATAAAGCTTTTGGCAAGAATCTAAGTAAATACAACTTATATTCTATTTATTACCACCTAGATCCCAGTTTCTAAATCCTAAATCCTGTCTTATACTATCCCCATGCTAAAAGTTGGAATTGTTGGTTTACCAAACGTAGGAAAATCTACTTTATTTAATGCAGTGTTAAAAAGACAACAGGCACTAAGTGCAAATTACCCATTTGCTACAATAGAGCCTAATGTAGGTATTGTAGATGTAGTAGATAAACGACTAAGTGAAGTTAGAAAAGTTTTATTTGACTCAGAACTTGCCAAAATTGGTAAAAAAATAGAGGATACTCCCCTAGTTTATGCCAACATAGAATTTGTAGATATTGCAGGTTTAGTAGAAGGGGCAAGCAAAGGCGAAGGACTTGGAAACAAGTTTTTAGCGAATATTAGAGAGGTAGACATGGTTTTACAGGTTGTTCGAGACTTTAATGACCCAGATATAATCAGAGAACACAGCAAAAACCCCGACGACGATACAGAAGTGATAAACAGCGAGTTAATAATTAAAGATATTGAAAGTATTGAAAAACGCATAAAAAGCTTTGGTAGAGACCAAACTGCTAAAGAAGAAATAAATTTGTTAAATGTTTATTTAAAGCACTTAAATGACGGTAATTTGGCTATAGATTTAAATCCATTAGCTACGGACAGTTCGGTGGGTAAAGAACAATATTTAGAGTTTATTAAACCCTTGTTTTTGCTTACAGATAAACAAATGGTTTATGTTTTTAATGTAGCCGAAAATGACTCAAGGTTAAAACAAGAAAAAAACGAAAATTACAAAGGTAGACAAACTGTTTACATAAGCGCAAAGCTAGAAGCGGAGCTTTCTTCATTAGACGAAGAAGATCAAAAACAGTACATGCTGGATCTAGATATTAAAGAGGCGGGGTTAGATAAAATAACCAGCGCTTGTTTTGAAAAACTAGGTTTAATAAGCTTTTTTACAGCAGGTGTTATGGAAGTAAGAGCATGGGAAATTAAAAAAGGCTTTAATGCTGTTGAAGCAAGTGGGGCTATTCATACTGATTTTATGAAAAACTTTATTAAAGCAGAAGTTATGTCATTTAATGACTATGTAACCTTAGGTGGAAAGTTAAAAGCAAAAGAAAAAGGCAAACTAAGGCTAGAGGGAAAAGAATACATAGTTAAGGACGGAGACTTAATTGAGTTTAAAATTGGTGCTTAGTTTTTAACCTAAAAACTATTAAAGCTCGCCTGAATCTAAATAAGCATTTTTAATATCCGGATTGCAGGTAAACGAACACAGTGTTTCAGAAAAACCGACTAACCTAAGTCCTCTTTCCACCGCATTGGCAATTTCTTGTAAAACCCGTTGACCAGCACTAGTTTGAAAAACTAGTAGATCGTTTCTGTACGGAGAAGAAGATCTGTGTAAGGTCAAACCATAGGGATCGTATTTAAAACGATCTTCCCAGTAAGCTTCATACCCACCCCTTTCTATAGAATCAAACCACCCCGGTAAAAAATTTTCACAGCCCCAGTAATCACCATCTTCTAAGGTAGATATATGGCCGTTTTTTACAAATTGCAAAACTTGTTCCGCGGTATCAGTCGTTCTTCTATTCCTATTAATGCCGGCATCTATAGCAATGGATGTATCTCTAGTGTAATTTTTTAACAAACTCATAAACGAGGTAGATGCCCAACCCAAACTAAAATATGTATCTAAGACACTGCTTGGAATATGGGGCAAGGGCCTATTTAATCCGGGGTCCATATCTATAAAAACTGGCCTTAAACCCAAACCATTTATATATAAGTCGGGAGTACTATCCTGCTGTAAAAATTCTCCAGTAGACACATCACCAGTCCGAGATAACTCTATAGATCGTGCCGCATCTACTGTGAAAGTACCAATAGAAAAGGGGTTATATTTAAAAAAGTCGGTACCGTCAACAAAAGAGGCAAATTCTAAGTTATCATTCTCAGAAGGAAAATATCCCGGGGCGGCAAGATTAAATCTTTTTATCGCTTCAAGCCAAGCTGTAAATAGTCCCCCAAACCCACTAATATCGGGGGGTATAACTGTATAATCAAAAGCAGTTACTTCTGACAATAAAAGATTAGTAGGACCAAAAAGTTTTTCGTTACTTTTCCAAATATACGTGTTATAAAAATCTTCATCGGGTTTTCTTAGGACATCTTCAACTTTTAACACTTCCCCACCGGCTATAAGAGAACTAGAATTTTCAGCTAGATTTAATTGTTTCATCACAGTTGTTTATGTTTGCAAATTAATAAGATAATGTTGTGCATTCTGGCTTTGTTACAACAGGGTGAGGCAGTCTATTTGATAGGTGATATTTATCATAATTTACTAAAAATTCAGCCTGGCTAAAAATGTACCCTAACAACCTTAAACCCCTATCACCGGCTAACTTTACCTCATTTACAAGACGATTACCTGGGTGGATAAGACCCTCCCCTTCGTACCTAGTAAAATAATGTCTAAGGTAGGGATCGTACCTAAAGGTATGAGTAAAACCAGTGATACAGTTTTCCGCATTTTGAGTTATATGCTGCATCCAGTAACTTCCATTATTAAAATAAGTTCTAAAGGGTTGGTTAACTAAAGAATCAGTAACTGTTTTAGAAAAAGCAGAAACGTCATAAAGGTGTGGGTTGGATTTTTGATCTTCAATAAAAGCATTGTTTCCTAGGTGTCTCTCTAAAAGGAACATATAATGCCTTTGCATAACAGGCGGAACATATTCACCCCCGTTAACGTGATTTCCGCTTGATAAATTATAGTAAAAAGGCAAAGGCAAATCCCCCTCACCAGAAATATATACAGGTCGTAAATTTAAACCCCTAAATATTAAAGTAGGTGTACCCTCTTTAGAGTCGACGGGGTTGCCTTCTAAACTGGTTATCCCATAGACATTTATTGTTTTAAAAGCATCAACGACTTCATTAGAACCTGCTAAAACTTCTTCATGAACAGGCAACCCTGTGTAGTAAGCAGCCTGTGTAAACACCTCTTCAAGAGACTCTTTAGTAGCAAACCGATTTATATCTTTAGAAGCAATGATTAAATCTACCCACATTTTAAAATGCTCACCCCAGCAACTTATATCAACAGGAACAGTCCCAGAATTAAAAGCTACTTCTGCTGCAAGATCGTTACTAAGTAAAGCTTCATAACTATTTGGAAAAACATTTTGGTAAAATTCTGCCGAGGGGCTTTTTGGGGCTCCCTTTGTAACTTCAACTCCATTTAATAAAGGATAGTTCGCTTTAAATGTTTCACCCACCAAAACACCTCTCGGAATACCCGATTTAATAGACATACATGTTAGTTAAATTATTAACCTACTTATATTTTTAACAGAAGATACACCAACAATATTTACATATAACAGCCTAGTGTCCTTTAAATAAATTACATTTTGATATTTAAAAACGCTGTTACAAGGCATTTATGACAATAAGTTGACACAATGTCATAAATAATGATAAATATAGATACATATATGCATATTAAAATTGATGAAGGACTACCCTATAATCACAGAGAGGACATGACAAGAAAGATATTATCTTTTTGTGAAACAGGAGAATGTTTTGTTTTATTGGGAGATAAAGGACTTGGTAAAAGTAAATACCTAAGGCACGTTGCAAACTCGTCCTCGTTTAAAAAATCATATTTAGATAATTTAAACATTGAATTTGTTTACGTAAATCTTAACGAAATATTTACCTTATCTGCAGAACAATTTTTAAATATATTATTAAGCACTAAAACAGCACAAAAAATTGACCAAATTGAACAGTACTTAGAAAACTTAAACGGAAAATACTACCTTATACTTGATCAATCCGAGTTACTGCCAATACTTGATGACGAAATCCACAGAATTTTGACTAGTTTAATAGTTAAATTTAAACGAAAGTTTGCCGTAATATTTTCGGCTAATTTTTTAGATTTTAGCAAACAAGAAAGTTTGGATTACATAAACCAACACACCACTGCTACCTTATTGTTTACTCCGCAGTCTACAGAACAAATTTTAATTACAGTTCAACAGTTTAAAAAAACGTACAATCTTGCTCTTACAAACGAACAAGAACTTTTACTAGCTAAAAAATCTAAAGGCTCTCCCCTATTTGTAAAACAAGTTTTAATAACTATTAAATCTGGGGATAGTTTTGAAAAATCCTTAAAAAAATATTTAAGCCTAGATAAAAAAGAACTCGATAATAACAACGCTAAAACTGAAACAGAAGACTTAAGGGTAAGAGAGTTTAGAAAGTTTTTTACCAAAAACCAGTACTTGTTTTTTGTAGAGTTATTAAAGCATATAAATCAAATAGTAGACCGAAACGAGCTGGCAATTATTTTAAGCCCAGAAAGTGGAGGCTCTGGTGTAAGTAACAATGCGGTAGACCAAACCATAAATAGACTTAGGCAAATACTAACAAAAGAAAATTTACCCTACCAAATAATAAGTAAAAGAGGTGTGGGTTATTTGATGAAGAATCTTTCCTGATTACAGAAGTTTAAATAGCTATTAGGATAATTTTACTAGAGTTTTAGAGCTTTAAGCGGACAGTCTGGCTTTTAATTTAAGGAAGTTATTTCTGTTCCAGTAGCAGTGGTTTTAAATTCAAAACCTAAATCTTTTACCTGGTCTCTAATTTTATCGGAAAGAACGTAATTTTTAGCAGCTCTTGCACCTTCATATTGTTTTTGTAAATCTAAAATTTCGCTAGGAATTTTTACGTTAGCGCTCTCAATTTGATTTAACTCTAATCCAAAAACTTCGTCAATTTTTAAAATTAAATTTAATTTAATAGAATCTTCGACTTTACTATCCCCTATTAAATCCCACATAACTGCTAAAGCTTTTGAGGTATTTAGGTCGTCGGAAAGAGCCTTAGTAAAAAGTTTAAGATAACTAGATTCTATCGCTGCTCTCCCGCTTGCTCCAGAATGACTAGAAGAAATCACCAAAGACTTAACAGAAGATACAAGCTTATCGTAAGCATTCTGGGCGCCTTGTAAACCTTCCCACGTAAAGTTTAATTGTGATCTATAGTGAGCTTGAATTACTAAGTAACGCAAAGCCATTGGGCTAAAACCCTTTTTAGTAACATCTTTTAAGCTGTACATTGTACCCTTACTTTTGCTCATTTTCTTATTATCTACAGTTAAAAAGTTATTATGGACCCAGTATTTAACAACCTCGTGCCCCGTAACTCCAAAGTTTTGCGCAATTTCATTAGGGTGATGAATTTCTTTATGGTCAATTCCACCAGTGTGAATATCAATGTGCTCACCTAAATTACAAATTCCAATCGCGCTACATTCTATATGCCAACCAGGAAACCCGGTTCCCCAAGGACTTTCCCATTTCATAACATGATTTGCATGAATGCCTTTTGTAAAAACCCAAAGGGTAAAATCGGCTGGTGACTTTTTTTGTTCATCAATAACTAGATCTTCTCTGTTTCCGGCTATTTTGTCCTCTAAAACTTGGTTTGAGAAAGGATTGTACTCGGGAAGTTTTTTAACATTAAAATAAACAGCACTGTCTGTTATATAAGCAAATTCTTTATCAATTAATGTTTTAATTAGCTCAATTTGCTGTTTAATGCTTTTATCATCGGCCGCTCTTTGGACAATAGTGGGGCGTAAATTGTTTACAGTGTCCATGGCATTATAAAATTCTTGTTCAAAGGTTCTGGCTACCTGAGTAACGGTTAAACCGTGCTTTTTGGCACCTTTTTCTAGTTTATCCTCGCCTTGGTCAGCGTCATCTACAATATGGCCAACATCGGTAACATTTTGAACGTGTTTAACTTTATAACCCAAAAATTCTAAAGTTCGGCGTAAAATATCATCACCAACGTATTTTTTTACGTGCCCAATATGGGTGTGATCGTACACAGTAAATCCACAGGTATACATACCAACATTTGGCGAATTAAAAGGTATAAACTCCTCTTTTTTACTAGTTAATGAATTAAATAAATAAAACTTATGCATGGGAAAAGTATAAAGTAGCTAGCAACAGTTAGCTAGCAGAGATTTAAAATCTATAGAACTTTAACCTTGCAAAAATATTCTTGCATACAAATCTTTAACTCTGGACATATAAGTATCTCTGCTTGCCCAGGCTAAAAACTGGGATTCACCTTCTAAAGCCTTTAAAAAACTACCCCACCTAGCAAAAGATGCATCCCAACTAAGTTCACCAGTTAAAATAGCGTACAAACCTAAATCTGTAGTCAATATCTTAGCAGCATAGGGAACATAGTAGCCTGGATTGGCGCCATCTCTTAAACAAGGATTTTTAGAAGTCGAAAAACAAACTTTTCTAGAATACTGAAAATCGTGTAAATTAAAAGTGGCCTGTTGTACGGGCATAGCTCCTCCAAACTCTGCCCAAGGTTTATTATCGGATAAACTGGCTAACCAAATCCCGGGCTCAGGAACATATCTTGCCCTCACTGCCTCAAGCATTTTAACAACGTGGCCGTATTCTCTATAAATAGTGTATCTTTCGGCGGGTAATTCTGCATTCAGATGAAACATATTATAGGGTTGATCCACCATATCAACAGCCCCCAAAGTCATTCTTCCATAAGAATCTATGCGGACCCAACCAAAAGGGGTATTAATTTCCCAGCTAGGGCTTAATTGGGTAACTTCTTTTGGAGTAGAAATACTTTCAGGAATCCCCGAATTTAAAACATAATCTAGTAGGGATTTTAAAAGGGCGGGATCTCCCCCAGTACAGGCAGCATCGTGGACTGCTACCTCTGTACCATCTTCGAAAGTTATTAAAGCCCTGCTACCTGGATCACCTGGAGTATGCAATTCGCTAACATCGACAACTGTAGGAACAGGACTAGTAATTTCTGTAATCTGTGCTTCCTTGGGTAAATTTAAAGGTGTGCTCATAATAAAAAATAAATTTAATAATGATTAAAATTCAAACAATTTTTTGTACTGCTCGAAACTGCCAGACCTTATATCAAATCTACGCACGGGTTTGGGCAGCTATACTATTGGAAATATCCCAAGCAAGGTGCTCGGGGCCATCGTAATTTTCTAACCCTACCGTTCCTCCAGCAACATGTTGAGCGTCCCCATCAACCAAAAAATATTCAGCAAGCCTCTGGGACAGATTTCGAACGCTAACTACATAACCTGTAGATAAGATGATTTCCCAATCAAAAGCTACCCCCACTAAGCCCTTTTGACAGTCAACAACTTGGGCAATTAAGGCTCGTTCCAACTCTACGTATAAGTCACCATGTGATGTGATGGATGCTTCGAATAAATCAGATAAACTTTCCATTGTAATAATTAAAATTAATAATTGTTAAAATTTTGCAGCGCTTCTTTAGTATCTTCACCTAAAACTTGAGTAATAAAATGCGCGGCTAAACCAATCAAATAAATGTATTGTTGTAGGTCTTCTAACTCAATGAAAGATTGATCAAATCTTATATCTTTAAAATCTATTGCAAATAAGGGTGTGTGTCTTTTTTTAGGTTTAAAAATAATAAAATCGTCGATAACATAATCTTCACCACGAATTAAAACCTTATAGTTACAAAAATTTATGGGGGTAGAAACCTCGATTTTAAAACTAAAAGATGCCTGATCCCACTCCACAAACGCAGTTTGCTCATATTTTGGCTCAAGTATTGTTTTTAAATAGAATTCAACCTCGTTAGGTGGGAGTGCAATTAGAGAGTTAAAAAAAGTGGCTAGCAAAGCTACGTCAGCAGGGGCCCCATCGCTTTGTGTGGCCTGCTCGTACCTAGATTGCCACACAGAAAGCTGTCCAGAGGTAAGCTCTATGTTTTTAAGTGGGAATTTTTCACTGCAAGCTAAATCTTCAGCCAATTCTACCCCGTCACTAACAACATTAAAATTCAATTCTCGCGGTCCCTTTAAAGCACCCATCATATTTTAGGAATGTAATTTAGTAGAATTAAAGTTTTGTACAACTTCTTTATGGTTAACTTTTAAAATGTTTTCTATAAAATGCACTGCTAAACCAAGCAAGTGTAAGTAATGTTTAACTTCCTCTAATTTTTTAATATCTCTAATGTTAATTTTATTAACCAACACAGCACCCTCTGGCAGTAAAACGGGGATAATAAAATTTCTAAGTGTATACCAGTCACCCCAACCATCTACATAGACCGTGAAGAGGGGTCTTACAAAGCCAAGATATTTTTCAACATCAGTAAATGCAGAGGTTAGACAAAAAATACCGTCAGGCAAAACATCAAGTGTAAACTTCGGTTGATTAAGTATCTCAATGTATCTATCAATTTTGCCTGTGGGAGTTTGATCAGGATCGATCACCTCATCTCTAAACATTAGGGAATCTAAAAATACTGTTATTAAAGCAATGTCCGCGTAGTCATTTAAAATATCTCCATTTTCCAAGGCTCGTTCATAATCGGTTAGTCTCTGTTTTAAAACCCCTGACTGAGATTCAGTCAGATTAAACTCCTTAACCCACTGCATCTCATCCTTAACAGCGGGTGTTTCTAAGCAAACGGCACTAGTCTCTGCATCGGAAAAAGATAAGTTTGTTAAGGAATAGCTCATATAAACAAGTTACCTTTATCTATAAGGGGTTATTGGATAAAAAGGTGACTAGTAACTAACACATATGTCAGGTTGACTGGATATCTGCCACTTACCTTAGTATGTAATACAGTAGACACTAAATAATATACATATATAATACACCTATGTTACCTGGTGTTACGAACAATACCGAGTTAGGGGACAAAACCCCACACCTTTTATTTCAACAAGGCTTAGGTGATTATATTGATGCCTCAGAAAAACACTGTCCCCAAGGTCTACCCGAAAGTGTAACTTTTCAACAAGCTTTTTTAAATTCAATACTCGAACAATCTGAGCAGATATATAGCGGGGAGAAAGTAAAAATTGGAAATACCGAATTTGAAGTAATAATGACTAGACACCACCCATTAGACGAGGGAAGACTACTTGTACCTAATGGCCCTGATGCCTTTGCTAATTTATACATACCAGTAGAAATTTCATTACAATATCTAAGATCTATGAGGGAAGTACTAAGTTATTTTGGCAAGCCCATGCCCATGATGGTCTTCCCCTTTCTCCCACAAAAATTTAACTTAAACGGGTCTGGGATAGAAGGCCTAGGGTGGGTACAAGACTCAGGACCAGTTATATTCCAGATGCCCTCAGCTATCGACGGCTTACCCGGAAGGGTACATGGTCACTGCGCGCACGAGGCATTTCATTGCGGGGTTTCTTACTCCTACCCAGAGCTATATTGGCAGTTATTTAGATACAACTCGCATTTGGATGAGAGCCTGGCTATTCTTACAGACTTAATACTTTCTTGGAACGAATATAATTATCGGTACCACTCCCCTGCAACAACTATGTTTTCAAACCCTACAATCGATGGTTTTCCAGGAGGAATGACCCAATCTTATATGGCTGGAGCCACAGTTGAGAATATTTTAAACCCAGGATCTTTCAACGAAATAAATGCTGTTGGGTTCGACCATTCAGCTTATCCAAAACGAATGCAGCTCGCTATGTTAACAATATTGCTATCGTTAGGAGCAAACAACCCAAACCTAGTAGCTAACCCACAGGCATTTGAAGTGTACGCTCAGGGAGTGCAGCAGGCTATTTCAAAGGATACCCCGCCACCACTCAATATGCGTAGGGATTCTGTAATGGGCCACATAACCACAGTTATACAAAAGTTGGAAGAAATCAGGATAACAAAAGGAATTGTTAGTGAAAACGATTACTGGAAATTAATGCTAAACTCAAAAGTTGTAAATAAAGCAGAAGTTGAAAGAGTTTATAGCTGCCTAACACCACTAACCTTAGTAGCTTACCTTTTTTATGTTATAAGAAGCCCTTATGATTTAGATTTACCCCTATCTATAAGTAACTACGATCAAACTATTTTAGATGCAGCTAAAAAAGCGGCTGAAGGTTTGGGTATAAATCCTAAATTTATTGATGCAGAGTTGTTAAAGTTATAAAAGCCTAGCCGCACTTTTTAAGACCTACAAGTTATCCAACAGATTATGATTTCAATACAAAAGTATATATTTAATAGACAAGTAATTACTGTTGTATTATAGTTTTATATATGGATTTAAAATTCACAGCCAGCACGGAGGGGCTTACGGCCCAAGAACGTGAACAAAGTACCGCAGAAGAGCTTAATACAGTAGGAAAGGCCTTCGGGGATACCTCTGAGGACTTATTTACAAGGCAGGCAGGTGTTCCCGGTGTTTTATTTTGGGCACTAAGTAACCGAGTCGATATAGATTTAGTAAAAAATAGGGACCTGCTAACCGAACAAGGGGTGCGGATGTTAGAGTCCCTTGAGATGTTAAAGGGGCCCTTTCCCCTATACCCCCCACTAGAACAAGTTTTAAGTGCCTTAGAGTGGGCTGTAACTAAAATAGATACTGAACCAGAAATGGCTAATATAGTATTAAGGCAGGTGGCTCAAACCACCTATTTACAGTTTTTAGGTCAAAATGTAGGTGAATCCGATGTTATAGCTACGGCTTCTGAGAACGCAGGGAGAATAGAAGGGGATTTTAGCTTACCCTTAGTATTATCTACACTATTCCAGTTAAGAAATAAAATGGGACAACCTTCCGATGTAGGAGTTTCAACTAGGATTTTTACGGGAATTGGATTACCTAGTCAGCTCAGTGATCCAAATTTTAACAGCGTAGCCCAAAATATACTTTCTGCACACGTGTTTTCTATGAAAAATAATTCAGAATACTGGAAACAAGTAGAAGAATTAGCGACAGAATTCTATAACTTACATCTTAGTATATTGTTTAAAAGAGTAGAAACCGGAACTTTTGCAATAACAGGAGATTTAATTCGGTTACTAATAATAGCTAGAATTGACCAAAAAGACCCAAGATTTATTACAGCTTTAGCGAATGTATCCAGTAAAAAATTAAATTAACAAAAAAAATTATGGCTTATCCAGACGAAACTCTCCCAACCGAAGAATTAATATCACAAGTCCAGGCATGGTCAGAAAATAAAGAAATAAATACAATTGATGCACCACATTTAGGAGATACATCTAGGGCTATACACGGATTACTAACAAGAGAAAATTCCGAGCAGGCCGAACAAGTTGCCGCCACAGTAAATTTAATGCACTTAAATACCTCCAGAGTTGACCCTAAAACTTTCCACGATTTGAGCGTAAGAGAGCAACATAAAATTATATTTGCGGAAGCTCTTGCGGCAAAATATAGGTATGCCCGGGGACTTTTGACAACCGAAGATATAAAAGCAATGGTATGCCATTTAACTAATTTTGAGACAGACCCATCGCACAGGGGATACAGGGACTACGCTATTAGCACTATGATGAGTCTATACCCTTTAGAGGCGCTAAAAAAAGAGAGGGGGAGTTTACCGGCACAGATAACGCTATTTGTGAGTAGGGTTTCCTCCATTATTCCAAACGAAGCAAACATAGCAGAATTACAGGAACTAATTAATACAGAAGTCACCGTATTACCACACCTTGGGCTAGAAGTACGAGGAGCAGGAGAAAATGCTATTGCTGCAAGAACCCTTTACTGGTTAGAAAATAACCATAATGAAGATTACGCCGACCCTACAGTTGTAAAACATGGCTCAAGCCAAAAAATTGCAAAAAAAACAAGAGAAAGAATTGCGGATACGCTACCAGATGTACCCGACTTTTTGACAACCATTCAGTATTTAAAAGATATTAATCGAAACGATTTGATTGGCCCACTAACAATTTTATACTGCGGTAAACTGCAAAATCTAAACTTGCATGACGTAGCCGAGAGGGAAAATACCGAAATACAACTGGTTGAGATTTTGGCGGCCTGGATACAAGGATCAAAAGAAAATTTAAAACAGTTAAGTGAACCAAAGAAGCGGGATCTTACTACAGTCTTAATAGTGGCCGGATATCAAGCCTTAGATATTGATAGATTTGAGAGGGACTTAGTTATAGCCAACAAGGCAAGAGAGTTGGCTGAAACAGCAGGTAACAATTACATGCTCGGGGATCTTTTAGTAAACATACCTCTCTGTTTAACCGGCGGGGTGCTAGCTTCGGAAGCACAAAGAATACTACAAAGCTAAACACTTACCTGACATTCTTGTCAGATACCTGACATCATGGTACTATAGGTTAATGAGCAATGGTTATGTAGAACCTGAGGGTTTATACCCTACCTATAGACAAGAGCTTACTAAAAAAATTAGCCATCTTTGTAAAACTGGTGAAGGTTTTAGGGTGCCTGCGGAAAGCGGAATGGGTAAAAGTAAGTATTTTAGATACATTACCACTTCTAAAACCATTAAAGCCCAGTATTTTTCAAATGTTACCCTTTACTATCTAGACCTAAACAGGGTTTATACCAACACCACAGAACAGCTAATTAAATACATTTGTAAAATATTAGGCTGTAAAAATTCCACAGGTGAGGGTATAGAGAAAAAGATCAATTTAGATCTTAGTAAAAGCGATAAAGTTTATATTATTTTGGACCAAGCAGAAAATTTAAACGAATTTGATAAACAAGCTGTAAGATTTTTACGCTCGCTCCGGGACACAAATAAAGGAAAGTTAGCTTTTGTACTTTCGTACGAAAAAGAAACAGGCTTAAATAAAACCAATTTAAACTATTTACTTGAAATATCCCCTATTGAAGTGTCGTTTGGGCCATTAAAAAAAGAGGAATCAATAGTAACAACTATAAACTTAGCTAAAAATTTAAATATGCAAATTACAGATACAGAAGTAGAACAAGTTGTAACTGTTGTTAAAGGGTATCCAAGGATTATTAGACAGATTTTAACTCAAAAACTTAGTGGAATTTCAATAAAAGATGCCATTTTAAGTATACAAAAGCCTGTAGAAAGCCAAAGATCGGTTTTGAATAAAGAGGGTAACTCGATAGATACCATTGAAAAAAATATGACAAAAAATGAACAAATTGTTTTAAAAGAAATGCTAAAATCAAATGGTGCTGTAGTTAAAAGAGATGAACTAGCTGTATTGCTTAGCCCTGAAAGCCAAGGAGGGGGTGTGAGTAATGAGGCCATTGATCAAATAGTAAGCAGAATACGAAAAGCTTTAAAAAAACTCAAACTCCCCTACTCTGTAGTAACTGCTAGAGGTATTGGTTATTACGTAGAGACGAACCCTAACTAGGAGCTACCCAGTCCCTCTAAAAAACACTGGCACTCATCCAATATAAGATTAGCAATTAATAAGGGCTCCTCCACTGAAGTAATTTTGACACAAGAATCTGGTGATATTAAGGCCAGTTCACAAGAGGTATGTAATCCTTTGGGATCCAATTGCACAAAGGCATAATAATAGCCAGGCTCAATTTCATCAGCGACCGTTCTGTGGATTATAACTCGATGGTTTGTAGAAGGGGTTTCTATTAGAATTTTATGTGAAACGCCTTTATTGTCAAAAACTGATATAGGGCGTGGTTCTATCCCATCCTCAGGAAAAAAATAGCCATATGTGGTTAATAACCTATATAGTTCTTTCCCTCTTTCAACTGTCTGCCGTAACGAAGGAAGTGACTCGGTACAAGGATTCTTTATAACCAATTCTTCCCCTTGTACACTACTTATAGCCCCAGCGTCAAATCCCAAAGAAACTAAGAGTAAATTGTTCATAATTTTACATTTGGGGTTCTTGGTACAATAAATCATCTTCAGTATTAAAATAGGCTAAAAGCTTTAAAAGTTCATAAGCTACAGTTGCAACTGTTTTTGGTTCTCGCCAACAATCCTCGGTTTCTGGCAATTTTTCACCGTTTAACTTAAACCAGACTGGAAACATAGAGTTCTCACTTACCACGCAACTTAAAGAAACGGGAGAACTAAGTTTCCTATTTTGTAAAAAAGCTGTTATACCTCGGATGCCCCAATTTTCGGAAAATTTAATATAATCAATAGACCAGCTGTAACCCAGGGCGACTGATTCACTAAAATCTACTGTCTCGAGGCTAGAACCTAACAACCAAAGCCTCTCCAAAGTAGGTATTGGGTAATTAAGGTACCCTAAATTTTCATTTCTCTCTTTAAGTTCTAAAGACATTTGCACAGTTACCCAATCTCTAAACGCAACATCGTTTAAGCTTTTGTGAAGACGAAAAGTTGACATCTCGGGAGTATCCCCACCTTGCGCAAAGAAATTATACAAAGCATTTTCAGTAGCCTGTAACTCTAAAAATTTGCCAGCCTTTACAATCATACTTCTATTCTATAGATCTTTAAAAAGAATATTGGACGGTAACCTAACAAAAACCTAATAAGTTTTTAAGGTATAAAGAAGTTTTAGAAATCGATTCGACCTTGCAAAGCGTTATCTAAAGTAGTTCTATCGGCAAATTCAATATCACCTCCTGTAGGCATTCCCCTACCTATTCGAGTAATTTTTATGCTACTAAGTAAACCATCTTGTTCTAATTTTCGTTTTATAAACATAGCAGTACTCTCCCCTTCCATAGTTGGGTTTGTTGCCAAAATAATTTCTAAACTCTGTTCCTTTTCAACTAAATCTTTAACTCTTTTAAATAAGGTTTCTAAATTTAAATCTTCTAAATTTACCCCATTAATAGGATTTAAAACCCCGTGAAGTACGTGATATACCCCGTCAAAGCCAGTTTTTTCCAGGGCAAGTAAATTTAAAACACTTTCGACAACACAGATAACTGATTTATTTCTAGAATTAGAGTCGCATATTTCGCATAGGTCATTCTCTGACACATTTCCACAAACTTCACATAGTTGAAGGTCGGATTTTACTTTATTAATACTGCTTGCAAAGCTTTCTGCCTCAATATTACTTGCCTTTAAAAAGTAAAAAGCTAGACGCTCTGCTGTTTTAGTACCAATCCCAGGTAGAGACTCGAAATGTTCAATTAGTTTTGTTAAAGCTGAAGGTAACTTCATATTATTGAGTATACAGTAATTGGTGGGCTGCAGTCAGGTGTAAATTTTAGTTAAAGTTAACGTTTAAACGTTAAAGTCGCCGCCAAAATCTTGGGCGGTGTCACCTGTTCCGGAAAGTTTGTCCGAAACGTTACTAGGAACAAAGTTAGGATCGTCAGTGGGGGCTGCAAAATCGTCTTTAGCCTGCTTTATAGGACCGGTGGGGACCTCGGTTTCGCTAATAGTTACATACTCCACATTTTTGTCGGTAAGATCTGTGTTAGCGTTATTTTGTAAGTTGCATTGTAAATCATATTTGTCATCTAAGTATTCGTTTAGTATCTTAATTAAAAAGTCTTTAGTGCCCCGTAAATCTATCCTCTCTTTATGAAAGCTAAAAGAAGCCTCTATAATTAAAACTTTTTCATTAAACCCAATATATCTACACGCATTTAATGCTGTACTTAAACTTGGCTTAGAATCTTGAACCCTTTCGGTAAACTCCCCCCACGAAAAATTTCCTACTGTTGTAGTAACTATCGGAAGCTGGGCAACTGGTTCAGCCTCCGCTTTTTGACTATCAACTAATTTTTGTAAATCATCTAACTGATCCAAAACTTTTTTAGACGATTCGTTAACGGCAGTAGATTTGGATACAGAGGCTTCCTTCTTAGAGTTTTCAGTTTTTTTAACGTCATCAGCGGTAGATTTTTTAGTAGAAGATTTAGTATCAGTATTATCCACTTTAGGAGATACATCATCTAACGAGGGTGATCCATTAGAATTACTGCTGTAAATTTCTTCTGGATGAATTAGGTCGATCACCTCCAAAGTTGCTACTTCAATAGGTAAAGTAGGGACATAAGCATATTTAATATTTTCTAGGCTTTCAGAAAAAGCTTTAAGGGATTTTAAAAGTATTTGCCTACTAAATAACTTAGCTTGGTCGCTGGCAATTGAAAGTAAGTTGGTTTCTATTTCACACAAATCTACTAGATTGTTTTGTAATAAAATTACTTGCCTTAAATAAAATAGTATCTCTTTATTCCAATTTTCCAGGCTGTTTCCAGACTTAGCGTAGTCATCAATTAAGTTAATACAATTTGCTGTATTTGCTGTTAATACCTGTTCAAAAAATCTTATGGTAAATTCTAAACCTTCGGTGTTTATAACATCTTTCACAGAAAGCCCTCCAACAATTACCTGCTCTAACATAGTTACGGCGTCCCTGTAACCGCCTTTACTTGCCCTAGCAATCTGTAGTAAGTCTTTCTCAGTTAATTCTTTTTTTTCCTCTTTTAGTATCCGTTTTAGGTTTAAAACAATGTCTTCGTTTTTAGCGGGTTTTAAAGTAAATAACTGACAACGACTTTTAATGGTAGCAGGAACTTTATCAGGCTCCGTTGTAGCTAAAACAAAATAAGTATTTTTAGGAGGCTCTTCTAAAGTTTTTAATAGTGCATTAAAAGCTCCCTTTGAAAGCATATGAACCTCATCAATTATATAAAATTTAAACTTTCCATGGGTTGGTGCCAAGGCTACTTTGTCATTTAAGTCTCTAATATTTTCTACACTGTTATTACTGGCTGCATCTATTTCTATTAGATCTGCGTATCTACCAGACTGTAGGGATAAACAGGTATCACACTTACAGCAAGCGTCATTATTATCAGTAAAAGACTCACAAGCCAAACTTTTTGCGAGTATTCTAGCAAGTGTGGTTTTTCCTGTTCCTCTGGGCCCACTAAATAAAAAAGCGTGGGGTAATTTTCCTTTAACTAGAGTATTAATTAGGCTTGTTTTAATTTCGCTGTTCCCGTTAACTTGCGAAAAATTTTGGGGTCGGTATTTACGATAAAACACAGGCAGTAGATTTTATAGTTAAAAATAAAAAATTATTAAGAGACAGGTTTGTATGTAGAAAGAATAGTACAAATACAACTAGAAAAAAAGGATAATTTTGTTAGACCAAAATAAAATTAGGGTTCTTAAATTAACTTTATCCCTGTAAGTTATGTGGATCTTCTGCGATAATTTACTTATGGCTATAACCACAATTAAGGGTGCAGGTATCCCGGAAGATATAGAGGATCCGCAATTATACCAAGAGTCTGGAATGGGCACCCTTGAAGACCTGCGAGGAGATTTAATAACACTAGCATCTATACGTCGTGAAATGTTTGAAACTTACTGGGAGAGATATAAAGGCATTTGGGACTCTGCAAGTATGTCTGCCTGGACCTATGGAGCCCCGCCCCTACAAGAAGACACTACACCAAACCGTGACGACTTAATGGCTATATTTGACAAACACACCCTCAAAAATGCAGATGTAAACGCTCACAGACAAAGTTTTGCTAATACTATTGAAGTGTTAGAGCAAACTGCAGGTGCAGCAATGAAATTGTTTATAAAATATCAGAGGAACCAAGGTAATATTGTACAGGAACTTTTTGGTATTAAATTGAGGGGAATAGTAACAGTAAGACCAACACCTGTAGGCTTAAACTTTGAGGTATGGGAGCAGAAAGATGCAAACGAAATAGCCAGGGCCCATTATAATTTAGAGAGAAAAGTACATGGAGAAGAAGAGTTTGAGGGTGAATTTAATCAGGATTGGAAAGGGCTTGCCTTAAGCGGTAATTTTGACACTTTAGAGGCGGAAAAAATACTAACAAGTGACCAACGCCAATTGTTGCCAAGTGGAATTACGGTAGTAAACCGAACTATAAACATAGGATTAAATAATGAGGAGGCACTAGAAGTAATAAAGCACGAGGTTTTTCACCAGTTCAACCTGTTATACAGCCCAGAAGAATATGAATTATCAGAAGAGGAGTTGGGTGATAGATTAGCGGACAAACTAGTCAACAGATTTAAAATAAAAATGGAACAGTCACCAGAAGCTGACATTAATGATTTTATAAAAGAATGTTTACAAGAACACTCTTTGTTAGTAAGAAAATTAACGGCAGTCAAAATAAGAGAAGAGATGCTAGCACAAGCTAGTAAAACAAATATTACTTGGGACTCCATTGCAAAGGAGATTAAAAGAGCATATCTATTAAGATTTAGCCCAATTGTGTTAACAATTAAGGGTTATAGAGCTAAAAAATCTTTTACTGAAAAACAAAATAGCTTTATAACTTCGGTAAAAAAAGCCCTGGAATTAAGTGAGGGCACTAGAGTCTATTCGCAAGACTTCGTAGAAAAGGTGGAAAAATTTGCAAGTACCGAAGGAACAATGCAAAATCTGTACAAATTTTTTGACCCAAATACACCTGAGACAGATCAAAATTCCTGGTATAAGGAAGTATTAGAATTTACTGAGTATGCAAACTACCTAGAGAAACATTTGTGCTCAAGAGAAGTAAATCTTGGTATGCTGTATTCAATACCAATAAGTAAGTGGGACACCGTAGCTAAGTTGTTTGGTTACAAAAATTTAGATAATTAAATCGAGGTTTTTCTATTCCCTCGCAAATCTATAAAATCGTGGGGTAATTTTCATTTAACTACAGTATTAGTTAGGCCTGTTTTAATTTCGCTGTTCCCGTTAACTTGCGAAAAATTTTGACAAACACAGGGTAATAACTAAAAATTCAGTATCTTTTCTTTTAAATTAGAGAAATAAATACTCTCCAAAGACTCTTGTTCACTTTTACTAAAGGGTTTTAGAACAAAATTTTCGGCTTTGTGAATCATTGGATTATAAATTTCTGGGGCTACTCCAATTTTTAGTCTTTTAAGACCGTTGTCTGCAACATCTAAATGCTGAAAAATACTTAAAATTCCTTTATGACCCCCTGCTCCCCCACTCTCAACAAACTTATAATTTCCGATATGCTGATCAATATCATCGTGAATTACTAAAATATCTTTGTTTTTTATTTTATAAAAATCACACACAGCGCGCACTGCCTGACCCGAAAGATTCATAAAAGTGGTGGGTTTTACTAAAAGGGTATCCCCTACTTTACATCTTCGTACCTTAAGTTTTGGGACTTCAGTAAAGGTAGAACTGCCCTCTGCAGAAAATAAATCTAAAATAAAAAAACCCACATTATGTCTTGTATTTATGTACTCTTTTCCAATGTTGCCTAAACCTACAATTAATTTCATATACCAAGTATACAATAGTAAGAAAAAGATTGAGATGAAGTTGAGTAAAATTAAAGTACTATTTAATAGAGGCTACTTTTTTAACCTTTTTTCTCTTAGGTTTGCTTTTATAATCCTCTTCGTACATTAAGTTCATGCCAAAAACCATCCCTCCCATAGAAATAATAAGACCGTAAGTTGCTATATCATCCGGCATGGAGGAAGAAGTGTTATTACTTGATTGGATAACAGGGGCGGATGACAGTACGGAATCTTCTTGAGTCATACCTGTAGGCTCTGAGACCTGTATCTCTAACGGAGGAGTATTTATAACCTCACCGTCAATTGGATTAAAAATTTCCATTTCAGCTTCATCAGACTGGGTGGCTACACCTTTTACATTTGAATCTAGTTCATCTAAAGCGGGATCATTAAAAATATCTTGCACAAAAATATCTAAATCCTCGGCTTGAGTCATTTTCTGAGTATCTTGAGAGGGCTTAGCTACATTAGAGGTTAACCCAGCAGCATAGCCGCTAACAAAACCAATTAAAGCAAAAAATATACCAAATAAATATAATGAGGTGACGCCCGTTAGCACGTGCATTGCGTGACTTAAATTTACTGGGTGGTGTAGCAAAAGGTGTTTTCTATTATTAGACTTGGCAGTATTTTTTGACATTAAATATAATTTAGCCTAACCTGGGGTACTTGTAAAGTACGTGCTTAATCTTCTTTATCTTTTTGTACCTTTATTCTCCTAGTTTCTTTTATTTTAGGATAGTCTGGGTGTGCCCAATAGGGCCCCCATTTACCTTGTCTAAAAACAAAACTCTTTCCTTTATCTGTTTTTGGAGCTTGGCCATACTTTTCAGTTAAATATTTTTTTGTGAATTCAAGAGGTTTTGCGTCTTTAACTTTAGGGTAGCTCGGGTGTGCCCAAAATTCACCGTAACGACCTTTTTTTAATATATAACTTTGACCATCCTCTGTTTTAGGAGACGACAAATACATAGATTTAAACTCTTTAGATAAAACCTTTTTTTCAATATCTTTGTCAGTGTTACCATCGATATCCCTTATCCCCTTACACTCAGGAAACTTCGCACAAGTATAAAAACGACCATTTTTGCCAAGTTTTATAAGCATTTTACCTTTACAGTCAGGACACTTGGTAGATTTGGGCGCATCCCCTAGTATTTTATAGTCATCCCTAGTTAAATTCTTAGAGGCCAGCTCAACTTTGGTATTAAAAGGGGCATAAAAATCTTTAAGTACTTTTGTCCAATTTTCTTCCCCTAAGGCCACTCTGTCTAAATTATCTTCAATTGAGGCGGTAAAACTATAATCTACTATATCTCTAAAGTTATCCATAAGAAGTGACATAACTACGATACCTAAGTCTGTAGGGTGTAGGTACCCCTGCTCTTTAACAATATACTTTCTACTTATTATAGTAGTGACTGTAGGGGCATATGTAGAAGGTCGACCAATGCCGAACTGTTCTAAGGTTTTAATTAAAGAAGCCTCACTGTATCTGGCAGGAGGCTGTGTCTCTTTTTTTTCTGACTTAATATCTTTTAAGGCTACACTCTCTCCCACTTTTACGGAGGGTAACAAGGTATCAGCCGAAATTGGAGAGTATTTTACACTTGGGAGATTTTCGTAGGCCTTTGACCAACCATCAAAGGTAACTTGAAATCCGGAAGCTTTAAATTCAAAATGCTTATTTGAATCCTCAATAATTAAGCTAGTACCAAGAGTTTTAATTGGAACCATTAAACTAGAAATTGCTCTAGCATAAATTAACTCGTAAACCTTAAGTTCCTCCTCAGCACAAGATATATCTAAAGTAAGATTTGTGGGTCTAATAGCTTCATGAGCTTCTTGGGCATTCTTAGATTTGTTTTTAAAAATATTTTGTAGATAGTAATTTTTTCCGTATTTAGATTCTATGTGTTTTTTTGCTTGATCCACAAATTTGGTGCTTAAAATTATGCTATCGGTTCTGTGATAAGTTATATGACCGTTCTCGTAAAGCTTTTGCGCCGCTCGCATAGTTCTTTGGGAGCTAAATCCTAGCAAGTTACTACCTGCCTGTTGCAAGGTAGAGGTTGTATACGGTGCATAAGACTTTCTGTTAGACTCCCGTTCTTTAACGTCTCGAACTTTATAGATCTGGTCTTTTGCCTGAGCTATTAGCTTATCGGCCTCCTCTTGACTAGTGACTAAAAAATTACGCTCACCCTTACTAGTTTTTTCCTCTAATTTTTTAGCACCCCACTTAAACAGAGAAGCATTTATATTGTCTTTTTTAGTAGATAAAAAAATTGCAGGAAAGTTAAAATACACCTGAGAAACAAAGTCGTCTCTTTCCTTTTCTTTTTCAACTATTAGTCTTAGAGCTACACTTTGAACCCTTCCAGCGGAAAGACCGAACTGGATTTTTTTCCATAAAACAGGGCTAAGCTTATAACCTACAAGCCTGTCTAGCACTCTCCTCGCCTGCTGAGAATCCACCATAGGTATAGAAACCTTACGGGGAGACTTTATAGCTTCTTCTATAGCTTGCTTAGTAATTTCATGAAAAGTAATTCGTTTAAATCCTTCTACAGGAGCTTTTTTAAATTTTTTTGAGGCTAGTACATGGGCGATATGAAAGGCAATAGCCTCTCCCTCTCTATCCTCATCTGTGGCAAGATAAACTTCATCAGCTCTTTTATAACTATCAATTAGTTTTTTAACATTTTTTTCGGCCCTCTCCGGTATAACGTATTTAGGCTTAAAGTTTTTGTCTACATCTACCCCCAATTCGCTTTTGGGCAAGTCTCTTATATGCCCAACAGAGGCAATTACCTCGTAATCACTTGGTAAGAATGATTTTATCGTTTTAGCTTTGGTGGGAGACTCAACAATTAATAATTTTAGTTTTTTGGACATACTTTTTATAAGCAAACACTAGATAAATTTTAATAACACCGTCTCTTAATACCGTAAAAATATATTTTTTGCAAGGGAGTTTAGTACAAGGCAGTAACAATAATAGTTACCAAATGGCTGTAACTACCTGTGGCGGTACCACTTCCAATTGTGGCCATATGACAAACTGTAATGGATTCCGTACCAGAAGAGGCATTTTTACCCACTACTTTGGCAGGAGAGGCTGTGATAGCTCCAGCAACAGGTGTAATTACAGGGTCTCCACAATCAGTATAAGTTGGAAATTCGTTGGACCCCCCAGCTACATCAGAGTCGCTTGACCCAACCCCATATTCTTCTGTACCTGCTACCAAAGTTTCGCTACCAGTCTCATCATTGATATCATCCCCTGCGCCTGTCCTCAGATTTCCATCCTCAGTAATAGTTGCGGTATAGCCATTTGTAGAATTAGTATCTACATTAATATTATAATTACAACTATCTACTTGAGCAGTAGTGAGGTCTCCAAGAGCACAAGTGTTAGAAGATAGTGATACAGTCAGAGAGGGATTTACGGAAGCAGTTATTTGAACTTGATCGTCGTTAAGAATTACCTGACTTAAATTCCCAGTTTCAGTCGCAGCAACTACGCCTATGTCGTAAGTATTAGTAACGGCGGGATTTGTAATTATATCTACACCACCTGCAGCTATGCCGATTTCTATAGTAATAGTAGCTCCAGCAGCACTAGACGTAAAACCAGAACAAGCAGTAAAGGTTATTGTTTTGGCAGTGTCATTTGCCAATACAGAAACATTGTTAGCCCCTGCAGAACAGGAACCGGTAACATCCGTAATAGTTCTTGCAGTACCATCATTAAAAGTGTAATCGGTGGTAGCATCAGTAGAATCCGCAATAGTAAATTCAGGAGCAAAGGTAAATTCAACGGTCTCTGCAGCATCCAAAGCCGTAGTTGCTCCCAAGGTTAATACGAAAGTGTGCGAGGAGTCTGTACTAATTTTTTGACGAGACATTGTGTCTGAGTAACTTGCAAGAGAGACAGAGCTAACTAAATTAGGGTGTAAACTAAGTAAGGGTATGTTACCGAGAATAACAAATAACACTACAGCAGTAATTTTACGAAACGATTTGCGGGACAGCAGATTCATATACAAGTAATTCTAAACCAAAATTGCATTAACTGTAAAGCATTAACTGCAAAGCATTAACTGACCGGGGAACCCGCGGTGATAAGTTTTTCAGGTTGAACCAGAAAAACCGTATCACCATCTAAAGCAGCTAAAACCATACCCTGGCTCTCAAAGCCCATCATCGACCTAGGTGCTAGGTTTACTAAAACTAACAACTGCTTACCTATTAAACTTTCGGGAGAATAGTATTTAGATATTCCAGATAATATTTGGATAGGGTTTTTCTTACCTACATCTAGCCTGAATTTTAAAAGCTTATCTGATTTTTCTACTTTTTCCGACTCTAAAACAGTACCTACTCTAATATCTAATTTTTTAAAATCTTCGTAGTTAATTATTTCCATTAATTTAATTATAGCTTATTTAGCTTATTCTAAAATACTTAACACCTTCTTTTTTTACTACTCCGAGTATTTCTAACTTTGTAAGGTCACTATTTAGTTTAGAAACAGGTATCTTAAGTAACTTAGTGAGGTCATCAATATACATACTTTCTCCATTTAAGGCAGTCAATATTTTTGTGTCCTCAAGTCCTTTTATGAAAAGTTTTTTGGAACCAGTTATTTCTAGGGAATTGGGCACTAAATTAAGCTCCTTAACTAAATTGCTAATAGCTAAAAAAGGTTTAATATTACTGCTGCTAAAGCTTTTTTGCGAGCAGGAGGTTGGTACCCTGGCTACTTGCTTAGAATAGCGAACCTGAGACAGAAAAAATCTTTTTATTTTCTTTAAGAGCCTGATTCACGGTATAGAGGGTTCCAGATTTTTTGTCACCCTCAACCACAATTGTACAAGAACCCACGCTAGAAAGTAATTCTTCGCTTCTAGAAAATGTCCATTTAACGGCTACCTGGTCTGGAGAAAATTGGTAAAGAACCAAAATTTTGTTCGAAATTAAGAGATACTTGAAAGTTAAATTATTCGGATTTTCAACTATATTTATGAGGTTCTTTAAGTAACTAGGGTAAAAACATCTCAAACCGTAAGCTAAACAAATTATGTTGGGCACATTGTAGTGTAGTGATTTTTTTAACACCTGTAGGTCTACTCCTTCAACAAAACCACTTACTGTGGATACTTTATAATTAGATAGACTTCCCCCCCCCAACAACACAATCCACAACTCTTTAACCAAAGAGGTCATTTCACGGGGCCCAAACACAGTAATACTAACCAATTTTAGTAAAGAAGTATCCCCCAGATAGTATAGAGATTTATACTTCTAAGTCGGGAGACTCATTTAAATCTATTCGATTATGAGTAAGACCTTCGGCCATTACTCTACTTTAAAATAACTTTCAAATATTTTTTTAGCTACGGGGACCGAGATATCTGCTCCTCCGCCGCCTTCTTCAACAAAAACTGTTACCGCAATTTCAGGCTTATCTGCTGGTGCAAAAGCAGTGAACCAGGCATGAGTTTTTTTGTTTTCATTATCTCCAAACTCGGAAGTTCCCGTTTTACCAGCAATCTTAATAGGAAAGTTAAATAAAGGATATGCCGTTCCGCCCGGACTGGAGGCCTCAACCATCCCCTCTTTTAACACTAAAAGGGCGTCACTATCAAACCGAGTGCTGTTCAACACACTAACTTGATTAGTAAACATGGTCTCTCCAGAAGCTTCATCTACTACCTTAGACACGATATGGGGCTTATATAGAAATCCACCATTGGCTATTGCGCAGGTAGCAATACTAGTTTGTATAGGAGTTGCAGAAACAAAACCTTGTCCAATGGACATGTGGTAGGTATTGCCTATATACCAAGGTTCTAATAACTCTTGTTGCTTCCAATCTGGGTTTGGAACAAAACCGCTGACCTCGTTTGGGAGATCTACATCGGTTCTTTCACCTAAACCAAAAAGCTTAGCATACTTATAAATATTCCAAGCCCCTAAAGGCTTAATCTGAGGGTAATTACTGTGTCCCCCACCCAGTATATAAAAAAAAGTATCTGAGGATTCCTTTATCGCCCCGACAACATTTATAATACCGTGCCCCCCTGCCTTCCATGTTTTGTAATTGAAGTTTCCTACACTAATAACCCCAACATCGGTTATAAAATCATTAACCGTAAGCGAACCTTCTATTAAACCAGCGTAAGCTACAATTAACTTGAATGTACTTCCAGGGGGGTAATTAGATGAAATAGCCCTGTTAGTTAAAGGCAAGCCTTTATCCTCGAGGTATTTAGTATATTCAGAAGTGGAAATCCCTTTTGAAAAACTATTATTATCGTAACTAGGCAAACTAACTAAAGATAGAATTTCGCCTGTCATAACTTTTTGTACAACTACTGCTCCCCCTATTGCGTTGGAATCTTCTATAACCTGCTTTAAGGATTCGTAAGAAACCCTTTGAAGTTCAGGGTCTAGAGAAGTATACAGACTATAACCATCTTTTTTCTGAGTAATGTATTCCGTATTACCAGTTTTAGAATTTGAAAATTCAAACTTCTTTAAAATACCTTTTTCGCCCCTTAAATAAGTTTCATAGCTTTTTTCAATACCTGCAATACCTATTTTAGAGTTGGGTGTATACCAAGAATCACTAGTTAAATCTTCGGCGGATACCGAGGACGCATATCCTAGTATGTGCGAATACTCTTCGGGGCTGACATAATTCCTATAAACCTCTTCTTTAGCTACTAAATTTGCAGATTTAATATTTGCAACATCTGAGAGATATTCATAGTACTCTGTATCAGAATTCAAATCCTTAAATACAAAATATTCTTTTCCTAATCCAAGGTCCTCATTAAATTTTTCTGCACTGGCCTCGTCTTGAAAAACAGCCTTATACTTTTTAAGTATTTTAATCTCTTCAGAGTTTAAGACTTGCTCCAAAGAAGAGTACTTCTTGTAACGATTTATTGATTGCAAATTCAGGGCTATAACATACTGGGCTTTATTAGCAACTAAAGCACCTCCTTTGGAGTCATATATTATTCCCCTGTTTGGTAAAATATATTGTCGATTGGTATAGTTATTAGAAGCCTTTGCGCTAAGATCACTGTATTTGAAAATTTGAAAATATAACAACCTAAAAACCAATCCAACAAAACTAATAGCGAATAAAAAATTGAGTACAAAAAACTTCCATTTCTCAGGGCCCTTAAAATTAGTATCTTTAGGATAATTATTCAGTGATCTTAAAGAGTAGTTCATATTAAAAAACTTTTTTATCCAAAATATACCAAACCAAAGTAAACTCAACAAAACTAAGTAAAAACCATTTAGCTGTAGGTAAGGTTGAATTTAGGTAAAAAAATATAGCAAAAAGAGACAGGTAAATTAAGTAGCTCAAAACAATCCTAGGAATTGTCTTTTTGAGAAAACGAATAATTAAAAAACTTATACCGAAGTAAAGAGTATAAAAACCAAAGAACAATATGTTTTCGTATAGGTCTAGCAGAATTATAAAGGGAAATAATAACCATACACTAAAACTTACATTTGTTTTTGTTACAAAATATAAAATTAACAGCGGGGTTAAAAATAAATAGTAGTTAAGACCCAATATAGGTAGTGAAAAATCTAATATAATACAGATAATAAAAAATAATATTATTTTTAAAGAATTATCTTGTTTATTCATCTTGTAAAATAATTACTACTTTACCCAACTTAGAGGGATCAATACTGTAGTTCACAATAGAAGATTTAAAAACTTGAGCCGACTCAGAATTTACAGAAACAACGGAACCTAAGAGTAGAGTAGGTAGGTACCTGTCCCCTCCTCCTGAGGTAATAACTATATCACCAACTTCTAAATTCTGTTCTGTTAACACCTTATTAAATAAACAACTTTTATTACTGCAGCTGAATATTCCAAACGTTTCTACCCCAGAAACCTTTGCAGGAACCTGCACTTCTTTAGAATTTAATAAAAGCACGGTAGAGCTAAAAGATGTAGTGTTTGTAACAGTACCTACAAGTTGCCTATCTTTTACTACATTATCCCCCACTTGAACGCCTACTTTACTACCTCTATTTAATTTTAGATAATTATTTTGCTCTAAGGAGTAAAAACCTTTAACATTAGCTGGAACAAGTTTTTGGGAGTCAAATCCGTAAAACTGAGATAGTTCAGATTGAATAACAATATCCTCTTTTTGTTCGTTAATAACTAACAATCTTTTTTCTAACTCTTTAACCTGCTTTTCTAAGTTAAGTTTTTCTTCTACCAAATCCTGAGTCTTAGTAAAAAAGGATAGTTGACTGGCTATTTTAATATAGGAGAGGTTAATAGGGGAAACTACCGGAGATATCACCAAGCTTGCTACCCCTCTTAGGTGCTTTGGCAAAGAGGTAAAATTAAATAAACACATTACCAAGCCGATCAACAATAAGGATATTTCTGATTTTAAAGGCATAGATATTTATATTATAACAATGAACAAGTATATTTATATAACAGTCGAGATTAAAACCAACTACTAGCTAATACCTACTACTGCTATACTAAATTTATGTTAAATTTACTATTAGGATATTTTTCTTACGACTTAGGAATTGATTTGGGAAGCTCCAATATTTATATAACTCAAAAAGATAAAGGAATTGTTGTTAATCAACCTTGTGTCGCATCAATAGTTAAAAAAAATAAACAATTAATAGCGGTAGGTGATAAAGCAAAAGAAATGTTAGGCAAATCCCCCGATACTATAGAAGTTATATACCCGATAAAAAACGGGGTTATTTCTGACTTAGATACAGCCGAAAAAATCCTACAGCACTATATTAAAGAATTACATAAAACATCTAAAGAATCGTCTCCAAAAATTCCTAGACCAAAAGTCGTGATATCAATACCCTACGGAACAACAGAGGTAGAAAGGAGAGCAGTTGTAAAAATCGCTAAAAATGCTGGTTGCAGACAGATTAACTTAGTTGAATCCCCTTTTGCGACAGCCCTAGGTTTAGGGTTAAATGTTATGTCCTCAAAAGGTAATTTAGTTGTAAATATTGGTGGAGGAACAACAGAAATTGCAATTATATCGTTGGGTGGAATTGTGGTTGGTAAGTCATTAAAAATCGCGGGTATAAATATGGATGAGGCAATAGTTAGCTACGTTAAAAACCGGTTTAGTGTTCTTATTGGAGCAAGTAGCGCCGAAAATGTAAAAATGCGGGTGGCGGATTTTAACTTAAAGTCGGAACGCACTAATTCAGAAAGTATTACCTGTAGAGGTAGAAATATTAAAACTGGCTTACCCCAGGTCATTACCCTATCTAAACTAGACGTGGAGGCGGCTTTAGGTGAATTAATAGACCAAATAAATGAAGCGATAAAAGTTGTTGTGGAAGAAACTCCCCCAGACTTAGTTTCTGACATTATTGAAAGCGGTATTTACCTTGTTGGTGGTGTATCTAAAATAAGAGGATTAAGCTCTGTTATTTCTTTAGAAACTAAAATAAAAGTCAATTTGCCTAAAGATTCAGAAATAATTACTGCAAAAGGCTGTGAAATACTTTTAAACGATACTGAGTTACTAAAAACGATAGAAAAGAAAGTAAACTAATCGTTTCGATTTAGGTATAAATTAACTGTTTGGGCCTTAGTTGGAGAAATTCCTAAAAATATTTCGGGTTGGAAAATAAAGGTATCTACAGGACGAGAGTTTTCGTAATGACCATAATAAGGGTTTTCATTAAGAGCTTTTTGAGCTGTAGTTCTATTTAAAGTTATACCTTGTACTGCATAAATTCCCCCATTAACTAGTAAGGGGGCATCTTTCTCAAAATTAGCGCCATTAGTTTCACCCTGGACAGTAACAGAACCCTTAACTAGGAAAGTAGTATCTAGTCTTCGTACGTCTTTAGTAATTGTTAAATCCCCATTAACTAAAATTATTATAGAAGTACTTTCATTACTTGCCTTTGTAACATTACCACTTACAGTTAAATCTCCTCCGGATAGTAGAAATACAGATCCCGAACCATTAGTAAATTTAGACAAGTTGGTTAGTCCTAAATCATGGTCCATAAGGGCTAGGGTATAGGTACTACCTGAGGTGTTAGTTATGCCTCCAAGAGCAGCTTCACTCCAAAGCAGCGTATTCCAAGATAAGTTATTTAATAAACCATCAAAATAGCTAGCCAAACCAGCTTTACAGTCCCCAGTAGAAGAACAGCTTGCAACGGAACCCCCACTACTACTAACACTGTCGGGTGACCCTCCTGTGCGAGTAATAGTCCCATTTAAAAGATTAGAAACAACTATACCAGCCTTTAAATTAGAAAATATAGCCTCAGCAGGAGGAGTATTGAAAGAGGCAGTAGTACTAGAACTCAAATTATATAGATTTGCAGTAAAGGCACTAGTCACCTCCGAAACATCAGGATATTGGTAGGTTGGCGCCGCACCTGTAAATATATTTCCACCAACTGCCTGAAACCAACCTTTGGGAGTCACCTTTCCAAATACAGCTCTTAAATTCAGAGTCGACTCTCGAGCTACGTTAACAAGCAAGTCGGATTGCCCAGAGTATGTTTTGTTGTTCGTCATGTCTTTGATGCATAGTACCTCGTAACCAGGGACAGTAAACTGGGGAAGAAAACTGGCAGTATAGTAGCTAGTTCCCACCATCTCAACTAAATTAGTATAAACGTCGGTGCCCTGGATTTTAGTATTAAAGCTTTTGTTGTAGGAAGAACTCGCAAGAGGACCTGCAGAGGTAAAATTGACTATCGCGGAGATTCCATTATTTCCTGAATTGAAATTCTTGGTATTCGCATTGTTGTTAAACTCGGCATCTTCACAAAAGGCTTTTAAGTCCTGAGAACCGCTAACAACCTTGTTTCTATAACGAAGGCTAGTGTTTGCTGTAAAAGTTGGGGATACGGTACTTATCTGGTCAGAAACAGTAATATCGTTACCCTGTGAGTCTATACTATTAAAAGACACCTGAGATGTGCCAACTTGGTTAAATGCTGATCCGGGAGCCCAGTCTAAACTTAAACTGAAAGGATAATTTACAACTGTACCATTCTTTAAGCCACTGGTTAGAGATCCAGTTAATAACCCGCCTAGTACTCCCCAATTGTAAGTATTAACGTCTCCTGGGGTATCGGTAATTTTTACCTGAACAGAATATTTACCATCAGAATAATAATTATTATATCCCTTGTAAGTAGTTGCGGCAGGAATTGTTAAAGAAATTACAGGAGCCGAGGATTTTATTTCGTAAACGGGCGAAACACACTGAGAAAAATTATTACTCCCTGCCGACAAGTTATGAGGTGCTGAGGAATCCCAGTAGTTTGCAAAAAACCTAAATTTATTTGAGGGTATATTGGACCTATTAATAAAATTAGTAGTTGTAGGGCTCGGAACAGGGGGAGTAAAATAATCTGATTTGTTTTTTACGAGAGGTACGTAAGAATTTGGAACAAAAACACCTCCGGCATCGTAGTATCCCCAGGTACTTGTAGATTCGTCGTAGTTCTGGTAGTAAAAACCGAAATCTCTAATTGCAGAGTTGTCCGTAGCAGAAGTGGAAACGCTAAAGGAGTTTTGGGTCGAATCCAAAGGGGAAGCGGGGTTAAAATTCCAATTTCCGCAGGTAGGCGGAGTATTATCTATATATACTTGAGGGGAGAGACATTGCTTGAAGTGCAAAGGGTCGGTACTGGGAAAACTTGCATATTTATTCCAATAATTACCCTGAAACTGATAATTACCCGATGGTAAGTTTTGTATGTTAAAGGTAGAAGTTATTTTACCTGCTAAAGTACCCGAAGAAAAATAATCTGCCCTGTTAGCAATAATTTCTCCAGCCGTCCCAGCTACAAAGTTTCCATTACTATCTATGCTGCCGTAAGCCCCATTTTGGGTAGTGCTGTAATACATACCTCCCCCTGATAGACCCTCGCCGTCGTAAGCATTGGATTCTATGCTTACAGTTTTTGGGATGCTGTCTATGTTCGGACTAACAAACCAGTTATTGCAGACGGGGGGAGTTAGAACCAGCTGCAGTATCTTATCCTGGCTACATGCAGAGTACATACTCACATCGTAGAAATCGTCATTGTTGTGATATGTAGTACCACCAATCTTTACCCATTTTATCCTATCGGCAGTACCTGTGTTTTCACGATAAGCACATCTGGCTATAACCTTATATTGATTAACACCCGTGGTAAGATAAGGGTCGGTAAAATCAATAGAACCCCCCTGGCCATTAGGTACTAGTGCCACCTCAACCCAAGGGTAGTTTGGATCGGGGGGATTTGGTAATTTACGTAAAACACCCAACCCCTCGTAGTTTGTCCCTCCACCACCAATGTTGGTTTGGCCCCAGTTTGCATTACCACAATCTAAATTATACCTAACCCTTTTTGAAGCTAAATCTAAAAGATCCATCCAACCGTTCCCCATACAGCCAGTAGTGTTGGCGCCAGGGATAAGTGCACCATCGCAAATTCCCGAAGTGGCTAAGGGGTTACACCCAGAAACAAAGCACCCACCTGGAGAAGTACATACACACTCACTTTGACAATCTCCCAAGGATTTACAATTTGAGTCGCCCGCACCACAAGGGTGGCAAGCCAGGTCATTTCCACAAAAAAATTGTCCTGTCGGAGTATTACAAGCTCCTCCGCAATCTGAGGCAGTGTATGGACCACCAACAGAGGCTTCACAGGAGGACCCATTACAAGCGTATCCCCCTCCTGTAATACCGGTACAGTTAGAAGTACACCCCACTCCCCCATCACAGGTCTCCCCTGGAGAGTCTATAATACCATCGCCACAATAAGGAGTGGTGCAGTTATTTCTGCAACCATCCAAATTGTTACTATTACCGTCATCACAAGCCTCCCCAGCTTCCACAATACCGTTTGGACACACGGGCAAGGAAGGTTCTAGCTGACAAGAAGAACTACAGCCATCACCATTCGTTTTATTGCCGTCATCACAACCTTCTCCTGTTTCCTTTTTACCATTTCCGCAGACGGGTTTAGAAGTTTCTATCTGACAAGAAGAACTACAGCCATCACCATTCGTTTTATTGCCGTCATCACAACCTTCTCCTGTTTCTCTAGTACCGTTACCGCAAACAGCAGGGGGTACGGGGGTTGTGCTGCAACCTGCTGTAGAACCATAGGCAGACAGGCCGCAACTAAGACCCCCCCAACAAAAGACTGGGCCGAAAGTCTGGCACGGAACTCCTGCACAGGCTACGGTCATACCGCCATTAGCAATACAGCTATAAAGTAAAGTTATGTCATCAAAAACACAGCTGTAGTCGACATATTGAGCAGAACCTGTACAGGTCTGAGCTGAAACATGTTTTTTAGATGGGAAAATAAGCAGTACTAAGGTTAAGAGTAGGAAAAAAAGCACTAATACCTTAAAGATCTTCGTATTCATTTGTAGAGCGAAATTTGAGATACAGGACCATATATTAAACCCGATTCTAAATGTCCCGTATTCTCAGAACCTAACTTATCCTGCAGGGATTTGTTATTAGGGAGATATTTTTCTAAATTAGCTAAAGAGTAAGAACAAACCTTGTTACTGCACAAAGAGGCTGATTCAGGAAAGCTAGTTTTTATCAGAACCGCTATTTTGTGACCGGAAATTAAATCTGAGGATATTTCTGTAAAACCAAGAGTTTCCCATTTTTTGGAATGAAAGGGCACGACCTGGTTGTTTTCGGGATAGGAAACACCGAACTTACTAAGCTCTTTAGACCCTAATAAAACTTTAATTTCAAAATTATCTACCCCTATTTTGAGATAAAAATCATCACCTTCTTCCTTAGATTCAATTAAAGTGCCAATAATCCATAAGCCTTCCTGTCGAGAATACCAACTTTTATCAGACTCAAGTTCACTGGAAACAGGAGTAGTGTTGATATCCGAAATGGGAGAATCACTTTTTTTTGATCTAGATAGTAAGTAAGTTACTAAAACCAAAACAAGCAAAACAAAAAATGAAAGTATTATTAGTTTTAATTTGGCAGTTCTCACAAATACAATCTACTATAAAAATCACTTTTTATTAAGAGTTAATAAAGTGAAAATACTATTTTTGAGCCGGAAATCTTACTATAAACCCAGGTCCACCGCTAAAAAGACCTTCGGGTACTGGCAAGGGACTGTGGGAAGATATAGCTGCAGAAATTTCCTCCATGGTGAATCGTGCTAAAGAGTAACCACCTAGCGTAAAGTTGGCATCTACACCTCTCTGCAACGCTAGACCTGCAAGTCTGACAGTTGTACCGTCTAAATTACCTGAGCTCAGGTAATCTCCAAGACTACCAGTAGCAGAAGCTACCTTTTCTGCATAACCATTATCCGATGCAAAATTCTGCCACCAAAGTACTACAGGTTCACCTACACTTATAGGGGTATTTGGGGTGGGAGAATTACCAACTTTTGTAAAACTACCCCCATCTCCTAAATCTCTATCTGGGAATAAATGTTCTGGCAGTTCACCAATACCGATTGTAGAACCACCCTGTTGTACGATTGAGGTAAATCTTTTACCATTTGGAGATATAAAGACACTCCCCGATTGAATCAACCAATTTTGAGCAGTGTAACTTCCATCAACATCCTTCTGATAAATATCAATTGACAAAGAACCGAATTTCCACCCTGTTGGGGTTCCATCTGATTTGTTTAAAATGTCAACTTGAGTAAACTTGTAATCTGAAGCAGCTATTCCATATAAGGCCAAGCTACCAACAGTATCTTCGTAAAAAGGACCCAACTCTAGTGGTTTTTTATTCCCGTCGCCTTTACCATCGTTAAAAAGAATTACGTTACTACTTTCAATTTCTTCTAACTCAGCTTGTGTTAAACCAGATTGCACCCAATTTGAGGATTCTGTGTCCCAAACTGCAACTGTAACATCCCTGCCCAAAATTGTTTGAACTAATCTGGGAGGAACGGTACTTTCCTTCCCACGTATAGACAAATCTGGAAACCTGCTGGAGAGTTCAGTAGGTATATTTTGTGCCTCAAAATTCGGTACACCCTGAGAATATTCAGTAGCAAAATCTACCGAAAGTACAGTGCCCATGTATATTGAAAGGTCTCCTAGAGTTTGTGGGTTTACAACAACACTTATATTTGCCATTAAATTAGAGTATTCCTCAGCTGAAAGACCCAAAACTGAGGCTATACTGTCCGCGGGAGAAAAAACAATACGACCATCTGGGCCTGTTAAAACAAATAAATTACTGTTGGGAAGTAGAGCTGCGACAGAATAGCCTTCAATAGTATAGGAAGAACCTGCACCTCTTATTAAAATACTACGTATCGATTCCGGTAATAAAGCTACCTCACCTACAGATAATCCTGTTACCTTAGCAAGTTCCTCATTCATTTTTTCTAAAGATGCTTGATCTCCACCAGTACCAATCAGACGCTCTGCAGAGACAAGGTTTACTAAACTTGCTGCAACGGAGGTTCCGTCCTCAAGCAATGCCCAGTTATCCTCTGGGGCGGGTGCCTCGTCAGATGCTTTTTTTATACCTACAACAACAACAGGGCTACCGTTAGGCAAGTTTTTAACGACGCCATCAATTATGGGATTACCCTCGGAATCCAAGGTGTAGCCTCGTACCTTAGCACCAGAATCTGCATTAATAGTAGTACTAACTCCCAAAGAAGATTCCGCTAACAATGTTTCTAAATTAGGGATAGTTACGGTAGTGCCGTTAGGAAGCTCAGCCTTAATTGCCGATGTATCAAAATGTACATTTACCTCTCTAACATCTAGACCCTCAGGTAATATTTGTTCTGGTACAGAGTTAGCAGGAACTGCAATAGTCACCGTAGGTGAGGGAGCAGAGTCAACCGGTTTACCTGAAGCACAACCCACTACCAACGAGGCAATAACTGTACTTGTAATAGCAATAAGGGCGCCATTACGTCTTTTTTTCTGAGGCAAAGGTTTAGTAACTTCATCAAGGGACACAACTTCCCCTCCTGTAGTCTTTGAAGACTTTTTACCCGAGCTGCTAGGTGTGGGAACAATCGGAGGTAAGGGGGTTTTATTACCCGTACTGTTTTGAGGTACAGATACAGGTGTCTCTGTTTTAGAAAAAGGTAGGTATAAAGCACCTGATGCAGATAAAATACCACTCACCAACAATGACTGTTTTGCCTCAAGTTCAGCTAATTGTTTTACAGTACTTTGCCTAAGTGTTCTAGAAGTTGAGGGTGTATTTAAAATATCGTTAGCTGCTTTTATTTGTTTACGAATTGTTAAAAGGGATACACCGTTTGCACAAAGTTGCTCATTTAATAAGACAGGGTCTACAGAAAGACTTCCTATAAAATCAACGGAACGAGGGACTACAATAGAGGATACGCCGGGTATCCTTGTCTCTACTTGCAAAGTCCCAGAAACAGGAATTATAAGAGCACGGGGAATGATACCGGTTGCCTCATGAAACTGCCTACCCACAGTAATTACTTCTGCAAGAACAGGCCCAAGGTCTGATTTTGTAAAAATATCTGCAGGAGTAAATTCAGATAATGCTTTATTTTCACTCCCTACTGTGTTTGATAAAGGACAATATTCACCTGGAACACGATCATTATCTACAGCTTGGTACATTATGGCCATGCATTAATTAATACAGTAAAATTCACAACTTGTCAATAAACTATGGGTTATGTAACGTTTACACATATTTAAGGCTTAATACAAGCAAATTATAGTGTAAACAAGTTCTAAATTTACCAAGTCATAAGGTAAAGGGCAGTAAGAATAAAGAATTAAATAAATACAACAAGGCTTAGTAACGCCGTAAAAGCTATAAGATAAATAAAAATATCTATTTTATTAAGTACCCATTGTAAAAATCTTTTAAACTTATTGTAGGTTTATTTGGCAACTGTAAGTACTCAATATGCAAATTGTCATCTATTAGCGCCAGTTTTTTAAGTTTGACAACAAGTTGCTTATTGTCAATTTTGGTTGTTATACCAAGGAATTTTTCTAGTGACTGAATGTTGGTATACAGACCCGGCCACTGTATATAGGCCCTATACTTATTGTATATATCCACATAATTTTCAGTTAGTGTCACAAAGCCCTCGTCTTTTGTAATTAATTTGGTGTATGTGGCTTTAGAAGGGTCTTGCAGTGTGGGTTTAATCTTACCGGATTTATGTTGTAGTAAAGTATCGATTAGTAGCCTACTACCAGACTTTGCAAGTGCACTAAACAAGTCTTTTGATGTTTGATTAAACCCTATTGTTATTTTTTCATTTTTTAATATTGGGCCTTCATCCATTTTGTCATCTAATATCATAATAGAGTTACCAGTAACTGTATCACCACTGACAACAGCTTGCTGAATCGGCGAAGCACCACGGTATTTAGGAAGCAAACTAGCATGTAGATTGATAAATAGGTTAGGCAGTAGGTCTAAAACCTCGTTGGGTAGTATATAGCCAAAGCTAACCACCACTGCGTAGTCTATCTTATTAAAAATACCTTTAAGTTGGGTGGGGTCTTTTAGTAAACTAGTGACCTTTACAACATTTAAGCCACGTCCTTGTGCAAATTTAGCTATAATATTCTGCTGTATACTAGAATTGCGGCCTATTTTCTTATCACTTTTTGTTACAACAGTACATACTTTTATAGTAGAACTATCCAAAAGTTCTTTTAGTACGGTAAGGCTAAATTCACTGGATCCAAAGAAAACTATATTTAATGTTTTATTACTGTATTGTATATTATTCATTTAAAATATTTGGGTATGTATTGTTATCTAACACAAACAATTAAATTATCTCACAAGTTTACAAAATAATTAAAGGTAAGTAGTTAAAGGATATAAAGAGTTAGCAGAATAAAGGGGTATTTATATGTGAATGGGGCGCCGTGCCCTGGAAAGGTGCTTGCGCCCCAAGTCTGGTAACGTGCGACCATATTACGCCTTTCGGTAATTTGATACACGTACTAATACTACCCACACTACCGTTAAAAGTTAAAAAGTTCCTTGCGAACGCAAGGTGGGTCTTCGTACTTTAAACCAAGGTTTAAAATGATCAGAAGTCCCGGTAGTTTTTTATACAAGGAAACTACAACTTTAAAACATGTAGCGCAGGACAGTGAATTACTAATGTGCAATGGGACTTTACCGTTTAAACTGTGTCCCCTAATAATTTAATACTACACCGACTGAAAATTTTGTCAAAAGGAGTAAGGGTTACACAGAAATCAGGATATTGGATGTAGGAGGTAGGGTTGGGGTTAAAATAAAATTGCGGACACGCAATGTCGAATAAGGGGAGGCCAAGTCAGGCTTGGTTGGAAGATTCAGACTCTTCGGGTACTTCATCAAAGCAAGTTTCGTCTGGTTTACAGTCCGTAGCCTCATGAGAAAAATGGCAGGGCCAGAAGGATTTGAACCCTCGCTTTAGGTTTTGGAGACCCACGTGCTACCACTAACACTATAGCCCTAGACAGACAAAATTATAGCACAATAGAGTTGCCGAGGAACGAAGCTTACTCGTTTTGGGTGCATGGACACATAAAACACGGTGAGGGATCGAACCGGTGTTGCTGGGGTGCAAGAGGGGTGTGCACAACAACTATCAACTAAAGCTGGTATAATCTTAAGATGCAACTACCGAAAATACCAAAAAGTTTTATTTGGATTGGTTTAGTAACGGTACTAGCCATAATTAGTTACTACTGGTTTAGTACTACCCCCCTATTTAATATCCTACTTATTTGGTCTAAAGAAAATTATTGGCTGTTTTTATTTATAATCACCCTATACAAATTTATTGCTATTATTTACCCTCCCCTGGTTGGAGGTGTAGTTACGGTAGCCACGGTACCCATAATTGGATGGGAGTCGGCTTTTGTGGCCGATGCCCTGGGTTCAACACTAGGGGGCATATTTAATTACTATCTGGCCAAAAAGTACGGAATTTCTGTAATTAGAAAAATGTTTGGAGAAAGTTGGGCTTTAAAAGTTGAAAAAATTAAAATTAAAAAAGGTAAGGAAATTGAGTCATTAGTAGTAATTAGAATATTATCCGGCTCTGTTGTACTAGAAGCTATACATTACGCTGCGGGGATTCTTAAAATAGACTTCAAAAAATATATTTTTGCGATGATACTAACCCAAATTACCCTAGGAATACCTCTATTTTACTTAACAAGTGTAGTAACTAAAGGAAACTTTTTGTGGACAGTATTTGCGCTAGCAATATTTATACCTATTTTATACAAGCTTAGAGGAAGATACTTTGAAGTAGTTGGGTAAATTTTACTTTAACCTAGTTTGTTCTTTGTGAGGAGTATGCTTTTTGCACTTGGTGCAAAACTTATTTAACTCAGTTATTTTATCAGGGGTATTTACTTTATTTTTTTCACTAATGTAATTTCTTGCCTTACAAGCTGTACATTCTAAAAGTAGTAGTATTCGATTACCTTTTTTTGCCATAGTTATTTATTCTTTAACTTCTGCGACTTTATTATCTTTAGTAGAGTTTGCCTCAGCATTTTTAGTGCGACTATCCACCATTACTAATCCCTGATATTCACCTGTTTTTCTAAGTTTTTTGTAAACATTCATGGCAACTTTAACTCTTTTAACAACACCATTACTTTTCACCTTTACGGTTCTTAAATTAGGCAAATAGTGCCTAATAGTCTTAACCTGTGAGTGAGAAACTTTATTCCCTTTAAATTTAGTTTTTCCTGACACTGAGCATGTTCTTGACATAGACAGTTGAGATTTTAACACCCAAAACAGTTAAGTACAATAGAAAGAGCGTAAATGGAGCCGTTGGCCGGTTTTGAACCGGCTACCTCGTCCTTACCATGGACGCGCTCTACCAATTGAGCTACAACGGCTTTTGAGAAAATTTAAATTAATTAAAAGGCCTATGCCGCAACAAATTTTACAATGGAGCCACCTCGGAGATTCGAACTCCGGACCTACGGTTTACAAAACCGTTGCTCTGACCAACTGAGCTAAGGTGGCTTAGTTTAAAGGTAACTGAAACTTCAGTTTCTTCTACAAAATATTAGCACATTAGTGAATTTTGATTAATACTTTGCAAGACTAATTATCACCCTCGTGATGAATACCCTGCATATGCAACATAGAATGTTGTACTAAAAAGGCAATTTCCTGTTCTACAGTATTGCCATTTTCTTTTGCCTGGCGTTTTGCAGCATTTTTATTTACGTATATCTCCCCAAATAAATCACCTTTTTTATACCCGGCAGTTTTACTGTAGTTAAAAGTTAGAACATCTGTGGGGTAATCCTTATCTTTATATTCTTTTCCGATTCTAAGCATCTCGGCATCATCGATTACATTAATTTGGATGTTTGACCCAGTCGGCAAATTCATTAATAAGTATTATATCACTAATTTAAGAGGTGCCAGCGCCAAAAAAACACGAGGTAGACAAACCTTAACTCGACTACAAAAAAGTAGGTTTGATGATATTATATTTATATGGAATCGTGTATATTCTGCCAAATAAACAATCGTAAGTCCCCAGCCACTATAATTTTTGAAAACAGCAAAATAATAGTTTTCAACCCAATTGATCCCGTTTCTAAAGGGCATACCTTGGTTGTACCAAAAGAACATTTTGAAAATATTTTAGATATTGACCCCAGTGTGCTTAAAGAACTGATTTTGGTTAGTAAAGATATAAGTATGGAATTAACCAAAAAGTACAAAGCCACAGGGGTAAATTTGCTCCAGGCTTCAGGAAAAGATGCCGGCCAATCGGTTTTTCATTTTCATATGCATGTTGTACCTAGGTACAAAAACGATGGACTAGACCTATGGTTAAGAGAAAAAATTTAATAACAACAAAAAATGTTTAAAATATTTAATTTTCACAAAAAAATTAGTAATAAAGTTGAAAAACTCCCCTACCCCAAAACTAAAGGCGAAAGAAAATTTCACCATGTTAGTTTTAAATACGCTTTTAACGGTGTTAAATGGGCGTTTAAAACCCAACCCAACTTTCAAATACATACCTACGCTTTTACTTTATTAGGAATTACAATTCTATTTTTTAGTTTTTTTAGCCTCATAGAGTACTACGAGATAGTAGTTTTAATGTTAGTCTCGGCCTTAGTTTTTGCTATGGAAATGGTTAACACAGCAATAGAATCATTAAGCGATGAGGTTGCAGATGAAAAGTACAAAGAACGTATTAGAGTTGCCAAAGATACTTCTAGTGGTGCAGTTTTAATAAGCGCTGCCTTTGCCGTTTTAATTGGAATAATAATATTTTTACCGAAATTAATACTCCTGAGTACATTATTTATTTTTAGGTGATTTTTAAACCTAGATAGTACGTCGGAGATCCTCTATACTAACGATATGTCTATTTTTACACTATTATTTTTATTACCAGTACTGCTTTTAGCTTTATCTATTCACGAGTTTGCGCATGCTTATGCCGCGGATAAATTAGGCGATGCCACACCAAGAATGATGGGTAGGGTGACCTTAAACCCTTTAAAGCATTTAGACCCTGTAGGAACGGCTCTTTTAGTAATCACAGCCCTTATACCAGGACCAACTTTCGGCTGGGGAAAGCCTGTTATATTTAACCCTTACAACCTAAAAAACCCCAAGAGAGATACAGGAATAATTGCCTTCGCAGGACCTTTAAGCAATATTGCTATGGCATTATTGGGATTTGGGACACTGTATATTGGATTTGGGACAATACCCGAGGTACTAATAGCCATAATTTTACAATTTATAATTATAAACGTAGTATTAGCTACCTTTAATTTAATACCTATTTACCCTTTGGACGGTTTTAATGTGATATCCAGCATTTTGCCAAACGAATTAAGCGAGCAATTTAAAGAGACCTACAGATACGGAACAATAATTTTACTCTTGCTTATATTTACAGGCACTACAGGTAAAATACTAGGCCCGGTAATTAACTTTACTTACAACTTGTTGAGTAGGTTTATTTAATTTCTTATATTCTTTCTAAGGAAGCCTCAAGTAGAGATGTTAATGTTTGTATAACAACCTTACTTGTTAAACCTCTCTCAACCACGTATCCATTACCGTAAAGTAACCTTCGGGTTCTTTCAAAGGCATCCTCAGCATATTCTACAAGTTCATTAGTAAATCGGTCTAAATCATAATGGTTTTCCGCTCTTCTAATTTTTACGTTTCTCCGTTCCATTTTTTCCTCGACTATACTTAAGTTTTCTTGTACAAAATCCCTTGCCATCAAAGATATAGTGTCTTTACTGTATAGGGTTTTTGGTATAACACTTCCCTTTCTAGTGCCATGTTTAGCAAAATAATATGTAAAAAATTCTTGTCTAAGTTCTTTACCCAACTGACCCGTAAAAGGTTTGGGTATGCCGCTGTCTATAGTAGAAAAGAGTCTATCCCTTAGTAAAACGGTATCAAGATAATCTGCAAGTACAGACTCACTAGATAAACCTTGAATGGCTCTAACAGAAAAATGAGACACAGCCTGAATGCGTTTAATTTTTACTAAGGGCTCTTCTGATTTCTGTTTTGTAACATCAAACAACTTTAGTGGCCCTCTCATAGAATATTTAAGCCTTAGATAGTAAAAGATATCTAAAAGCAATTCCTGTTTTTCCTTGGTATCGGGCATTTCGAAAACAGCATCTACCAGCCTATTTTGCACTATAACGGGTAAAGCAGAGAATTCCTGCCAGGTGAATCCTTTATTTACAAGTTTTTCAACTTTTTTTTTACTTTCTTGCTCTGCTAAGTTTTCTGCCCAAGAGTTTTCTAGGGTAACTAACATAAAATTAGGGTTACTTGCAAAATAGCGCTTAGATTTTACAGTTATAAAGGTTACTTTAGCAGCTATATATTGCTCTAATTGGAGAGGGCTTAAACCAAAAGCCGCACACGCGGGGCTTACCAGTTCTGGTCTTTCTTTAACCCATTTTTTTACAGATAATATAATATTTTCGGAACTTAAAGGCTGACTATAGTAAGAAACTTGCTCAATTACAGATTTAATGTTTCTTGCAATCTGGGGCAAGTGGCATTCAACAAAAACATCCAAATCTAAATATAATTTATCACCAGATCTGAAATCAGAGACGTTCTCGCCAGAATACTTGTTTTTAATTCTTCCAACCAAAAGGGCGTCAGCTTTTATTTGACCTGCTTTTCCAAGCTCATTAAGTTCGTTAACTAGACTTTTATAAGCGTAAATTTCAGAAAACACTTCGATAACCACAGGGGAAAGCTGTTTTAAGTTATCTTTAATCGACCCAAAAAAAGTTCTGCACGTAACCGACCCTTCGGTGGGAACAAAAACCTGCAAAGAATCCTCGTAGTCGATTTGAAAATATCTCAAAGTGGCTATAAGGGCATTTCTAGTGCTTTCTGAGTCAAAACCCTCTAGTTTTCCTGTTACCAGTTTGGCGTAAACTTCTTTAACGGTACCGGGTTCTAAAGACTCCAACGAGTCTGACTTGTACTTCCCCTGTTTATACTGCTGTAAAAAAGAGGCTAAATGTCGTTCGGAGTTTTCTCTTTCATCGTGAACAGTGTTATATCTACCATAAAGTAAGTTTCTCATTGTAAATTCAACTTCTCTACCCTCAAAAAAGTCTACGCAGTATTGTTCCGGGAGACGCATAATGTACTTTTGTAATATCTGCCTAAAGTAATTTAACCCCAATTCAACAGGCATGCCTCTTGATTCCAATAAAGAGACTAACTGAGAAGACCTTTTAATAAAAATCTCGCTAGCAACATTTGTTAAGGCACTTTCTCTGTCAATTGGATCGGGTATAGAAATAGCTAGATCATAAATTATCCTACTAATCGCAATAACATCGTCAATATATATTTGAGGAAATGAAGAAGGGGTATATCTTTCCCCAATCAATGCTACAGCAAAAGAATTCTCAGAGTTTAAAGTTCGTACAGTTTTATACTCCGGGCCAGAATTAAAAAATCCTTCCAAAATTTCAGCCTCTTCTAGCAACTGATTACTTCTATCTGACCAGTTCTCTAAAGAAGGATCTAAGACCCTTTGGTTTACAAACCAAGAGCTTTTTTCTACATTTGAGGGCATTTTATCTAGAATCGCAAGATAGTTTTTAGCCCTTTTTAAGTTTATATCAATGGGGGGTGTGTTTTTTAATGTAGCCCAACCAGTGGAGTCAAATCTTTTAAATTTATTTAAGGCTGCCTCAAAAAAAGTATATTGAGCACCTAACTCTTCCATGCCCTTTGAAAGCATTTGGTGCATCAAGGTATAATCAGAGTAAAAGTTAATCTCGTCATTTTCCGATCGGCGGAAGTCTCCGTTATCTGAATTGTCCGAGGCAGATTCTTCTCCAAAATTTAGCGTAAAATCTATAAAACTATTACCCTGTTTGGAGACTGCTTCATTAACGAGAACTACCCCCCTACTAACAGGGTCATATTTATAGGTTTTAAATACACCGTCTTTGGGATCTTGCAAAGTAACCTCTGGGTCGTTTGTAAATCTATTATCTAAGCAGGATTTTCCTATTTCCAAAGCTCGTTGGTAAACAGAAATTCTAGATTGTAAAAAAGTATTAAAATGAGGGTCTTCCTCACCAGTAGGTTTTGGATATTTATTGTAAGCATCAAAGTATTCCTCGTTAGCTATCTCTACGCAAGCATTACCAAACAAGTCTATAAAAACCTTTTCTTGATCACCCTTAAATTGAGATTCTGCTAGTGCTTTTGACATTTATATTATTTATATTTTTGGGTTTCCAACTGGGGGTCGAGATATAGTTGCAATAATTCATTGCGTTTATTCTCGACCCCCAGTCGGTTGCTGTTAACCCTACTCGTCGTGGAAGTGCAGATGCACAACATGCTTCTTCGGCTGAGGATCTCCCTTCACCATACTGAGATCCAATTCAACCTCAAGTCTGGAGAGCCCGGAAATAACCTTTGCCTCTAGCAGTTCAAACATCTCAGTGAGAGCATTGTTTACCTGCTCCAACTCGTGAACCCTAGACTCAAGACCTTCGACCAAGGCGAGCATGTAATCCAATTCAGGGGTTGGGGTTTTGGACCCAATCTCTTCTTTCACAGACTCAGCGGCCGACTTCTCTTCTACGGATTCAGCAGCAACTTTTGCGGCGGCTTCAACCGTAGAGGCAGGGTCACCTGTAGAGACGGCGGCTTCCCCAACTGACTCAACAACTTGTGTGGATTTGGAGGCTTTGGGAATATAAAAGACCCCCTCGTCCCGGACATCCTTCACTGCGTACGATCTCACGACCGCCCCGGCCTTGGGCCCTACGTCAGGCCAAAGCCCCTCCTTCTTCATCAACTCCTGGGCTTCTGAAGCTAGTATTCCCTGGTCGCCGGCCCCTTCGATGAGAAGACCAAAGTATGTCTTGGACTCCTCCATACGAGACGGATCCCACGTTATACCAAACTCCAATTCACCGAGGAACTGATCCCCACTTACAACTGCCTGTGTTGTCTGCATTTTTAATGCCCTCTCACTAGTACTTCAATTAACAACGTCGATTAACAGCACCTATTTTATACTATAGGTACTTAGAAAAGTCAATTATATACATTTAAAATAGAGTTAAGTAAAAAAAACAAAAACTTACAGTCCCACGAGGTATTACTGTATTTTAGAAGTTCCATATCTTGTTAATAGAGCATAAAATGTCTTGACATAAAAAAACCTATAGGTTAATATAATGCAAGATTTTTATACATTAAATATGTCAAACAAACCAAACGAACCCATATCTAGAGAATCTGTACAAATGGGCACAGAAATTGTGCCTGTAAAGGAAAATAAGGAAATCCAAGAATTTATACCTACAGCTACAGATGTGGCCACAGTATTAAATACCCACGGCGTGCTAGCAAGAGTTACAGCCTCAGAAATTGCAAACAGCGGGAGTGGAATCGGAGAGTTTGCTTTAATTGCAGGGAGACTTCCCTATGTAACCAGGGACAAGGACCTAATAATGATAGGTCGGATAGGTCGGATAGCGGATACAACTGGACAGGCTCACATGGAAGAGTTTTGGAGACGAACTTCCAGTGGAATTAAAAGAGAAACAGTAGACCCCAGGGCACTAGATGAAATAAGTTCACTTTTTGGTCACCCAATTTCTACACGTAGAATGGAAAAATATTTCCCTGGGGCAAGTGCTTTATCTAATGAAACTATTATGCAAATACTTGGAGCCCCTACTGACTTTGAGGAAACACCTAGGCAGATAATGGAATCCCGTACCGGGCCAGTTTCTAAAATTATTAGAATAGTACAGATTGCACACCAATCAAAACAAAAAGGAAGGGAGCAAGATCGAGAACAACTGATGAGGGACAGGAAAAATAAGGAAGTGGCACTAGCGGAAACACTATTAATAGTGTTAAGTAATATAGCATCAGGAAACCAGGAGTACTTTGAATCAGCCTTATTTAATCAGCTAAAACAACTATTTGGGGTAAATATTGACCTGACAAATCTGGAGATAATTACAGAGGCACACGAGATAGCCTGCAGAATTTTGGGAATTCATTGTGATTTGGAAGATGAAGGAAAGTCAGGAATACTCCAAACGGATATTTCAGACGATGTTTACAGCTATAGTTTAGAAAACATGGGGAGCGAGTATGAATTATTTAGGATAGGTATTGTGGAGCAACTATTACGTAATAAAAATAATCTACAAGCCTTACAGGACCCAAATTTTTCAAATAGACACTTTGATCCGGTTAAGGCCGCTAGGAGCGTTTTATCTCTGCAACTTTACTTCGAACCTGAGACTACAGAGAGCAAGGCTGGTGTAGTTAGCGTGGCAGGTAGAACAAAGAGAGTCCGAAATACAGCTAAGCAGCTGGTCCGTAACACAGATCTTAGTGGTTCAGATTCGTCGTACACGGCACTTCTAGTTAAATTGGGAGAAAGAGACCAAACTGCTTTTATGCAAAGCCACTGGACAAACCCAAATGCGAATCATTTTGGTGTAGACCCTACTGACTGGTCAGAGGCGGAACGAATCGACTTTTTGAACGGAGGAAATTAATAATTAACCGAACCTATACTGATATTAAAAGGCGTCTTAAGGGCGCCTTTTTTGTTTATAAATGAAACTAAAACAAGATACAAACGAAAATCAAATAGAGTTTGAAAACCCAGCACAACAAGAGTGGAGAGACTGTCTTCTAGAGGCCGCTAATAGAGTGATGGAAGAAACAAGTATTCCTTTTGAACAGCCCTATATCAAACAAGAAGAGGTATTACTTATTAAACAGCTGTTTGGAGAAAACTACTTCACACCACAAAACTCTACCCCACAGGCAAAACCTGAAGAAGCGTCTAATATTTACTACTATGAGTACTTAGAAAAGCAATTTATACACGCAAACTTTGGATTTGAAGTTGACTACTATACTACTCCCCTATTACAGGATATTTACGATGGGGCACAAGACTTTCCTTGCCTTGTAACTACGGCAAGAACTGCCTTAAGGTACCAACAAAATTACGCAGTAGAACAGTTAGCAGAAATAGAAAAACAAATAGAAGACTTTAGAGCAGTTATTTACCCAGTATTACCCGCCATTGCAGCCTACAGAAGAGAAGTTTTATTTAACGTTGAGAAAACGACCAACTTACCCTTAGTAAATATTTGGGAGCAAGTTTCAAAATACAGGGATTTTTTAAAATTCAATCCAACACTTAAAAAACAAAGACAAGAATTAATTGTTGATCCCGAGACTTTGAAAAATTTTGACGAAGAGGAAGGGGTGGACCCAATACAAGAACTACTGGATTTATCGGGAATTAAAACTACTGAGGGGGCGGGTTTTAAACACCTGGGTAGAAAAGAAATCGCGGCTACCAGACAGCAAGACCTGTACTTAACTTTGTGCCAAAATACTAAACAGGCAAGAATATACCAAATGATTAGAGAAGTGAGAGGTATTTCAGGTAGAGTAAGATCCGAAGTACAACCTATTTTAGTAGAGAAATCTTCACAAGACACACTAGAAGCTGTAAAAGGTATTATTACAGCATCGGGACTAAACCACAGAACCTTTTTAATTTTATTGCAAACTTTAGAACATAAGTTAGACAAAGCGAATTTTTTGGGCACAACAACAAGAACTTTTTTAAGTTCGTTAGATAGACCATCTTTAGCAAAAGCAATAGAAGAACTTAGATGTTGCTCACAAGGACAATTACTTCAATACTTATCTAAAAAAGGGTTTGATGGATCCAACAAAGAGCATGCTACTGCCCAAAGAGTAGGTGGGATAGAAGCAGTAGAACTGGCACTACAAAATTTTGTGGGTGAAGAATTTTCTATACAGGATGTAGAAAACGCTCTACACAGCTGGTCTAAAGCAACCGTTTCTATAGAAACTCAGGAATTGCTGGCACAAACTTTAAGTTTGCTTTTACAGTTAAAGGGTAGTGAAAGAGAAGAGATTTATTCCAAAATCTTAAATGGTCAGCAGAACGGTTGGAAGTTGGAAGGATCTATCTACAAGCTAAAATTGAAAAATGAAGATAAAAAACCAGAAATTGCAATAACAGACGAAGATGTAATTTTAATGGGTGAACATCTTATAATATTGATACAACAGGCTATTCACCCCCATAACTTAGGGGATTTTGATTTTACGGCGGGCAGGCTAGAAAACATAAAAAGGTACTGTAGAGGTCAACGAACAAATCTTGTAAGACTAAGGCCAAGTATTATCCAGACTGTAGAAACATTAAAGGCAGACATTGATGCTAGAATAAAATTTTTATACTACTTAGTAGATACGGCTAATTTAGAGGGCAACGAGGACATTTTAGACTTAAAACAGGTCTTTTTAGAGTTTATAAGTTACGATAAAATTTTTGAGTACTTACAAATGCTAATGCCCTTCAAACCCGGTAGTACAGCCCACAGACAAGCTTTGGAAGAAATACAGGCACAAGAAGGTGTAGAAGTTGCTATAAAAAGATCTAAAATGATTAAAACTGGCGGGCCAAGTAAAAAACAAGAAACTAAAAAAGAGGTCTTTTACTACGACGAGGCTTATGCAAATAAATTTAATGCAGCATTATCCGCAGGTATGGAGGTTACCCCTAGATTGATAGCACTGGATACTCTTACACAAGATTGGTTAATAAAATACATACCAAATGATCTTATGGGCTATGCTTTTGCAGAACTTTTGGATGTGTGTATAAAAAATACCCCAGGTGTAATAAGCCAAGATAAATACGGCAGTCATAGAGTTATTGCTAATAACAGTAGTTACGGCAAAATATTTGGAGCTTTTCGTGTTAAAGAATTAACCGACCACGTATTAAACATAACTCGGAGTACTGGAAGCCAATTAATAGTACTGGGCCCGGACTTTTTTAAGGAATATGTAAGTTGGTTAAATCAACAAAACAAATTGGCCCTTACACCAAAACATATGGAAGAGTTAGTAGACGGAATGTTGTGGTACTTTCAGAATGATCGTTAACAAAAACCTAGATACAGTATAAAATAGCTACACTGTGAAAATAATTAACAAAACAGTCAGCTACTTAAGAGAGGTTTACGCCGAAATGAAAAGAGTAGATTGGCCAAATAAACAAGCCGTTTACAACAGTACAAAGGTAGTTGTAGTAATAAGCTTGGTATTAGCGGGAATATTAGCTATAATAGACACCGGCTTAACAGAAGGATTAAGATATCTGCTAGGATTTACTAGCTAATATAAAAATTTTAAAATTAAATGGCTACCAAAAATAAAAGTGTTATAGATTTTGATACAAAAACAGACGACCGATTTAGGTGGTATGTTGTTCACTCCTACAGTGGATACGAAAATAAGGTAGCTTTAAGTCTTGAAGATCGTTTAAATGCCACAGGTTTAGTTGAATTTGTAAGTAAAATAATTGTTCCAGTACAAAAAAAGATAGTAGTAAGTGATGGGCAAAAAAAAGAAGTAGAAGAAAAAATATTTCCGGGGTATGTTTTAGTTAGAATGAATTTAAACGATGAGGTTTGGCACTTAATTAGGGGTACAGATCACGTAACCGGTTTTATTGGAACTGGAACTAATCCCCTACCATTACCCCAAAGCGAAGTAGATGCGATATTAAAGGTAATGAAAATGGATGCTCCTAAGTTTGAGGCTAAATTTAAAGTATCTGACAGTGTTAAAGTTTTAGAAGGACCTTTTAAAGAATTTTTAGGTAAAGTAGAAAGCATAAACGAAGATCAGGGTAAAGTTAAAGTTTTAATTAGTTCTTTTGGTAGAGAAGTTCCGGTAGAATTCGATATTAGTCAAATTTCACCTTTGTAAGGACACGAGTTTACGTCAATACTAGCTAATAAATAGCTAGTGCTAGCATAATTCGTTATTTTTTGTTAAATTATCGTCTGTACATGGCTAAAAAAATAATAAACGTTTTAAAATTAAATATACCAGCAGGAAAAGCTAACCCTTCTCCTCCAGTAGGACCGGCTTTAGGACAAGCAGGAATACCTATAATGGATTTTTGTAATGCTTTTAATGAGCAAACCAGAGAGCTTGGAGACGTTATTGCTCCTGCAGTTATTACTGTATACGAAGACAGAAGTTTTACTTTTATAATTAAAACTCCTCCTACTGCTAGTCTTATTTTAAAAGCTTTAAATCAAAAAAAAGGCAGTGGAGAACCAAATACTAAAAAAGTAGGTAAACTTACTAAAGATCAATTAAAAGAAATTGCAGAAGTTAAAATGCCCGACTTAAATGCACATGATATTGACCAAGCAATGAAGATTGTTGCTGGAACTGCAAGATCCATGGGTGTAGAAGTTGCTTAAGCAACAAGCTAATTTAACAAAGCATAACTAATTAAAACGAAAAATGAAAAGAGGAAAAAACTACAAAAAAGCAGCTAAAAGCCTGAAGCCGGGTAAATTATACTCGGTAACAGAAGCTATTGAACTAGTCAAAAAGGCTGAATATACTTCGTTTAAATCCACATTTGAAGCTAAAATAAATGTAGGTATTGATGTTGCAGATAATGAGCAAAACATAAGATTTACAACCTCTCTTCCCCACTCTACTGGCAGAAAGAAAATAGTACTAGCTTTTACAGACGCAGATCTCAGTAAACTTAAATTTAAATCTTTAGAAGTGGTTAAAGGAGATGACAAAGCTATAGAATCTGTAAACACTAACAAATTAGTTGCAGGTAAAGACTTTACAATGGTAGTTGCCGACCCAAGCTATATGCCAAAAATTGCAAAGATAGCTAGAGTATTAGGTCCAAAAGGTCTTATGCCCTCACCCAAAACTGAAACCGTAGGAGATGTTACCAAAATTTTACAAAACTTAGATGGTGGCCAAATAGAAGTTAGAAGTCAACCCAGCAATAAGGTAATTCATTTGGTTTTAGGAAAAACAGAAAATAAAGCAGAGGAGTTAGCAGAAAACCTTAACAAAGTAATAGACGAAATAAATAAACACAAACCTGCTAAAGTTAAAAAAGTTTTAATTGAGAGTGTTTATATTAAATCTACAATGAGTCCTGCAGTAAGGGTTCAGCTCTAGAATACAGGATTTAGGATTTCGAGGTAGAAATTGATCTAATTTCTAAAAACACCCCATAAGATAATTTGATGTATTTGGTAAAATATTAGATACTAGCTGCACTGCAATTTTTTAGCTTACCCACGCTAGCATAAGATTGACAAACATAGGTACTTGTTTATAATAAACCCTGTTCCTAAAGACAGAGAGCGTAAAAATAAGACTCTCCGAGGGAGAAGGCAAGCCAGGATCTGGGATTTAGAATCTAGGATTTAGGCTAATCAAACCCCCTCTTATTTAGAAACTCCAATCTGTAACAATAATTAATAATTTTTAGCTAGAATATGCCAAAAACAAAAGAACAAAAACAAAAAGATTTACTTGCTACAGAAGAAAATTTAAAAAACGCTAAATCAGTAGTTTTTACCGATAATTCCCAAATGGATGTTAACCGGGTAAACGAACTTAGAAGTAAATTAAAAGAATCTGGTGCGGAAATGGTAGTTACTAAAAACTCTTTATTAAAGAAAATTAATAAAGATATTGACCTAGAAGGACCCACTGCAGTTATATATGGTTTTGATGGAATAGTGGAACCTATAAAAGAACTATATAGTTTTATCAAACAATATCACTTACCCGTAGTAAAACTTGGTTTTTTAGATGGACAAGTTATAGGGGCACAAAAAGTAGAACAACTTTCTAAACTCCCCTCATTAGAAGAGCTTAGAGCCAAGCTTTTAGGAAGCATGATGTCTCCTATCTCGGGATTTGTAACTGTTAATAGAGAAGTTTATGGAAGCTTTACCAGGGTTTTGAATGCTATTAGAGAAGGCAAGGAATAATTATAAAGTTAAGTAACAAGAGACAAGAAACAAGATACAAATCTTAAAATTCTATTCTCTGTAACCAACCTTAGGAGGTGAATTTATTATGGCAGACGAAAAATCAGTAGTAGAAGAAAAAGCAACTGTGGAATTATCCGCAAATGCTAAAAAAGTAATGGAAATGGTAGAAAAAATGACCGTTTTAGAATTAGCAGATTTAGTAAAAGCTATGGAAGAAAAATTTGGTGTTAGCGCATCAGCACCTGTAGCAATGGTAGGAGCAGCCCCTGCAGAAGGAGGAGCAGCTGAAGAAGAAAAAAGTAGTTACGACGTAGAGCTTACAGAAGCTGGTGGTAACAAAATTGCAGTTATTAAGGCAGTAAGAGAATTAGATAGTTCATTAGGTCTATTAGACGCAAAGAACTTAGTAGAAGCAGCCCCTAAAGTAATATTAGAAGGAGCTAAAAAAGAAGCAGCAGAAGCAGCAAAAGCTAAATTAGAAGAAGCTGGAGCTAAAGTAACACTTAAATAGTTTACTCTTTCCTCGGGGGACTATCCCCCGAGGAAAATTTGCATAATAAAATACCCACATTTGGTTTAACCCCCTTTTACTATTAGTTAAGCAATCCCCTAGCGAAAGTTAAATTAGACTATAGATTAAATTATTTTGCTGTGTTATTATGTTTTTCGTTAATCTATGTTTATTAGATAAAGACAAAATCCTGTTACAAAAGCTTATAACAAGATTTCATTTTATATCGACCCCATAGTATTGACAAGTACGCTGACTTATGCTATAGTATTTACATAAGAATTGCTAAACAGCATTGCTTTGGAACATTAAAAGTTAAGAGTTTTAAACCCACCTCACCCCCGTAACGAGTGGTTGGGCAGGACACTTGTTGCCGAGGTGGGTTTTAAGCTCTTAATGTTAAAAGAAAGAATCGATTTTAGGTTTTAATTAGCACTTAATATTGTGCAAACACTCCCCTACTTTATTCTCCAATCTAAGTTATTTTAAGTATTAAATTACTGGTAACACTAGCGTAATGATCACACGATTATTTTTTATTTAATCATTGACGCAACCTTACCCTTAAATTTTTACACTCATTTATTGAAGTTATAATTATTGGTAGTAAATAAAGTACGGAACTGTATGCACATAAAACACAGTGATTTTATGAACTGAGGCTGCTTGGGTGCAAATCCACAATAGAGTTGCTGAGATTCGAAGCTTAGTCGACTGGGTGCATGAAGGAGAATATAAACAGAACGAAATTAAAAGGGAGTTTTAGAATTCTCTAGTAGTTATTTAAAACTAACCCTTAAACCTAGCCAAAGAATTTGACCAGGTTAAGGATTGATTCATTCAAGTAACCTACTTAAAGCTTACTTTCGACCTGAGAAATTAAATTTTCAAGGCCATTTGCTTTTAGGTTGTTTATCATTACTTCTTTAGATACAACTTTTAACCCACTAACTTCTTTAGTATTGTTTAAAGCCCCACCTTTTGTAAGTAATAAACCTATGTTAGCGTCACTTTTACTACTTTCTTTAAGCTGTAAGTTATCTTTCCAAAAATCCAAATCAGATTCTTCTATATAGAAGTGAATGACAGAAAAAGGATCTAAAGGAAAGTATAGCGACAAACCAGCGTTCATTGTAAAAGCATAGTTTTTGCCATTATCTTCAGAAGTTGTTTTTACCATTCTAGCGATAGCCCTTAACTGATTATAAGGACAGTAGAAATAAACAACATTATTCTCATCTACGCTAGGTATAGTAATTTTTTCTTCAACCTCTTCTTCATCCGCAAAACCACCTAAACCACCTGTATAAGATTTGGTTTGGTCAGCACTAGAAGTGTCTGCATTATTTTGGGGGGCGCTATTAGGTGATGAGTTTTCTACTACAGCTGTATCATCCTCGGAGTCACTCTCCAGAGAGGCCAACAGCTCTTCTAACTCAGCGTCTAAATCGTCTGCTTCTTCCTCAACAGGAGCTGCAGGAGTATTAGCGACATTGTTATCCATTTGGGGGCTTACAGAAGGTGAAGATGCAAAGGGACTAGCGTTCTGGTTTTGCACCGGTGCGCTATAAGGGTTAACCTGGGCTACAGGCTGTTGTCCTTGTGATTCGTTAAAAGGTGTCTGCTGTCCGTTATATTGATTATTTGGCATCCCAGAAGCATTGTTTTGACCCTGACCTGAGTTTTGATTCTGGTTCTGGTATTGGTTCTGGTTCTGGTTTTGTGAATAACCAGTATCTACATAAACTCTGTCAGCATTATTTTGATAAGACTGAATAGGAACATTTTGCCCTAAACCACCTGAGCCATTAGAGTACAAAAAAGACTCCACTTGCTGTTTAGTAAACCGATGTCTTCCACTTGGAAGCTGTACTGATTGGATTTTACCCGAATCCATGTAACGATAGAGTGTTCTTAAAGACACTCCAAGAATCTCTGAGACCTCAGTTGACTTATAAAAACGGTCATTTAGTTCCATGTGACCCTTTCCTAGGCAGTATTATCACCCATAAAAGCTTTTTTAAAAGTCTTATGACTTAAATTTCACTAATGTGACAGAGTCTCTCGGGCAAGAAGGCAGACTCTAAAAATTGCTTTGCTAATTGGATGAAGATTAGCCAATAAAATTATTAATTATTACCTAATTAGGGTCATTCTTTACCCCAATTAGCTAACAAATAATGCCGTTTGTTAAGAAGTTTTTTTAACCTAAACAGGACTACTTAAAGAATAATACAGTGAGTTTATATGTCAATTACAAAGTAGGGTAAAAAACGACACAACGTCGTAAAAGCTTTAATTGCGGGAATAATTTACAAAAACTAAAAAAGGAAATACAAAAACCGACGTTAAAATTTTTTTAATGCGTTTAGGATTTTGAATTAATCTAGACAACCAGCTTAAACCATACTGGCTTAAAGATTCACTGTTGCTCTTATTGGAGGTTAGAACATCAAATGTACCGCCTATACCTATAGCGACGTTGGGTTTAACTAAATTTAAACTATTTAAAATAACTTTTTCTTGAGTAAATTCACCCAAGCCACACAGTAGTAAAGCAAAGTGACCTACTTTATTAAGTGAAATTTTTTGATCTAAAGTAAATTCTAGAATTATAAATTTAAGTTTTGGGTAATTATTTTTTAAATAACTGTGTACTGTTTTTGCAGAGGTTAAACCGCCCTTTCTTAAAACTAACAATACTTTTTTATTACTCCGCTCGCATATTTGCAAAGCATTTTGGGTAAGATCTACCCCTGTAATTTTATTTGTAAGAACAGTAAAAGGTGCTTTTAAAAATGTATGCTTTATTCCTAAGTTTAAACCTGTGCCAAGTCTTCCAAAAATATTCTTATTTTTTATTTTGCTAAGATACTCCCCTGCCAATTGTATACCTATGCCATCTGGTACATTCAGGCTAGTCTTATGACTTAGTATTTCTAGAAATTCTGCATTTTTTTGAGCTTTAACTAAAAAAGAAGGATTTATAGTTGCTATAAATAAGGGACTACTACTCTTAAGTAATTCTTTTTTTACTAAATCTAAAACGTCTTTTTTTGGTATAGTAGAAGTAGGGATATTTAGAATATTTAAATTATCGTAAAATTTCATTTTATTACCATAGACTAATATTAATTACATTATAATGTATCTATAGCAGTAGACATAACCATAATTTAAACGCACTTACAATAACAATTACCTAATTAGATAAAAACCATGATTAAAACTCAAGTATTTGATTTTAGTAAAATTAACCTAGCAAATCTGCTAAATCCTAGCATTGCCATAGACCTAGGCACAGCAAACAGCGTTATTTGTGATAAAAAAGGAGAAATTTTATTAAACGAACCTACCGTTTTAGCTGTAGTAGAAGACACTGAAGAGGTTTTAGCGATAGGCAAAGAGGCCTACAATATGATAGGCAAAACACCTCAAAATCTAATTGCAGTACGCCCTTTGATGGACGGTTCAATTGCAAATTTTACGCTTACTGAACAAATGCTTCATTATTTTATAAATAAATCACTAGGACGCGTCAGGTTAATTAAACCCGATATTACTATTGCTGTCCCGGCTGGTTCTAGTTCTGTAGAGTACCGTGCAGTTGTGGACGCGCTCGAAAGTGCTGGTGTGAAAAATTCTTACTTAATACCAGAACCTCTGGCCGCAGCAATTGGTGCAGAACTTCCCATTTTTAACCCAACCGGAAACATGATTGTAAATAGTGGGGGTGGTACAACAGAAGTTGCAGTGGTGTCTTTGGGAGGTATGGTAAGTTATAAAAGTGTAAGGACTGCAGGAAACAAAATAGATCTAGCGATAATTAATTACGTAAGAAAAAAACATGGTTTAGTAATTGGAGAGCAAACAGCGGAACGTATAAAAATAAAGATTGGTTCTGCTGTAAAAGTATTAGAAAATGTGCAGCAGAAAGTTGAAATTAGAGGGAGAAACAGCGCTTCCGGAATGCCAAAAAATATTATTTTAACCACTAATGAGGTGGTAGAAGCTATTCAAGCACCCCTAAAAGAAATAATAAAGGGAATTCAGGCAGTCTTGGAAAACACTTCTCCGGAGTTAAGCAGCGATATTTTAGATAAAGGTATGGTACTAAGTGGTGGTACAGCTCTTTTAAGCGGTTTAGATGACTACATTACAGAACAAACTAATATACCTGCAGTAAGAGCAGAGGACCCTTTGTATTGCGTAATTAGGGGCCTGTCCAGTGTTATGAATAATGTAGGGTACTTTGAAAGAAGTTTGATAAAGTGAAGAGAGTTAAATTTCTCCCACCTAACTTGGTATTGATTTCCCTATTCTTTCTTAATAGACACTAAATAATGACCACTCGATTTCAACTACCTTATGCTAATAGTATATAGGTTTTCAGGAGTATCTGACTTAAATTTTGATAATATAACAATCCTATCTCCACCAGGAGTTGGATAAGCCTTATCCCCTATAATAGAACCATTAAATACCTCTACAAAATTAGATCCATCAATTCTTACAAAACTCACGCTGTCACCTTTGACTAGGAGCAAGTGTTCACTATCGCTAAACCAGAATATCTTTGGAAGATCTACTGAATTTACAATTAAAGGCTCGTTATATCTACTTTCACCTATGGGCAAGGGAGTTTTAAAATCATAGACTTTTACAACAGTTTTGTTGTCATCAGTATTTTGAAGATAGTAAAATTTTTCACCATCCGGGGACCAAGTGGAGTTTCCCGTGATGGCAATATCCGTAAGTTCAGCAGGTACTTCTAAGGATATTATTCTGGATCTTTTGTTTTTAAGTTCTGTCTCTTTCCAGGCTGTAAAAACATCTTGTGGGTTAGTGTAAGTTACAGGAGCTTGTAAGGCAGGCTTAGATAAATCTACTAACATGTAAAAATTATCGGTAAATTTAAGCATAATTTTTTGGTCATCAGGAGACCAGACTATGTCCGTAGCATCGGAAAAACTGTAATTTGGCTGATCTACAGCCACTAACTTTTTGTTGGTTTGAAATATATTAACTGGACGGTTAGAAAGCTGTAAAACCCAGAGTCCTGATTTTTCCTCTCCTTTAGAAGTATACGCTATGTGTTCACCGTTATTTGAAAGCTGGAATTTTAACACCCCCCCATTTGTTAACGGGTTTAATCCCCCGCCTTTTAGCACTAGGGTAGCAGTAATGTCTGTTACTAAGTCTTCGAATACCTCAATATCCTTCTTCCAAGGCTCGTATCCAGCTTTTTCTACCTGCAACAAGTATTTTCCCGGGGTAAGGGAACTTAAAGTTGTATTTGTTACATCCTTTAACTCACCATTCAGCAATATTTTTGCGGTATCAGGAATAGAGCGTACAGCCAATATTCCTGTTTTCTTTACCTCTATAGAAATAGTTTCTTCGGACTCAGGATTTACAATAAAACGGTACCCCTTAGCATAAAACATACTCAGGGTAGTAAGCAAACTGACTGTAGTTAAAGTAAGTATTATAGGAAGGACCTTGCGTTGAAAACCTTTCATATCTTTAAGTATATATTAGCTAATAATCAGTGACTAGTTGTAAATAAAATCTTCTTTATTTAAATTGTTATCAGTGTGGCGCCCACGGCAGGACTTGAACCTGCGACACCAGGTTTAGGAAACCTGTGCTCTATCCCCTGAGCTACGCGGGCATAAACCTGCTTATTTTACCCCAATTAAGCCAAATGGTCGATATTAAACAATTTGAAAAGGTGTTTAATTTACTTGCTAGTTACTAGAACAGCTCGAACTATTAGTCGGTTTAGCGTAGTACCCGGTGGATCACAGGTTTGTAGCGTTAAAACTGATTTAGAATTATATAGGGTTTCGTAGGGTGATGTATCAAAACCACTAACAATATTTTTATCCAAAACCTCGTAGTTATAAACAGAATTATTATAAATTAAGTTGATTTTATCTCCGTTTTCCAGTCTCCGTAGCTGATTAAATACAGTGGCATAGGGACCCATTTTCCAAAACTCAATACTTGAATGAGCAAACAAATAAACGTTTCCAGTTTCTCCTGGCAGGCTTTTACCTTTAGCGTGGGCCACACCCTTTTTTAAAGCCTCAAAATACTCGCTTTCCTCAGTCACGCTTACATTTTTAATCACAGGGGAATTGACTCCAATTTTTTCTATAATAATTGAAAAGTCATTGTTGACTGGAACTAAAGGGACTAATTGCCTTTTTATTAAACCTCCAAAAGAAGACACGGGGGTTGAGGACGCGACTTCCTGCTTATCTTTAAAGTAGTACTTTACCCCACTAACCTTGTCTTTATAAAAATTTACTTCACTAATTATTGTACTGCCAAACCCCAGTACTATCATTGTAATACCGCCAATTATAAGCAGGTAGGACAGAAAAAACTGATGGAAAAGTTTATTTTTTATTATTGTCCCCATTAACTAAATTAAAGGCAAATTAGAAAATCATTATCAGGTACCCCAAGCCTACCCCAGCCCCAATAATTGCCAATGTTATTAAAACATTAAAAGCTATACCTAAACTAATAGATTTACCGGCTAAAGGATTTCTACCTATGGCCTCTACACCAGTTCTAGCAATTTTACCAAAGGTGCTTATGCCCAAAATAACACTGCCTAATAAAACAATTCCGGCCATTAAATACCTCAGAACTTGGGTGGGAGAGTCGTAACTAGCAATCTCACTTAAAACCAAAACGTCGGTAACACTTCTTTGCAGCTTTTGAGTTACAGAATCATTTGAAGAATAGGCATACTGTCTATTCAAATCAACACTAATAATACCTACTTTACCGCTACCCTCCTCAGAATAACTTTCGTTTGCAATACCTATTGCAAAGCCAGACCTGACCAACTTTGCACCAATTCCGGGAGTTTCAGAAGTAGTTATAACGTCTCCAGCATTTATTTTTCCATTTACGGTACTAACCTTAACCTGGGCCTGACCAATACCTAAAATAGCTACCTTCCCTTCAGTGTCGTTTGAACTTATTGCTAAGGCAGGTTTATTTACAACTACACCAATTACACCGGGATCGTAGAATATCCTACTTTTATCATACTTATTTTCATAAAGCGAAATAATATCTCCAGGCTCAACATCTGAAATACCTATATACCTGGCAACACCTAGACCTTGTTCTTGGGCGAGTACTTTAGGAATAAAAAGAGTAGTAATAGAAGTGAGTACAAAAACTAGAAAAGATATAAAGAAAACTGTTTTTGATGAATTCATTTTATTAAAAACCTAAAAATGTTTTTCTACAATAACCAACAGGTCCAGTATCATATTTTACAATGTAATCACACTTTCCTATGGAACAGCTATAGTTATTAAATTGACCACAGTAATCTTTTAACATTGGTTTTGTATACCATTTAAAAAAGAACAGCCCACCCAGTAAAAAAACCAAGGTTGCTCCTGTAGCGATTGCATATATTTTTATATCGGCAGAATTCATACTTTAAGTATAGCAATATCAATAACAATTGTCTTTTGAATTAACATTAAACCAGAACCAGGATAAAAGGTTTTATAAAATCTTTATAACTATGTATAAAAAATAGGATTCATGAGAAAATGATTTTATAAATTTCTTGCCTGTATGGATACACTAAACATAATTCTTAGCCTATTTAACTTTGCGCTGCTAATACTTTTTTTAATCTACTGGTTAGTTGTTCAAAATAAGGTTTTTAATAAAGATAAAGACATAAAAAAAGTTAGAAATAAGGTAGATAAAATATTAGAAAAAGCTTACGAAAAACACGACGAAATAATAGCTAATGCAAAAAAAGTTTCTAAAAAATTACAAGAACAAACCGATGCCAACTTTAAAAAAACAGTTACCCAAATAAGTGTTGAAAATGAGAAGTACTACAAAAAAGCCACACAAGAATTAAGCGACTCTGTAAAAAAATTCACTCAAAAACTAGAGCAGAATGGGGATCTTAAGTTAGAGGAATACGGCGAAAAAATTAATACCCAAATGGCAAAAAACGTAAGTACAGTTCAAGAGCAGATCAACAATATTATAAAATCCTTTACTAGTGAGCTAGAGGATTTTAAATTAAGCGAAAAAGAAAGAGTCAAGGGTAATATTTCAGAGAGAATTGAAAATATAATAAGGGAACTGCTGCCAGCTAATATAACAGTAGAAGATCACGAAACACTAGTAGAACAGGCCATTATCAAAGCTGAAAAAGAAGGGCTATTTAAATAGATTATGTTACCCAACATTCTAACTACAGAAGACACTGTAAGGATTAAAAATAAATTATCTGCCTTGAATAGATCTATCTTTGACATTGGAAATGATGTAGATAAAACACTGGATAGTATTTTTTCTCACGAGGAGAAAGCGGGGTTTAAAGATTTTTTTTCTGAGCAAAATTTAAAAATTACAAGCACAGAAAATATTAAATTGGGAATAGCGAAATTATTAGAAGAAATCGAAAACACCCCCACAGCTGTATTAACATTAGCCTATGTCCCTTCAACACACTCGGTTAGAAGAATAAGCAGTTTCATTGCGGAAAGAACTAACCAACCCACAATTTTAGAAATAAATACAAATCCAAAAATATTAGGTGGGGCTCTCATAGAATATCAAGGCAAATTTGCGGACTACTCTCTTAGCGCAGCTAAAAAATAACCTATGGCCGACTACAATTACCAGCAAACACTCCACAAAATAAAAGAGTACGGGGTCGTAGAAGAAGTTAACCCACCTATTATCATTTGTTCAGGTCTTCCCGGAGCAATGACCGGAGAAATAGTAGTCTTTGAAAATGAAGAAGTTGGCCAAGTAATGTCTTTACTTAGGGATAAAGTTGAGATAATAATTTTCACTCAAAACGACATACAACCTGGAATCCAGGTAACAAGAACCGGTGAAAAGTTGCAAGTTCCTGTAGGCAAAGAGTACCTTGGCCACACCATTGACCCTTTGGGAAATTATTTATTTACTGCAAAAGGTACAAAAGTCCCATCCACAAAAAGAGGCATAGAAGTGCAGCCTTTAAAATTAATGCAGCGTCGTAGAATTACTAGACAACTAATTACTGGTGTAACTTTAATAGACACAATATTACCACTGGGTAAAGGCCAAAGAGAATTAATTGTTGGGGACAGAAAAACAGGAAAGACCAGCGCAGTTTTAACTACACTCAAGTCACAGCATAACTTAGGGGATATCATTATATATGCAATAATAGGTAAGAAAAAAGAGGAAATTAAAAGGGTAGTAAATTATTTGAAGACTAATAAATTAGACAACAACACTGTTGTAGTGGCATCAAGTTCTCAGGACTCCCCAAGTCTAATTGAATTAACGCCCTATTCAGCAATGTCTTTGGCAGAGTACTTTAGAGAACAAGGAAATGACGTTGTAGTTATTTTTGATGATCTAAGTACACATGCAAAATTCTACCGAGAAATTTCCTTGATAGCAAAAAGGTTTCCAGGTAGGGAAAGCTTTCCAGGAGATATTTTTTACAAACATGCAAAGCTTTTAGAACGGGGAGGGCATTTTGTAACTAAGGGAGATAAAGAAAACTCTATAACCTGCCTACCTCTTGCAGAAACTATTCAAGGAAATTTAACCGATTTTATAGTTTCAAACCTTATCAGTATTACTGATGGACACATATTGTTTGATAGTGAAACTTTCAACAAGGGTAGAAGACCTGCTGTAAATATATTTTTATCAGTCACTCGTGTAGGAAAACAAACTCAAAGCAGGCTCTCCCGGTCTATAAATCAGGAAATAATGTCTTTTTTAATCAGGTACGAGAAAGCTTTAGAATTTTCACACTTTGGAGCTGAACTCTCAGAAGAGGTGAAAAAAACAATAGCTAAAGGAAATAAAATATATAGTTTATTTGAGCAAAGTTATCAAGAAGTTATTCCCTTAGAGATACAAGAGATAGGAGTTGGATTAGTATGGTCAGGTTTGTTCGACGAAGTAACAACCGGTGAAGTCGATGATAAAAGAAGAGTGTTAGTTACAAAATATGAAGAAAAAGAATTTAAAAACCTTGTACAAAAAGCTTTAACGGTAGAAACGCTTAAGGAACTAACAAATAACATACTCGCGGAAAAAGACACCTTTACTAAAATGCTGGGTTTAAAAGGGGCGGGCATTCCTAAGGTAACTGAAGAAGTTGTTGGTAATAAAGTAGAATCGCTGGATAAAACATAAAATGAACTCACTAAAACAAATACACCAAGATATTGCCCTTACTCAGACTATGAAATCCGTGGTGCAAACGTACGAAGAATTGGCCGTTTTAGAAATGCAAAAGATAAGAGACGGGGTTTTAACTACAAGGGACTTTCTAAAAAGAATTTTAGAAGTTTACGCAGAAGTAAGATTCTCATATAAAGATGTTATAGACCAATTGATAGAAAAAAATAAGGGATCCGGAAAAATAACTTTTTCTACTTTAAATAAAAATGGAAAAAAAGTCACAGTTTTAATGACATCCAATTTTGGACTAAGTGGGGATATTTCGCAGAAAGTTTTTAGAGAATTTATAGATAAAGTTAATTATGGAAATTCGGATATCATAATTATAGGAAGAAGAGGTAAGATTTTATATGACAGCTACGGCATTAAAAAAAGTTATAGTTACTACGACCTGCCGGAAAAGGGTGAAGGCATGAGCAGCATAAAAGATATTATCTCAGAGATTGTTAACTACGCAGATGTCGATGTTTTTCATGGAAAACTTCTTAACGTGGTTAACCAAGAAGGAGTGGTGTCTGATATAACAGCACAACTTTTGCAGCAAAGTTTAGAGACAGAAAAAAGAAACAAATATGTTTTTGAGCCTTCACTAAGAGAAGTACTTAGATTTTTTGAAGTTCAAATTTTTGCTTCGCTTTTTAAACAAACTGTTTCGGAAACCAACTTAGCTAGTTTAGGATCTAGAATTAACGCTATGGAAACGGCCTCTAAAAACACCGAAGATAGGATGAAGAATCTACTTGGACTAAATAGGAGTGTGGGTAAATCTTTGGAAAATAAAAAACAATTGCAAAGACTCTCCGGAATGAGTCTCTGGAACTAAATTATGGAATCAAAAGGTAAGGTCATATCAATAAAAGGACAAATTGTAGAGATAATGTTTGATGGTGAAAAGCCCAATATACACGATTTACTTGAAGTTGAGGCTGATAGAACAATAAAGTTGGAAGTATATAGATCCTCATCGAACGACACCTTCTACTGCCTACTACTAACAGAATCAAAAGACATGAGTAGAAACTCTGTTGTAATAAACACCGAAAAAACGCTAAAAGTAGCAGCCACGGAAAATGTTTTAGGTAGGGTGATAGATGTTTTTGGAAACACCCACGACAGCAATATAGAAATTAAGACAGACGAGTATAAGGAAATTTTTAAATCAAATTTAGATAAGGATATCGTACAGGTCCCTAATACAATACTTGAGACAGGAATTAAGGCTATAGATTTTTTTGCACCTTTTTTTAAAGGGGGAAAAGCAGGTCTTTTCGGAGGAGCTGGTGTTGGAAAAACGGTACTTTTAACAGAGTTAATTAACAACATTGTTGTTGGGGGAAAAGACAAAAATAGTTCGGACACAGTTTCTGTTTTTGCCGCTGTTGGAGAAAGATCTAGGGAAGCACAGGAGCTGTATGAAAATTTAAAGTCTGCAGAGGTTCTTTCTAAAACAGCTATGTTACTGGGTCAAATGGGAGAAAACCCTGCAGTAAGATTTAGAACGGCTTATGCTGCAGCGGCTATTTCGGAATACTTTAGAGATATAAAAGAAAAAAACGTTTTGTTTTTTATGGATAATATGTATAGGTTTGCTCAAGCAGGTAACGAGCTCTCTACACTTATGAATGTGATTCCCTCAGAGGATGGTTACCAACCCACACTAACATCAGAAATGGGAGCTGTGCATGAAAGGCTCTACTCTACGGAAAAAGCAATTATAACGAGTGTCGAGGCAATTTTTGTTCCTTCAGACGACTTAACAGATTATGGAGTTCGATCTATTTTTCCTTATTTAGATACCAACCTAGTGCTTTCAAGAGATATTTATCAACAGGGTAGGTTGCCCGCAATCGATCTGTTAGGGTCAAATTCTGCAGCTTTGAATATTGAATTTGCAGGAGAGGATCATTATAAAACCTACATTGAAGCTAAATCTCTTTTGGAAAAGTCAGCGACCCTTGAAAGAATTGTGTCTTTAATAGGAGAGTCAGAGTTGTCGTATGAAAACGCAAAAGTATATAAAAAGTCAAAAATATTACAAAACTACATGACACAATACTTTTTTGTTGTGGCGGCACAAACTGGAAAAAGCGGGGTTAAAGTACCCCTGGAACAAACTGTTAAAGATGTAAAATCAATTTTAGAGGGTAAATTTGATAGTTACGATCCAGAGGAATTCTTGTTTATAGGAAGCCTGGAAGATGTAACTAAAAAAACCGAGGAGGCAACAGGAACAACAGATATAGGATTAAGAGCTCAATTCGAAGCTAAAAAAGCCAGGGAGGCTGCTGATAAGACAAAAGTAGTTCTGGACAATAATCCGGAAGAAGAGAAAAAAGAAAGTAAATTTAAAAACTTTTTTAAAAAAGAACCTAAGGAAAAATAAAAATTGTAGTGAATCATGGCCCAAAATAAAAAGCAATTTTACGTTAAAATCACTAATCCAGAAGGCCTTGTATACGGCGGCAATGCTGTTTCGGTGTCCTCAACCAATGTTACAGGTCCCTTTGACGTGCTTTATATGCATACAAACTTTATAACAATTATTAAGGATAAACTTACCCTCAGAACCCCCGAGGGTAGCATAAAAGAGTACACTTTAGATACAGGTATATTACGAGCGGTTGAAAACATGATAGACGTCTACTTGGGAATCGAAGTATATTAGTGAGCAAGTGCACCAGTTCTTTATAAGTAACTACTTCTTTTATCGTCTTTTTCTACTTTTTGTTCTACCTTTTGCTGAGGTACAGTATCTGATATTGCCTCTAATATACTTTTAAATCTTTCAGAAGAATCTCTAAGTGACCTCGATACCTTACTTGCAGTTATAGGACTAACACTAAGTTCTTGATTAACCCTTGCGTAGCTGTGGCCATTGTATAACCTTTTGAATACCTCTAATCTTTTTATAAAACTATCCAGCTCTGTTTGACTTAAAAAATCTATAAAAAAATCTGGTAAAAGATCTTTTTCGTCAGTGTATTTAATGACGTCAATAAATTTTTTAAAAAAATCTTTTCGCTCTTGGTCGGATAACACTACTTTACTCATATAGTAAATATAGAGTTAGAACAGTATACAGTCAATAGCTAATACAGAACTGAGGTAAAACAATATATATTTATATAGTATAACTACTTGGGTTCTTTTTCATCTTCTGCATATACAACAGTGTAGTCACATCTACCATACTTAAATAATTCGTCTTTACTAAAAAACCTAGGCACTTCTTGTTTAGCATGTGCAGAACTTTCACTAGCGTGAACTACATTAGATCCAATACTCATCGCAAAGTCCCCTCTAATAGTCCCTGCTGTAGCTTCTCGAGATTTAGTTACTCCAACTATTAAACGCACAGCGGAGCAAGCTTCTAATCCCTCTAGAGCCAAGGCTATAACAGGAGAGCTCATCATAAAACTCTTTATTCCTTCAAAAAAGGGCTTGTCAGCATGGTGAGAGTAATGCTCTCTTAATAAGGCATCGTCTAAGGACATCATTTTTAACCCCACAATCTTAAGACCCTTCTGCTCAAACCTTTCAATTATTTTACCTATAATTCCTCTTTGTACAGCGTCGGGTTTTATTAACACCAATGTTTGTTCGTGCATATTATTTTTTAATTTATAACTAGAAACATTCTATCGCAACATTTAAATGTAGCAACTACTCAATTTCAAACTGAGTCACTGAGTAGGAATTATCTGTATAGTAGTATAACAGTGAAAAACTAGGTCTTTGTATATTACGTTGTTCAGTAATAGCACCAATAGTATAGTAGTTTATATTATTACTTTCGTAGTGATTTTGAAAATGAGTATCTGCAGAAATTGCCATTTTAACATTAGAATTTTCAAGTAGAGATTTTACAAACAGACCTTGTTCTAAAACACCACCATCGTAAATACCCATATACTGATCACTTATAGAATTAAATATGGGCTGAGAACTTATTACAACATCGGAGTTTGATATATTAGTAGAAAAATCAGCCAAATCGAAATCTGAAACCTTTAAATAGTTGTAAGGGTTAGAAAAACAGATGATTTTATAATCGGCTACAAGCTGTGAGGTGCATAACTTATCGGAAAATACCTCCATAAAAGGAGAATCCTCTAATTTAACCTCTAAGCCATTTTTAATAATGTCGCGGTCTCCTGGTATGACTAAATAGTCTAACCCAGAATTATCTAAAAGGGTTCGGGATTTTTTTAAATTACTTAACCCTCCATAATCAGACAAATCTCCAAGGTGTAAAACTTTGTCCACATTTAATTTTTCTACTTCAACTAAGGCCTTTTGTAAAAGTTGATAGTCTAAATGGGAGTCTGCCAATAGGGCAATAGAATACACTACTTCTTTTTTAGGAGGGATCGCGATATATTTGCTGTTCGTTTTTAAAAGACCAGTTAACCAAACAAAGAGTGTAGACACGATAAACATTGAAATGGTTAAAAGCAGTAAACCTTTTTTTTGCATAAATACATTATAGAGTATCTAAAACTTAAAGGTGTAAGCTGTTTGAAGAGGTAAGGAATAATAATTCAGTAAAGTAGAAATCTATAAGATAGTACTTACTCACCTACATTTTTTCTGGGGCGGATATACCTAACAGACTTAACCCTGTTTTAATAACCTCTTTAGTGGCAGAAGTAAGAACTAACTTACTGTACTCATTTTTACTACCTATTATTTTTGTGTTTGCGTAGTAAGAGTTAAATGTTTGACACAGGTCGAATAAATAATGGCATATGTAATGAGGTGCCAGTTCTTTGGTTGCCATATTTACCTGCTCTGTAAACCCAAAAAGTGTTCGGGCAATAATAATATCTTCCGAGTCTAAACTAATATCTTTGTTTTTATTTAATTTAAAACGAGCCTTATCTAAGACAGAAAAGCATCTAGCGTGGGTATACTGAACATAAGGCCCGCTAAAACCTGTAAAGCTTACTGTTTTTGCTAAATCAAAGGCGATGTCCTTTACAGGCTCGTTCGAAATCATTGACCATTTCAAAGCCCCAAGAGCAATGTCGTGTACAGTATTTTCTATATCCTCAAGCCCAGATTCCTTACCAATAGAAGATTTTTCCATTATATTTTTAATCTCTGATTTAACTAAAGTGAGCATATCATCGGCATATACAACAGTGCCGTCCCTAGAACTCATCTTTCCCCCAGGTACACGGACCATGCCATAAGAATAATGAATAAACTTGCTGCCCGACCCTAAACCTAATAGCTGGGAAACAGCAAACAGCTGTTTAAAATAAAGATTTTGGTCACTACCTACTACCCAGATTAGAAGATCCGATTTTAATTGGGTCCTTTGCCGGGTAAGCTCTACATCAAATGTCATATAAATACCTGTTCCGTCGCTTCTTACAAGTATTTTGTTGGGTAACGAAAAATCACTTAAATCGGCCTCAATAGCACCACCTTTGACTTTTTCGAACAACCCTTTTTTTACTCCTTCAAGAATAGTTTCTTTTCCCGAACCGTAGATATTAGACTCATAACTTATGTATCTAGCATCAAAGCGGAATTCAAAGTCTTTAGCACTTTCTTCGTAACCGGTATAAAAGTAATTATTAACAAAACTCCAAAGCTCTCTCACTAAATCGTGCATTGGGTCGTTCTTGTTCTCCCACGCAAGTAACATTTGTTGCCAATCCTCCTCTACTTTCTTATTCTTATCAACAAATTCATTGGCAAGTACATAAAAATGCCCAATAAAATGGTCGGGTTTATTGAGACGACCCTCCGCCATAATACTAGGAGTCAACCAATCTTTTCTACCTGCAGACCAAATTTTTATAATATTTTTCCAGTCAGAGCTAGCAGTCACACCTGCTTTGGTACACCCCAATAAAAGATAACCCCACATAGACTTGGTTATGTGTAGACCTCTGTTGTTGTAAACAATAGCCTTTTTTACTAAATAACCACTTTTAGATAAAATATTAATTAAACTAATTGCTAATGCTGAATTACGTATATGTCCTATGTGGAGAGGTTTATTGGTGTTTGGAGAAACATACTCTATGACTGCGTTTTTCCCTACGTTTGTCATCTCCACTTTATGAGCACTACTTAATGAATCCTCTAAAAATTGGTTATTTAAATAAAAATTAACAAAGCCGGGTTTTGCAATTTTAGTAGAAAAGTTTTCATTTTTTGCAAACAAATTAGCTAAGACCTCAGCTAAATATAAGGGGCCTTTAGAGGTTATTTTTTGGTGTTTAAGAGCGGCATTGGTATAAAAATCCCCATCCTCAGGTTTTGCAGCGGGTAAAACGTCAAAGTCTGGATTTTCTATGTCAAACTCCGAAATTAGATATTCACTTATAGTTTCTTTAACTTCATTCAAAAGCATTGTAAGCTAAGTATAAAGCAAAACATCACATTAGTTAAAGGTATCTTTATCCAGGAGACACAACCCCAGGTTATTTAGTTTTTCCTGGGTATTGTTAAAGAGATAAAAAAAGTACCTCATGCATAAATCTCCATCTTTATTAGATCTGCAAACCAGGAATCCTGTTTGTTTATAATAACCCTCTACAATACCTGCAAGGTTGACCCTAGCTATTTTTACAAACGGACAAAAAAGTATATTTTGAATTTAGCTTATATAAGTAAAAGTTTAAAACCGCTCTTAGAACCATGGGGGGATTTGACTGACAAAACTTAGAATGGGCAAAATACGACGTAGGTTAACTTGTATTTATCTACACTACTTAACCCAACTCGAGATAGATAAAAGTTACTACCTTAATTTATATTAACTATAATATATTTAGATGGGAGGAGATAAAGAATTTTGCTTGCTTAGGCTTTAACAACAAAGTTAACTATTTTACCCTCTATGTAAATGTCTTTTATAATAGTAGTGTTTTCCAAATATTTACTAACGGCTTGCTTGGACTTTTTAAGTACCAATTCTTTATTAATTACCTCCTCATTTTTAATAGTAATCTCCCCTCTTCTTTTACCATTTATCTGAATTGGGATAGTAGTACCCGTACCCTGAGACAGAGTTACATCGTATTTAGGCCAATCCTGCAAGTGCACACTGTTTTCTTTTTCCCAAGTTTTATAACCCTGAAAATCTTGCCACATATCCTCTGCTAAAAAGGGCGCGAAGGGTGCAATAACTTTTATAAACTGCCCCCAGATGTCTCCTGGAATTTTTTTAAGCGATTTTAGATGGTTAGTAAAAATCATTATTTCACTAACGGAGGTGTTCATTTTTAAGCTTTCCATCATCCCTGTCATATTTTTAACCATTTTGTGATAGGCCAAAGAAGTCTCAGTTCTGTCGTTTATTTCTTTTGTCTCCTTCGAGACTATTTCTCTTAAACCATTAATAGTTCTTAAAAGTTTGTAACAGGCTACCAAACCCTGTTCACTCCAAGGGTAGGTCTCTTCGTATGGACCAATAAAGGCTAAATAAGTTCGGACAGCATCGGCTCCATAGTTATCTACAACTTCCTTAGGATCGAGGGTATTACCCGCAGATTTTGACATTTTATTTCCGTCAGCACCTAAAAGTAGTCCACCACTCATACGGTAATTATAGGGTTCATCGTTAGGAACTAGTCCCTGATCATATAAAAATTTATACCAAAATCGAGAGTACAGCATATGAACAGTAGTATGTCCGGAATCTCCAAAATACTTATCAACGGGCATCCAATATTTTGCCTTTTCCATATCAACAAGCTCTTTGTCATTATGAGGATCAATATATCTTAAATAGTACCAATTAGACCCAGCCCAGGTGGGCATTGTATCAGTATCTCTTATAGCAGGCATACCTTTACTATCTACTGTGTTAACCCACTTCTCTGCTCTTTTTAGCGGGCTTTTTCCGTCCTTTCCGGGTAGAAAGTCTTCCATTATGGGCAACTCCAGAGGTAATTCTTCGTCGGGTACTGACTCAACACGACCTTCTTTAGTGTGAATTAAAGGGATAGGCTCTCCCCAATACCTTTGGCGCGAAAATATCTGATTACGCATTTTGTAGGTTACTACGCACTCACCCCACCCCTTTTCTACGAAGTATTCCTTGGTTTTATCCATAGCTTTAGAAAACTCGAGCCCATTTAAAAACTCAGAGTTAATCATTTTACCAGGCATTCCTTTAGAGATAATCTTTTCTTTGCTATCAATGGCGCTAGTATCACCATCAAGACCGACAACAACTCTTTTTATTGGAATACCATATTTAGTGGCAAATTCGAAATCCCTCTCATCGTGCCCGGGACAACCCTGCACCGCTCCTGTACCAACATTACTTAATACAAAGTCCGCAATCCAAATAGGAATTTTGGCACCATTTAAATGATTAACAGCATAAGAACCTGTAAAAACACCAGACTTTTCTTTTTGTTGTTTTTGAAGATCAGATAAACTTGCAGATTTTCGAACGTAATCTGCAACCTTCTGAATCTGGGATGGGGCAGTAAGTTTAGAAACTAGACTATGCTCAGGGGAAATAACAATAAAAGTTGCCCCAAAATTTACGGGTGTGGTGGTAAAACAAATTAATTTTTCATTTAACCCAACTAAATCGTAACTAATGTTTATGCCTTCACTACGCCCTATCCAATTTCTTTGAGCCTGTTTTACAGAATCTTCATAATCTACCCTATTTAAACCCTCTAAAAGTCTTTCTGCATAATCAGGCAACTTTAGAACCCACTGCTTTAGCATTTTACGTTCTACTTTATGGCCACCTCTTTCAGAAACCTTCCAATCCCCTTCTGAAGTAGAAATTACTTCCTCATCTGCCAATACCCCCAGCTCTTCACACCACCAAACAGGCATTTCTTGTAATTCTGCTAAACCTTGCTCCCATAACTTTTTAAATGTTAACTGTGTCCATTTATAAAACTTAGGGTCAGAGGTTGATATCTCTCTACTCCAGTCAAAAGCGTAGCCCATTCTTTGTAAGGAAGACTTAAAAGACTTTACAGCCTTCTTAATAGCTTCTTGAGGAGTTATGCCTTCTTTTATTGCAAATGTCTCAGCGGGTAATCCAAAACAATCCCAACCCATTGGGTATAAAACATTGTACCCCTGCATACGTAAAAAGCGTGAATATATTTCAGGCACTGTATACCTCATCATATGTCCAACATGCAAAAACTTACCCGAAGGGTAAGGCAGCTCGGCTAAAATATATTTTTTAGGCTTTTTTGAAAAATCTACGGCCTCATAAATATTATCTTTAAACCAGTTATCCCTCCATTTATTTTCAATTTTAGTTGGGTTGTAATCTCTTTTCATGTTAACAGTATAGTAGATTCAGAGTTGAGGACAAATAACAAAATAGAAATAAGTAGATTAAACCCTCTTTATGATTTTATCGAACTTAAAAAATATTCTTTTATTAGGTAAGTTATTTATATTAATCTCTAAAATTGATTTTTGTTCAGACTCCTCTACTATCTGAGCTTGAGAGCCCTGGATTATATTGTCATAGTAAGTGTTAAAAAAGTTAACAACATCTGTTACACCAAACCCAGAATAAGTGGAACAATAAGCTATGCCAACAGGTATTTTCGAATTTTTAAAAGGGTGTGTATTAATATACATACTTTCAGAAATTTTTTCATACTTTGAAACAAATTGGTGTTCTAATTTAAATAGAATGTCTTCGGCCTGCCCCTCTTTTAGTAAGTCTGACTTATTAAGTAATAATAATTCGTATTTAGATAGTATCTTTTTATCCCACTTTTGCATTTCTTTTCTAATTACTTGGTAGTCATTTAGTAAATTTGTCATAATATCTTCAGTGGATAGCTTGTCAGTAAAACCCGTGTTTTGAAAGGGGTCTAACACATGTACCATTAAACCGCTACGCTCTACATGTTTTAAAAAAGCCTCACCCAATCCTCTGCCTTCACTAGCCCCCTCTATTAAACCTGGAAGGTCTGCTAAAACTAAGGTTTTTAGTTCAGCGAGTTTTAAAACACCGATAGAGGGTTCTAAAGTAGTAAAACGATATTCAGCGGTTTTTGACTTAGAACCGGTCATAAAATTTAGCAGGGAACTTTTACCTACGCTAGGTAAACCCACAAAACCTACATCAGATAAGAGTTTAAGTTCTAATCTTAAATTTAAGGACTCACCCTCATTTCCAAAAGTTTTATTATCCGGGGCCTGGTTAGTACTAGATTTAAAAGAAGCATTACCTCTACCTCCAGTTCCGCCAGCAGCTAAAAGTACCCTCTGGTCATCTCTTGATACATCAGCAATTAACTTATGTGTGTCGCTATTTGTCACTAGGGTACCTATAGGTACTTTAAGTTCTAAATAAGGTGAATTCCTACCGCTTTTAAAGTTTTGCTGACCTTCTTGGCCATCTAGAGACTTATAATATTTTTTCCTCCGGAAATGACTAAGAGTCTTTATCTTTGAGGAACCTACGATATAAACATCCCCACCTTTTCCGCCATTCCCCCCATCGGGCCCCGCCCAGGCGTTGTATTTAATCCGCATAAAGTGAGATAAACCATCCCCACCTTTTCCTGATGCGACTTTAATTTCAGCATAATCAATCATATTTCAATTATAACATAGTAGGATTTTCCAAGACTAAGGAAACGGGTGTTAGAAATAAAAACAAATCATATATAAACAAGTTGTATATTAGGTCAATTAAATATTATAAATAACAAGAAACACTACTCAGCGATCCGAATAACTCGGTCATTATGGTCGAAAACTACAGTAAAAACGTCAAAAAACCCGTTTCGACCTATTATCCTCTTGGAAGTTTCGCCTTCGCTAAATACTACAGGCACTTCAAATTTTTTATCTTTAATTTTTAAATCCAAAGTACTCATATAGCCAAAAGTTCTTTTATCCCCAAAACCCCGTAGTACTATTCTTTTGGAGTTCGTAATATCCTTACCCAAAGTTTTTGTGTAGTCAAAAGGTAAAGTACTAACCACGGCCCCACTATCAAGTAAAAAACTTATATCCTCGTAACTGCTATCTTTATTTTTTACCTTTAAGGTTATTTCTGGCTCAAAAACAGCCCCGTACCCAGAGTAGGATTTAGAGTTATAGGGTAGTATAAGTATGTCAGAACCTCCGTTGTATTTTGAGGCTACTTCGCCAATTCTTGGAAACCTGCCTTTAGCCATATAAAAGTAGGCATAGGTAAAACCCAAAGTTATACCCAAAAAGATAACTATAACAAAAATTAACTTAACGAAAGCTTTTAAAATATATCCATTTGGCATTAAATATAGTTTAACACACAGGCAGAAATCGTTAACAGAATACTTTAAGAAAGTATAAATAGCTCAAAGAGGTAATTAATAACAACACTGTCTAATATTATGATATTATTGAGGTAATGCTTAAAAATCTCTTATTCACACTTTATAATTTAAATATAAAGAAAGCTATAGGGGTTTCTTTACTATTGTCATTAGTTATGGCGGTACCTCTAATCTACCTATTACTACAAAGAGAAGGACAGATATTTACAGAAGCGGGAAAGGAAAGACCAATAATGTTAGTAGATGAGTCTAAAGTGCCCTACCCAACGGAACCCCCTCAAATAGTATATATAGACAAATACTATGGAAAACCGGGAGATAGCATTCTAATTTACGGTCATAACTTCGGAGCTGCACAAAAAGAAAGTAAGGTACTTTTGAATAACAAGGCGATAAGGAAAGACGATGTTGTTTATTGGTCAGACGAAGAGCTAGAGATATCCTTACCCGGAGAAACAGGCCTTTACCAGATTACAGTGTTCGTAAATGGAAATAGAGGACTCTGGGATGGAAAATTAAACGTATACTCAGAACAGACTACACCAGTGATTACGATAAATGAAAAGACAGGGTTTATTAAGGTGGATGACCCTAAAATTGTGTTGGAAGTAATAGCACTAAACGACAATGTAAGAGTATTCGGGACTAATAACTACGTAGTAAAGACTAAAAATATTCCAATAGAGTTAGTAAACTCAACTATACTTTACTTGGGGGTAACTAGAGAGGGAGTAACTATACCCTACAACGTATCTCTACAGTAAGAAATCTTTTGCAAAAATTTGTCAGTATATAAGGAGCGCCGTATAATAAGACGTATGGAAATAGTAAAGTTCCCAAATAAAATACTAAGACAAAAATGTGAGGAGGTTGAGTATAATACAGAAACAAGAAAGGTCATTAAAGAATTAGAAAAAAGTCTTAAGATGTCAAAAAAAGAGGGAATAGGACTTTCAGCCCCACAAATAGGAATTGCAAAAAGAGTTTATATAGCAAGAAAAATAATGCTAGAAGGGGATCAGGAGAGATATAAGAACATAGTATTCGTAAACCCAAAGATTATAAAAAAATCCAAAAACAAAACTAGATCGTTAGAGGGCTGCCTATCCATAGAGGACACTTACGGGTACGTGGAGAGAGCAAAAAGCATTAAAGTGGTGTACACAGATTCAAATGGGGTTACGAAAACCCTTAGTACCGGAGGATACCTATCGCTGGTAATACAACACGAGCAGGATCATTTAGACGGTATTTTGTTTATAGATAAGTTAATTAAAAATAAAAAATACACAGAAGAGGAAATTGACAAAAAACTACAATCCGAAAGCAACGAGTAACTACGACATATACCGACTAAATACTACATAAGGTTCCAAAAATGACAAAGTATACCTTAAACTAAACCCCTTACTAAAGCCTTTAATAATTTCTGTCAATCGATGTGCTATACTGATAGGTGCAGCTGGTTACTACTGTCTTTCTTGTATATCTTTAAAGCTTAATCTGTAGGTATAGGTATACCTTTTCTCAGGAGGTCGTATATATATTTAGTTATTGCTTTTATAGCAATATGTTCCTATAATTTTCTCGTAAGTACAATTTCATAACCTGCCCTAAATGATCTCTGATCAGTCTGCCAAGACTTACAATTTAATTCTGACTTCAGAAGTAATACAACTCGCTAAAGATAAGGGTGTGTATTTTGGCTTTGGTAAAGAACAAAACCGCATAAGATACCTTATAAAGGTCGGACTACTACCCCACCAGATTCGGAAATACTCTGGAAAACAGGTGGATTCTTATCTACCAGACTATGTAGTAGACAAACTTGTTAAAATCCACAAACTACAAGAAGAAGAAAGCTTAAAGATACCACAAATTATTCAGAAATTTGAGGAGGTAAAAGCTTTTAAAGAAAGAAAGAAGGCTGCTTTAATGTCACAGGAAGAGAATAAAGTAAAACTCAAATCAAAAACTGTTCGCACGAAAACCTTTAAAACCCTAATAAATAAAGTAAACGATATTCAATGGGGTATTGATACCCCCAAAATTAAAGCTCCTAATATAAGAATAACTCATATCTATGTAACAACCTGTATTTTGATGTTACCTCTTATAATTACAGCACTAAATAAATATAACCTCAGAACCTTTAATTTTATTAACTCATTTAAAAACAAACAGGTTAGGAACATTAACCCGGTTACTGAGAATAACCTAGACCTAAAAGGTAGTGTTTTGGCAGCAAAAGACATAAATACCTCGCCAGTTCTTGAAATAAATATTCCCATAAATGCTTATGGCCAGACATTAGATCTGGGTACAGGTTCTATAACGGCGAGCAATATAGTTTACAAATTAAATGCAGGGTCGGGTATTTCAATTACAGGAGACCCTCAAAATCCAACTATATCTACAAATATCAGTGACGAGACTGTCCAAGCTATTGAGAACTATTTAGTCGCAGGGACGGGTATCTCCATAAATGGAGGGGAGATAGCATTGGCTGAAACTAGCAAAGGTTTTACTTCTTGGAAAACTACTATAGATGGGTCTTCCGGTGACGTTATAAAGGACGGGGACGCATTAGATTTTATAAGTGGTAATGATATACTCGTGACAAGATCCAGTGCTAAAAGAATAAGTTTTGCCCTATCCCCAACCTTAACAACAGTAACCAACATACAGGTGCCCTCAGGAGGCGCTATTAGCATAGGAGGAGTTAATTTATCGGATTATGTTACTTCTAGTTCTGGATCTTCTTTAATAGGGGTGTATACAGAGGATTTCACAAATATCTCACCTACAAGCAACAATTTACAGTCAGTGTTAGAGAATATAGATCAAAATATAAGCTCGGTGTTAGAGAATATAGATCAAAATTTAGGAGTTGGTGAGTCAGGTTTTGACGGTTCAGGGACGATAAATTATATACCAAAAATGACAAACACAACAACTCTCGGTAATTCAATTCTGTTTGAAACTACGCAAGGGATAAGTTTAGGAACAGTGAATGGTGGAAATCAGGGGGAATTCAGGCTTTTGGAGAGTACAAGCGGAGGTTCTAACTACACCGGATTTAAGGCACCCTCTAGTTTAACAAATAACTTACTTTACACCCTACCGACGCAGTCCGGTGGTGCAGACTACGTCTTAACATGGCAAACCGGCAACACACTAGAGTGGAAAGAGGTGACTGCAGTGGGTTCGTCAGGTGATATAACCGGTGTCACTGCAGGGAGTGGTCTAACTGGAGGAGGTACCTCCGGAAGCGTAACTTTAAATATAGGACCAGGCAACGGTCTTACCATAGGAGCAGACAACATAACAATAAAGCTACCCACCAGCCAAAACCTAAAAAACACACAGTCCTACAGTGGACTAGAAGTAGACGGGGATGGCTTAAGTTTAATATCAGGATGTAGCGCATCGAATTTTTTAGTTTGGGATGGAAGCAACTGGATATGTGGGACAATAAACGACGCAAGCGGAATAAGTAACATAGGAGATGTCACTTCCGGCGATGCTTTTACTGCTACAGGATCGTCGGGGAAAAGCCTGTACTTTTATGACCCAGATGGTCGCGGATTGCTCACCATAGCAAACCTAACAGCTCCAAGAACTTACAATTTACCAGACGCAAGCGGAACTTTTGCACTACTTGGCTCATCACAAACATTTTCAGGCACTAATACTTTTACAGAAAATATCACACTTAACAGAGATAACGGGTCAATGATATTTAATGCAAGTACACCCCTAGAGACGGATTTCTGGTTGGCTAATGTAAATGACAGTTTGGGGAATAATAACGACTACTTAAGAATAGGTACAGGAACTACAACAGGTACAAACACGGTAATATCAATTGGGTATGACGGAAATTTGGGTGTAGGAAGTACAACACCAGGAGAGAGATTAGACGTAGCAGGTAACGCTAGATTCAGCTCAGTAAGCTCAGGGGCGTATGCAAATGACCTAAACCTAACCGCGGACGGTACCCTGACAACCTCATCTTCAGACCTACGTTTAAAAGAGAACTTATCACCCCTAACCGACGCAACTTTGGAAAAGGTTTTAAATCTTAAGACCTACACCTTTAACTGGATAGGACAACCGAGTAATACCGATATTGGTTTGATTGCACAACAAACAGCTAAAATATTCCCAGAAATAGTGTTTACCAATAAAGTGGATGGTTACATGGGAATAAACTACTCAAGAATACCCACTTTGTTGGTAAAAGCAATTCAACAGCAACAAGGCATAATCCTGGATACCAAGGAAACAGTAGATCAATTTAAATACCTGCCAGATTATGTAACGGACACGTTAGGTATTCAAAATTCAAAAATTAAAGACGTCAATGCATTATTAAGTGAAAAAGCTAGTCAAAAAGAAACAGAAGACAACAAAAAGAGAATTAAAGAAATAGAAACAAGGGTCTCATTTATTGAGCAAAATTCAGCCATTAACATATCGTTAAATGAAATAAAACGGAATCAAATAAATGCATCAGCAGACAATAATTGGGTTTGGGAGGAGATTAAAAACGCCGTAACCAGTGACTCGGATCTAATAGCATACAAAGACTTACAAGTTATAGGATCTACAACATCTAAAAATTTAACTATAACAAATAAAGTCAATATAGGGTTAATAATGATAGATGCAGCACAAGGGTCAATCAGTAGCTTAGGCTCAAAATTATATATCCAAAATTCAGCCAATTCCGAAAATATAGATATATTTAACGGACTAATAACTATAGAAAAAGATGGCACTATAAAAGCCAAGAAGTACGTTGCGGATGTATATAGTATAACCGAAGAAAGCTACAAGACGACGGCAGACAATGCAAATAAAGACAGCTCAAACCAACTATATACAGCTGGAAGAGCTACTATAAAAGCGGGTAGCCAAGAAATAGAAATCCTCACCAGTAGAATTGCCGAAAACTCCTTAGTCATTGTAACCCCAGAAAGTCTAGTAGAATATCCATTAGCTGTGACAGAAAAATATAAGGGGGAAAAATTTAAGATTGAAGTGCCAGTAAAGTCAGAAAAAGACATAATGTTTAGTTGGATGATAATAAGTGTAGAAGACGATAATAACGCAGTCGCTCCCTTAGAAGGGCTTAAAACTTCAGACGGAACGACAGTAGACACAGAGTAAATTGAGACATTAGAACTTTAAAAGGGTAATCGTATAGGGAGCTTATAATAAGATATCGATATGTCTGAAAGTGTATTTAGATACTAAAGACAAAATATGACTTCGAAGACATTCTTAAGGTATAATTTTCCCCATTAAGACATAACTTGTTAGGGGCGAGGGATAAGCAAGGCTAAGGGGCTATATCATCAATACTAAAGTCCAGGTCTAATTGACCTTCTAAGTCCTTTAGATCCCGCTCTATTTGTTCGGTGTTTGTGTTAGTACTCTGCTTTATAGTGTCTAAGATTTTTTCCTCTTCCCCTCCCCCACCCGGTGTGTTAACAGTTGGCTCCGAAACATCTTTAGAAACACTATTTAGTTGCAAATCTCTATTTGAACAACCACTTAAGATTAAAGGGATAGTGAGAAAAGCTAAACATAGTAAAAACCTAGTCCTAACCATAAATACGCGCAAATAAATTACTGATTAATCGAAGAACCAGAATCATTAAGATTTTTAGAGGACTTTAGTTCTTCCAAAGCTTCCTTAATTAGATCCTTAGCAGACTTTAAATCTTCAACTGAAACTAGTATTTGGGAATGCACATTTTGTGCATCTAACCTTAGTTCCTCACCCGTTTGATAAGATTCGGAAATTTTGAGGGATTCCACGGAGGAGACAGAGTTGTTAATTAACAGCTTAGCCTCTTCAAGTTTTTTGCCCACAGAAACTAATGTGGCCGAGTCAATATTTGAGGAATGTTCTAGAATATTATTTTCGAGACGAACTATTATAGAATCTAAAGTATCGGCCCTATTTATAACTCTAACTTTTACTTTTTCTAATTTATCGAAAAGCATTAAACGAAGACTTGCAAGTTTTTGTTCTGAAGCAACCTCTTTTTTTTCTTTAAGCTCATTCTTCTTTTCTTGTAGCTCCGCCGCTCTAGTTTCTTTTTTGTTCTTTATTTCCTCAACGTTTTGCAACCTTTCTTGCCGACTTTTGTCCTCTACATGAACATTGTTTTGTAAGCTGCCGTTCTTATTACCCATTTTGTCTAAGCCCTCAACACCCAAATTCTGAGCGTTAATAACAGAAGGAAGACTAAATAGAATGGCTATAATAAAGAGAAAGTTTAAATGAAATATTTTTTTATTTTTCATGGCAGCGGGGCTAGATATAAGTTATAAAATTACTAACTTAATTGTAACAGAGTAAGTTGAAAACTAAAAAGAATTTTTAACTCCCTACAGATAGATAACTGTAGGGAGATTTTTCTCAATTATTGTCCCTCAATAAAACCAGCTCCAGGATCTGTATTGGGATTCTGGTTAGGTAACTCAGAACCCTTTGAAGGCTGGGGGTCACTAGGTAAAGTAGTTTCAGAAACGCTTTCTAGGGGTTGATTGGGGTTAGTTAAGGCGGGTTGCTTAGTTAACTCCTGATCCTTACCCAAACCTAAATCGCTAGGGACCGTACCTTCGGAATTAACCTGCTCAGCTTTATCCTTTATTTTTTTATCCAAAGACGTAATGTATGTATTTACATTTTTATAGTCATCACTATCGACATCTAATAAAGCAGGTATAGTCTTGGCCACATCGTATGCCTCTTTTTCTTTACCTAATTTTTCTAGTGAGTTAGCTAAATTAAACCTAGCGGCGGCATAGTCGGGTTTTAATATCACAGCACGTTCAAAAAGCTGTCGAGCTTGATCATAATCTTCTGCTGCGTAGTAGACAGTTCCTATAGTTGCAACAAGTCTTGGGTTAAGGGGATCTAGACTAGAGGCTACATTGTAGGACTGTAAAGCTGTAACTCTAGATTGCTCGTTTAAACCAATTAGGCTTTGGTGCAATTGACCCCTAACCTCCCAGTTGATAGGGTTAATCCCAAGATCAGTGCCGTTTGTAATGTAGTCAGACCTAGAAGTAGCTTCACTAAGTAATGTCTGAATATCTGTAATATTATTCTGCTTCTGTTCTTCAGTTAATTCTGTATTTTCATTGTTTTGTTGAGCTAAGTACCTAGCAATTTGAGAATTAATATCTATAACAGATCTCTGATAAAAATCGTTATTCCTATTTAAATTTGCAGCTTTTCTATAAGCATCTCTAAGGGTTATTAGATTCGTAGGAGTATTAAAGTAAGATCTATAAGCTAGGTCGGAAGCAAACACTGTATAAGTGAAAATACTAGCACCCACAAGAGAAACTATAGCTAAGGCTACAACCAAAACGTGTAACTGAACCACAGAGTAACCACTAATAACCAAACTAGAAACCTCTCTATCCTTAACGTCAGAAGCTATAGCAAAACCTATCTTTCTATGCTTTACCTTGCCAGTATTATTTATTTTCTCTAGGGCTAAAACTAAACCTAATACTCCAAAGAATAAACCTAAGACTAAAGCATTGCTAGGAATAAAAATGAAGGAAATTATTAAACCCAATACAAATATTTTCGCAACACTTAGATCTGCTTGGAACTCTTCTACACCGTCTTTGGTTAACTTAAGAGATAACTCACTCCCTCGACCTAAACCATGGGTAATATATTTAAACACAAAGTAAAGTAGCGATAAGAAACCTACCAACCCCATTTCTGCCAAAGTTAGTAAGTAAAAAGAACTAGGCTTGGTATAACTAGAATCCCAATTATCGGTATTATTTACTGAACGAGGTTTAAAGGCAGAATAATCAGAGTTAAAAGTACCTACACCACTCCCAAAAGGCAATCTACTACCTATTACAGAGTTAGTTACAGTCCAAGAGGTACTAAAATTTATAGATTTTACATCCGGATTCACAGTCTTAGAAAGCATCAATTTATCAGACAGGCTGGGACTCATTTTCACCGCAAAGAAAGCTATTGAAATAACAAAGGCACCAAATAGGGAATAAATCGCTTTTTTGTGAAATAAAGATTTGTAAAAATACAAAGATCCCAAAGATGCTGCAAAAACTAGTAACAAGCTAAAACCGGTATAATAAAGAACCGAAACTACTAAAATAAGAAGCAAGGAGATAGAGGAAACAACTAATTTAGACAAGTCATCTTTATACCTAAGTATAAAATGGGAGGATAAAAATGCACCGAGTATAAGCATCACCAACTGATTAGATCTGGAACCGAAAAAAGAAAAAGAAACATTATTTAAAAACCCAAATGATGTCTCCGCTGCGGAACTAAATACACCAAAGTAATTAAGTAAAGTCTGGGCAAAAACTACCACTAAACCAATTAGAACATAAAACATGACATTTTTAACGTCTTCTTTTTTATCTATATGACTAGAAATAAGTTTAGGAAGGATAATCAAGGCGAGCAGTATAGGAACAGAGTTAGATAGGGACCCATAGAACCCCCAAAGACTGTAAGTACCCGAACTTGAGAAAGCAAAGGAGAGTAAGACTGATAAAAAAAGTAGAGCTAGAGGTAAAGTCATGTACCCTACGGATAACTTAAACTCCCCTTCCTTTATACCTTTTATCGCCAAAGTAGTTAATAAAAACACAGAGACAAAGAGAACTAATAACGACTTGTTTATTTCTAAAACATCAAAAGTAACTGGTAAAAAGAAAATTGGAAAAACCAAAAAGAAAGCTTTAATTAAATATATAGACAAGTTATGGACATTTGGCAGATTTTTCATATTGATTTAAAGTCCAAATCACAAAGATGAAGACGGACTGAATTTATTACCCTAACAACCTATAATTAAATATAAGATTTAGTCTCTAAAATGTCAAAAGGTTTAGGGAGGCAAATTTAAATAGAGAGATAGGCTAGAGTTTATTTAACTACTATTTAGTAGAACCTTAGACCAAATAGGAAAAGAGAAGATTTATCAGATTAAAAATACCCCGCGGGATCAACAAAGGACCCGTTCTTTTGAATAGTAAAGTGAACATGGGGACCTGTACTTCTCCCGGTACTTCCCATTTGGCCAATAACATTGCCCTGATCAACCTCCTGACCTACTGTAACTTGTAGTACTGACATATGTGCGTATGTAGTAACATATCCATTTCTGTGATCAATTTGTACCGCAAAACCATAACCATTAGTCCACCACCCACTACGTACTACTACACCGGAATCACTAGCATATATAGGACTCGGAACAGCGATGTCCATCGCAGGGTGATACCAACTAAAGTTTTGAGTAACAGTACGGTTGTTTGTAGGCCATATAAATGTGCCTGTACCTTTTCTACCCGTGCTTGAATAGGGAATATACCCATAAGCCGCCCCCGTATAGTAATCACCACTGACTTGCCCAGAAACAGGAGTAGGAACAATTGCTACTACTGGGGAGGGAATGTTAGCATCGGGTAGAACCAATGTCTGCCCCTTTGTTAAAGTAAAAGGCTTACTTAGGTAGTTAAAGTCGGCAATTGCTTGTTCGGCAACTTTAAACTTTGTAGATAGGCTTGCTAAGGTATCTCCAGATTTAACCTCGTACACTACCCCATTTACTGGAGGGATTTCCAATACCTGACCTACCTTTAAATATCCGATATCTGAAATATTATTAGCATACCTAACTGTATCCGTGGTCACGCCAAACTTTTTTCCAATAGACCCCAGGGTATCCCCTGGCTTGACAGTGTATTGAGTAACAGAGTCTCGATCTAAAGCAGGTCTTGAGGTCGTTAGCAAAACTGACTGGGGAACAATATCACTACTGGAAGTCACAAATACCTCTTTTTCCTCGTTGGATAAAACAATCAACTTACCCTGAAAGGTACCTCCGGTCAAAAATACGGATAATGCTAGTACCAAGGTCCCTAAGTGTAAAAGTGGCTTGCCTAGCCTCCCTCTACCCCATATAAGTCTTACAGTAATATTACCCTTTAGACTGTATATTAAGGAGGTGATTTTAGATAACGACTTTAAAGAAAAATTTAAGATTCTAGAATATTTTTTTTGAATATACCAAGATAAATGACCTAAAAATTCAAATAAACGTTTAAATTTATTCTTAATAGACTTTTTTTCTTTAATACGCAGCTCCGAAAAGGCCAATTGGTTAATACGCGGCCTCTTCCTTTTAAATAGGTTAAAAGAATTGGGTTTTTTAGAAAATAAATTTATTTTCACATTTAGAAGAATTTAAGCAAAACCTTAAATAATAAGATATGGATTGGGTATAAAACTTGAACCACGGTATACCTAGGTTTTAAGGACACTCCACAATACATTTCTCTATTATCTCATTTTTTTACAGATAAAGAAAAATTATGAGTTATCCTTCTACCCGCCGTTTTGCAGGGCAGAAAGAAACTCTAAATTGGTTTTACCTTTTTTAAGTCTATCAATTACCAATTGGGTAGCCTCGTCGGCACCTAAAAGGTCAATCATTCTTCTAAAGGTAAATATCTTTTCTAAATCTTCTTTACTAAACAGTAACTCTTCGTGTCTAGTACCAGAACGTTTAATGTCTATTGCGGGGTAAATTCTTCTTTCACTTAAAGCTCTGTCTAAGTGAAGTTCCATATTACCAGTACCTTTAAACTCCTCGTAAATAACATCATCCATTTTGGAACCTGTATCAACAAGTGCAGTACCTAAGATAGTTAAGGAACCACCCTCTTCAAAATTTCGGGCAGCACCAAAGAAATGCTTTGGGGGATACAGAGATACTGGGTCTAAACCACCACTTAAGGTTCGCCCACTTGGTGGAACAACTAAGTTGTAGGCCCTTGCTAATCTCGTAATAGAGTCTAATAAAATAACGACGTCCTCACCCGTTTCGGCTCTTCTTTTAGCTCTTTCTAAAGCTAATTCGGCAACTCTGGTTTGGTCTTCCGCGTGTTGATCAAAATTACTGGCAACAACTTCTCCGGTAACTTTTCTTTGCATATCGGTAACTTCTTCGGGCCTCTCCCCTATTAGCACTACCATAAGGTGAGCTGAAGGGAAATTTTTAGTAACACCCGAGGCTATTTCCTGTAAAAGCCATGTTTTACCAGCCTTTGGAGGTGCAACAATCATACCTCTTTGGCCTTTTCCTACAGGAGCCACTAGGTCGATTAACCGGGTACTTAAAACGGCAGGTTCGGTTTCTAAAAGTATTCTTTCTGTAGGAAAAATAGGCGTAAGTCTTGCAAATTGAGGTCTTTTTTGAGCAAGAACAGGATCCATTCCCTGAACCGTCTCTACCTTTAATAAAGAAAGGTATCTCTCACCTTCTTTAGGTTTTCGGGCTAAACCTTTTAATAAGTCGCCTTTTCTAAGCCCTAGTTTTTTAATTTGGCTTTGACTAACATAAACATCGTGAGGTACGTCTGGATCCAAAGCAGGAATTATTTGCCTTAAAATACCGTACTCTTGCATAAACTCTAAATGGCCTTCAACCGCTATAGTGTCTTGAAAATCAGGATTAGAAACAAACTGCTCGTCAATATTTTGTCTATTGTTATTATCGTTATTACTTCTGGGGGGTCTAGAAGGGGTTGTAGATCTAGATCTAGAACTAGAGCTGGTTCTGGTAACTCTTCTAGTAGGTGTATTATTTTCCATTTTGAAATTTAGCGCCAGAAAAAACTAGCGAATGTAATTTATTATAAATTTTATTTTAAGAGTAAATCGATATTAGGGATTTGGTGAAAAACTGCACTAAGTGTAGTACGTGAACACTATAGCATACCTACGTGTAACAAAACAAGCTTTAAAGTTAAAAATTGACGAATTTAACCTTAATACAGGGGTTTAGTACCTCAGACAAAGTATAATACTAGATCCTAGATCCGGTTTTATTAATCCTTAGATTATATATTAAACCTAATCCAAGTAGTACCGCACCAATTAAGCTAAAAGTCTCTGCTGGACCTGCTTTAGGTAATTCACTTACGGTTTGTCCACCTTTTGTGGTTGCACCCAAAACTTTATCAGCCAGAGGGCTTTTAACCCTATTATTGTCTGAACTTGTTAGACCTGAATTAACAGCATTTGATTCATTACAAGTTGCATTAAAATAACCATAGGCCATATTACCTTTTCCCTGTTTCCAGTAATCACTGCTAGCAATGGCTATAAAGTAGTCACCACAATCCTCGACAGTGTAAGGGTAAACGTACTCATTAGCACTTTTTTTGTCTAAAGTAACAGGTAAAGCAAAAACATTTATAGGAATCTGTGAATCCACATTAGGAAAGGTGTATAGACCTTCTACTTTATATATTCTTCCTTCGTAGCTGTATTCAGCTCTTTCGTCTGTGGAATTTTCTAGTTCAATTTTTAAACTAACCTGATCTCCTTTATTTAAATCTTCACCAATAATGTCTTTATTTGTACTTCCCTTAACGTTAAATATATCCTTTTTTTCTACAATAATATTATTATTGTTTTGATTGTTATTAGTATTATTACCCTTACGATTAAAAAATTTGTAAGCGGTGTAACCTAGATAAGAAATACCAAGGATAACTATTATTAATGAGATTATAAATATTATTCTGTCTTTCATTGTGTATGATTAAATTTTCGCTAATTTGTAGCGAATTTAAAGGCCGGATTTAGTCCGGCCTGGTAAATTTATTTAACTGACTTTACAACTTTACGGTTGTAAATTACCCCGGTACTTAGTACTAAAGCTCCTATTAAAGCTAAAGTGCTTTCTGGACCTGCTTTAGGTAACTGAGTAGGGGTTCCAAGTACAGCGGGTAGATCTATACAGAAGTTTGCATAGCCACTATCGCTTTCCTTTTTATTATTGTCTTTTCTATAACCCTTAGCCTCCGCAACGTTTGTTATACAAACTTTGTCATCAGCTGGTAGATCAGCCTCTTCTACTACTTTAGTTCTAACTTTTATTACTACATCGTTTCCAACATTTAACGAACCAATATTGTAAGTAACCTCGTTACCATTAACATCAGAATCTTGATCAGTTAAAGTTTTGTCGTATTTAACAAAGTTAGGTAAAACATCTTTTACTTTAACGTCTTTTAAATCAACGTCACCTTTGTTTTTAACTTTAATTCTAAAGTAAACGTAATCTTCAGCATTAAACATATGCTCACTAGACTTTAAGTGATCTTTGTAACTGTCAGAAATATCTTCTTTAGATACTAATTTTTCAACATCAAGATCAGAGTTGTCTTCAACATTTACACAAGTTTCTCCACCGCCATATTGGGTAAAACAAACCTGTCTAGCACTTACAGCACTAGTTGTTACAAGAAATCCTAACGCTATTAAACTGGTTAAAATCAAATTTTTCATAGTTTTTGTATCCTTTTAAACATAGGCAGAACCTATATATCAAAGAAAAAATCTTATTATTAACACTATCATACATATTATAGGGTATTTTGTCAAGTGATAAGTACTATAAATATAAGCCTAACAAAAGGATTAAGCTGAAATAAGTGAGATCTAGACCGATCATCTAGCCATATAATGATCAGCATTTAGAATTTCTAATGCCTAAATCAGTCGACAATTAGCCAGTTTAGGATAAAATTTAACTAATGAGTTTTACTGCCCTCATAGCTCAATATTCTTTATTAAGTATTCTTGGATTAGATGGTTTATCTAGAGAAGAACAAGACATCTTTAACCTTCAAGCAGCACGTTTAGCCTTTAAAAATGCCCTTGTAATTTGTCAAGAAATGAACCTTATTACAAAGGAACAAATGGATAGTCTAAGCACACTCAAAGACCCACTGGAAGTACAGAACAAAATAGTTCAACTAGTGCCGGGTTTTACGGATATTACAGTAAAAGAGGTGAATAAAATTAAAATACTCGCACTTAAAACCCAAATTAACGATTTCTTAAACTTTGCTGATACTAAAATTAAAACCCCAGAAACAAAACAAAAAGTTAGAGAAATATGTACAAAGCTCTTATCTTTAATTGATGTAGACACTTTAGGCGAGGACGACCAAAAAACCCTAGATCAGTACCAGATGCTTAGGTCTAAGTTAAATTTTAGTAACTAAATGTCAGAAGTAGTAAGGTTTATTGCTCAAAACTTACGTGATAGCGCAACCGAGGGACCAGATCACAAAGGAAGCTACTCCCCGACCGCCCCCGACTCGATCCACGAAGTTGTAAAAAGAAATTACCGCATACCTCAAGATGCCAGTGAGTCACTTCAAAGCCTTTTTGATTTAGTTAATGCAGAAAATGTCACAGACAACTATGAACAAAGGGCCCATCCAGGCAACAAGGCAGCAAGGATAGCAGGTAAAGTTGCTGAAATTGCTTTACCAGTGGCTGCAGGAATAGCAGCCAGATCAGGAGTAGAACTTATATTTGGAACGGTGGGCGGTCCCCCACTTGCAGGTATAGTTGGTGCTATAACTGGAACAGTTTCTGGGGCAATGGAAGTAAGAAAAGTGGATCAAAGGGGTGCAGGTGCCCAGGAGTTTTACCAAAGAAAAGTTTCAGGCAGAACAAGAGAAATAGAAAAGGCCCTAGGCGAGAAAAAAGTATTAAAAGCTGCCTGGCGAGTTGTCTCAGATTTTTTAAGTCTGCCCGAAAGCATTGCTACCCGAAAATCATTTAAAGCAAAAGCTAGAAATAAAGAGATTAGAGCTGACGTAAAAGATTTAGGTATAGAGCTTTTTGACAAAGACCTATTTGCCGACATCACCCAAATACTACAAAACCAACCCGAAAAAACGCCGCAAGTACAAAAATTACTACAAAATTTAATGACTCAGGCCACACTTACAGGCTTTAGCGAAAGCATAGATGATGATGTGATTGCTAAAAGAAGAGATGCACTTAGTGTAGTAACTTTTGCTATGGCACAAGAGGGCAAGGCAGAAGAGGTTAAAATAGCCTTTAACAGAAGCAGGTTAGAAGTTGCAAGGGCAGTTAAAAAGTTAAAGCGAAATTACGTTATAGGTTCAGCTATTTCTAGGGCCGCTAAATCCTTTTTATTTGTAACCGCCCTAGATAATGCCTCCGAAATTGCAGAACACGCCAAGAATGCTTTTGAATCTAAGGACGCTCATTTTTCAGATTTAGCAGACAATTTTAATCATCAGATAGACCAGTGGAAGGGAGATGCCGAAGAATTTTTTAGTAAGCATGTGGCCCCAACCCATACAGGCGATTCTTTTTCATTAAGTGGGGTTGAAATTAACGATTATGCAAAACACCAACTAATTAAAGCGGCCGATAGCGCCGGTTTTGGTAACAACGTGGATGCTTACCTGGCAGCCGGGGGGCAAGAGAGACTTTTACGATTTGATTCTATAAAACAGATCTACACAGAATTACAGGCTAACCCACATGTCCTAACCCAAGTCACTGAGACTGCACAGAGCCTGGGAGTTAGTAACGACCAGTTACTAGAGGCAATTATGACCAGGGCCCCATATGATCTAAACGGCGTAACGATAGGTGGAGTACACGGTTTTGGGTACGAAAGCGTGAGTAATTGGCTAGATAAAGTTAATACCGATGCAAATGCCTTAAACAGCCTTAAACAAGGAATAGAGGCCTCTAAAGGCAACCTGCATTCTGCCTGGAGAGGTATTTGGGATGGATTATTAACAAATACACCTGTCCCTCCAATTGAAAGCATAGATATAGATCAAGAACGACTAAATTTATTTAACCGGGGTGTTGGTTTAATTCAGGGTTTAAATAACTTACAAACAGAGGCGATTAGCCAACTTAAAGACTTAGATAAAGCAGTTACAATAGCTAAAGCGATAAATGCAGGTGTACAGCTTTCTGTTGCCTATGTAAGTGCGGCGGAAGTATGGTCAACTGTAAATGAAGGGTCGGTTGTATTTGGCGATAAATACGAGGGACCCGCAAATTTTAGGCCACAGCGGGCTCCAGAACGACCACGGAACAATGAAGAACCAGATATCCCACCTGCACCACCAGTACCTCCTATTAGACCCCAAAGACCAGCACCTGAGGTAAATAGACCTCAAGAAGAAGAGCCTGTAGATGGAGACTGGAGAGTACTTAATGAGAATGAGGAGGGTGGAGGTGAGGAGGCACCTGAAAACCTACAATTACCAGACCTAATTTTAAAAGAGGAAGACTTACCCTTCGAGGGCGCATTTTTAGTACCATCCTTGGACAGAAATGGTAAACAAGAAAAAGATGCAGAGGGAAAACCTGTATTTAAAACTAAGTATTTTTACACTGTAAAAAAACAAGAACCAACAGAAAGTTTTAAAATTGGAAGTACAATAAGAAACGGCGAAGCTACAGTAGCAAAACTAGCAGAAAAAAGAATGGAGCACTTTACTATTAACTTTGGAGACGGTGTTAACGTCATTTTAGATCCAAGAACCATTGCGGAGCTTTTATACCCAAGGCTGGGTCGAAACGCTCAAACAGAAAAAATATATAAAGCCATAGAGGCAAAAAAAGACCAACTAAGCGAACTAGCCAATAAAGAATACCCACAAGGCAGTGATAGTAATTTTAGGGATGATTTTATTAATATACTTAAAGGAATTAGAAATGTAGCAGATAAAAGAGCAGAATACGTTTACTATTACTTATATAATTCGTACAAAGCAATAAAGGATCAACAGGAACAAGCACCTTAAGTAAGTACTTGCTTGGGCTTTAGAAGAAGGTGACTATTTAACTAATACAACATTTGTAGGCACTACTCTAAGACGAAGCCTGCGTTCACAACAGGAGCAACTCTTTCTAGATACTCTGCTACACCATGTAAAGTCCAAACAGGGTCGTCTTCGGGGCTAAAATCATCACAAGTACCTCGTAAGTAAATACTGTCCCAAATACTTAGTGCAACTACATTATCAGGCAAGTTACTAAACATAATGGCTGCGCAATTTCCAAAGACTTCGTCTAAAACCAAATCGCCATAATCTCCCACCGCTGCAAATGAAAGCACCTCCAAGGCTGCCCTAAGCTTAATCACTTTTACTGCAGAGGGACTATAGTAGTCTAAATCTATTTTGCTTAAATAATCCCCTGCTATAGACATACAATACAAAATATCAAATTTGTCCCTCTCTTCGTTGGGTAAGTGGTTTCTATAGAAAGTTAGTGCGTGCCTAGTCAGTTTATTAAGCATAATGTTTGTTACTGTAGGATATATAAAGCAGAACAGTCAAGTGAAAGGAAGGTAGCTCTGGGGTATTTTTGCGTACTAATACTAGACCCAAAATACCTTTTCCAGCTAGAAATACTTTACGTTAAAAACAAACCTACACTAAACCACCCTTGATAGTAAAAGCTGTAGCTTATCAGTGTATTTAGAAGAATTTCCAAACTTATAAACACCGGTCAATTGATTTTTCTTAATAAAAAGAAGGTCTTTGAGTGTAGTGTAAATACTTCTTAAAACCTTAACTTTGGAATTCCTGTCATCACTCCATGCAACAGGAACCTCTTTACATTCTAGATTTAGATTCTTAGCTAAAAATAGTATTTCAGCGTCATATCCCCACCTAGAAACAAGGCTCTGCGTAAATATCTTATTCTTTGCAGATTTACTGAAAGCTTTGAATCCACAGGTAAAATCTGTTACCCAAGTATTCAATAGTATCTTAGTTAAATAGGTAAATCCCTGACCAAGAATCTCCCGATGTCTTGGTTGACGAACTACCACAGTAGAGTGACCATTCTTACGGGTTCCCACTATTACTTCTGTTTTATTCAAAAAATAGGGAACAAACTTATTCATTTCACTAAGGGGTGTAGCCATATCTGCATCAAAAAACAAGGTGTAGTCACTTTTTGCCTCAAGCATACCCACTTTAACAGCATGTCCCTTACCTCTATTAAGAGTAACGTTAATTAAAGACACTTTGGCACCAGTATAACTGGACAAACGCTGAATATTTTTTTCAATTATTTTCTTTGTGTCGTCCCTACTACCATCATTTACAAATATAACTTCCTTCACTATAAGTTCGGAAGGTATATTAGCTTCTTTTAGAGCTTTAAATGTTTTTTTAAGTCTCTTTTCCTCATTGTAAACAGGAATGACAAAGGACAGTGATATCTTTTTCATAATATAAATATTAACACAATAAAAGCTTTTAGTCAATTACTATGGGTTATATTTATAGGTTTTAAGGCTCCCGTATAATAGCTACCCACTAATACAAAACAACCTATCTATCTATTTGTCGATTTTAAAAGGTTTTACAGATACAATTTATATAATGTCTTAAGATTAACCAAGTAATAATTGGGTATTCCTATAGCCATTTGCTCAGGGATTTAAGAACACTGGAGTTACCGTAACAATGACAAAAGAAAAAACTAAAATAATATACTTAACAACAGCTCTAGTTGTAGCCACTGCTCTGGTTATAATGTTTTTTTTAGTAAGTTCCACAATTGCGGGTTGGGACAATTTTTCGACTAACCTGGCACCGAAAATCAACTTTTTTAGAACCTTTTCAGCCTGGAGAGAGTATAGGGGTCTGGGAACACCTTCGGACTCGGAAATGTCGGATATTTTTAGACAACTTTTATCCTATTTGTTTTACTTAGGTGGCCTGAACAAAATATTTGATTATGTTTGGGTTTACACCACCTATATATTAGGAGGGTTTTTCATCTACAAGCTAAGCTCTTTGTTACTAGGCAAAAATAAAAAAAATACTAAGATAGGAGTTTTTACCGCAGCTATTTTCTACCTATTTAATGCCCATACAACAAGCGTGTTCGCCTTTCCCCTACTGCCTTTAATATCAAGGTTTTGGTTATTCCCGGGTGTTCTTTATATCTTTTTAAGGTTATCAGAAAAATTCAGCTATAGAGATCTAGTGTTCTTTACCATTTTGACATTACTGGGGGCGAGTTCGTTTATAACAGGAACTTATTTTTTACTTATATTGGGGCTTTTACTAGCAACTTTTTTGGATTTTAGAAATATAAAACAAAAGTTAAAACTATTGTTAATATTTATTCTAATCAATTCCTTTTGGTTAATAAGCTTTACTGACTATACCTTAAGATTTGCAGATAAAGTGGCCAATTCTTCAACTTTTATTGAAGTAAACGAAATTCAACTAAATAGAAGTGTTAGAGATTTTAATTGGGATAAAACACTTAGCTTGTACTCTAATTTTTACGAAAGTAACCCTAGTGCAATGGACACCGGAGAAAAAATCTACCTAAACAATCTGGCTAAAGTTTACGAAAATAGGGGGATTTTATACTACATGATGCTTATATTCCCCCTTTTCTACATACTCGGATCCATAAAAATACTAATCGATAGAAAGAAGAGTTTGTACTGGTTACCCCTAAGTTTAATAGCTCTAATCTTTTTGGCAAAAAGGGAGTCTAGTCCGATAGGTTTTCTTTACCAATTAATTACAGACCGATCCCCAAGTATAAAGATACTTTTAAGATTCGGGGATACCAAATTACACCCACTAATCGCGATAGTAGGTTCGGTATCAGCGGGATACTTTGTAAACTACTTGTACCTATGTTTAAACAATGTAAAAAAAGCAAACTATCTTAAATACCTACCCGCAGCTATTTTATTGGTGTATTTGTGTCCTTTCTATGGGGTACTAACCACGGGATTAGTTAGCCCTCTTACAAAAGTGAACATACCCAAAGCATATTACGAAATAGCCGAGGTAATTAACCAGGATAAAGAATTTTCCAGGGTGCTGCATATACCAAATGAAAAGATATCCTATTGGAAACCTTATAAGTGGGGGTACTACGGATCTACTTTTTTTGCATACATGATAAATAAACCTCTAGTTGAAAGAACTTTCGAACCAGGAAATGATCCTACAGACCGGTTTAATCAAAAGCTAAGAACTTTGGTTAACAACAATCCAAAAGACATAAATACGAAAGAACTCCATAATTTGCTAGCAAGCACAAGTATTAAATATCTGATATTTGATAATACTGTAGATAATAAAGTAACTCAGAAAAACATGCTGTTTTGGGGGGATCTAGAAAAAGAAAACTACCAAGCAGCAATTCTAAAACTGGAAGAAGATAACTACATAAGCAAGATAAATACTTACAACGTAACCATAAACACATTTGGTAGCGAGAGCCTTGACCTTTATGAGGTTAAAGACCCCGCTAGTATAGTTGAAAGTAAGAGTAATAAAGGAATAATAAACAGTGAACCCTATTTTAATACCGACCCAGAGGTTAAATATATAACTAGCCTTACTGATAAAGGGGTATATTTTCCCTTTCACAGTAGCTTTATAAAGAATTTGAGCGACTCGGAAAACCAAGTTTACCAAAACAGTTTCATTGAGGACGGGTTTATTATGCAAGACCTCTACGCAAAAAGAACATCGGGTGAGATAGGCATTACATTTACCCCACCAAATAAAAAAGAAGTATACCAAACCTTTAAACTTCCAGAAAATGGCTTAAATAATTACAGAGAAGTTGCAAAAGAAAATTACTTAGAAGACTGGAAAGCACTAAACTACACAAAATACTCCAATTTCAGAATGATTATAAACGGTATAATTATTCCCCTACCCTTTTTGAGTACAGACGAGAGTATAAAAATAGGCACGGTTGTTTTAAATAAAGGACAAAATAATATAAATGTTTTTGAAAATACCGAAACAAAAGAGCTAGACTTAGCCAACTTTGACTTTACAGAGTACACAAACTGCTATTTTGACAGCACAGAAGGATATAACTATTTTTTAAGCGCTGGGACAGAACTTAACACCAAAAATATAAATGGCACTTTATGTATTAGCTCGGATTTAACACACCTACTTAATCTAGATAAGCTAAAAAAGGACCAAAAAGGTATAGCGGAAATAAAAATTATTTCAATTAACGATAGCTGGGGAGCAACTGAGAAAATAAAAAATTCCAAAATATTATCAAACTTTGAAAATCAGGCACTAGGATATCTAAATCAACAAGCCCCAAATAATTTCACCGAGATTTGTATACACGAAGCTAAAGACGACAGGTGCATTAATAAACACCAATTTATTAAGCCAAAGGTAAACACTGCAAAAATGTCTTTTATCTATGGTAATGACAGTCCCATTAATTTACTTATTTCATTACCATCCGTAAACGGTAAGGAACGAAAAAAGTCATTCTCTAAAGTTGAGGTCACAAACTATAACAGTATTTTGTCACAAGAGTTTTATGCTGCAGACTCTGATTACTCAGGAATTACACCCAGCTATATCACAAATGTGAAACCTGTATCTCCTTATTCTTACTATTTTAATAATGATGTAGACGGGTTTTTATCTTATACCAAGGAATGTGGAATAACAGATAGCTACAGAGAAACAACTGTTAAAGACGAGAAAACAATTATGTTTATGCAAAACTGCAACAACGGGTTAATTATAAGAGCACCCTACGACCCTGTTACAGGCTACTTATGGACAATTAATTACAATATTTTAAGTGGTAAGTTCCCTAAAACTTCGATTACTCAAGGCGACACTTTAATATATAACGAAACTACATCTAGGTACTCTGGTTACCCCTTTATAGATGGTTTTAAGCTATTACAATATGTACCAAATAATTTAAGCTACTATATTACCAAAAACAAAGCAGACTACTTTAAAAACGTAATAGACGGCCTTAAATTTGAAAAAAACAGGGTATATATAGAACCTACAGGTTACTCTAGACAACCTAGCCGGGCTATTTACACGGTAGAACAAAATAGTCAGGGATTTGGAGCCACTGCAATTAACGAATTCGAAATTAAACACATTCCCAATAAATTAGCTAATTTAGGGTTCATTAAAACAAGCAAAGTAGAACTTGCAGAACAAGAATTTGAAAAAGCGGAAGTAAATTACACTAGAATATCTCCAAACTGGTGGAAATTAAACATAAAAGCGCCAGAAAAGGATGCACAAGTACTTATAGAGTTTAATCAATCTTATGCAAAGGGGTGGAAGCTTTATAAAACTAATAGTAAATTCTTAGCTTTTTTTGGCTTTAAAAAGGCAATTACAGATCATGTAATAGTGGACGGTTGGAAAAACGGATACATTATCCCCTACTCTGAATTACCGGCTAATTACATCCTTTTTTATACACCAGAAAGGCTTTTAATAGTGGGTTTTTTAATAAGCTTTGTAACTTTAGTGTACTTTTTAGTTAAAGCCTTTTTAAACAGAAAATAATTTATTTTTTTAATCAATCTGTATACAGCCCAATTAAACTTTGGGCCAAATGTATATCCGGCCAAGCTCTGAGCAAACCAGAACATCCAATCAGAAAGTTTTGCTTTTTGAACATTTTTATTAGCCCAAATATGAACCTTTAAAAGTTTTTTCATTTGTATCTTGTGGTTTTTCATACTACCCGCACTTTCGTGCCACCTTACATCAGTAAGTATTACAGGTAGGTTAGCTAATTTTCCGATTTTTCCAAGCATATACCACATATGAACGTCATCTACCGGCCACATAGCTTGGTTGTAGCCTTTTGTTTTTAAATAAGCACTCTTTCTATACATTACAGCAGGGTCGGCAAATGGGCTTAGTTTCATCCAAACTGCCTTAATTTCTTCGTCTTTTAAAGGGAATTTAATTACGTCAAAGTTTTTATTTGTTTTGGTAAACATTTTAGTATAACCACCAACAGCAACATGATCTTTATTTTTTTCTAAAAAACTTACCTGTTTTTGTAACCTGGCAGGTCTCATCAAATCATCTTGATTTATTCTAGCAATGTACTTACCGTTAGCAGAGCTTAGGGCTAATTTTAAGGCTTTATCCATACCCTTGTTTTTTTTAAAGCTGTAAAACTTTACCTTTTTACTTTGTTTAGCTATTTTTGCACAAGTATCTTTACTAGAATCGGTACTTCCGTCGTCAACTAATATTATTTCAAAGTTTTTATAAGTACTTTTAAGAACACTATCTACTGTTTGTTGTATAAAGGAGTCTCCATTAAACACAGGGATAACTATACTTACTAAGGGATATTTAATTTTTGTTTGTTTAGTATATTTTTCCATTATCGTTATCGTTTTAGGGTTACTGTATTTTGGGGGTCAGATTTTATATTAAATTTTGAGGGCAAGTAAATATAACTACATCTAAATCAATAATCTTTAGCTTATTTTCTTAGGTGTAGCTCAGACGGACAAGACAGGAATTAATGAAAATGTGATTTGGCTAGGCCAGATCAAACTTTCTCCTTATTCTTGTCCGTCTGAAACTACGGTAAATCTTCTAGGGCGCGTCGCTAGCCGGGGGGCTGGCGGCGGGAGGGGTGGCGTCTTCGGCAGGAGAACTCTGGGAGTTAACCTCGCAGAAGCTCATGAAACGTCCTCCATCGGGGGCGACAGAACCTTGGGAGGTAACCCAAAGGGAGTCACCCATCTGAAGAGAGCTGGCCACCGGGGTGGGCTGACTTCCGAGAAAGAAGGCTGCTGCGGGGATCGACTGTCCGGGGGACAGAGTAGCGCCGAAGGCAAAGCCGGTTTCCTCAAAGTAAGCGTTGTAAGCATTCACCTGATCGGTGCTTGCCTGGATCGCTTCAGCTTGTTCTACCGTGAGGCAGATGCTGCTGTCCTGAGGAACCGCACCTTGTCCGGAGCTGTTGCCGGTCTGATAGGGATCCTCCGAAGCAGATGCTCCAACTGTCACCCCACTACAGAGCTGCGTAAACCGACCCCCACCGTTGGGTGCCGGGATGTTGAACGCAGAAACTGCATACCAAGCTCCCCAGGTACCCTGGACACGAATCGCACGAACCTGCGCTGGAATCCCATTTTCAGGGAGCCAGTCGGTCCAGACGATCGTGTTCGCAGGTACAGTGTAGCCAGGCTGAGACCAGGTTGCGCTGTCGTTGATGCTATAGTCCCGGTCAAGCTGACCCAGAACTGCACTCACATCACTACCAGCGGCCAAAACCTCATTCACCCATTGCTGGGTCCTGCAGGTGCTGTCTGCGGGGGCCTGGTTGTCGGCTCCTGCATCGCGACTGCGAGGGCTGGCGGGTTCTTCCTGTTGAGCCTGAAAAGCCTGGTTCTCCCATGCTTCTTCCGCCCAATCGAAGGCCCCAATGCTGGAACCTACGAAGAAAAGGACCGCCAAAACTGCGAGAATTGCGAGTGTTGCCCTAATCATGGTATTTCTCTCCTTGTTACCAATACTTCTTGAATGTGTTTACGACCGTATCCTTGGCGGCACCGCCCGCTTTCTTAGCCTGGGCTGAGAACCGGAAGGTAATCTTCTCCGCGAAGTAGGGCGCTAATTCAGAATCCCTGGCGATAATCTCCTCCAATTCATCTGAATCTCTGCCTTGAATAGGCGAAGAACCTGTATTGGGATCAGCAAAACCTCGCAAGTCACCGCCTTCAGCGACGAAGAGATCTCGAAGATCCTCGACATCCACCACTCGACCGACGGAACACAGATACATAACGACCAAGTTGTTAACCAACCGGGTGTCTGCAATCAATTTTCCGCCAGTCAAAGTGCTTACTGCAGCCTGCTTCAACTTAGCCATGGAAACTCTCCTTGTAAAGAATATTGACGTCTGCAAATGCAGTGTCACGAATTAAAAGCACTAGTTTATAAAGCTCTTAATTCGTAACACTACAGCATTATCCATTTTGTTTACTTAAGAAGAATTAATTTTACTTAATTTACCGTAGTTATAAATATAAAACCAGACAAGTACAACTTGTGTGATTTAATATTCTTTTTTAAAGTACTATCGAGTAGACTCGATACTTTAAGTTATTTAGTTTGTCTAAATGACTTCTTCAGAATTTAAATTCTGATTCCAAATTTTAAAGCTAGAATCAAAATTTAAACATTACTTAATAGTTATGTGTCCTATTATAGCAAAAAGACTATAGGGTGTCAATGTGCTTTCTATCCCCTATTACCTTTATTTAGGCTTTATACCTACTTGTCCGAGTGAAAGTTAATTAACCTCAAGGTTAAAACCTAGACGCAGGTTTTATTAATAAGGGTCCAGCTTTCACCCAGATAAATAGGTATAAAAAAAGGGCGTAGGTATTTATACCAGACGCCCTTAAAATTTATAGTTATCTACTAACAAGTAGCGTCTAAATACTTGTTTGTTTTTAAAGTTTTAATGTTCTACTAAAAAACTCACGTTTCTTAATGTGAATAATATACTATAGGTTATATTATTTGTCAAGTCTTTTTGTTTATGACAAGATAAAGGGAAGGAAAGAAGAATACCTAGGTTTACTTTTTAATAGTTATAGCTTGAATGTAACCCTGCTCATTTGAGGGTAAACCTCGGTGGACAACGTAGTTATCGCACATGCCTAAGTTACGATAAGTGTCCTCTGGTGAGAATCCGTCGACACGGGTAGCTACCCCCAAAATTCTACCGGTAGGTAAGTAGGTTCTTTGGTTAATTTCATGAAGAGCAGAGCCACTATTACCCTTACACATAACGTTCATAGAGGAACCTGAGGAAATTCTACCATTTGGATCTAATACCCTAGATACGTTTTCTTGAGCATTTGCAGTAGTACTAAAGTATACTAAGTTATCTACATCAGAGCGGTATGCCAAAGTGTAAACATCCTTATCAGAATTTATTTCAGGATCAACAAAGCGTAGAATCCTTAGTTTGTTTTGACGAACTAAATAATTAACATTTTGTTTTGCAATCCCTTCCAAAGGTAAAAACCAAATACCGGAGTCTCCAGAGTCATCCTCATAAGACTTAGTAGAGTACAAATATTCCAAGTCCCACTCGTAAAAGCCGGCATGGGGAATATAGGTAAATAAGTGTCCCCCGTTTTCAGCAGCCATTGAGAGTACATGGGAACCCGATGCTAGCATCGGTCTACCGTAAGCATCCTCGACTAAACAAGAGTGCGCTAAAGCATGATCTGTAAAAACGGGAATATTTCCAGAGAATAAATAATTATTGTGCGGTCGAGACTCCGCATTTAAGGGATTATACCAAAAAGGACCCAATCTATCTATTAAACTTTTTGGGTATTCTAAGTAGCTTACCTTATTTTCTAAACGACTCGACTCTAAAGTTTTTAGCCCTGCAAATAAACCACCCCGCAGAAAAGCTCTTCTACTAAGAGCTGGATTACTTTCCAACAGAGCTGCAGCTCCAAATAAATTTTTTGCTTGATTTTCTGCAATGGCCACTTGAGCCTCTAGACTGGTATTCGGATCAGGCAAATAGATTTTAGCATCAGGATTCTCTACAACACGAGCATTTTCGTCTGTATTGAATTGTGTAATAAGATATCTTTTATCCTGATCCATAATTGGGTGAATAATATACTATAGGTCTTACTATTTGTCAATAAAATAAAGAGAGTTTTGGTATATATAAATAATACAAATAGGTATTATACGGATAGAAGTTTATCTCGGAAACTCTTCACCAAACAATTCATATCTTTTTAAAACCCTAGATTTATCACTTTCAGTTAGTTCGCACATGACCGATGTAGATTTGGGTAAAATCTTAATAAACACAGATCTTTTTAAGGATACACCATTAGGAAATTCCCCGTAGTTAAACAAAAAAGTAAACTGATTATAGGGTGGGCGTGTTAGAAAATAGGTATCTAGCTGGTAAAAACTGTCTGACCAAGCGAAACCCTCGTTGTAAAAGTCATCTTGTAGAAAGGCCCCTGCCAAGCCATGTGTTCTAAATTGCCTAATGTTAGGCACATAGGTATACCGATCAAAATCTTTTTGTGCGGACTCTATTTGGGTCCCTAATACAGAAACTACACCTACTGATAAATGGGGGTCTTTCTTTAAAACACTATCGTAAGGGGTTGGCCAAAAATTAATTTGCTGTTGATAGGGATTTAGATATTCCACCCATAAATCCGCACATGTATCGGCCATATTGTAGGCCTTTTCATCTAAATATACATCTTGAGGTAGTAAATAGAGATAAATTTTTTTCGTCCATTACAGTAGTATACTATTTTAGTATGACAAGGGAAGACATTTATGTACTATAGGACACTTATGAGGCTAATGCGATCAAAAACTAACTGTATTCAGGCTAACCCACATAGGTATTAACCAGTTTTACATTATTTTAAAGTTGTTTTTTAATATATTCTTTAACGTATGAGGGGTAATTAGAAACAACTTCTGCCTGTACAACCCCCGCGGCCAAATTTTCTTGCAAATTTTGCCTTGCCCTGTATAACCTAGCCTTAATAACACTTACATCTATCTTATAAAAGTCAGCTATTTCTTGATTAGTGTACCCCTCTAAATCCAACAAAAAAGCTCCTCTCTGAAACTCAGTCAAAGAGGCTAAGGCTTGCTGAAAAATATCGTAAAAGACCAAACTATCTTCAACTTGAAATCCTGGATTGCAAGGAGAAGCTGTTTCGGCTATTAAATAATCTGATACAAGAGTAACCCGTCGCCTTTTTCTTAAGAAATCGGTCCTAGCATTAGTAGCGACACAGGAAACATAATACGGTAAATGATCTATCTTTAAGCCTCCTTGGGTAGTAGCTGTTCTAATAATATTTGTACAAACTTGTTGGGCCAGTTCTGCAGGGTCTTCAGGGTATAAGTTACAGGAGAATACCAGGGCTAGATTGTGAATTCTATCAAACATAGCCTCAAGGGCATCTTCGGAAATACAAGACATATCTAGGTGTAGAGGCTCCAGATTACCTACTCCGACTTTATCCCTACCTAAGTCAAATGAAGAAGGCCTGTCTAGTAGGTTAGGGTTATTTGTCTGCACAACGAAAGATTATAATTGAAATAAGGAATATAATCAATTACTATAAGTTAAAGGATACTACCTTTTTCTTACACCTATGAATGCAGAAGTAGAAAGTTCAGAAAACAATCCCCATTCGCTAGAATATTACGAAATTGAGTTTGATAGTGAAAAGGAAAATTTTACTTTTAATGAAGCCCCGATTAGTACTGGACAGAACGTGAATAGCGTACTTTTTTATTTCGAGGAGGGTAGGTACCCAAGAACCTTTGTAATGGGTAAACTACTGGTTAAGGGCCAAATTGAAGCTGTCTCCGGAAATATTTACTACTACAAGATTATACACAAATATTAACTCAAGACTTATTATTTTTATTTGGTGGACCCAAGGGGACTCGAACCCCTGACCTCTTGCATGCCATGCAAGCGCTCTAACCAGCTGAGCTACGGGCCCTCAAATTTACATTAAAAATTATAGCATCGTTTTAAATATTTTGTCCGTAACATTGTTGGCAAAGATTTAGGGCTACTGACTGATCAATCTTAGGATTTCACGGACAGACGTGAGTAAAATTGGTAGAACACATCGAAGGGGGGATTCCAACAATTTCAGATTAATTAACTAACTTCCCCTTTACCACCAACCTTTCACTATATTCTTGTTTAATACTATCCCATATACCGTAACAGGTTATAAGGGTAATAGTAGGCTCACTTGTTTGTTTGTAAGCATTAAAAATATCTTCTACACTGTTTGGATCTGCTAAATATTTATCTGTTACTATATATGTCTTTGATTTATTTAAACCACTTGTATTTATGCTTTGTACTACAATAACATCACGAGCTTTTAGAGATGTAAGATTGTAAAATGCCGCTGGAGCACCCGTGTTGGTATCAAAGTGTCCAGATAGAACTAAATTACCCGACTCCCCCATTTTACTACTGCTGGTTAACCAACCAATATTTTTAAAGTTTTTAGGTACTTGCATAGCACCGTCGGGGTCTACTGTAACATGTTCAATACTCGCATCTATCCCTACAGAAGGAAGTTGTACACTAACCGGCTGGCTATACTGCATATCGATTAAATTTTTAAAGGAGTTATCAGTGCTTATAACTACCTCTGGAGGCAAAACTTTTAGTACAGGGGCCTGTGCTTGGGTGGGAAAAGATAACAAAAAATAAAAATACGAAACAGACACAAATATACCTCCAGTTATTTTAAAAACTGACTTAAATGATTTAGTTTTTTCTTCGATCGCTATAGTCATATAACCCAAATCTGAATTTAAATGCTAGATAGCTAATCTTGCATTACAAACTCTTTTTTTACTGACAATTTTATCAAATGACATTATTGAACTGACAAGTTTAATGCCGTAATTTTAACTAAGAAATAGTTAAGAACTTCTTAGCTAAAGTTAAAACCCAACCACTCTAGGGGGTGATATAAAGGCTCACCAAGACAACAGATAGAAGAAACTTGTGAGCCTTACGAACCCTGCCCAAATTTTAAAACTTTCAACTTTTGTCAGAAACTTGTCACTAGTATCTACCAAATAATTTTTCTATAATGCATGTAACACGTACAAAGTACGAGAGCATTGCAAAGCAATATAACTTATAGTATAATATTATTAGTTAAATAACACAAGAAGTATGAATCCAACTAAACCCACAATTGTTGAAGTAACAGGCCAAATAAACCAAGAGGGGGTACCTGTTTCGGAAGCAGTCGCACAAAGTGAATTTGGAGTATCTGCATCTGGGGAACAAGAAACCGCTTTACCATCCACTACACAAGAAGTAAGTAACGTTACAGACAGAGATCTTAAAGTAGAAGAAAATATAGGCGGGGCACAAGAAAACCCTATTGGGGTTAATGAGACCCTGGGAGAACCTGAAACAATAACACCCGAAGGGTGGCAAGCAGACACTAGTAACACTGCTGCGACAATGGCTATCTACGAACAATTAGCAGCACAAGGACAAGCTTCAGTACCCTCACCGATGTAAATTAAATACGATTAATTTTTTTACTGATCGGTATTTTTTTCACCCTTTATATCCAATCCTTGGGCTTTAGGTATATTTTCAGTTCCCTGCTGAGGTGTCGGTGGATTTGCTACCAAAGGCTTTTTATCTACCCCTTTAAACGTATTAGTGCTTTCTTCGTACTCCGTTTTATGGGCATTAGCTAAGCTTATTGCTCCCCTATTTTGAGGTTTAAGAGCAGGAGGCTGTGAATTAATACCAAAAGAAGGACCAAAAGGAGAAGGAGCATTTGGATTTGCGTAAGGGTTAGCAAATCGGTTTGGTACAGATAAGTTACTACCAGAAGCCCCGAGGGCAGGTTTATTTTTATTATCAATATTAAAGCCAGATTCGGCAGGAGATTTTACAGGACTTGCACCAGGTCGATTTAAACTAGACCCTAATCCACCGCCAAAAGATGAGGGGGTTACCTGCGGTAAAGGTCTATTTGCAAAAGGGCTTGGCGAATTGGACCTTGTACCAAAAGGGTTAGTAGCGGGTGATCCAAAAGGACTAGCCGGCGGACGTCCAAAGGGACTGGCAAAAGGGCTTGGCTTAGGTTTGCTGTCACTAAATGGGGTTTTTCCACTACTAAATTCATCATCGTCGTCTTTAGTACTAAAAGGACTGGCAAAAGGGCTTGGTCTGGGACCTCCAAATGGAGAAGCACCAAAGGGAGAAGCTGGTTTTTCGGTCTCACCTCCAGTTAAAAAGCCGCTTCTGGTTGCAAGGTCTGACTCTACCTCTGCTGCAGGTCTTGCGTATTTTTTACGAGATAGTTCAATTATTTCTAGTCTACGCTCGGGGCTTCGGGGAGCATCCCGCATAGCGGGCCAATCGGTAGTTAAACTAAAAGGTGTGGTAGGATGACCGTCTATAAGGGGCCTAAGGATAGCCTTCCCTACTTGTAAATTTATTAGGTCACTTTCTTTGTAGTGAGGCTCAAACTGACTTGCCATATACTTGGCGTCATCTGGACCAACCCTAAAACTAGCCATTGTACCTACGTTTCCAAAAATAGCGTTTTTAATATCCTCTGTCATTTGTGACAAAAACTGATTAGCAACAATTAGGTTAAGTTTATATTTTCGCGCCTCACTTAAAATGGTTACAAAATCAGGAGTACTAAAGTTTTGAAACTCGTCAACATAAAGGTAAAAATCATCGAATTCTTCGCCGCTTAATGCCCTGTTAAAAGCAGCTGCTAGTATTTTAGGAACAATAAGCAAACCCAAAAATTTAGAATTTTCTTCTCCTATTGCACCTTTATTTAAGTCGACCAGTAAAATCTTTTTTTCTTTCATAACTTGTCCAAAGTCAAAAGAAGATTTAGGTTGTCCTACAATGTTTCTAATTACCATTTCAGTAGCAAAACGATCGAATTTAGACACAAAATAACCAGTTTTTTCGGATTTATGAAAAGCCTGGGTATTTGCCATTTCTTCGGTCCAATACTGTTTAACAACGGGGTCTTTTACTTTCGCCACAGTTTCTTTTTGATACTTTTCATCTAAGATTAGACGCATGACTTCGATCATTGTGCCACCTTCTACGGCTTCCATAACAGTTAACATGGCATTTCGAACGGCACGCTCTAATTGAGGTCCAACTATTCCTTGATGTTGCGGATCATAAAGTTTATAAAGCAGTTCAATAAAAGAGTTTACTACCAAGTTACCCTCTTTTTTTGTTTTAACATCAAGGATATTTAACCCAACCGGAAATTGATCGTCCCCAGGGTTAAAGTAAATTACATCGTCTTTACGCTCTTCTGGAATTTGTAAAAGTATATCATGGACAGCACTGCCGTGAGGGTCGATAAAGGCAACCCCTTTACCATTTTTTATGTCTTGGATTGCCAAAAATTTAGCTAATTCAGACTTTCCTGTACCGGTTTGGCCTATTATATAAAAATGTCTTCTTCTGTCATCATCTTTTAAATAAATAGTTTTTTCTACACCTCTAAATTCACTTTTTCCTACATACAAGCCAGAATCAGGTAGATTTGGGGGAGCGATGCTAGTTCTAGATCTAAGCCAATCTATGCCAGGAGTTTTAACGTTTTTGTTAGGAAAATGAAATAAAGTGGCGAGCTCTTCGGTATTTAAAACGGAGTAACCCTTGTATATTTCTTTTTTAAATACGGGTAAGTAAAAATGAAAATAAGGAAAAATTCGGTAAACAAATGCAAATAGAAACTGCTTTTTGTCTTTAATGTCTTTAGATTTAAACTTATTACCTAAAGGGTTGTCTAAGACTCCAAAGGAGTTCTTTAGATTTTTAAGGTTGGCCTTAGCTACCTCTACAGTTGGGGCTACACTAAAAAGCCTTGCAACAAAGTCAAAGCCCTGTTCTTTGGTTTTCTTTTTAATTTGTTCTGACTTTTCACGGTCTTTATCAGTAGATTTTGGATTACCATCTTTATCTTTTTTACTAGTTAGACGATCGGCCTCGGAATTTCCAATGTCACGCCAATTGGATGCCGAAGGCCTGATTAAAAGTTGAAAGGCTAAAGCCTCTCCTTGACCCATTTTACTCATTACCGAAGTTAAAGAGTTTAAAGGGTCCATTTCGATATCCTCGTGAGTTTTTACAGGGTAGTGATCGTCTTTAGCTAGGTAGTGCTCGCTAAATTCTTGAAAACCCTCTTGACCCCATATATTCCAAAAATTCTTTTTTCCTTCGGTAATTTGTGCATCGGTATAAACTGCATGCACGGCTTTTTCTACCAGGCTTTTTATAGAATTAGGACAAACTATGTAGAAATTAATCCCGAATTGATCCCCTACTATCTCTAAAGATATTGTTGGAGAAATATTAGAATTAAAACGACCCGTTTCTTTTACACCTAGTAGGTTATTGTAAAATTGCTCGAAAGCTTTTAATTCTACCTCATTGTCTTCAGGAACCTGAACTTTAAAAAAGGTTAGGTCTTTTCCTAGCTCTATTTGTTTTCTAAAGTTTTCTTTAGACTTAAACCAAAAATAAGACACTAAAATAATCCCTATACCCGAAATAACAAGGATAAATCCTATAAATAAAAGTAATGTTAGCGAGGCAATGGTAGCATCAGACATTAGCACCATTATATGTTAAAAATGCAGCTAGTAGTAGAACTAAAACTAAGTTTAGGAAGTTATATTATTAGCTTTCTTTGAGCTCGCAAAATATCATTTGGCCAGCATCGGTTTGCAAAATTTTGGTTACCTCGGTATTGACAACTTTTTTTACAAACTTTTTTGCGTTATTTACTATAATCATAGTTCCGTCGTCTAAGTAACCGATGGCCTGATTTTTTTCTTTCCCTACTTTATGAAGTTTAACAGTTAAGGTATCTCCAGGGACCAAAGGAGTTTTTAGGGCATTTGCTAAAGAGTTTACGTTTAATACTTTTACACCCTTAATAACCGCCACCTTAAAGAGATTAAAATCAACAGTGGCTATTCTAGCCTTTAATTTTTTAGCAAGTTTAATTAACTCTGCATCTACGTCTTTAACCTTTGGAGTAGGATAAATCTTAAAGTTTTTACCTTTTACCCTTTTTATTTCCCCTAGCACATTTAAGCCTCTACGACCTTTATCACGCTTAATTTTAGATTTACTATCGGAAATTAAATGCAGCTCGTCGATTACAAATTGGGGCAAAATAATCTCACTTTCAATAAAACCAAGTTCTAAAATGGCACAAATTCGAGCATCTATTACACTACTTGTGTCGAGTAACACGGGGCTTGTTTTAGTAACCGATATTTTTGGTGTAGAAGTTTTTTGATTTTTTATATAATTAGCAGAGCTTTTGGTTATATCGTCTATGTAAACTCCCATTGTTTCGGCAATAGTTGTTTTAAAAACATAGGATATACCTTCACCTACAGCCTTTACTATATAAGGGGTTAGGTAGTAGATAAGGGCAAACGATAATGTACCTATTAAAATCCCCCCGGTATAAGGCACGCCCAGCAAAGGATGTTCAGTAAAATACACGACTCGAGATAAAACAAAACCTAAAAGGCCAAATAAAACAGCAACGATAATTCTAATTATATCGTAGGTTAGCTGTGTAGGATTTTTAACTGTAGGGACGTAGAATCGATCTTTTAAGTGTTTAATGATTTGTCCCATTAAATTCATTCTAAAGCATATACACATATGTACAAATAGTTAATGCGGATTAGTTAGAGGCTATCTGCTGAACGATAAACCAGTCGAATAATATATCGCTAGGAGAGGCTATGTTAACTTTAACCACAAAACCTAAACCCGTATCTTTAGAGGAAACAATTAAAGGACTTGTAATAGAGGTTTGGGTAGGAGTTACAAATATCTTTGAATTTAAGTTGACAGCAGTAGTAGGAATAAAGACCTCAGTCTGTCCCGCCAATATTTGAGCACTGCCTAGGGTTGGGTTAGTTATGTCCGAAGTATCTACTGCAAATTCTTTTGCTTTTATTGTACTAACTAAAGATATAGATCCGTCTGAGGTGATTAATACTTTTGCTCCAAATATTTCGATATCACCAGCCCCAGGTTTGTTCTGGATTTTTAAGTTTGTGGCTAAGGCGTTAATTGAGGAGTCAGAACCGCTTATTGTAACTAAGCCTGTAGATACTTGATTGGTAGCACTTATATTTGTAGCAGTAGTGTCACCAGTAATATTAACGTTTCCGTAGAAGTTGCTGGATGCATAATTAATTTCTAAGGTGTCAGCAATTACGGACAACCCAGTTAATTCTCCAACTGAGGCAGTAGCAGACTGGTTACCAGCAAGTATGTTTTGAGGATTAATATTTACTTTTACAGTACCTATAGAGTAAGCACTGGAGGAATCACTTGGGTCGGGTAATATTACCGTTTGATAGCTAGCATCTTCTAGGGCAACACCCAATATGAAGGACTGGTCAGTGTATTTGTCGGCAAACCCAGGTTCGGTAGAAATGGTTACTAAATCACCTTTTGTCACTATTCCAGTTTTAGTAGTTACCTTTACTATTGCTTTACCATAATTTGTCATATTATTTACGAAAGAGGCGCTAACTGCAGGATCAGAATTAGAATATTGTATGACACCAGCGAACATTAGAGGTGTTTCTGTAGTTGCTTTTTGATAAGTTTGAGTGCCAGAAGTATCTAGATCTTTGTAGGAAAGCACATCCCCTACCTCGTACTGTTGAGTAGAGGTAATATTATTTGTCACAGTTCCGTTTGACGTTCTGGCATCTACTTGGGCTAACAATGTTTGTAAATCTAGAACATTTGCTGTTAATTCTGTCACATCTCCAAAATTTTCAACTAAAGATATTTTTTGATCTAGAGTAGTTAGATAATCATTGTTTTGGTCAACTTTAGCTGATAAACCGGCTGTTACCCCTAATATGTAGTTATCTAAAGTTTTATTTGCTACTGTTAAATTTTGAACACTCAGGTTTGCAACTATAGCACTAGTGTTAACTTGCAGCTCCCCTGTGGTTGTTTTCCCAGTTGTTAATTTGGCTATTGTAGCTTCAGAAAGTGCAGCAACCTCAGTTACTGTAGAATTTTTAACTATAGATTTTACAGTGTAGGAACCACCAGATCCGTTTAGGGTGTATCCCCCTTCGGCTAAATACTCACCTGCAAAAAACCCAGGATTTATATATAATGTAATTCTCCCAAGTTTTGTTCCGTCAGGCAGTCTGTAGCATTCAGAGGCATTATTATACTGCCAGGTATACTCCCCGGGGGTATTCCACTTAATCTCGTCTTTACTGGCAACATCTTTACAGCTGGTTCGTGTTTGGGGGTCAAATTCCTCCTGGGCTATACCTACAAAGTAACCAGCTTTATTAAGAGATACTCCATAACCAGCAAATTTAGAAGAAACAGTAATTTTGTCACCTTTTTTAATTTTCCCATTTTCTCCAGAAACAAGAATAGGTAACTGTCCCAACATCCCAACAAGAACATATTGATTTGACAAAGCCGATGTGGAATCAAAGTCGTTATTCATTTGAGTACCCCCCAAAGATCTAGCACCTATATAAGGACCTACTCCTGTAGACTCAACTACCTTCCCATTTTGATCGAGATTTAAAATTGCTCCGTAATCACTCAAATCATTTTTATTGTAAGTGGGCATATACTCCGAAAAGTCTGCTGCTGTGTCAGCAGTATTACATCTTCTACCTTGTACGGTTCTATAACAAATTTGGCTATTCCAAGAAGCATCTCTCCTTACCGTAATGTCACCGTTATTGTCTAGCTCAGTATTGCATTGGTCGCAGTAGTAAGTTCTAACACCGTGTCTACTGGCAACAAGTTTCCCGCCAACTTGAAACTGATTATTCGTCATATTAATCTCAAGGGGCCAAGCACTGTCATACTGACACCAGCTGGTAGAGTTAGCACTACAACCTCGAAGAATATAAAATATATTACTGTTTTGATGAATCATACTTGTTAATTCATTAGTATCTTGCATATATATAGTCGGAGCATCTTTGTTAATAAAATTGTTACCTGTCATATAGGTTTCTCCTGCAACAGAAACACCTGCAGATGTAGTAGTAATTTTAGCAGTACCTCCATAACGCATATCTGTGGCTGCTCCAAAAGTTGAGTACACCATCCATTGATCATTAACATCATTGTATAAACCAGCTGCACTGGAACCATTGTGCATAAACACAGCTCGACCGTCTATATTAAAACCTTCCCAACCCCCAGCACCACTACCGTTTGCCTGTACAGTACCATAACTTCCGGTTACCGCCCCGAGATTTCGGCCTGTGCCATTTATCCAGTATTCTCTTGCCCTTAAGCCTTCATAGCTTGTACCAGGATTATCTCTTACAGAGATATCGCCGTTAGTTTCCAAAAATATCTGACTAGCTACCCTACCACCCCAGTGAAAAGAAAGGTGAGGGGCTTCGGATAAAGCGCCGGTTTGAGCTCCACCTAAATTTAATTCTCTAACTTCTAGTGAAGCGGAACCATACGAGGAGCTATTAGATGATGAGACTATTTCCCAATCCCCTGCGGAGGCGTCTCTGATAAAAGCTGATGCATGAAGACTATCCACAGTATCGGCATTTCCCGAACTGTTTGCGTAGTTTACACTTATGGATCCTCTTGCAGCTAAGAATGCCGATCCATTGGTATTTGCTGCCCACAAGTAAGTAGGGCTGTTGCTAGAGTTTGACCAAGCAAAGTGTTGTCCATCTACAGAGTCGGCGTCTAAGCCGGACCCAGAGCCGTCACTTGTGTCATCCCAAACAGTTTTCCACCCTGTCCATGGGGGATCTCCAGACCCTGCACTGTAATCTGCCAAACGATATCTTAATTGTGTTCCTCCGTACCCCGAACCGTATGGAGCATAGAATTGTATACCTCCACCGCCTCCAGTGTATCCTCGAGCATTAATAACAGTACCGTAACTTGGAAACCCATTTGCTGCCTGTACAAAAGAGGTCGTAATTCCGTTTGGATAGTTAACTGCAGTTGTTGCTGCAGACCACACATAATTACCCAAAGATAGTAAACGGCTAGACTCCGCAACAGTTAAGCTGCTTTCAGCCTCACACCCACCGTCACCTTTGTGTACATCTGTTGCTGCACAGTTTCCAACACTATCGCCAATTTCTTTAGCACCGTATCCTGTGTCTATTGTTGTTCCTGCTATACTACCTTGAGCATAAACATTACCCGCACCATTAACCCTAAACTTTTCTGCACCGGTACCCAAAATTCTTAGCGCGTAGGTGGCACCGCTTGCTACACGTATATCTTGTCCGTATTCGGTAGCACTACCATTATATTTATTTATGACTAAACCCCAATCATTATTGTTAGTTGCTGTTACATAGAGAGTCCCATCGTTAGCCCCGTTAGCAGTTCCACCGTTAATATTTAAGGGTCCTGTCATATCATCCCCTGTAATATCTACCCAAATGTCTCCCGCTCCTCCTGCACCAATACCCAACGAAGCTCTCATACCAGCAGCAGTGTTTTTTCTAATGTAGTTATCTGTTGAAGAATAAAATATGGTATCAGAGTTTGCAGTAGCTTGAGTATGGGAGGTATTAAAGTAACTAGAGTTTATATATCTACCACTAAAGTCTGCGTTACCATTTCTACTTACTATAGTATTTGCAGTTGCACCGGATGTCTGGTTCATAGCATCTAAAAGGTCGGCGTCTAAACCAGATCCGTTGCCGTCGTTTGCAGAGTTCCAAGCATTCTGCAAGTTGACCTGTACTTTTTTGGTACCGGTTGGTTCTGTCGAATTACCAATAGCTGTCACTCTATTTAAAGAGCTTCCTCCAGCTGCTCTAACATTTACACTAAACGAATTCCAGTAAGAAATTCTGGGCCACCAGAATTTTAATACACCGCCTTCTTCAAATATTTTAATGTACGAAGAAAAATCACCTCCGTAGGATAACCCCGTATAGTTAATAATTGAATTACTATAAAGATACCCCTGAGCTATTACTTTAAATGGAGCATTGGTGGAACTATAGCTTTTACCAGAAATCTCAATAACAAAGGAGTCGCCATTGGTTGCGCTTGCAGGGATGTTGGTTGTTACTAATGTTCCATTTGCAAAGTCACTTCCTGAATGAAAATTCATTATCGAGCTTAAATGCTGTCCGTCTAATAAGTCGGCATCTAAACCAGAACCAGATCCGTCGTCAGAAGCCGACCAATTAATACTTGTTATGGCGTTATTATTGAAATCAGCGGTACCATTACTAGCTATTGATAGGGCAACTTCACCCGTTTTGTTGGAATCTGCGTATAATCCTGAAAGCTCATTGGTATTGTTAACAACGAACTTAAGTGAACCGCCGGCACCAGTACCTCCGCCTCCACCAGCTACTATGTAGTTTGGACCGTTGTTTCCTAACTGCACATGATCCCAAGATAAATGGCCCTGATAGGAAGTACTAGAAGTATACCTTGAGATGTGTGACTCGTAAGCATCCACGACAGAGTCACCCTGCAACATCATGTTTCCAGTTTGTACTTCTATGGAGGCTACAGGTGTGCCTCCATTTATACCCCAAGTCCAACCTCTTCCTGAGGTGTTACTCATGTTAGTTTTAATCGAATAGTCGGTAACAAATCCGTAATGGTTTTCTGCAGCGTTTCCCATGTGGATTTTATAGTTACTACAGTCTGTCCAAAAACAAACACCATACCCAGTGCCTGCAGTAATTCTGTAATAGTCTGAAGTTAACGAGGTTAATCCCGTGTAAGTACCTGTTAATCTAGCATCTGGAAGTGTGCCCGCATTTAAATTACCAGCGTTTTGATAGAAAGCACTACTTTGTCCGTCTAATAAGTCGGCATCTAAACCAGAACCTGAACCATCTGTAGTATCCGTCCAAATCTGTCTCCAACCGGGAGCATAACCACTACCCTGATCGTTATAAATTAATACTTGTCCTCCTCCGGCGCCGGTTGTAGGTCTTATAGCTAAGACAGTCCTAGTAGAACCATCGTTCCAAGTTTGAATAGAAGTACCCGCCAACTCGAATGCTCCAAAACCTGTGTCGCTAATATCACTATTTCCTGCATAACTCCAGCTACCTTTGGCGGTGGAGGTTCCATATCCCAAAAGACCTTTGGAGGAAAGCTCGGAGATAAAGGCTGCAGTAGTGGTAGAGCTAGAAAATGTTTGGGTACCAAAAGAGCGGGTAAAACCATTGCTGCTTATACTATTTAGAGTAGAAGCATTAATAGTCCCAGATCCAGAGTAGTTAAGAGAAGCTCCAGTACCAACTACCATAGCAGCTTGGGTATTAGTTCCACTGGTTAGGTTGGTAAAAGACATTGAAGAAGCAGGTACTCCTG